>Ga0315274_10000371_pt1 | contig 69917 bp, 71 predicted proteins | sample YL17G02_20_MG_FD_203700 | JGI IMG/M metagenome (GOLD analysis project Ga0315274, IMG submission 203700) | Sediment microbial communities from Yellowstone Lake, YNP, Wyoming, USA - YL17G02_20 | ecosystem: Environmental > Aquatic > Freshwater > Lake > Sediment | place: USA: Wyoming | collected... | reverse complement strand
GAGGGGGCAGGCCCCCTCCCGTCGCCCTCCCCCCTATGAAGATAGACGGACTGGCGGTGTCCGGTTATCTGTCGATCTTCCTGTACCGCTCTGGTTATATACAACCGCGCATAATATGACCCTCATGCATATTCCCGACGCGGGGGAGCTCCGGGCCAAGCGGGAGATGCTGGGGATCACCCAGGCGGATGTGGCCCGGATGGCGGGGATCAGCCAGTCCATGATCGCCCGGATCGAGGCCGGCTCCGTGGACCCGCGGGTATCCACCCTTGGGAAGATCGTGGCCGTCCTGAACCGGTGCGAGAGACCGCGGTGCAGGGCGGTGGATGTGATGCACACCCCGGTCCACACCGTGACCCCCGGGGACCCGGTGGCCAGCGCTGTCGTGATGATGGAACGACACAACATCTCCCAGCTCCCGGTAGTGGAAGGGGGAATCCCTGTCGGGTGCATCTCGGAATCTGCGATAGTGCAGGCGCTTGAGGAGGGGGAGGTCCTCCCCGGTAAGAAGGGGGTGGTCCGGGAGTTCATGGAACCGGGCTTCCCGACGGTCCCGCCGAACAGCGATATCCGGACGGTCGCCCACCTGCTGCACGATCACCATGCCGTGCTGGTGGTGGAGGGGGGAAAGGTCGCAGGCGTCATCACCAAGCACGACCTGATCTCCCTGATCTCCCCGGACTAGAGGAGAGAGACGAGATCCCGGAGCACCGCTGCGGGGTCGGCCGCTTTCACCACGCTGGAGGCCAGAAGGACCCCGACTGTCCCCAGCTCCAGGGCGGTCTTCAGGCATTCGCCGGACTGGATACCTGCGCCGGTGAGCACCTTTACGTCAGGGTTCACCTTCCGTGCGGCGGCCACAGAGCGCCGGATGATCTCCGGGTCCGCTTTTGCCACCGAGATGCCGGAGCCGATCAGCTCGGGGGGTTCGATGGCCACGTAGTCGGGCATGAGAGCGGCGGCGGCCGCGGTGGTGAGCTCGTTGTTGGTGCAGATCACCGCTTCCAGGTGGGCTTCGCGGGCTGCCCGGAGGGCTCCCTCGATGTCGGCCAGATTGAGCCTCCGCTCAGAATGGTTGATGAGGGTGCCCCTTGCACCGGCCAGCCTCACCGCTGCAGCGGTGACATGGCCGGTATGGGCACCGGGGGCGACCGCATCGATGTGCTGGGCATACACCGGGACCTCGTAGTGGTGGGCGATGGGGTGGATATCGGTGTATACCGGTGCCACGCCGATGATCACACCGCTCTCCTCAGCCACGATCTCCGCTGCCTCGGCAATCAGGTGGGCCCGCTGGCCGATCCCTTCGGCATAGACCTTGCAGTTGACCAGGATGAATGGGGGTGCCATGGAAATCCCTTGATCACGCATCCTCTAAGGGGAAGGACCTATATTAATGCGGCGAGTCCGGTATCGGCCGAGGAAAAGGAGTCGCTGGATTCAAAGGATTCATTAGCCTGTACACGAAATGCGTGATCATTCACCCGTTTCAGGCCGCTCTGCGGCAGCACTGAAGGGATCTGGCCATGTGGGATGTGTTCCGGAAGAGGGATTCCGCCTCGCTGGTGGGCGAGGGGGTTCGGCTGTTTGATCTGGGACAGCACGACCTGGCCCTGCAGCAGTACGATGAGGCCGTGCGGCTGGATCCCTCGTTCCCGGTGGCCTGGCTGAACCGCGGTTCTGTCCTGACCATGCTGGGGAGGTACCAGGAAGCCCTGGAGTCCTTTGACCGGTCCCTGGCCCTGGATGGAGGGAACCCCATGGCCCTGCGCAACCGGGGGATCACCCTGATCTACCTGGGCAGGCATGACGAGGCCGTGAAGACCCTGGACCGTGCCCTTGAGATCAACTCCGATGATTCCGTGGCCTGGCTGAACCGGGGGATAGCGCTCGTCAATGGCGGGAAGTTCAGCCAGGCCCTGATGTGCTACCAGATCGTCCTGGAGCTGGAGCCTCGGAATGCCACCGCCTGGTTCCAGCAGGGCAGGACCTACGCCATCCTCGGACGCTACGAAGAGGCGATCCGGTCCTTTGACACCGCCCTCTCCCTCCGGCCGGAAGGGGCAGAGATCTGGGTGCACCGTGGCGTTGCCTTCGTGAACCTGGAGAAGCGGGACCAGGCCCTGGAGAGCTACGAGCAGGCCATTGCCCATGACCCGGGCCTGGCCCAGGCATGGTCCCAGAAGGGCCTCGTGCTTGTGAAGAAGGGCCGGTACGAGGAGGCGCTGGCCGCGGTGGAGAAGGCCCTCGCCATCGATCCCGGTGACGTGAATGCCCTCTTCGGCAAGGGCCTGGTGCTGAAGATCCTGGGCCGGTACGATGACGCAAATGCCTGCTATGACCGGCTCATTGCCCTCAACCCCTCGGACGCCTCCGCCTGGCAGGCGAAGGGAGACGTGCTCCTCCTCTTTGAGAAGTATACGGAGGCGCTCCGGGCCTACACCCGGGCACGGGAGCTGGATCCCACCATCGAGCAGGCCCTCCAGCAGGCCATTGACCGGTGCATCTCCTTCATCCAGTTCAACCGGGACCGGTGGCGGGATCTGGGGCTCTTCCTGCTCTCCCAGGGTGAGCCCATGGAAGCGATCCGGTACTTTGACCGGGTGCTGGAAGTGGAGCCCACCGACTCCCGCATCTGGCTCCACCGGGCAGATGCCTTCCGGCAGGTCGGCAAGTTCCCGGAAGCCCTCTCCAGCCTTGACCGGTCCCTGGCCCTCACCCCCGGGGACATCGGGGCGCTCCTGGAACGTTCCGCCGTCCTCTCCCAGCTGGGGAACCATGCCGGGTCCATCCGCACACTGGAGAACGTGCTGGCTGCAAACCCGCAGATCCTGGATGAACGCGTGGTGAAGGGGTTCATCAGGGAAGGCGAAGCCCTGGCAGCACGGGGAGAGCACGAAGAGGCGGTCATGTGCTTCTCCCATGCGCTGGACATGGAACCCGACAACCCCGCCACCTGGACCAGCAGGGGCCGGTCCCTGGCCATCCTGGGATGGTATGAACAGGCGCTGGTGGCCTTCGACCGGGCAGTGGAGCTGGACCCGGCCACCTCCGCCAGGTGGGTGCGCAAGGGGATCGTGATGGACCTGCTCTCCCGCTACGGCGATGCCATTGACTGCTACGAGCGGGCCCTCCGGATCAATCCCGAGGATGCCCCGGCCTGGTTCAACCTCTCCTCCACCCTCCTGCACCTGAAGCAGTACGAGGAGGCCATCAAGGGGTTCGACCGGACCCTGGCCATCGATCCCCGGAACGCCGAGGCATGGTACAACCGGGGCGTGGCCCTCCTGGATCTCAAGCAGTACGAAAAAGCCCTCATCTCTTTCAACCGGGCCCTCGAGATCGAGGACAATGTGCCTGAGTTCTGGCACAGCAAGGGGTGCCTGCACGGGATCCTCCGGGACTACGCCGAGGCCATGAAGGACTTTGACCATGCCCTGGAGCTGAACCCACAGTTCGCCATGGCCTGGAAGAGCCGGGGGCTCTTTTTACAGTACCTGGGACGGTTCGAGGAGGCGGTGGAGTCCTATGACCGGTCCCTGGCCCTGGAATTCGATGCCGAGACCAAGAAGATGCGGGATGTCCTGGTCTCCAAGATCTGAAGTGACGGGGGGGGGGTCACCAGCCTGGAGGGGCTGCGGATCGGGGTGGGGAGAACCCCTTTCTTCGTCACATCCCCCGACAGAGACATGATCTCCGGAGTATTTCCTGCAGAAGAATTTTTCGGCATGGCATACCATGAACCACACCATCCTCACAGGATATGGGATCGGGAGGGGGCAAGCCGCCTCCCGTCACCCTCCCCCAGAAGGATATTCCCCCCCATGCCTTTCACCCAGTGAGGATCCGGGAAAAACTGAGGCGACGCGGATGCCGCAATCGCGAGATTATTTCTTCAGGGAGATGATGTCGCCAAAGGTGGTGGCCATCCGGCTCCCCTTCGTGGCCTTCACTTCCTCGGACTCCGTGTCCAGCAGCCGGATCCCCAGGGCCTTCTCCAGTTTCTTGCGGAGCTCCTCTTCGGGCACGAGCTCGCCTTTCTCGATCTTGCGGATCAGCATCTCCTTCTCCATGATCTCGAGAGCGAGCTGCTTCTGGCTCCAGCCCCTGGCCATGCGGGCGTTGCGGATCCGGTCCGCGTAATCCTCGGCAATATCCCCTCCCATCCGGTCAAAGAGGTCCCTGCGCCTTCGTCGCGGGGGTGCCGCGGGGGGACCGCCGGCAAGAGCCTTCACGCGGGGTTCCGGGGCCCTCTTCTGCTGGACCTCCACGCCGTGGCGGGAACAGGGGAGGCAGACCTGGAGTTCGGCTCCCTCAATCCGGACCGTTTTCGGCTGTCCCCGAATCTCTCCGCCGCATAATTCGCACTGCATGGTCCCGGAACATCTTTATAGTCATTTTTCCCTATATACTTAATTGAGGAGCGAAATGGGCGATACTCCCTGGCAGGGCCAGGATCCTCCCAACGGGGAGGAGATCTACAAATATCTTCTCGAGAAGATTGCTGCACTGGAGAACCGGAACATGGAGCTCCGCGAACAGCTCCGCCAGATGGAGGTGGAGAAGCGGTACTCCGAGACCCAGAAGATCCGGTTCGAGCGGGATCTCCGCAAGCTGAAGAGCGAGATCGAGCAGCTCCGGTCCCCGCCCCTCGTCATCGGCACCATCACTGACGTGGTGGACCAGAACCGGGTCATTGTCCGGTCCTCATCGGGGCCCCGTTTCCTGGTCCGGGCTTCCCAGTGCATCGAAGCAGACCAGCTGAAGCCCGGCGTCCGGTGCACATTGAACCAGCAGTCGCTGGCCATCGTCGAGATCCTGCCCTCCACCTACGACGCCCAGGTGTACGGGATGGAGGTGGTGGAATTTCCCACCGAGAGCTATGCGGATATCGGCGGCCTTGCACCCCAGATCCAGGAGATCAAGGAGGCGGTGGAGCTGCCGCTGAAGCGCCCGGACCTCTTCGAGAAGGTCGGGATCGAGCCCCCCAGGGGAGTCCTCCTCTTCGGGCCCCCCGGGACGGGGAAGACGCTCCTTGCAAAGGCCGTTGCCCACGAGACCAACGCCCACTTCCTCCGGGTGGTGGGATCGGAGCTGGTCCAGAAGTACATCGGGGAGGGTGCCCGCCTGGTCCGGGAGCTCTTTGACATGGCCCAGAAGAAGTCCCCCTCCATCCTCTTCATCGATGAGATCGATGCCATCGGTGCCCAGCGGATGGAAGCCGACACCTCCGGCGACCGGGAGGTCCAGCGGACGCTCCTGCAGCTCCTGGCCGGCATGGACGGCTTCGAGAAGCGGGGCGACGTGAAGATCATCGGGGCCACCAACCGGATCGACATCCTGGACCGTGCGCTGCTCCGGCCCGGGCGGTTTGACCGGATCATCGAGATCCCGCTCCCCGATGCCGACGGCCGGCTCGCCATCCTGAAGATCCACACGAAGGGCATGAGTCTGGACGAGGGGGTGGCCCTCCGGGAAGTGGCGAACCAGACGGATGGGAGGAACGGGGCGGATCTCCGGGCCATCTGTACCGAGGCAGGGATGTTTGCCATCCGGGCCGAGCGGACTACCGTCACCCTCCCTGACTTCCTCTCTGCCATCGCGAAGGTCTCCATCGATTTCCAGCGGCACCACACCCCCACCTCCTTCGGCGCCATGTTCGCATGAGGGAGTGGAGAGGGATCATCTTTTTTCGGGATTGCCAGTGGGTTGGGGTATCCTGGGAACCGTCGGCTTCTGGTGGCAGCTATCAGGCCTGGTGGTTTTATCCTCACGGGGGTGGGGCCGGGAGGGGGTCTTCCCCCTCCCGCAACTCTCTCCCAATGATGTGGGGTGACATGCTGTTTTCCTGAGACGTGAGGGACTGCAACCGGGACGCTCCTGGGGGGACCCCAAGGTTCCCCCGCCGCGTGGGCGCCCCCCCACGTGAGGATGGCTCACCACATCGGTTCAACCGATGATCTGACCATCCCCCCCGGGGGATGCCCACGCGGCGGGGGCGGAGCCTCCAAGAGCGTCCCCGTAGTAAGATGCGTACGAATCGTCATCCCGGGAGATCCATCACAATGGAAGATGGAGAGGGACACGGGACCTGCGGTAGCCGTCAGCCCTGACCTGCATCTGGATCATGAGGCTCCACCCCCTCACCTGCCTCTTCGGGAGGCGCTTCGGCACCCGTCTCCTCCTCTGCCACCACGTCCTCCACCGGCTCGTCGGGCGTTGTCCACACTTCCACGCTCAGGCTGTCGGGGGACAGAGTCTCAGGGACAGGCACTGCAGGGGGGGCCTCCCCGCCCTCTTCCACGAGGGAACGGCGGATCCTCCCTCTCTGGAGCCGGAACCGCATGCGGTGGGGCCAGGGAGAGGTGAGAGTCAGGTCCCGCTGGTACACTTCCCGGGCCAGCGCCCGGCTGATGACCACGCCTTCCCCCACGTCGATGAGTATCTCCTGGACATACCGCTGCACGTACCAGCGGAGTTCGGAGATGAGGGAGAGGGCGCTGCCCAGGGATGAGATGGTGATCTCCACTCCCCACGGGTGCCGCCCGGGCCGGTAGAACCGGAGGACGGCCCGGCTCGTCTCGGAATCGTACAGGGTCCGGTACAGGTCCACGCCCGGCTTCTGGACAAGGAGAATCTTCATGCGGGTCTCTCCGGGCCGTTCCCGCCCGCCGGGGGCTGATTCCCATGGCCCGTGCTGCACGCCTTCCCCACCACCCGGAATGCCTCTTCCGGGTCCGGGAAGTTGGGGATCCGGTGATCCCGGAGGATGCGGACGCTCTCCTTCACCGTATCCCCGCCCAGGAGGCAGCCCACGATCATCTTCCGGGTGCTCTTCGAGAACCGGACCAGCTCCCGGCCCAGCACCTCCATGTCCAGGACTGCATCGGGCACCGAGATCACGACCGCGATGTCCCATGCATCCTGGCGGCGGATCATCAGGTCAAAGACCCGGGCAAAGACATCAGCGCCGGAGTCGCCGATCAGGTCCATGGGGTTCCCGTGGTTCCATGCAGGCGGCAGGAAGGAGTCCAACTCCTGGAGCATGGCGGCATCCAGGTCCACCAGTTCCACGCCGTACCGTTCTGCATAGTCGGATGCGAGGACCGCAAACCCGCCGGCATTGGAGATTACGACGGCCCGATTCCCCTTCGGGTACCCTTCCGAGACCAGCAGCTCTGCCAGCAGGAAGGCTTCCCGGAGGGAGGATGCCGCGAGGACCCCTGCCTGCCGGAAGGCGGCCATGTATACCTCGTACGCACCTGCGAGTGATCCCGTGTGGGAGGCAGCTGCCTGCTTCCCCCGTGTGGATGACCCTGATTTCAGTGCGATCACCGGGACCCGGGCCGAGACATGGCTGACCACATCCATGAACCCCCGCCCGTCACGGATCTCCTCAATGTAGAGGATGATGGCACGGGTCTCCGGGTCGCTGGAGAGGCGGATCAGGAAGTCCTCGAACCCCAGGTCCGCCTGGTTGCCGACGCTGATAACCGCCGAGAACCCGATGGCTTCGGGCCGGCTCCAGTCCACGATGGTGGCGATGACAGCGCCGCTCTGGGAGAGGAACGCGATCTGCCCGGCGAGGGGCGTGACCGGGTCGAAAGTGGTGTTCACCTGCCGGTGGGGGAGCATGATCCCCAGGCAGTTGGGGCCCAGGATCCGGAGGTCATGGGCACGGGCCACCTCCATCATCCGGTCCTCCTCTGCCCTCCCCCCGGCGCCGGTCTCCCGGAACCCGGACGACAGGATGACCGCCACCTTCACGCCCTTCCGCCCCGCCTCGCCGACAATATCGAGGACCAGGCGTGCAGGGACCGCGATGACTGCCAGGTCCACCGGACCCGGGATGGCCGTGAGGGAGGGGAAGGCAGGCCGGCCCAGGATCTCTGTCCGGTGCGGGTTCACCGGGTAGAGACTGCCGGGGAAGGGCAGGAGGTTCCGGAGTACCGCGTGGCCCACCTTCTTCGGGTCCGGTGATGCACCGACGACAGCAATGGAGGACGGGGAGAAGAGCTCCTCGGGCACGGCGCAGCGGATGACCCGCCGGGGCGGCTCCCGCGCCTCGCCCCGGTAGATCCGGGCATCGACGACGCAGCAGCCCTGTTCATAGAGGATCAGCGGGTTCAGGTCGAACTCCACCAGCGTATGGTCGTTCTGGAAGAGCGCTGCAGCCGCCTGGATGGTCCGCACCAGCTGCTCCTCGTCCCGGGGCGGCTGGTGGCGGAAGCCCCGGATCAGGGCATGGCCCCGGATCTCCCGGACCATCTGCCGGATCTCCTCCACAGGAACGGGCAGCACCCGGAGAGAAACGTCCCGGAGCAGCTCCACCAGCGTGCCCCCCATGCCAAAGGTGAGGACCTTGCCGAAGGCCGGGTCCGTGGTCCCGCCCACCAGCACCTCCACGCCCGGGGCCATCTGCTTTGCCACGAGTATCCCTTCAATCCGTGCACCGGGGATATTCCGGGATACTGCCCCGGTGATCCGGGAGTAGGCCAGGGAGGCTTCTTCGGGTGTGGCAATACCGGTCACCACTCCTCCCGCATCCGACTTGTGGACCACCTGGGGAGAAACCACCTTCAGGACCACGGGGAACCCGATCCGGGAAGCGATGGCAGCAGCGTCTTCCGGCGAGCGGGCAACGCCGTGGGGGGGGACCGGAATCCCGTGCCACTCCAGGAGCGCATAGGCATCGGGCTCGGTCATCAGTGTGGTCGTTCTCCCCTCCATCTCGTCCTGCCTCCGGTTGCTCTGATCGGTATGGTCGCTCATCCCAGATATCCCTCCCGGTGGGTCCTCCCTCCGGTCCCCCGGGAGGCTCCCCCTCCCTCAGGGTTTCTTCAATGGGGGTGGTATTCCCAGCAGGGCTGCAAGGGCCTCCGGCCCGGTGACCGGTGCGGCACAGGTGGACCCGGTGCAGACATACGCCGCAGCCTCCCCGTCCACCGGGTGGTACGCCGGCGTGGAGGGGGCCAGCGCTGCCAGGGCCGAGCCATCCCCCTCACCGGGAACCAGCACGACGGTGGTGGAGGGGAGGTACGAGGACCGCAGGACCCGGAGGAGCGCCGCGGTATCCGGTTGACTGCGGTCCCCGGCAATCACGACGCCGGATGAGGGGGAGACAGCCAGGTCCAGAGCCGTGAGCAGCCCGGTGCACGCGGAAGGCGATGCCTCCATCTCCTTCCTGAAGGCAGAGAGGAGGGAGGTGCCAAGCGCCTCCCAGGCAGGATCCCCGGTCAGCCGGGACAACCGGATCAGTTCCCGGGCGGCCACCGCGTTTCCGGAAGGGATTGCCGCGTCGTGCGCCACCTTCGGCCGAACGAACAGGGCCTCCCCGTCATCCGGTGTCAGGAAGAGCCCGCCTGCATCCCTGTCCCGGAACCGGTCTCTCAGCACCTGTGCCAGTGCGAGAGCCTCTTTTAGGAACCGCGGTGAGAACGTGGTCATATACAGCTCGGTGAGGCCATGGAGAAGGAACGCGTAATCATCCAGGAGACCGGTGACGGCCGCCTCGCCCTCAGCCCATCGGTGCAGGAGCCTCCCGTCCTCCCGCCGGAGGCGAGTGAGGAGAAAACCGGCCGATGCCTCGGCAGCACGGGCATATGCAGGCTCTTCAAAGGCCCGGCTTGCCATGGCAAGTGCCCCGATCGCGAGGCCGTTCCAGTCGGTGAGGACCTTCTCGTCCCTCCGGGGCCGGGGGCGGTGATCCCGTGCCTCCCGGAGCACGTCGAGGGCATGGGGAAGGACCGGATCCGCATCAGGAACTGTGTCCTCAACGCCGGGATGAGTGGGGGAGACCCCCTCCCGATGGTAGAGAATATTCCCCCCCGGCACCTCGGGGAAGTTCCCGTCGGGCGTCACGGCAAAGGCCATCCGGAGCGCTGCCAGCTCGTCGCGGGTGAGGAGCACCCTCAGCTCGTCCCAGTTCCAGAGGTAATACCCCCCCTCGATCCCGTCGGTTTCGGCGTCTTCGGCCGCTGCAAAACCCCCGCCGGGCAGGAGGAGATCCCGGAGCACGTAGCCGATGGTGGTCTCTGCCACCTGCCGGTACAAGGGTGCGCCGGTGGCCAGGAAGGCCTCGGTGTATGCCTCCGCGAGGAGAGCCTGGTCATAGAGCATCTTCTCGAAGTGGGGGACCCGCCATTCCTGGTCCGTGGCGTAGCGGTGGAACCCGCCCCCCAGGTGGTCATGGATCCCTCCCCGGGCCATGGCCCGGAGGGTGGCAAGGGCCATCCGGAGGGCTTCCCCCTCGCCAGTCCGGCGCCAGTGGCGGAGGAGAAAGACCGGAAGATGCGGGGTGGGGAACTTAGGGGCCGATCCGAACCCTCCGTGGACCCGGTCGTAGGCGAGGGAGAGGTCCCCGAAGGCCTGGTCCAGGAGAGCAGCAGGGGGGAGTCCCCCGGGCTGCTCTGCCGGTTCTTTCGCCCGGGCCTGCACCAGGTCCCTCCCCGCCTGCACCAGCTCGTCGCGGCGGGTGGTCCAGAGGCGGTTTACCCAGGGTATCAGGTCCCTCATGCCGTTCATCCCCCGCCGGCTGTCGGGAGGGAGGTAGGTGGCAGCGAAGAAAGGGATCCCGTCCGGGGTCATCAGGATCGTGAGGGGCCAGCCTGCCGTGCCGGTCATGGCGAGCGCAGCGTCGAGATAGACCTGGTCGATGTCCGGCCGCTCCTCCCGGTCCACCTTGATGTTCACGAAAGTCCCGTTCATGAGAGCTGCGATCCCAGGATCTTCAAAGGACTCACGGGCCATCACGTGGCACCAGTGGCACGTGGAGTAACCGATGGAGAGGAAGACGGGCCGGTCCTCCTTCCGGGCTTTTTCGAACGCCTCTCTCCCCCAGGGGTACCAGTCCACCGGGTTCCCGCCATGCAGCCGCAGGTACGGGCTCTTCTCTCGGGCCAGCCGGTTCATGCCCCTCCGCACGTTCCGGTGCACCCCCGGCCGTGAAAAACCATTCCCTGGATTACCGGCCCGGGAGGGATAGGCTCATGGCGGGACGCGGCACACCCTAGATCCAGGGATCACGCGCCCGGCGGGACCGGGGACAGGGCTGCCGCGGTGCCACCAGCCATGATACGGGAGCATTTCCAGTACCGGGAGACCATCGCCACGATCCTGGCCGATGACCCGGCCCACGTCGAGGCCGCAAGAGACGGCCTGCTGGCGGCACGGCAGGAGGTGGAGCGGTGCATTGCCGAGGACCCGTTCTTTGCCATCACCTTCTCCCCGTACCGGCCCGAATTCCGGGGCAGGGTCGTGGACCGGATGGCGGACGCCGCTTTGGAGGCAGGAGTGGGGCCCATGGCTGCGGTGGCCGGGGCCATCGCCTGGTCCGGGGCCGAGGCCATGCAGCGGGCGGGGGCTGCGTACGGGATCATTGACAACGGGGGTGACATTGCGATTTTCAGCGACCGGGAGGTGACGGTAGGCGTCCATGCCGGGGGCGCCCCCCTCTCCAACCGGATAGCGTTCTCTGTCCCGCCCACGGGCGGGATCCTGGGGATCTGCACCTCTTCCGCGACGGTGGGGCACTCGGTGAGCCTGGGAATCGCGGACGCGGTCACGGTCTTCTGCCCGGATGTGGCCGTGGCCGACGCCTGGGCCACCGCCCTCTGCAACACCGTGACGCCGTACGATGATGACGCCTTCGGACCCCTTGACGGCACCCGGGTGCAGGGGGTGCTCGTCATCATCGGGGACCGCGTGGCCATGTGGGGTACCCTGCCGCCGCTCGTGGGGGCCACCGTGGACCCGGACCTGATTACAAGGGGACGGTGATCCTTTGTTTCCCTGGAGATCGCGAGAAAGAAAGGGATGAAGGGAATATCGTCATAGGGGAGGGCAACGGAAGGGGGCAGGGCCCCTCCCGACCCCACGCCCAATGAGGAGAGTTGTGCTTCTCGCAGGGGATGGACGCGGATGACGCAATCACTCCTCCGAACAGACCCCCCCGTCGTTCCCGTCAGATGGTGAGGCGTTTCAGCGGCCCGGCCCGGCAAGGAATGCCCGTGCCCTCCGGTAGGCATCCTCCCCCTCGAAGCGTGCAAGGACCACGTCCGCCTCCCGGACCTCTGTCTCCGGCTTTCCGTCGCGGGTGATAAAGTAGACGTCCAGGTCCTCGTCCCCGCCCACCAGGATACCCTCCCGGCTCTCCTGGGCAGCGTGGAGGAGCAGCCGGTCCTCGGCAAGGGGTTCCGGCACCTCCCGGAAATGGTAGAAAAAGACCTGGTACGCGTTCAGGAGGTCCGAATCCAGGAGGGCTGCCCGGGAATCGGGATCCAGGCTTTCCAGTACCTCTGCCAGCATCTTCACGTCTTCTCCGGCAATCTGCAGCACGCGGTCGGCCAGCACCGCCAGTTCAAAGGGATCGATCACAGGCACCTCCATGGATCAGGATCCGGGGGCTCCGGTGCATTCCCCGGTTGGCCCGGCCCCTTCACCCAATCCTTATATGATCACTCTCCTCTAGAATATGTGTGCGCGAGGAGGAGCAGGACTGGCTGGTCTACTGCCATATCGCCGCCCGGGAGCGCATCACGGTCCCTGAGCTTTCGGCGGCAACAGGACTTCCGCGCCCGTCAGTGGAGGCATCGGCGGACCGGCTGGTGCGGGGCCTGATCGTGGAACGGGAAGGGGAGTCGCTCCGTGTAATGGCCATTGGGGAATCCCTGGCCAAGTGCCAGATCAACCGCTCGGACTGCTCCCCGATCGTCATCGAGAACGGGGTCATCCGGGTCAGGAAGGACGACGACTGATGCAGTTCCCTGAGGTTGTGGTGCTCCGGCTCGGCCACAGACCTGAACGGGATCAGCGGGTAACCACTCACGTGGGCCTGGCAGCCAGGGCCTTCGGGGCAAAGGGCATGCTTCTCGCTGCGGAGGATGCCGGCGTGGTGCAGACCCTCCGGGACGTGGTGGAACGGTGGGGAGGGGATTTCACGGTCAGGGACGGCGTCTCCTGGCGGCAGTGCATCCGCACCTGGAAGAAGTCTGGCGGAACGGTCGTTCACCTGACCATGTACGGCCTGCGTCTCTCTGATGCGGTGGAGGAGCTCCGGAGCAGGCAGCGGATCCTCCTCCTGGCCGGTGCCGAGAAGGTCCCCGGTGACGTGTACGGCCTCGCGGACTACAATATCTCGGTCTCGACGCAGCCCCACTCGGAAGTCTCCGGAGTTGCGGTCTTTCTCGACCGGCTCTTTCTCGGCGAATCCATAGACCGTGAGTATCCCGGAGCCCAGATGCGGATCGTCCCGAGCCCTGACGGGAAGAGGACGGAACCGTGACGGGGAGGGTGCTCGTGGCCGGGTTCGCCACCCGGCACGTGGCCCAGTCGGCCGCGGCGGCAGGCTACGATGTCGTGGCCGTGGACCATTTCTGCGACCGGGATCTCTCCCTCTTCACCAGTGACCGGATGCAGTTCGATGACGTGGACGAGATCCCGGACTGCATTGCCGGGATGGCAAGCCGGCACCGGGTGGACTGGCTGGTGGTGACGTCGGGGGCCGAGACCCTGCACACCCCTCTTCCGGTGCTGGGGAACGGGCCCGGCCTGGCGTCGCAGTTCCTGGACAAGGCCGGTGTCCAGGAGTTCTTTCAGACGGCGGGAATTCCCGTCCCTGTCCGGATCCCGGAAGGGGTTTTCCCGGCCATGGTGAAGCCCCGCAGTGCAGCGGGGGGATGGAGGAACCGGGTGGTCCGGTCCCGGGAAGAACTTGAGGCATGGAGGGGCGAGTATCCCGGCATGGACCATCTCCTCCAGCAGGTGGTGGAGGGCACCCCGGCTTCCGTCTCCTGCCTCTGCAATGGAAAGAGCGCCATTGCCCTTGCCTGCAATGCCCAGATCCTCCGGGGAGATCCCCCGTCACCCTACGGCTTTGCCGGGTCCCTGACGCCGCTGGATCACCCCCTGGCGGAACGGATGTGCGTTCGTGCGGCGCGGGCTGCGGCAGCCAGCGGGTGCACCGGCTCGGTAGGGATTGACTTCGTTCTGGGGAAGGATGCCCTGGCCATCGAGCTGAATCCCCGGTTCCAGGCCACCGTGGATACTGTCGAACGGGCCCTCGGGGTGAACCTCTTCCGCCTCCATGCCGATGCCTGCCGGGGCATCCTCCCCGCACGCCGCATCCGGCCGCGCCGGTATGCTGCCCGGAAGATACTCTTTGCCCCCCGGAACCTGACCGTCCGGGAGGACCTCCTGCCCCTCGTCCCCCGCGTAGCAGACGTCCCCTGGCCGGGCACCCGCATCGCCGAGGGTGACGCCGTCATATCAGCCTTTGGCTGGGGTCCCACCGCCGCCCATGCGCAGACCATGCTGGACGACACCATTAACCGTGTCTACCGCGCTATAGGATATCATGAAGGCGGGAGAACTCCTGAGTGACGAGTCGATCCGGAGCTACCTGCACCGGCTCATTGGCGACAAAGGGATCGATCTCCTGGAGAAGTTCCCCGAGGAAGGGGAGTACAGCGACGAAGAGCTGGCAGAGAAGACCGGGATCAACTTAAACACGGTCCGCCACTCGCTCTACGCGCTGTATGAAAAACGGCTCGCAGAGTACCGCAGGATCAAGAATACCGAGACCGGCTGGCTCACCTACCTGTGGAAGATCCGGCTGGAGAACCTCCACCCCGCCCTCCAGGAGGAGATGGGCACGTTCCTGGAGAAGCTGGAGGCCCGGGAACGGTTCGAGGAGGAGAATGACTTCTACCGGTGCAGGAACTGCGGGGTCTTCACCTTCAACGAGGTGGTGGACATCGACTTCGTCTGTCCCAGCTGCAGCCAGCCGGTGGAGCACTTCGACAACGAGGTCCTGCTCCATGCCCTGAAGCGGCGGATCGCCGATATCCGGGCCTGCCTTGGGCATGTGTGATCCTCTCGAAGAGATCCTGCGCAGGGAGGGGTGCAGCGAACGGGTCATCGCGCACTCCCGGGCCGTCTGCACCCTTGCCCTCACTTTTTCGGGATCCGGTATCGTGGACAGACAGCTGGTCCGCGAGGGAGCCATGCTCCATGACATCGGCCGGTCCCGGAGCCATACTGTTGCCCACGCACAGGAAGGGGCTGCGATCCTCCGCGGGCTGGGCATGCGGGAGGACGTGGAGCGGGTGGTGGAGCGGCACATTGGCGCCGGGCTCACCGCGAACGAGTGCTCGCTCCTGGGCCTCCTGCCCCGGACCTGCGTGCCGCAGTCCCTGGAGGAGCAGATCGTGGCCAATGCCGACAACCTAGTCCACGGGCAGACGGAAGGCTCCGTCGTCCGGCTCCTCCAGCAGGGGTTCCGCCTGAAGCGGCGGCTCCGGAAGAGGTACTACCGGCTCTGGATCCGGATGGAGGCATTCAGAGAATGATCTGCTGCACCATGGGCAGGGACCGCAGCTCCTCGTAGAGCACCGCCGGCGGCGTCCCGTCCACGATCACGACAAGACGCGGCTCTTCGGAGAGGTAGGGATCGTTCACAAAGATCTGCCGGATCCCCAGGTCATGGTCCACGATGGCCCGGACCACCGCACCCACGATGCCCTTCTCCTGGGCGTTCCGGGGGATGACGGTGATCACCGAGAGGCCCAGCGTCCGGGCCACCCGGGAGAGATCCGGCGTGGACCGCAGGTTCCGGAAGACCGCGGCCAGCGTGGGATTGGAAAGGACGCGCTTCGCCGTGGCGTCCACCACGCGCCGGTCCGAGCCGATCGCCTGGGCGATATGGGTGGCCGGGATCTCGAGGCCGTTGGAGACTACCCGTCCCTCGTCGTTCAGCCCAAACCCGTTCTCCAGCAGGAACCGGGCCACCTTTGCCTGGGACGGGGAATCGGCAAACTCCGCCATAATCGCAGACCACATACCGGAAGAATGGTTCTCGTGTATATTAAGGTACGTTGAAGGAGGTTCAAGGGCTCTGGTGTACAGGCGTGACACACCGGAACGGGTATCTCTTTCTCAATGTTCAGTGGCCTCCCTGGTGATTGATAATCCATCGAGAATCTGATTCCCTCGAATCTCCCCTCGAATCGGTATCAATAACCTAAGATTATTTCTGGTACGCTCCACGGGGGACCTTTCGGTCCCCCCCGCCGCGTGGGCGCCTCCCGATGAGGATATATCGCCACGTCGGTATTACCGAAGATCTCCCCATCCTCATTGGGGGATGCCCACGCGGCGGGGGCGGGAGCCCCCGAGAGCGTCTCACCATAACGATTCGACAAAACATGGCATCACTGGCAACTATAGCCGCGACCTGGTGGTACGCTCCACGGGGGACCTTTCGGTCCCCCCGCCGCGTGGGCGCCCCCCGGGGGAAGATGGGAGAGATTTATCGGTCGCTGGTATACTTCGAATTTCCATGCCCAACCGCCCGGCCCCCCCTATCCTCTCGTGGGGGGTGCCGGAATGGCGGGGGCGGAGCCCCCGAGAGCGTCCTGAAAGCGATCGTACTGGTACGCATCTGGCCGGCAACGGGAAATCCCGCCCGTCTGCCGTCGGAAAATCCGCGTAAGCCCAACGGTAAGGTATTTGTGATGCCCCGGCCCATAGAATAGACGTCAGCGCGAGGGTTGCCAAGCCAGGTCAAAGGCGCCAGCTTGAGGGGCTGGTCTCGAAGGAGTTCGGGCGTTCAAATCGCTCCCCTCGCATTACCTCTCGTGAAAAAGCCTTATATTATTCATTTTAGTTGGTAGAAATAAGATTTGCTTTCTCCACATCGGCCGGGTTTCGATGATTTTGCCAGAACTGGCTGGGTTCCGGCCGGTCAGGTTATGCCGGGAATTTGGGATCTGCCAAGTATCCTGATGAAGCCTCGTACTGTAGACGAAGGGGCTATATCCTGCCGTATCTTTTATGGGCCTGCTCGGTGGTCATTATCTCGTCGACCACGAGTTCCTCTCCGTCAGGGTAAAAGAATACGGTATACCGATAGGACACATGCATCCTGTAACGTTCCTTGGGTGTCTTGAGACGCTTGATGTCCCCATGAGCATACGGATGATCTGTAAGACGATCAATGTGTTCGGATACGATGCGTCGGTCCTTCTCGTGAAGGGCCTCAAGAAAATCGTGAACTCGTGTGGTTATCCTTATATTCAAAAAAATCACTTTGTGAGGCCGAGCTTCTGCTTCGCCCGGTCCCACGGAATGGTTGTTTCGGTGGCGTCAATGGCATCGAGATCAGTTATGAGCTGCAATCTCTGATGCTCCCTGATTAACTCCGAAACCGTCTCGTCGAATTTTTGACCGGGGCGACGCAGATTGGAGAGGGCTTCCCAAGTGCTCGGCGTCAGCGCAACCCTCTTGTTCGCTAGCTCTTCTTTTACGCGGGACTGCATACCTACTTCACCTGTGACCGTACTAATTATGTACATTATGGTCTTTTTAACACGTTGTCAAAACTTGACAATTTATCCAATATTGGTGTTCTGTATAAATAAAAATGTCGCTCATGTCATTCTCCCCAACATTTAACTATGAGGGAGTATCGCCATTTGGGGGATGCCCAAGCGGTGGATGGCGAAGCCCCAAAGAGCGTTCAGATTGTGCCCGGTTCACCCTATTTTTTCTGAAGAATTTCATCTTTCCGGGATCGATATCGAATGACTCTTCTCAATAAAATATTGGCCATGCAATATTCCCAGTAATTATCGTCGATAATTACTATCTTGTCCGGGGGCGAGAAGTGTACCTGATCCTATCATTGAACGCTATGGCCAACTACTCAGTGGATTGTGCACTGTTTTCTGATTTCAGCTCCGCCAGCTGCTCCTCGAGTATCCGAATAAGGATCTCCCTCTCCGGTTCATGGTCCGGGTACTCCGTGCTCCAGCCGCGCCAGTGCGGCCTTTTGTGGGCGACCTTGAACTTGACGCCCTCCATGAGGGTTTCATAGGTGTCCTGGTCCAGCTTCCGGACCCGCTGGTGGGCGAGGATGAACCAGTGGTACTGGGTACCGGCCGGAGCCCCCGAGCCTTCCGGTGCCCTGCGAGCTCTCTTTTTCTCCGACGAGAAGGTGAACTCCCACCGGTCGGGTGCCACCTTGCGCTCCTGCCAGAGGCCGTGGGGGTACTCCCAGACATGGCTTCCCCCAATGGGCATGCCGGAATAAACCTGCCCCCGGAACTCCTTCAGATCGTCGTAGGCCACGGTACTTTCCAGGACCCCTCGCCTCAATAATAATTCGAGGGGGGAGGGTGAAAGTGGAGTGAATGACGGTGGGTGGCGAAAACCCCTCACATGTACCAAAGCGTCTTCGTGCGGTACGACCGTGACCGACTCAACGTCCGTGCCAAGCCAGGTCAAAGGCGCCAGCGTGAGGGGCTGGTCTCGAAGGAGTTCGGGCGGTAGAATCGCTCCCCTCGCATCACTGTTTCTGGGATTCCATATCAGTTGAAAAAACCAAAAAATCTATTCTCACGACCATGAGAGAAGGAACAATACTGGGAAAAACCTTGTTATAATATTTATCTAGATGATTATCCCGCGCAATTTAGTACTCTTTGATTGAAATGTTCAGATACCACTACGAAAATTGAAAAAAACGATGAAATATGAAAATTATTAAGGAATGCAATATTGAATCTGTTGGAATATGACCTGAATTGGATTAAAGTCAATCCCCTGGATACCGGTCTTTGATAAATCAGCTCCTTCGGTATCTCCGACAATCGTGATATCCTGTATCAGTCCCCCGGGTTTTATCACGATGGGATGGTGACCGGGATCACCGTCCCAAGTATGTGGAATAGTATAGGTATCCTGGCCTACGAAATGTCTAATTTTATACCCTACCGGGGCGTAATAAAAGTCAAGAATGGCTGATCGCTGAAAGAATGTCCACTTGTTATTATCCTTGTTTCCATAACATTCGGCTGCGGACATGCTAACGTCTGCCTTGAGCGCTTCTCCTTTTTCGTCGATGAATAATCTGATGGATCCATCAATCCAGGGTCCGCAGCCAGCAAAATCATAATCGCCTTCGATAGGGGCGAGTGGTATCAGACTGATCGATGCGAGATCAGGAGGGGAAATCGTAGCCGTGGATTCTTCACATTTTGGAGGATGGGGCTGAACGACAGGCACGTCTGACAGGGTGGTGTTCCCCCAGGTCAGGATGATTCGGTTACTCGTTTCTGAAAGGGGTACACCGTTCTCCCCCAGGTTGAGAACCATCTGATAGTGATGGGTAATGGACAATTTATCTGATACGTCCACGAATTTATCTGACAGGCCTGCAGGTCTCTGGCCGGATCCTACCACCACCTGAGGGCCGGTGATTCTTGGAAAACGGTCCCCCAGGTACACAGCCTTGGGATCGTTGTATAAGAAGACCTGAGGGCGGGGCTCGGCATCGAAGTCATATCCATAAAACGAAACTCGTATGCGATCTTTATGGTTCGGATCAAGGTTCATGTCAACGTGGTCAGGAACCACCTGGCATATTGTTGGTTGACGGGGATCAATGGTTGAGTTTGTTAATGTTGCTCTGATACGCAGCAGATCCTGAAGTACTCTTTGCCTCAGAAAATCCATATCACATCTGACTTCCCCACCCGATGTCGCGATTGCCCGATTCAATGTGTTTGACAGATCGTTTGCGACGAGTGTATGGCCCTCTTTAATGAGTTTTTCACGTGTCTCCTCGAGAATCCTCTGCCAGTCCGCACTTTCATACCCCAGCTGGGCAATGGCATCATCAAGAATCTCAAGCGCCCGGTAGGTAGGGTCAATCAGTCTCAGTACCGCTTTGTTGATGGCATCAGCAATGTCTCCCAAACCCAAACATCCACTTACCATACTGAAGGATAGTAATACGATCATCAATACCGCAATTCTTTTATGGTCCCCCATGTCACTCCCTCCCGCTTAATGAATGCACTCATATAATAATCTTATATATATACTTTACTTTTTTATGGAATTGGTGTTTTTTCAATGGAAAATATTTAACTATCTCACAATTTTTCATCCATCTCGCACGCCTCGCCGAGAGCTTCGATCTCCAGCGTCGCATGAGAAATGCCTATCTTCACCGCCTCATCCCGGGCAGTACACTTCAATTGCCAGATCTCCTCCTGGGTGCAGTCCCGCCCCCACCAGGTGCGTGGTCAGGAAGTGGTGCTCGCCATCCAGCGCCCAAAGGTGTGTGTCGTGGATCCCATGGACACCGGGGAGCCGGAGGAGGGCGTCCGCTGTCATAGCCAGGCTGTTTGTCAGGATCCCGCCCGCGAACTCGATGAGGGTGAAGAGGAGGTTCACGACAAAAGCGGTCCGGATGTTCTCCTCGCTGCGGGGCATGGGGGCGGTTCCTGAAGTCACTGTACGGGTGCCGGGGATGATATACTGTAGGTTGATAGATTCCCATCGACGACAGGTCCACCATTTCCCGTTGCATCAGGGACCCGTTGATGGCAAGAGATGCTCCCGAGAAGGTCTCTCCTCATCGGGGGAGGGACCGTGAGGGGGCAGACCCCCTCCCGTCTCCAGTGAGAACACCTGCCTGGAGATGAATCATCAGGGGGATGAAAAGGGGAAGGGGATGAGAGGCGGGGGCTGGGATGAGGCGAGAGGGATTCCCGGTCCCTCCATCCGACCGTGGTATTTTCTTGTCGCCAGATGCACCGCGCCTATCTTCTCACAGGGGTCCCATAAGGGTGGGCAGGAACATTCCGACAATGAGTGCCACGAACCAGATGATCAGGGCAATGAGCAGGGATTTGATCCACCCGATTTTGTACATATACTGCAGCACCAATAGCCACACGATACCCGCAATGACTGCGGCTATCCACCCCATGTTTGGCAGCAGATAAGAGACGGCAATGTAGACCACTGTGCCGATCAGGGCAGCGAGGATTGCCGTCTGGAAGCCTTCCGTTTCGCCAAACATCTTTGTCACTACGTAAATAATCACAGCCGAGATGATCAGCTGGATGATGAACATGAGCAGGACCGAAGTACTCGATACCATGCTGTCTCCCTCTCATTTCATGGTAATAAACATAACGATCTGGAACCCTCTGAAGAGGGATTCATGACATTACTATCTCCGTATACCGCACAGAGGAATCAACCTTGCAGACAGAACCGCTTCCCGAACTCTTCACGTACGAAGAGCCTGCGAAAGGCTTGAGCCCGGGGATCCCGGGTCAACCCCCTGTCAGGAGTTTCAGCCGCACGTCCACCATCGCCTCGTGGGGGGTCAGGTGGTAGCGCCCCGGGGTCGTGAAGGCCATCTTCTTTGTCGTCTCGCTGGATAAGGCCCGGTTGAACCCTTCCTGCCCCACAACGGTCCCGCTGTTTGCGTCCCGGATGGTGAGGATGAAATAGCAGTAGTTGGGGTTGGTGCTGCCTCGCGTGACCGTGAACGTGACCAGGAAGGGGGGGCCTTCACCACATCGGCCGCCAGGGCCTCGGACTGGTAGCGGAGCGTGTAGGTGGCATCGTGAATAGTGACGAGAGGCCTCCCTCCCTCGCCGTACTCGGCGATGTTCTTCACGAACCGGGGTGAGATCTCGGAGGGTTCCGGGTCAGGGAAGGGAGCAGCGGGGGAGACCGTGCTCCTTTCAGGGGAGGCCGGCGATGACGCGGCGGGTGTTGCCGTGCCCCCGACGGGCCCCATCGAGCCGGTATTCGGGCCGGAACACCCGACCGCCCCGGAAGTGAGGAGGTGGATCAGGACGACAAGGACGGGAATGGGCATCGGCCGGTCCATCATGCAACCGTGCACCTTTCCGGTACATCACAGATAGGGTCCGGGCCTGCAGGGCGGAAGGCATAATGCAGGAGAACCCTGACTCAGGAATGATCATCAATGAACGGATCCACGGAAGGCATGAAGGAGCTCTTCGTCTACGAGGAGAAAGCCGGAAGGCTGGAGCTCCTGGCCCGCATCGTGTACAGCATCCTCATCGGGATCATTATCGCGGTCTACGGTTTCATGGCCGGGCTCTGCACCATCATCCAGTTCTTTGTGATCCTGTTCCTGGGGAGGCGGAGCTGCGGCCTCTCCGGGTTCGTGCGGGGCTACCTGGAATACCATGTCCATGTGCTCTCCTATACCAGTCTCTTGACCGATGCCCGGCCCGGGATCTTTCCGAAGCCGGTGCAGATCTACGAGAAGGAGCTGCCTCCCTCCCGGTGAGGGGGTCAGGGAACAGGGGTAGGGGATGAAGGTCCTTCACCTCCCGCTTGTCGGCGCTGGGATCGTGGCAGGGGCTCTCGGGGGCTACCTGGTCTACCGCGAGGTGTACCTCCGGGCCACCGGTGGACTTGGCATCACCTTCCAGGGCCCCCTGCAGGGACCCTATATCGGTGCAACGATGGCCATCGATGCCCTGGTGCTGGTTGCATTTGTCATGACCGGGATCATCGCGGCCACCGGTGTGATCCGGGCCCTGTCAGGATAGCTGCGGGAGCACCGCCATATTCGCAGAAGAATTCATGAGAGATCAGGGCCAGAGTATGGACACAGGATACTGAGGTGAAACACAGATGGGTACGAAGGGAACCAAGATCGTCGGGATGGACGTGAAGGAGCTGCTGGGCCTGCTGTATAAAGCGTATTCCGATGAATGGCTGGCCTACTCCCAGTACTGGATCGGGTCCAAGGTGGTCAGGGGGCCCAACAAGGAGGCGGTGATCGCCGAGCTGACCCTCCATGCCACCGAGGAGCTGAACCATGCCACGCTCCTCACCACCCGGATCATCCAGCTGGGCGGCACCCCGCCTCTCTCGCCCGCCGAGTGGATGAAGCTCACCAACTGCGGCTACGATGCCCCCAAGGACCCCTTTGTCAAGACCGTGCTGGAGCAGAACATCAAGGGGGAGCAGTGCGCCATCGGGGTCTACAACAAGCTCCTGGGCCTGACCCGGGAGAAGGATCCGGTCACCTACAACATCATCCTCACCATCCTCCAGCAGGAGGTGGAGCACGAAGAGGATCTCCAGGCCCTTCTCGAGGACTTCGAGCTGATGATGAAGCGGCGGTGACCCCCGCCACCTCTTTTTCTCCCTGATGGATTCCCCTATCCGGGGAGATTCTGCTGGTTGCATCATGTACGCCACGTCTGTTCTTCACAGACACTCATGGCCGCAACAAAGGGCCTTTCCGTCTCAACGGAGGAAGACAATACAAGAAGTCATCACTCGCCATGCGCCACGCTATCCTCATCGGGGGTGGGAGCTCCCCGGGAGCGGGTCAGAAAAAGTCTCTATCTCTCTTCAGCGGATTCTCTCCCCACTGCGGGATCCGTCCGAGAACGGGAATGTTACTCCGTGTTAGCCAGTGCATCCCGGATCTTCCGGATCTCGGGCACTTCCTGCACGGCGAGAGCTGCATCAAAGGCCTGGATGGCATCGGCGTTCCTGCCCATGGTAATGAGCACCATGCCCTTGTTGAAGAGTACAATGATGTTGTCCGGGTTCTGTGCGAGAGCCCTCTCGAAACTGGCCAGCGCCTCCTCGTTTCTCCCCATCTTCTGCAGGGTGGTGCCTTTCTGGTACCAGGCCCTGGCATTGTGGGGGTCCAGCCGCAGCACCCGCTCATAGAACGGCAGTGCCCGGTCGGGGAGCCCTTCCTGTTCGAGCATCACACCGATCTCGATGCTGGCGTCGTTGTGCCGGGGATCAATGGAGAGGGCCATCTCAAAGCACTTCATGGCCCGGTCATGGTTGCCCCGCCGCTCGAGGGCGAGGCCCTTCTGGTACCAGAGATCCACGCTCCTCGGGTAGATCTCCAGGGCCCGGTCGAAACTGGCCAGGGCTTCCTCGTACCTCCCCAGGAATGAGAGGATAATGCCCTTGCTGTAGTAGGCCACCACATACTTGGGATCCTTCTGGATAACCTGTTCCCAGGACTCCAGCGCCTCATCGTACCTCCCCAGTTTCCCCAGGTTGACCCCCTTCTCGTACCAAGCGATCACCGCATGGCTCGGGTTGATCGCAACGATACGATCGAAACAGCGGAGCGCCTCCTCCACCCGGTTCAGCTTGGAGAGGACTATCCCTTTCTGATACCAGCACTGCTCCTGGTCGCCCACCAGCGCCAGGGCCTGGTCAAAGGATTTCAGCGCTTCTTCGAGCTGCCCCATCTCCTTCTGGACAAGGCCTTTTTTGAACCAGATTTCCCAGTCCTCCGGCGCCTTCTGGAGTGCCCGGGAAAAGACTGCGAGGGCTTCCTCGTACAACCCCCGCTCCGCCAGGATCTCCCCTTCCCGTGTCGTGCGCTCGATATCCTTCTTCCTGGAAAACACCCTCATGCAGCCACGCGCGCCTGCCCCCGCGCCGGATTCCCCCGGATCATTCCTGGAGGAGAACGATACCGGGGAAATATTACACGTTCCGGGTAAAAAAAGAGGTGGGTATCCGTCGGGATGGGCAGAAAAACGAAGGTGATGGTACTCTTTCCACACACACCATGGCACTCTCAATCATGGGGGGGAAATGATCAGAAGGGAATGTCGTCACGGGGGATGGCGACGGGGGAGAGCGTGCACCTTCCCGAACACCAGACCACATATTCTATACGCCGGGGCTCCCCCGGGTACTGCATGGCAGATCCCGTAACAATCGAGATCGTGGGCTACGCGGAATCAGAGTGCGGTCCGTTCCCCTGCGACAGCGACCGGACCTGCGGCCTCTCCGCCTGCTACCCGACGGGAGAGTTCCTGAAGGCAGCCGAAAGCCTCCGCACCTACCTGTCGGGGATCTACGGGGACAGGATCACGGTGACCGTCACGCTCCTGGACAGCGGTACTCCGGCGCGGATCCGGGAGATCATCGAGGCCCGCCACCCCCCCATTCCCCTCGTGATCGTGAACGGGAGGGTCACCCCCATCGGCAGAATCTCCGCCACCCGGATCCTCCGGGAGATTGAACCCCTCCTGGGCCCTTCAGGAGACCTCTGAGAGGGCACCTGTCTCCAGGTCATAGTAGAGGCCTCTGATCTTCACCCTTCCTTCTGAGAGCGCCTTCTTCACCAGGGGGTAGGACCGGAGATGCTCCAGCTGGAGCCGGACATTCTCCAGCTCGAGCGCCTTCCTGCGCTCCTTCTCGCCAGCGGGCATCCCCTTCTTCTCCAGCCGCTGCTTCGCCTCTGCAGCGTTGTTCAGCCACAGCGGGATGTAGGCATCCCCGCCCTCTTTCCCGGCCGCGAGAGCCTTCATGGCCCCGCAGTCGGAGTGGCCGCAGACCACGATCTCCTTCACCTTCAGGTGGCTGATGGCATACTCAGCCACCGTAGCAAAGGACATGCAGTCCACCCCCACCACGTTCCCGATGTTCCGGTGCACAAAGAGTTCCCCCGCCCGGGACGCGGTGATCCGTTCCGGGCCGACCCGGGAGTCCGAGCACCCGATCCAGAGGGTGGAGGGGCTCTGCCCTTGGGCCAGTTTCTGGTAGTACTCCTTCTCTGTCGTGAACTCGGTCTCCCGGAACGTCCGGTTCCCGTCCATCAGCCTGTCGCTCAACGCACGTCACCTCCGCGGCCGGGGACACACCTGCGGCCCCGCCTTCCTGCCGGTGTATCGTCCCAGAAGAGTTAAATCATTCGAAGCAGGGTTGAGGGAACATTCTCTCTGGCGCATGCATCAACCGGTGAAATCCTCATCTGTGACGATCTCAACACCCGTGAAGGATGAGTGATTGCTCTGGAATCACCACATCTGTACATTTGTCGATCGCGAGGGGGAAAAACGGGGTGGAGGGAATATCTTCAGGGGGGAGGGCGACGGGAGAGGGCTTGCCCCCTCCCGACCCCACCCCCAATGAGGATAGGTGGTTCCTTTTTGAGGAATCGCACAGCCTTTCTGCCGGTCCCATCGCCGATCCCGGGAATGGCGTTGAGGATCCGTTCCCAGGGTGCCGGGATCGAACCGGGAGGAAAACGGGGGTATGGCCGGTTTCAGGCTCCCCGGTCCTGCCTACTCCGGCACCGCGCCCCGGTTGGCCTGGCTGACGGTCCTTGCATACCGCGCCAGCACCCCGGTGAGAGTCCGCACCTTTGGTTTCCAGGCTTTCCGGCGCTTCTCCCGCTCCTTCGCCGCCACGTTCAGGTCAAGGGTTCCCTGTTTCACATCGATGGCGATCTCGTCCCCGTCCCGGACGAGGGCAATGGGTCCGCCCACCGCAGCCTCCGGGGCTACGTGCCCGATGCAGGGCCCCCGGGTCCCGCCCGAGAACCTCCCGTCGGTGACGAGAGCCACCTTCCGGTACCCGAGACCCATCATCGCAGAGGTGGGGCCAAGCATCTCCGGCATGCCGGGCCCGCCCCGGGGGCCTTCGTACCGGATCACCACCACGTCCCCTTCTGTGATCCGCCGGGCAAGGATCGCCTGCATGGCCGCGTCCTCGCCGTCAAAGACCCGGGCGGGGCCCCGGTGCCGCCACATGGAGGGATCCACGGCGGCCGCCTTCACCACCGCACCATCGGGGGCGAGGGTCCCCCGGAGGATGCGGAGGCCCCCGGCCGGCTTCACGGGTTTCCCGAGGGGCCGGATCACCTCCGCGTCCCGCACGGTGCCCACGCCGGCGATGGCCCGGATGGATAGCCCCGAGACGGTGGGGTTCTCTTCCAGCACGCCCTTCAGCCGCGAGAGCACTGCCGGGATGCCGCCGGCCCGGTGGAGGGCCAGCATGGAATGAGGTCCCGAGGGCTGCATGTCGGAGAGATGCGGGACCTCTGCACCGATCCGGGAGAAGTCCTCCAGGGTCAGAGGGAGTCCTGCCTCGGCCGCCAGGGCCAGCAGGTGCAGGACAGTGTTCGTGGATCCGCCCAGGGCCATGTCCACCCGGATGGCGTTCCGGAGGCTCCGGCCGTTCACGATCTCCCGTGGGGTGACCTCCTCCCGGACCAGGCCCACGGCACGCTCGCCGGTCTCCCGGGCCAGCCGGAGCTTGGCGGCATCCACTGCCGGCGTGGCAGCACAGCCGGGGAGGGACATGCCCAGCGCTTCCGTGATGCAGGCCATGGTGTTGGCCGTGTAGAGCCCCTGGCAGGAACCGCACCCCGGCATGGCGCAGCACTCCAGCTCCTCCAGCGCCGCCTCGGTCATTGTGCCGCCAGCTACCTTTCCCACGCCCTCGAAGACATCGATCAGGGAGAGCTCTTCTCCCCCCAGGAACCCGGGGAGCATGGGGCCGCCGGTCAAAAGGAGGGTGGGGATATTGCACCGGACGGCGGCCTGGAGCATCCCCGGGACAATCTTGTCGCAGGTGCCGATGCAGACCAGGCCGTCGAACCGGTGGGCCTCTGCCATCAGCTCGATGGAGTCCGCGATGTTCTCCCGTGATGGGAGCGAGTACCGCATCCCCCGGTGCCCCATGGCGATACCGTCGCAGATCCCGATGACCCCAAACTCAAAGGCCACCCCTCCCCCGGCTGCGACACCCTCCCGCACCCGTTCCGCCAGGCTGCGCAGGTGCACGTGCCCCGGCACAATCGTGTTGAAGGCGTTCGCAATCCCGATGAAGGGCCGTTTCATCTCTTCACCGGTGAGCCCCAGCGATCGCAGCAGCGACCGGTTGGGCGCCCGGTGGTATCCCCTGGTTACTTCTTCGCTCCGCACAGGTACTCCTCCTGGTACAGTCTCACCACATCCCCGATCACGATTACCGCCGGCGGCCTGACACTTCGTTCCCGGGCCCGGTCGGCGATATCCCCCAGGGTTCCGGTGGTCACCCGCTGGTCCGGCTGCAGGCCCCGCTCGATCACCGCCACCGGGACCGATGCAGCCATGCCATGGGCCTGGAGCTGCCCGACGAGGAACGGGAGCTGCCGTACCCCCATCAGGATCACGAGTGTCCCGGGGGAGGCCGCCAGGTGCTTCCAGTCGATGGCCGACGACTCCTTGGCGGGGTCCTCGTGGCCGGTCAGGAAGGTCACCTGGGAGGCGCATCCCCGGTGGGTCACGGGGATCCCGGCACAGCCAGGGACCGCGATCGCGCTGGAAACACCCGGTACCAGCTCGACGGGAACCCCGTGTTTCCGGAGGGCTTCCAGCTCCTCGCCCCCGCGGCCGAAGAGGAACGGATCGCCCCCCTTCAGCCGGACCACCCTCTTTCCTTCCTTCGCCTTCCGGACCAGCGTCGCCTCGATCTCCGCCTGTTCCATCGTGTGCTGCGATCCGGACTTGCCGCAGTCGATCCGCTCGGCACCGGGGGGGATCAGGCGGATGATCTCCATGGCCAGCTGGTCATAAAGCACCACCTCCGCCTGCTCCAGCACCTCCTTTGCCCGGAGCGTCAGCAGGTCCCGGGTGCCCGGGCCTGCCCCCACCAGGTACACCATTCCTTTCATGCGTCACCAGCCGCCGGGGCCATCGCGATGAGATCCCGGGCCCGGTCCCGGAGCATCTCGCCGTGCTCCCGGGCCTCCGCTGCAGTGCCCACGTCCCGCTCCAGGCGCTCGGTGCGGGAACCGTCCGGCGCCAGGATCTCGGCGATCAGGTGGCCCTTCCGGCAGTAGATGCCCATGGGTGTTGCACAGCCGCCCCCCACCGCCACCATCACCGCCCGTTCGATGGCCACATCGCGCCGGGTGGGCGTATGGTCCAGCCCGGAGAGGGTGATGACCAGGGGCGGGTCGTCCCGGCAGACCACCGCCACCGCCCCCTGGTTGGCGGTGGGAACGAAGCGCTCCGGGGGCAGCCGGAAGCCCCGGAGGGTGAGGCCCAGCCTCTTCATGCCGGCCTCGGCCAGCACGATGGCATGGTAGTCACCGGCAAGGAGTCTCCGAACGCGGGTATCCACGTTGCCCCGGAGCACCTTCACCCGCACCGCGGGATCATGGCGCAGGATCTGGGCCCTGCGGCGGGTGCTGGAGGTGCCCACGACGGCCACATCCGCCATGCCGGTGGAGAGCGCCAGGTAATCGGCAGGGGATTCCCGGGGCAGGACCGCGATAGTTGTCACCCCTTCGGGCCTCTTTGCCGGGATGTCCTTCATGCTGTGGACCGCGGCATCGATCTCGCCGGAGAGGATCGCGTCGTCCAGGGCCCGTACAAAGACCCCCTGGCCCCCGATCTCGTGGAGGGGGACCCCGGTCACCTCATCCCCCTTTGTCCGGATGATCACCGTCTCCACCTCCACCCCCTGCCGTGCCAGGGCCCGGCAGGCCATCTCGGCCTGGGCCAGCGCGAGCCGGCTCCCCCGGGTGCCTATCCGGAGAGGCATGCCGCGTAGCTCCCGGCGATGGCCTGGATCTCTGCTTCCCCGTGGGCAGCGGAGAGGAAGTTGGTCTCGAACTGGGACGGGGGCAGGAAGATGCCCTGCCCCATCATCCGCTCCCAGAAGGTGCGGAAAGCAGCGGTGTCGCATTCCCTTGCCTGCCGGTAGTCACCCGGCGGGGCGGGACGGAAGAAGTACTTGAACAGGGACCCGAGCCGGACAAAGGATCCCTTCGCCGACCGGGGGATCGATTCGCCGATGGCCCGTGCCCCCTCCTCCATCCTGCGGTACAGGGGGGGGTCCCGGTGGAGGATGCGCAGCGTGGCAAGGCCTGCCGTGAGGGAAAGGGGGTTGCCGTTGAAGGTCCCTGCCTGGTAGACCGGCCCTGACGGCGCCACGAGCGACATGATCTCCCTACGTCCCCCGAAGGCCCCGATAGGGAGCCCTCCCCCGATGATCTTGCCGAACGTGGTGAGGTCAGGTTTCACCCCCCAGGCCGCCTGCGCCCCGCCAATGCCAAGCCGGTACCCCGTGATCACCTCGTCAAAGATGAGGAGCACGCCATGCTCCCGGGTCAGGGACCGGACCTCGGCCAGGTAGCCCTTCGCAGGGAGGATCGGGCCGATGTTCCCCATCACCGGCTCCAGGATCAGGGCGGCGACGTCCGGGTGGGCGGTGAGGGTCCGGGCCAGGGCCTCCGTGTCATTGAACGGCACCTGGAGGGTGTGCCGGGCAACATCGGGGAGGACACCTGCAGAATCGGGGACGCCCAGGGTCGTGGCACCGGAGCCGGCCTTCACCAGGACCGCGTCGTGGGCGCCGTGGAACCCACCCTCTACCTTGACAATATCGCTCTTCCCGGTGAACCCGCGGGCGAGCCGCAGGGCGGACATGGTGGCATCCGCCCCGCTGGAGACAAAACGCACCATCTCCACGGAGGGGTGGTCCGCGGTGATCAGCCGTGCCATCTCCAGCTCGTGGGGCGACGGAGTGCCGTATACCCACCCATCCGGAAGCTGGCTTTCCAGCGCCCAGCGGACCTCCGGGTAGGCGTGGCCCAGGACCAGGGGCCCGTAGGCCATGCAGCAGTCGATGAGGGAGGTGCCTTCGACAGTGGTGAGGCGGGCACCCGAGGCTTTCCGGGTGTAGAACGGGTACGGCGAGATGGCCCGGACGGGGCTTGAGACCCCGCCGGGCATCAGGTTCCGGGCTTCGCCGAAGAGTTCACTGCTCTTCACGCAGCCACCCCGCGGCATCCCTCGCAAAGTAGGTGATGACGAGATCCGCCCCCGCCCGCCGGATGCAGGTGAGGGTCTCCAGCACCGCCTCCCGCTCGCTGAGCCATCCCTGCGCTGCCGCCGCCCGGATCATGGCGTACTCGCCGCTCACCTGGTAGGCGGCCACGGGAAGGCCATGGACCCGGAGGGCCGGGATCAGGTCCAGGTAGTAGCCGGCAGGCTTCACCATCAGGATATCCGCACCTTCGGCCGCATCCAGGGCGGACTCCATCAGCGCCTCGCGGGCATTGCCGACCGGGAGCTGGTAGCCGGACCGGTCGCCGGAGGCGCAGCCGGATTCGGCGGCCTCCCGGAAGGGGCCGTACAGGGCAGAGGCGAACTTGCTGGAATAGGACATGATCAGCACGTCCTGGTGCCCCCCCTCGTCCAGCGCGTCCCGGAGGGCTGCCACAACGCCATCCAGCATGCAGGAGGGGGCCACGATGTCCGCCCCAGCATCCGCGTGGGAGAGGGCGATCTTCTCCATGAGGGCCAGGGATTCGTCGTTCAGGAGCTCGGTGCGCCCCTTCACTTCGCCCATGATCCCGCAGTGGCCGTGGTCGGTGTACTCGCAGGCACAGACATCGGTGATCAGAACCAGGTCCGGGACCTCTTCCCGGATCGCGTGGATGGCCCGGGGGATGATCCCGTCGGGGTCATACGCGGCGCTGGCCTCTCCATCCTTGACGTTCGGGATGCCGAAGAGGAGGACCGCAGGGATCCCGAGATCCCGGAGCTCGCGAGCGACGTTCGGGAGGGAGGAGAGGGGCAGCCGGTCCTGCCCGGGCATCGCCCCGATGGGTGCCGGGCGGCGGATCGTTTCGTCCACGAAAAGGGGTGCAATCAGGTGCTCCGGTCGCAGGTGGGTTTCGGCAAAGAGGCGCCGGATCCCCGGCCGCCGGTACCGTCTCATTCGTCTCTCGGGAAACATATCTTCTCACCTTCGGTGATGGCCCGTACAATCGATTCAGCCAGCTGGATCTCGCCATGTTCGGCACACTCCCGGATGGAGATAGTGGCATCGGAAAGGAGCTTGCGGACGATCACCCGGGTCAGGTCGTCCAGGATCTCGGCGGTGCGGGGATCCCCGTCGCCCAGGCGGTTGAGCGCCCGGTCCCTCTCCCGGGTCCGGATCGCCTCCGCCCAGGTGTAGAGCACGGAGAGGGTGTCGTCCGCGGCAGCGCGGTTGACGAGGGAGGTGAACTGGGAAAGTTCCTCCTCAACAAACGCCCGGGCCCGCTCGGCTTCGCCCTTCCGGGCCTCCCATGCCTGCTCGCTTACGGACCGGAGGCTGTCAATGGTGAAGAGGTTCACCCCCTCGATCTCCCCGGCACCCTCCTCCACGTCCCTGGGCTGGGCGATGTCGATCAGGACCAGGGGGCGGGGGCCCCGGTCCAGGGGCCACTGCCGCTCCTTTATGGCAGTCGCAAGCCCCTCGCAGTGGATGATGGGGTGGGGCGCCGCCGTGCAGGAGATCACGACGTCCGAGAGGGAGATGTAGTGGTACAGGTCCTTCAGGTACACGGCCTTCCCGCCGATCCTCTCTGCCAGCTGGACAGCCCGCTCGTACGTCCGGTTGGCCACGTAGATGGCGGTCAGGTCCTTCTCCATCAAGGCCTTTGCGACAAGCATCCCCATCTCGCCGCTGCCCACGACAAGGATGTGTTTCTTCCGGAGGTCCCCCAGGAGCTGCTCGGCCAGGATCACGGCCGCCGACCCGATGGAGACCGCCCCCCGGTTGATCCGGGTGATCTCCCGCACCCGGACCCCGGTATGGACGGCCTTGTCGATGCAGAGGTCCAGGGTCGGGCTCGAAGCGCCCGCTTCCCGGCTCCGGGCCGCGGCCTCCTTCAGCTGCCCCAGGATCTGGTCCTCCCCCACGATCATGGAGTCGATTCCCGACGCGAGCTGCAGCAGGTGCCGCAGCACCGCATCGCCTTCCAGTATCCGGTAGCCCATCTTTCCTTGGGCTTTCAGGAACCCGGCCAGGGCTTCCCCGGTCCCCTGCACGCAGAGCTCCACCCGGTTGCAGGTCTGGAGCAGGATCACGCCACGGAACTGCTCCCGTGCCTGGCGCAGGAACGCCGGTTCATCGGCAAACCGGGCCGTCTCCAGCTCCGGCACCGTGGCGTCGTGGTGACTCACGGATGCGAGGGCCAGGTCCACGAAGAGGTTACCGGTCATGGAGGTACCTCCCTTCCACCAGGTTCCATGCCTGGTCCTGCCCTCCGGAAACCGCTTCCCAGACATCCCTGTCTGCAAGGACCCGGGCGATGACAGCCTGCCGCCCGCCCTGGTCCATGACACGCCCCTTCAGGGCGGCACGGAGCCGTTCCACGACTTCGATCATGGGGTCCAGCCCGGGATACTCCTCCTCCAGCCTCTCCCTGAGGAACCGGGCCATCCCAGGTGCTTTCCCGAACGTGGTGATGGCGAGGGCATGGTGTTTTCCCCTGGAGACCGCAGGCAGGACAACGTCCCCCGGTATGCCCCTGGCATTGTTGAAATGGATGCCCGAGGCCCTGCAGATCTTCCCGATCCGGTCATTGATGGCAGGATCATCCGTGGCCGCCACTGCCAGGAACGCTCCTTCCAGCAGGCCGGCCAGGTCCCGGTCGGAGGCGCCCTCCAGGTCCCGGACCACCTTCTCTACCGGAAGAGCATCGAACTCCGGAATGAATGACCGGGACACTGCCATCACATCGGCGCCCCCGGCAAAGAAGGAGGCCTTCCGGGCGCCTACCGCTCCCCCTCCAAAGATCACCACCCGTCTCCCGGAGAGATCCAGCACCAGGGGCACCATCGGTTAGTGTATCGTCCCTCTCCGAAATTAAGGTGTTGCATTTCTCTGGCCGGATATGGCAATTTCTTCCGGGACGGGTCCGGATAATCCCTGCCGAAGAACTGAAAGGATATCTGGAAAATACCCCTATATTCTCCCATGGAGGACCTGGACACGATCCCCATCAGCCGTCCGCTCGCCCGCTGGAATTATTCGCAGGAAGAGTGGGACTGGATGAAGGAAGAGGGTTTGAAACAGGGAAACAAGGAGTTCAGGGGAATCGCAGGAACCTTCCTCGTTCCGTGCCTCATCATGTCGTTCTTTGTGCTGTATTACCTGTTCTTTTCCGGCGATCCCTCCAACCGCAGGGTGGGAGTTGAAATGCTGGAATTCATGGGGGGATTCGTCATTCTGCTGGTCATCGTGTTCTTCTTTTTCTGGTATGCAGGACACTCCATGTGGGGAACCCGGCGGGAGATCAGTATCAATCCGGAAAGTGCCAGGATCGGGAGGAAGATGGTCACCTGGGATCTCTCCACGCTCCGCCCGGATATCATCACCGTGAAGGGCCGCTTCCCCAGATTTCTCGAGATTCATCCCCTCATCACACGTCTCGACCGTGTCGTGCTGCACCGGGAGGAGCGGTGGTATCTCGAGTTCCTGTTCACGGTCGGCAAAGACAACAGTTCCATCAAACCCATCGGATCCTCGCTGAACATCCTGGTCCCCCCCCGATCAGCACGAGACCGCAATGCAGGTTGAGATATTCTTCAGCCGTCATACCATGGATGGAAAACGGGTACCGGAAGAGGGGTGCCCTGCAGGGACAAACCGATCCGGATAAAGGAGACCGTCACTCGTGGTCTTCTCCTTTCCTTGCGGCAGGGGGATTTCATTCCCTCTCCGGATTGTACAGCAGCCTCACATTCCCTGAAGGAATATCTGGAAAAGTATCCTCCCGGTGCAGAATCCATACCTTTTTCGTCTCCCCTGCCTGACCGTCAGGTGAGGGGTATGAGGGTGCCGGAGGACCGTCTGTGGGCTCGGGACTGAACCCGGAGGAGTTCCATCGCCTCTTTGCCCATGCAGGGGACGCCATCCTCCTGATCCGGGGCGACCGGTACATTGACTGCAACCCGGCAGCAGAGGCCCTCTTTTCCCGGAGCCGCGGGGAGATCCTGGGCCGGAGCCCCTGCGACGGGTTCTTGCCGAAGCAGCAGCCGTCCGGAGGCCATTCGGCAGACCTGATGCAGGAGCACCTCCAGGATGCAGTGGAAACAGGTGGACTGCAGGTGGAATGGGTTCTCCTGCGGAGCGAGGGGGAGACGTTCACTGCAGACGTCAGCCTGCACCGGGTGGATGCGGACGAGGGGGTTCTGGTGCTGGCCATGGTCCGGGACATCTCGGATCGGAAGCGATCTGAGGATGCCCTCCGGGAGGCCAACCGGAAACTGAATCTGCTGGCCACCATCACCCGCCACGACATGATGAACCGGCTCACGGCCCTCGGCGGCTACGTGGAGCTGTCGCGGGAGATGACGAGCGATCCCGATCTCCAGGAGATCTTCCGCAAGGAGGAGGTGCTCCTCGGCACCCTCAGCCACCAGGTCCGTTTCGCCCGGGAGTACCAGGAGATCGGCGTCAAGTCCCCGTCCTGGCAGCGGGTCCAGGAGCACGTGGGCCGGGCGGCTGCAGGGCTCATCCCCGGCCAGGTGGAACTGGTGGGTGAGCTCGCAGGCCTGGAGGTGTACGCGGACCCGCTGATGGAGAAGATCTTCCACAACCTGGTGGAGAACGCCATCATGCACGGCCAGGCCTCCTGGATCCGGTTTTATTTCAGGGAATCCGACCAGGACCTGGTGATGCTCTGCGAGGACAATGGCAGCGGCATCCCTGAAGATGAGAAGGACCTGGTCTTTGGCCGCGGGTATGGCAGGAACACGGGCCTTGGCCTCTTCCTCACCCGTGAGATCCTGGCCATCACCGGCCTCTCCATCCGGGAGACGGGGGAGGCAGGGAAGGGCGCCCGGTTCGAGATCCACATCCCGAAGGGCGTGTACCGGATCAGCCGCGAATCCCCTTCCCCTGGCGGCCGCCCGGTTTAATACCGCCACAGGCCAACCCTTCTTTCGTGGATACCTTCACCCATGCGCTGTCGGTGCTCGTGATCTTCTCCATCCCGCCAGACGGGAGTGTCCTCCCCTTTGCCGTCCTGGGAGCCATCATCCCTGATGTGGATGTGGTGTACCGGGCTGTCTCCCGCCGCAGCCCCGGGCTCTACCTCTTCACCCACGGCGGCATCACCCACAGCATCGCCGGCTCCCTCTTCACCTCTGCCCTCGCATTCCTGGTGGCCGCCGGGATTTCTCTTTCCGGGGTTGTTCCCTGGATCCGGCCGGAGCTCTTCGGTCCGGCACCTCTTGCCTGTATGCTTGCCGGGACCCTCGTCCATGTTTTTGAGGATTTCCTGGCATACCCAGGCATCCCGCTCCTCTACCCGGTGACGGAACGGAAGTTCACGGCCGGCATCTTCCCCGGCCCGAGCCTTGTACTCTTCGGTGTGAGCCTCCTGTTCATCACCTGGGCCGCGATGGGGGTCGCCGGTCCTGCCGCCCTGGGATTCTATGCCGTGATCTTCTTCGGGTTCATCGGCCTGTCTGCGGGGGTCAAGGGATACATGGCGCTCACATACCCGGGGAAGACCATCCCGACCTTCAACCCGGCGCGGTGGCTTCTCGTGGATCAGACGGATAGCATGTTCCGGGTCCGCGAGTACCACCTGCTCCGGGGCGTCACCACGTCCATGGAGGTGGACCGGTTCATCGGCATGTCGGCTGAAGAGGCAGCCCGCTATCACTCGCTTCCCGAGGTGCAGCAGCACCGCTACTTCTCCTACTTCTCGGTGGCAGAGAAGAAGGGCGATACAATCACGTTCCGCGATCCCCTGCGCGACCAGGGGATCATCCCCTACCCCCCCTATGCCATGACCGTGTCGATCCCTGCGGCTGGCGGCCGGGCTGGCTGAACACCCGCTGCAACCGGGCACGGGAACCGGTGACGGGGGGACCAAACCCCCCGCACGGTCCTGGGGATACCGAAAAAGAAGGGAAGATGACGGGCCATCCCCTCGGGACGGGGGGGACCTGGACCCACGTGATCACGGAGGGGGACCCGGAGGAGCCGTTTCCTGTGTTTCTCCCGTCTGTTGCCGCTTCAGATCTGCGAGGGAGACGGCCGGATGCCGGTACCGGGCCCTGCCGGACGTCCCCTTCCCCCGCTGGATGGCCTCCACCGGGCAGTGGTGGATGCATGCCAGGCAGAGTTCGCACCGGTGGTGCCAGGCGGGCTTTCCTGCCGCGAGAGTGATGTTCTCCACCGGGCAGACCTCCACGCAGGTGTTGCAGGAGGTGCAGGCATCGCTCACCGTGAACTCCCGGTCCGAAGCGTGCAGGGACGAGATGAAACGGGGGTACATCAGCGCATGGACAAGGCCGGTGACCGGGGAGAGCCCGGGCCTCTTCTCCTGCCCGGCCTTCACCACCTCTGCCATCCCGGCAAGGGCTGATGCGGCTTTCCGGAAGAAGGCCTCCTGTTTCTCTGCAGAGGGGGGGCTGTACCCGACCAGGTAGTTCCCCGGCATCCTGACGGCGATTCCGGCATCCAGCCGCCTCCCGCCCCGGGCCAGGATCCCGTCCAGCTGGCGCAGCGCGGTGTTCCCCCCCATCCCCCCCATCGTCACGACCGCGAATACGTACGTGGTTGTGGAGGGATCGATCATGCCCGCGAACCGGTCCACGATCGAAGGGAGGCCGAAGAAATAGACCGGGCAGACGATGCCCACCCTGGCTGCTTCCGGGCGGACCCTGGCGCCGCTCCGCACGAGGGGCGCCATCGGCTGGAGGGAAGTGTCCGGAATCGTATCAGCCAGCTTCCGGGCAGCCCAAAGAGAGTTCCCGGTGCCGGTGAAGTAGTAGATTACGGTCTTCATGGGGATCCTGCATGGGGAATGGGCGGCGGATGAGATAACGGCTCCGGTGAGGGGTGCGGGGCGTGAACTCTATCTGGATGCATGCTGATTCTCCTTCCATGAAGGTTGTGGCATTCAACGGGAGTCCCCGGAAAGGGGGCAACACCGGGCGTCTGCTCGGGCATGTCCTGGGTGCCCTCAAGGAAGAGGGGATCGGGACGGAGATGGTCCAGATCGGCGGGAAGAAGGTGCACGGGTGCACGGCCTGCGGGAAGTGCTCCGAGAACCAGGACCGGAAGTGCGTGATCGACAACGATTTCGTGAACGGCTGCATCGAGAAGATGGCGGCCTGCGACGGGATGATCCTGGGCTCCCCCACCTACTTTGCCGATGTGAGCACCGAGACAAAGGCGCTCATTGACCGGGCCGGGTTCGTAGGGATGGCCAACGGCGGCCTCTATGCCCGGAAGGTGGGGGCAGCGGTGGTGGCGGTCCGGCGTGCCGGGGGCATCCACGTCTTTGATACCATCAACCACTTCTTTGGGATCAGCAACATGTATACGGTCGGGTCCTCGTACTGGAACCTGGGCTTTGGTATGAACCCCGGGGACGTGGAGAAGGACGCGGAGGGGATCCAGACGATGCGGAACCTGGGGGCCAACATGGCATGGATCCTGAAGAAGATACACGGGAAACCGGCAGGCAGGAGAAGAGATTAAAAGGGCCTTTGCGGCCGGAAATCTCCGTCTCTGCATGGGTCCGGCTCCCCGGCCTGAAGGAAACCACAACATTTTCATAGCTTCGCCGCATCTCCTTCTCCGGTGCATGGCATGAGCAGAAAATTCCCCACCTTCGCAGTGCTGATCCTGATCCTGGGCCTGCTGTGGCTTGCTGTGGAGATGAAGTGGATCACCATCAACATCCCCTGGCTCCCGCTGATCGTCGTCGTACTGGCTGCCGGCTGGATCGTGAACCACTATACCAGAGGATAAGACCTGCCCGGCCCGGGACAACGCCTTCTCTCCCCCGGGCCCCGAATGGATGATAAATTCCTGCCGGTGGAACCATTATCCCCGTCCCGGGCAACCGGATGGTGAGGATGAGGGGATGCGGAGGACCAAGGCGGGAATTGGAGGGACATGCATCGGGATCCAGGCAGGTAATTCGTTGACCATCTGGAGAAGGTGCGGTACCATTCCCATACGGCTGTCCCTGTTGGCTGCACTATTCCTGTGTCTTTTGATCTCTCCTGCTGCCGGGATCCTCACCATCACCGAGCCTGTCCGTGGATCCTTCCAGATCGGCGAGTGGGTGAACCTCTCCGGCACCAACACGGAATCCGACACGACAAGCCTCTTTGTCATCGGCCCGTACCTGGACGAGGGGGGCACGATGCTCTCCAACACCTCCCGGCTGGCGAAGGATGGAGATGTGGATTCGGCGGCGGTGGGGACCGGCCGGGTTTGGAGTTACTCCTGGGATACCTCGGCGCCCATGGTGGACGTGAAGGAGGGCACGTATGTGGTCTACGCCGTGACCCGGCCTGCGTGGAAGAGCAGCCTTGTCGGTAAAACCTATGCCACGCGGCTCATCGAATTCCGGGGCCGGCTCTTCCCTGTCACCACTCCACCCACCGGAACCCCCACGCCCGTCCCCACCTGGACCCGGCCCCCGGCCGGCATCGAGGTAAGGGTGTCCAGTAACCCTACAGAGGATATCCCTGGGAAGTTTGATGGCCAGTTCCTTGTCTATGAAGCCCGGAAGGGCACGGGAGATTCGGACATCTTTCTCTATGATATTGACACGGGTAACACCTCCGTCGTTGCCACCGGTCCAGCCATCCAGCGCACCCCCGGCGTTTCAGGTGACCTTGTGGTGTACAGCGCATATGAAAAGAAGGAATGGAACCAGACGGACAGCGACCTCTACCTCTACACCATCAGCGCCGGAACCACCACCCGCATCACCCTTCCCGGGGATCAGGTGAACCCCAGGATCTCCGGCAACCTGGTTGCATGGCAGGATGAACCCCCGGGCCGCAGCAGCGTGAACCTGATGCTGCAGGACCTGACCACCGGCAACAGATTCAAGGTGCCCACCCGGATGTGGGCTTACAACCCCGATCTCTCGGGAAGCAGGGTCATCTGGCTTGACCGTCCTGATAGTCCCGCCGTGTATCTCTATGACCTTCAGGACCGGACATGGGAACGGATCACCAACCGGACCGGTATCCAGGGAGCCCCGCAGATCGACCGGAACCGGGTAACGTGGGCCGATATACGGGGCGACGACCGGGATATCTTTGTTCTCGACGTGGTGACCGGTGACGAGACCCAGGTGACGGAAGGCGATCGGAACCAGTTCACTCCGTCCATCTCAGGTGACAGGGTGGCATGGATCGATTACCGGACCGGCAACTTTGACGTGTACACGTACAATCTCGCCACGGGGAGGCTCTCCGGAATCACCGACGACCTGGCCAAGCAGTCGGATGTCCAGGTCGGCGGCTGCATTGTCGCCTGGTCTGACGACCGGAACGGGTCCCTGGATATCTATTACATGGAGCTCACCGGATGCACACCACCGCCTGCCATCGGGATGATCACGCCCCCGGAAGAGACTCCGGTTCCCACCGAAACGCCGGTCACCACCCGGGCCACGCCCACCCGACGGACCACGGTTCCCACGACTTCGACGACTCCGTCCACTTCCGTCCCGACCACGCAGTCCCCGGGATTCTCCCCTCTTCTCGTGCTGGCGGGTCTCGGGGCGGTTCTCCTGTGCAGGAGCAGATACAGAGGACGGCGTTGACTCTTGAAGATCCCGGTATTTCCCGGGAAGAGATACTTCCGGAGATGACCCAGGGATGGGGAGAACCGGGGGATTCATCCACGAGGAATATGGTGTCGGGGCGGGATTGGAGGGGAGTTTGCTCTCCTGATTTAAGTCTGCCTCCCCCATCTCCCCATTTCAGCGATTACTTCTCCCGGTGGCTCCCGTCGCAGAACGGTTTATTCTGTGACCTGCCACAGCGGCAGAGGGTGACCCGGTTCCGGACCTCATACGTGAACCCCCGGGAAGACAGCACAGGAATCCTGCCCCGCACCCAGAGGGGACCGGTGATTCCTCTCCCCGGGCCCTCGACAACACCGATGGACGGTGCAAGGACCGGTTCGAGGGGGTCACCGGTCTTCTTCTCCCAGATCACCAGCCGCCCCGAATGGCACTTTGCGACCTCTTCGATGGCCTTTTTCAGCATCTCCGGACTCTTCTGCCGTTCCACCAGATCCCAGATACCCCCCCCTCGGACACAGAACCGGGCGTGGGAGCAGAAGCCGGGTGCGTCGCTCATCCGGATATCCTGTCCCTCCACCCATTCTGCCCTCTCCCGGTAGGGAACGCGGCTGGCGGTCTCGGTACCGTCAAAATAGTTCCTGAGATGGGTCCCATCGCAGAAGGGTTTGTTCCCGGACCCACCGCAGCGGCAGAGGGTATATTTCTCCTGAACAGCGTATTTCTCGCCTTCCTGCCATGCCACCGAATCCCCTTCTGCGTTGCAGACAATGACCTGCCGGGAAAGCGGGACACCCCCGGAGACGAGATAGGGGCCGTTTTTCGTGATCCGGATCTGTATGGTCTCGTTTTTCTGATCCCCTGGCATGGTGAACTGCTGAAGAATGGGTTTGAGGTCATGATGAGGATTCCTCCGGGCGGGATCCGGGCCCGGCTGGGAAAAGATCGCAGAAGAGGAGAATGCGGAAAGGGGACATGAGTTCAATCCGTGAGAAAAAATGGGGGGGTGATCCCTCAATGTGAACCACATATCCTCACCGGGGTTGGGAAAAGATCTCTTTTTCCACAAGAGAGAAAAATGGTGATACACCCGGGTAGGTTTTTCACTCAATCGTTCTTTTTCCCGGATTTCACCAGATACCGGCCGAAAAACCGATGCCACCCACAACCAGGGACAGCACCAGACGGGGTTCGAAGAGCCGGGTCATCCCATCAAAGGGCTTATTCCCCTGGTTTATCTGCTCTGCACCGTGAGAGCAGATCGCCCTGCGTGCCAGCCACACCAGGGGCCAACGGGGGGGGAAACAGGATCAGTCCCTGTCGCCACCGCGCCGGGGCCGATATTCAGGAGGCAAAAGGTTTACACATCGCGGCCAGGGGTGAGATCACAGCCGGTGCAGGCAAGGCACATGGTCTGTGCCACATCGGTCCGGAGACCGTACTTCTCGAGGATTTCCCGGGTCATTTTCGTCAGTTTCAGCAGTCGTTCGGGGCTGGGCCGGGTAGCCGTCTTCAGTTCCTCCTGCCGCAGGGGGCTCTTGGAGATGGGGCGGAGGACGGGGATGACGCCCATCTGTGCCAGGGACTCCACCCCCTGACGGACACCTTCATCCGTCTCTCCGAGTCCGATGATGATATTGGAAGAGACACGGTTCCTGCCAAAGACCCGCACCGCATCGCGTAAGGATTCCAGGATAAAATTGAGGGTATGCCCCTTCCTCCCCTTGCACATCCGGTCGAAGATCTCCTGGTCCATGGTCTCGACACTGTATTTCACTTCGGTGACCCCTGCATCCTTGAGCCGCTGGGAAGAATTCGCTGCCGGATGAACGGCCACGCCAATGGGGACCTGATACGGTGCAAGGGCTTTCACGACCTCCACCACCCGGTCAATCTCATCATCGGGCGATGTCGCAATGCCGGAAGTCAGGGCAATGACCTTCAGTTTCCCCATTTTGCGTGCCTTCTCCACAATGGCAACGATCTCTTCCAGGGTTTTCACCCTGCCATGGGACATGGGTACCGAGCAGAACTGGCAGTTATAGATACACCGTTCACTGATGGTGATGTAGACCTGGTCAGGACAGTGGTTGACCACCTCCTCAAGATCCCCGTCCGCCATCTCCTGATGATCCCGTACAATCACCACGTGACCGTTTTTTCGGACCATCTTCAGATGTGACTTCCTGTTGACCTCCAGCCTGACACGGAGACCGCCTGATTTGAAGAAGATGGACTGGAGCCCCATTCCCGGACCTGCCGTTGACGTCCTGGGCGGGGGCAGTAAGGTCTCCTCGACATCAACGGTTCCGATGGACAGCAATTCCGCTTTTATCTTCGCATCCATGAGGGTCATTGCACCGCTCCCTCATCCCACATCAATGCCAAACAGGGTTGCTGCGTTCCCTGCGAGGAGTTTCTCCAGCACCTCGGGTTTGTAGGAGAACCGCCGGAACTCGGCAAGGCTCTGGCCCAGGGGCCGTACCGGGTACGAAGAGGCATAGAGGATCCGGTCCCCCAGGAAATGATTGGCGGCCTCGACCCAGTCCTGTGCGCCGGGGAATCCGGGGATGAACTGGAAGAAATCGGGGATCACCCACAGGTTCCCCAGCGGTGCGTTGGCGATCATGACCCCGAGCATCTCGCTCGTATAGGGAAATGCGCCGTGGACAACGACAATCTGCAGGGTCGGAAACTCATTCGCTACCCGCTGGATGCGGAAGGGATCGGCATACGAGATATCAGGCCCCTGCATCAGGCTGCACGTGAGGTAGAGCACCCCCCCGAGTTCTGCGCATTTTTGATAGAGAGGATAATTCTTAGGGTCATCCACATAGCGGGGCGGAACCCACCACCCGGGATCGACCGCAATCCCGTTGAACTGCATCCCTTTCAGGGTTCGCTCAATCTCCTGTAATGCCCCATCGACGTTGGCTCCGTTGATACCAGCGAGAGCCACTGGAAACCGGTCGGGATACTGGTCACGGAGTTCTGCGATGTCATCATTGGAGATGGTACGATGCCCGGCCTGCCTGCCTACCAGGATGCCCTTCTCCACACCCGCTGCATCCATCTCCTCCAGGAACAGTTCCCACGATTTCTGGATCATGGAAGGAGTCCGGTCGTACCCGCTTACCAGAGGACTGCGTTTGACCGGTGGCCGTGCACCGGGCTCTGGTGCCAAAACCTGTTTTAGACTTTTAAACGGGGGTCGTACCCGCGCGTCAATGATCATTTTTCCCACTTATCCACGGAATATTTGGAAAATTTGCCAGATTATTTCTACAGACTGCCGGTATTTAATTGAATGGTATCCCGCACTCGTCATACGGTTTCTCTCGTATCACCGGAATACCGCGATTGTTGCGAGAGTATCTGAAGAGAGAGGACTGATCTGCAGGAGAGAACGAAAAGACCCTGGCCAGATCTGAGGAGCGAAGAGAGTTGTTGGGAGTCCAATTAATAGAAAAGGAATCGAACTGTATTGTTCCGAAGCCTCAGGGGGGATTTGAACCCCAGAACTCCTACGAGACGGACTCCCCGCTCGTTTCAACCAGCTACGGCCGCCGTCCTCTGTAACTCGCCAGTACCCGATCATTCTCGTCAACAACGTCGAAGACGGCATCGAGCCGTGACCGTCGTGCCTGTCTGCGAGCGTACCAGCACGCTTTCGAGAAGAACCGGGTGGAGTGCCGAGACCGCTCGACCGACCCGGGTGCCTGTATGTCGGTATGGACCACCCAGTATCGCCGCAACTTCCTGCGTGGCTTCCCGAACAGGAGCTTTCTAATGGTCTGAGGGAGGGGGTAGAGGAGCCTATCGAGAAACTCCATCACTTCCACTTCCAGCGGAGCCGCCGTGATATCGTGTACCGTACCATCCCCTGCCCAATCATACGGCCCACAACACGATATCGGAAGTGGCGACCCTTGAAGTACATAATGCGATCATAAAGACGTTCAGGGAGATTGTCAATGCGGTTCCAGACCCATCCGGGCACCGCCTCATACCCACGTTCCCACCGACTACCCCTAAATATCGTCACCCAGAGGCCCAGGCTGTAGGCCAACCGTCTGAATGGTGCGAGGAGGTCCATAGTCCGATTTGCTCACTCCGATACTCTCATGACTTATGGGATGATAGGGTTAGGAAACCCCCAATCAGAAATGCAACTCCAATAATCAATCCGCAATAATAGATTAGTTGAATATACTGACAGGTACCGCTGGATATCCCTAATGCAGCTAATGGTGATGCACATAATCCGGATGCGTTACCTACAGAATAGGATTGAAATGTCCCGGGAACTATCGGAAAATAGAATATCGCACCAATAATAATCAAGCCAACTGCAACAGAACCCCAGTTTGTCATTTTCGTTCCTACAAGGATATTGAGTTGTGTAAATAATGATATCCTACCCTAAAAGAGGGGGAGATGCATTTGAGCATGGAAGCTTGTCAGTATTTTGAGATAGGGAAGAAAACCAAGCCTTCGGGGGGATTCGAACCCCCGGCCTCGTCCTGTTTGGTCCATCGGATTACCAAGGACGCGCTCTACCGGCTGAGCCACGAAGGCATCCCCACCTGCCTTTGAGGAAATGGTCGGTCAGGGGCTTTCCTTACCAGGGACACGCTCTACCAACTGAGCCACTGAGGCAGGGATGCCCAGTAAGTTGGCGATCAAGGCTTATAAAATAGTCGGGAGATACCGGCGGGAAAACATGCAGGGACGGTTTCCCCCCTCCAGCCTGGCACTTTCGGGTTTCAGAGAGCCTTGAGTGCCTCCAGGCTCCGGGTGACCCCTTCCAGGGTCTCCACCTCGATGATGGGGGTAGCATGGTCCCTGCGCACGGCTTCCATCACCGGCCTGAAGTCGATGGTACCTGCACCAACCGGTGCATGGCTGTCCTTTGCCCCGTCATTGTCATGCAGGTGCACGTGGGCGATGGTGCAGCCGAGGAACCGGTCCAGGCACCCGTTCAGGTTCGCGTGCCCCACGTCCAGGGCAAGGCCGATCCCGTCCAGCATGGGCACCTCCTCGGGAAACCGGAGAAAGAAATAGTCCCAGTTTCCCATGTTCTCCACGTAGAACCGGACGCCCCGTTCTTCCGCCGCCCGGACCAGCTCGGAAAGGGACAGACGGAACCTCCGTTCTGCCGGTTCCCTCTCACCCGGCCAGGTGAAGTAGCCGGGGTGGATCACGACGGGCCCGTCCACGTCGGCAGCGACGCCAAAGCACTGGATGAGCACCTCAACGGAAGCCTTCCGGATAGGCTCATGGAGGGAGGCGATGTTCACGCCCCGGGCCGGCGCGTGGAAGCAGTACCGGAACGGGTAACTCTCCAGGGGCGCGGCGGACTCCAGGAAATGGGGGCCGTCGTCCATGATCTCCACGCAGTCCGTGAGGGGGCCCAGCCGTTCCAGGACCTCGGGGAGGGGACGCTGGTGCAGGCAGTAGGTGGAGATGCCGAACACGGGGTTCACTACCGGAAGTAGCGCGGCAGCGTCCCAAAAAGGTTCTGATGAGGAGAGGGTATTCCTCGATAATCACCCATTACCCGGGTTCACGGGTATCCGGGCGACACAAGAACGAAACCTTAATTTCGGACAGGCGAGCTCCGGTGCAATATGGGAGTGTGCAGGGGTTGTTTAATCGTATCCTGAAGACAGGTGAGACGCGCAGCGTGCCGGTGGGAACTTTGCTCATGGTCGTGGGGACCGTCCTCCTTGCGGCCTGCTTTGTGGTGGCAAATGACTTCCTCATGCGGTCCATCCCCATCGATGACACCCTGGCGGTGAAGATGGTCTTCTTGTCTGCGATGGTGGCCATCGGGTCATTCATCTACGGGAAAGGGGTGGACCTGGGAGAGGAGACGGGGAAGGCAGGGTTTTTTCTCATCCCCCTCAGCTGCGGGATGCTGCTCTACTCGTTCTACCGGTTCTATACGGATCTCCTCGTCTCTCTTTTCCCTGAGATCAGCGCCGAAACCTTCCTCCATATCCTCGTGAACCTCATCTTCCTCACCGGTATGGTCTGGATCGGGGGATACATCCTGTCCCGGGGGGTGGAGCACGTCCCCCACAGGATCAAGACCGGCGGGATCCTCACCGGTATCGGAATCGCTCTCCTCATGGCCTGCATGTATATCGCCTACATTCTCACGACTGTCACCGGCATCCGGTACGGCACCAGCGCGGCGATGGTGTTCCCCTTCATGGCACTCATCGGCGGTATCATCACCCATGAGGGAACCCAGCTCTCCAGGGGGCAGAAGCTGGTGGGGTATCTCCTGCTGGTCGGCGGGATTGCGATCCTCCTCTTCAGCTTCGTCTCCGCCTACCAGGAAGTCATTGCCACCTTCGTACTGAACGATCTCTACCTCAACAGGATGCTCTTCTATGCGTACATGGTGGTCATCGGCATGTACCTGATGGGGGCCGGAATCGGCGGAATCGGTACAGCTGTGCCATCACCAGAATAAGGATCCGGCAGGATCCCCCCCTTCATTTTTCCCGGTCTGCATCCTGACGTCTGGTATGATTCAGGTTACGGGAGAAGAGAGGGAAGACGTCCCGGGCACCACCGGGGAGCCCGGGACAGAGAGAACGTGCAGGGAGGGGAACTGCGGTCAGGTGCGGGGTGTCACCATCCACGTGGTGCTGTGGGAATAGGACCACCGGGTGATCGCCAGGTCATCACAGATGTCGGCAAGGATTCCCAGGTTGGTGCCCACTTCCTTGGAGGTGAGCCCCAGTTCGCTCGCAATGTACTTGGACTTGAAGAAGTGCTGGCCCTGCGAGGTCCCGTGGTACAGGTACCAGAGGATCTTCTGCTGGGTCTCATTGTAGTGCGCCAGGATCGGCAATACAAACGACATGCATCCATCACCTCGAGATTGCCTACATACATACATACATACATACCTACATAAAGGTTTCGCTATGCATAATACCTCAAAATGCCTACATACATACAAACAATGCTGTTAACGTGCCAGAGATGCGGGTACCACTGGGAATACAAGGGAAATGCCGAGTGGTACACGTCATGCCCCCGGTGCCGCACGTCGGTAAAGGTGCAGCGCCGGCGGGAAAAGCGTTGACCGGCCGGCCCCCTCCTTCAGCTCAGGCTCCCTTTCTTCCTGCGCGTAGGGAATAATAGGGGAGAGGATCTCTCCGGAATCCCCCTGGCATACCCCTACTTCTGCTTCAGATGGACGTCCATCTGCGGGAACGGGATCTCGATCCCTTCCCTGGCGAACCTGTCGTTGATCTGCATGTTCAGGTAGTCCTGGGCCTCCCATGTCAGGTTGTAGGCCCTGGCCCAGGTGACCAGCATGAAACTGATGCCGGAATCCCTGAACTCCCGGAGGAAGACCTCGGGCGTTGCCCCGGGGAGGATGTATTCGCTCTTTTCGGCGGCCTCCTGCCCGATGGCCAGGAGAATCGCCCGGACCTTCGCGAGATCGCTCCCGTAGGCGACCGAGACAGGTACCCGGATCTTCTCCTTCGGTTCCGGTGCCGTGTAGTTCACGACAATATTGGAGGCGATCTTGGAGTTCGGGACCGTGACGAGCTGGTTATCCAGGGTCAGGATCCGGGTGGACCGGGGGCCGATCTCCACCACTTCCCCCACGTAACCCTCGACCTTTACCCGGTCGCCCAGCTTGAAAGGCTTGTCCACCGTGATCATGGCCCCGCCGAAGAAGTTGGAGAGGATATCCTGGGCGGCGAGCGCAAAGGCGAGGCCAAGGATCCCTGCGCCTGCGACCAGCGGGGTGATGTCAAACTCCAGGTAGGAGAGGATAATGAGAATCGCGATGAACCAGATGACGTACTTGCTCGCGATCTCCAGCATTTCGATGATCTGGTCGTCCACGTCTGTCTCGGACCGCCGGGCAAAGGACCTCCCGTAGTTATGGACGATGTTGTAGGAGATGGTGGAGACCACCCAGGCGGCGATGAGGATGTACAGGGAGAAGACGTACTTGGAAGAGAGGACCCAGGCATACTGGGCCGGGATGTCCACGAAGTAATTCACGGCAATATACACCGAGAAGAACAGGATCAGGATGATCGCAGGCCGCCCGAAGGCCAGGAGCAGGATATCGTCCAGCTTGGACTCGCTGAGGTTGGCCCGCTTCTGGAGCGTCCGGTAGATGGTGTGGGCAATAAAGGAACACAGGATTCCGGCGAGGATGATGAGTGCAGCGTAGACGATATTTCCCATATGAGGTATTCTTATCAGCTTGTCCCGATATATGAATGGTAGGTTTTGATGCCAGCCGGACCCGAGATCACGAGGAAACTCCAGGAACTGACCGACCGGGACCTCTCTTTCATGCACATCTGCGGGACCCACGAGGCATCCATTGCCCGGCACGGGATCCGGAGCCTGCTCCCCCCCCGGCTGAAGATCGTGATGGGTCCCGGCTGCCCGGTCTGCATCACCCCCCAGGGGGAGATCGATGCCGCCCTGGCCCTTGCCGACCGGGGAGTGATCCTGGCCACCTACGGGGACCTCCTCCGGGTACCGGGGTCCAGGGGATCGCTGGAATCCTCTGAAGGGGATGTCCGGGTGGTGCAGGGGGTCCACAAGGCCGTAGAGATCGCCCGTCGTACTGAGAAGGAGGTCGTCTTCATCTCGGTGGGGTTCGAGACCACCGCGCCGACCGTGGCTGCAGCGATCCTGTCGGACCCGCCCGGTAACTTCTCCCTCCTCTCCTACCACCGGCTGGTCCCGCCGGCTATGGCCTGGCTGCTGCAGCAGGGGGAAGCGAAGCTGAACGGGTTCATCCTTCCCGGCCACGTCTGCACTGTCACGGGCTATGCCGAGTATGAGCAGTTCCCGGTGCCCCAGGTGGTGGCCGGCTTTGAACCGGATGACTTCCTGCTGGGCCTCTTCATGCTGGTCCAGATGGTCAAAAAGGGGGAGACCGGTGTCCGGAATGCGTATCCCCGGGCTGTCAAGCGGGAAGGGAACGTGAAGGCGAAGGAGATCATGTACCGGGTCTTTCTCCCGAGCGACGTGGAATGGCGGGGGTTCCCGGTGATCCCGGGCTCGGGTCTCCAGCTCCGGCCCGAATACGCGCAGTTTGATGCCGTGAAGAAGTTCTCGCTTACGATCCCGCACGTCGAGAAGAATACAGCCTGCATCTGCGACCGCGTTCTCCGGGGCATCGCCCAGCCCACGGACTGCCGCCTCTTCGGGAAGGCCTGCACGCCGCGGACGCCGGTCGGCCCCTGCATGGTGAGCCATGAAGGAGCCTGCAAGATCTGGCAGACCTACCAGGTGCATCCGGCCTGACACGTCCCAGGTAATCCCATGAAGGGTGCCGTGAAGCCCGTGATCGCGGTGGACCTGGGGGGTACCCGGACCCGCGTTGCAGTGATATCTCATGAGGGGGAGATCCTCAACGAGCTCTCTGCCCTCACCCCGCAGGGCGGCGAAGGTCCGCAGGTGATTGCCGGGTTCCTGTCTGCCCTTGTCAGGGAAGTCATCTCTCTCCGTGGTCCCCTGGTGCCTGAGGGGATCGGGATCAGCACGGCAGGTCCCGTCGATATCCGGCACGGTGCCCTGAAAAATCCCCCCAACATCCCTTTCCGGGATATCCCCCTGGCGGATCCCCTCTCCGAGGAGTTCGGCCTTCCCGTGTACCTGGCCAACGACTGCCACGCAGGGATGATCGGTGAAGCACTGTATGGTGACGCCAGGAGAACCGCGAACGCGGTGTACCTAACGATCTCGACGGGCATCGGTGCAGGGGTGCTGGCGGGGGGAAAGCTGCTTTTGGGCCGTGGGGGCAATGCCGCGGAGGTGGGGCACTTTGCGGTGGATACCACGTACCGGATCCGCTGCGGGTGCGGCCATGAGGGTCACTGGGAAGGCTACGCCTCCGGCAGGCACCTGCCCGGCTTCTTTGCCACATGGTGCGAGAGGGAGGGGCACCCCCTGCCCGGGGGCTGGAATGGGGAGGCTGCAGGGATCTTTGAGACGGCCCGATCCGGAGACACCACCGCTCTCGCCTTCATCGATGGCCTGGCCCAGATCAATGGCAGGGGCATCTCTGACCTGATCGTGGCGTATGATCCGGAGAAGATCATCATGGACGGCGCGGTGGTGCTCGGGAACGGGCCGCTCATCTATCCCCGGTGCCTTCCCTACATCGACCGGTTCCTGCCCCTCCCCGAGATCCTGATCTCCCGGCTGGCTGGAAAGGCACCGCTGCTGGGTGCCGCGGTGATTGCACGGGGCTATGACACGCCATTCGGGTCATTTCTTGATCTGGGAAGGAACGGGAAGATTCCAGGGAGTCATCGGCTCCCATGATGAGGGGGTGGATACCGTGAACCAGAGATCCCTGGCCCCCTGCATGCTCTTTCTCCTCCTGTTCCTTGCCGGGGGGTGCCTGGCGCTGGGTTCGGTCCGGGATATCCAGTGCGAGGTGCTGGATGCGACCAATACCTCCGGAACGGTGACGGTCCGTTTCGTGTGCCAGCATGCAGGCTGGGTTCCCCTTTCGGAGGTGAAAGCCGAGGTCCGGATGGCAGAGAAGGACCGGGAGGTGGATGGAGGGTGGTATACCGCGGGGAACCTGATTGCCACCCGGGTCGTGGAAATCGGCACCCTGGATCCCGGCATGCGGGTGGAGAAGGAGGTGCAGTTCACCTCCCTGAACTGGAGCCGGGATCCGGGTATCCGCATCCAGCTGTTTCAGGGATAAGCAGTGTTCACAGAGATCTCCTCCCACAGACGAGGAAGCTGAGACACGATCCGGATCTCTCCCTCAGTCTCTTCTTGTCCCCTGCAGTGCTCCAAACGTTTTTCTCATGCCCGGTTTACATCTAATGGCACATCCCGTGCATTGCCTCGGTAGGGTAGTGGATATCCTAGAAGCCTCCGGAGCTTTTGACCTGGGTTCGAATCCCAGCCGAGGCGTCCTCCCCCCCCCCACGCTGTTGTGTTCTCTGTCATGGTCCAGCAATCCCGGTACACCTCCGGGGCCCCCGCGGAGCCCCGCAGGGGCGACGTGGGGCTACTCGAAAAAGATCTGGTAATCCGGTTTCTGGTACCATCACCAACCGTCCGTCGCGGATAGCTGTAATTCGGGAGTACGCAGATTCTACGGGTAACCCCGCTCCGCCCTCCGGGCTCCGCGGGGACCCCTGCGGTGTACCCTGATCTCAGGATTCGGTTCATTCACAGGAAGCCTCCCCATGAACCGACCGATCGGCAACCTTCATTCCCTCAGCAACTCCAAAGAAAGGTACTGACGCTCCGGAGGGGTCCATGCAGCTCGTTTCCGTGAAGAAGGCCTATTCCTACGACACCCAGCGGGCCGTGCCCCCCGAGGAGACGCTGGCCCGGATCGAGCCCCGGCTGCCGGCCGCCGGGATCACACGCGTTGCGGACATCACGAACCTGGACCGGATCGGAATCCCGGTCTTCTCCAGCATCCGGCCCATGGCCGGGGCAGGGGCCATCACGGTCTACAATGGGAAGGGCGCCACCCCGGCAGAGGCAAAGGTCTCGGCCATGATGGAAGGGATCGAGCGGTTCTCTGCCGAGGTGGGGGACCGGGAGCCGCTCACGGGGTCCTATCCTGCCATCCTCTCCCGGAGCCCGGCGGTGGACCCCGTCTCCCTGATCCTCCCTGCCGGTGCCGACCCAACCCGGCCGCTCCCGTGGATCCCGGGGTACGACCTGATGAACGGCGGGGAGATCCTTGTCCCCGCCCACGCGGTCTTCCACCCGTTACCGCCGGAGTATCCCCGCCTCTTCCGGACCAACACGAACGGCCTTGCCTCCGGGAACACCCGGGAGGAGGCCATCTTCCACGCGCTGATGGAGATTGTGGAGCGTGACGCCTGGTCCCTGGTGGAGACGACCCGGAACACCGGGCCGCTCGTCGTGAACACCGGTGAGGGGCTGCCCGGTGAGCTGCTGAAGAAATTCTCGGATGCCGATGTGGAGGTCCGGGTCAAGAACATCACGAGCGATCTCGGCATCCCCACCTTCGCGGCGGTATCCGATGACCTCCGGCTCCGGGACCCGGCGCTCCTCACCATCGGCATGGGCACCCACACCAACGCCCGCATCGCTCTGCTCCGTGCCCTCACTGAGGTGGCCCAGAGCCGGCTCACCCAGATCCACGGCGCCCGGGAGGATACCACCGTGGCAGACTTCCGCAGACGGATCGGCTACGACCGCACACGGCGGATGAACCGGTACTGGTTTGATGGTGACGGGGAGGTGGACTTCCGGACCATACCATCCTGTGATACCGATGATTTCCTCACCGATATCCGGTACACGCTGGGTGTGCTGAAGGGTGCCGGGTTCGCCCATACCATCGTCGTGGACCTGACCCGGCAGGAGATCGGGGTGCCCGTGGTCCGGGTGGTTGTCCCGGGCCTGGAAGTGTATGCGATGGACCAGGAGCGGATTGGACCCAGGTGCAGGGATGCCCGGAATCGTCATCTTTCTCGGCCCGAGCCTTGACCGGGCGGAAGCACAGCGGATGCTGGAGGCTGACTACCGGCCTCCCGCGGCCCGTGGAGACCTGACCCGGGCAGCGGAGCAGGGGGCACGGATCATCGGGCTCATCGACGGCGTCTTCTTCCAGGAGAGTGCCGTCGGTCACCGGGAGATCCTGGAGGCCCTCCGCCGTGGGGCCCGGGTGGTGGGTGCCTCCTCCATGGGCGCACTGAGGGCGGCAGAGCTCCACACGCTGGGGATGGAGGGCGTGGGACGGATCTTCCGGTGCTACCGTGACGGGGAGATCACCTCAGATGACGAGGTGGCCCTCGTCTTTGACCCGGAGTACCACCACCCCCTTTCGGAGCCCCTGGTGAACATCCGGTGGGCCGCCACCCGGGCAGCCCGTGAAGGGATCATCACACCGGATGAGGGGGACCGCATCGTGGATGTCGCCCGGTCCCTGTACTTCACGGACCGGACCTATCCTGCGATCGTCAGGCAGGCGGCCCTTTCAGAAGAAGCGGCCCGCCGGTTCCTCGCGTTTGCCGCGGCACCTGAGCAGGACTTGAAGCGCCGCGACGCGGTGGAAGCCCTACGGCGCATCCGGGAGATCGCGGCGGAAGTGGGTATCCCGGTAGAGCCGGATCTTCCGGCCAGCAACTGACCGGATCCCAGGTACCGTTTCACCGGTTCTCCTGCAGGACTGCATCTTCCCCAGGGAAGGTATCTTCTGTTGGGCAATCCAACCCGGAGTAGGGAATCCCTCCGCGCCGCGGGATCAGGGACCCGGGAGAGCAGAGGAGATGGAAGAGGAGACTCCGGTTACACGGAAAAGAAAGCGCTCCGCACAGATGCTCTCGCAGGAGGAACTCCGCCGTTTTCGCCGGCAAACGGGCATCTTCGGCACCGGGGGGCAGGAACGCCTGAAGGCTGCCCGGGTCACCATTGCCGGTGCAGGGGGGCTCGGGTGCCCGGTGGCCACCTATCTTGCCCTGGCCGGCGTGGGCCGGCTGCGGATCATTGACCGGGACGTCGTGGACATCTCCAACCTGAACCGGCAGTTCCTGCACCGGGACGCGGACCTCGGCCGGCCCAAGACGGAATCTGCCGCCGAAAAGCTGCGTGAGATGAACCCGCACGTCACCATTGAAGCGGTGCAGGAAAGCATCGATGAGGAGTCGGTATCCGGTCTCGTCGGAGACACGAACGTGATCATCGATGCCGTGGACAGCTATGCGGCAAGGTACCTGCTGAACCGGGAAGCCATCCGCCGAGGCATCCCCTTCATCCACGGTGCCATCCGGGGCTTTGACGGGCAGGCCCTGACTGTCCTTCCCGGGAAGACCGCCTGCCTGCGGTGCGTGATCCCGCGGGCGCCGCCCCCGGAGCAGACACCGGTGCTGGGCGTCACTGCCGGGGTCGTCGCTCTCGTGCAGGCAACGGAGGCACTGAAGTACCTCCTGGGAGTGGGAACGCTGCTGGGCAACCGGCTGCTGCTCTGGGAGGGGCTGGACTCCCGCATGACCGAGGTGGCAGTGGAGCGCAACCCCCGGTGCCAGGACTGCGGCGGGGTGGACCCTCCATGAAGGTGAAGGTCCGGGGCTTTGCCCGGTTCCGGGAGGCGCTGGGTCCCGAGCGGGAGGTGGAGACCCCGGAGGGCACCACCCTTCTCCTCCTGCTGGAGCAGGTGGCCTCCGCAGGGGATGCCGCACGCGGGGCGCTCCTGGATGAGAATGGCAGGCTGAGGGACTGGGTGGTGCTGATGCGGAACCGGCAGAGGGTCCGGCGCGAGGACGCCGACAGGGAAATCCTCTCGGACGGGGACGAGGTGGCGGTCTTCCCGCCCGTGGCGGGGGGATGACCGGATGGCCAGCTCTGCATGGTACCCCGGGGAGAGGATATGATCCGGCTCACGACAGACGACGTGGACGTGGAGCAGGTCATCCGGAGGGTGATGAACGGATCCGTGGGGGCCGTGGTCACGTTTCTGGGAGTGGTGCGGGACGACGAGCTGGAGGAGCTGGAACTGGAGACATGGGAGGAAGCGGCCCTCCCTGAAATGCAGAAGATCGAGACCGAAGCCCGGGATCGGTGGCCGCTCCATGCGGTGGAGGTGATTCACCGCCACGGCAGGCTGAAGATAGGGGACCGAATCCTCCTGATCGTGGTGAGTGCAGGGCACCGGAAGGAGGCCTTCCTCGGCTGCGAGTTCATCCTGGAGCGGATCAAGCAGACGGTGCCCATCTGGAAGAAGGAGGTCCGGAAGGACGGCTCCATCTGGGTGGATGGGGAGTACCCGCAGGATTAGGGAACGCGGCAAGGTCTGGATTTTCGTGCATGTGATGATGTAACCTCCTGACCGGACTATCCTCACCGGGGGGGGGCGGCGGGAGGAGGGCAGAGCCCCCTCCCGGTCCCACCCCCATGAGGATATCCGCGTTCTTTCCTGCCATCCACCATGTGGGACCAGGGAAAAGAGAGGATACGACGTTGGGCAGATCCATCCGGTGGGAGGCCGGTTCATGCCGGTCGCTGGCTCCGGAGCCGGATCCAGACCGCATAGACCTATATTCCGTGGCGTCCACCTTTCTTCATGCAATGGCGGGAACAGCTGTTTGTACTGCTTGCACTTCTCGTCCTGCTGCTGGCCTGCGGATGCGCGGCACCGCAGGCGGGCGATGCACCGATGACACCACCACAGGCGCAACGGGTCCGGCTCGAGACCACGATGGGGAACATCACTCTCGAGCTTGCCGGCCATATGCCGGTGACAGCGGGGAACTTTGCCTCGCTGGTACAGAAGGGGTACTACGACGGCACCATCTTCCACCGGGTCATTGACGGGTTCATGATCCAGGGGGGAGACCCCAAGGGGACAGGGAGTGGCGGGCCGGGCTATGCGATCAAGGATGAGTTCAAGCCCGGCAACCGGAACGACCGGGGCACCATCGCGATGGCGAACTCCGGTCCCAACACCGGGGGCAGCCAGTTCTTTATTAGCACCGTGAACAACAACTTCCTGGACGACCGGCACCCGGTCTTCGGCCGGGTGGTGGAGGGGATGGACGTGGTGGACCGGATCTCCAAGGTGAAGACCGGCCCCGGCGACCGCCCGGTCCAGGAAGTGAAGATCACGAGAGCCGTGATGCTCTGATGGGCTGGCGTGGACTGCAGGCATCTCCTCCGTACATTTGGTGAAAACCTGGAAACCCGCTGCTACCCCCGACCATGACCGACCTGAGGGAGACCCCCGTTGAGTCACCCAACGGGAGCAAGGAGGCCCCAGGAAAACCCCTTATCCCGCCAAAATACTACCCGTTCATCCCCGTTGCCGTTGTGGTCCTCGTGATGGCGGCCCTTTTCCTGGGCTCCTTCTTCCCACAGGATAGTGGGGGGAGTGGTTTGCCTGAACCTCTCCCCACGTTCACATTCGCCGGGACCCCGTCCCGTACCACCTCACCTTCATCCACAACCCTGTCCGGGACCACGATCCCGACACCTACCATCACGGCGACGGCATCCCCGACGTACTCAGGCCCCCCGGACTTCAGCCTGTCCACGAGCCCCACTTCCGTCACCGCGAGAAGGGGAGAGACGGTGACATACACGATGGTCATTGAAGGGATGAACGGGTTCTCTGCCCCCGTCACCCTGGAGCTCACGGCGAGCGCACTCTTTGTCTCCCGCACCTATGACTTCGGCACCTACGACCCGCCATTCCCCCGGACCATCCCGTATCCCTTCACCGTGCCGGACTACCTTCCTCCAGGAGTCACGGTGGACGGGACCCTGAGGGCAACCGGCGGCGGGATCGTACGGGAGAACCGGCTCACGCTCCATGTGGGGATCTGACCTTCCCCCCCGGCTCTTTGAATTCTCCCGGGGGATGACGTCAGGCATACGGGAGGGTGTGGTCACCGTTCCTTCGCCCATGAGGGGGTGTCCCGTGATTTCGGGGGCTTGGGGAGAGATCGCAAGATTAAAGGATATCCACCAGATGTGTTAGTATGCCTGGAAGAACAGTAATCCTCCTTCTCCTCATCGGTCTTGTCATCGCTCCGGCCGCAGCCGATGTTATCCCGCCCGGTCAGAAAACGGTCTCCTCCTGCTTTGAGATCGGCAATACTGGTGAATACCCCGATTATCTCTTCATCGCCTTCCCCCTTTCCATGAGCGGGGGGTACGCGGTGATGAAGCCGGGAGACTGTGTCTCCTTCTACAAATTCGCGTCACCCTCCATCTATGCCGTGAAGAGAGACGCTTTCAATGAGACTGCCGCCGGTGAAGGAGGGCAGATCTCTTCCAATTACTTCTCCAGCGATCCCGGGGTGATTCCCTCCGGGATTGCCATCCGGGGCAGTGCAACGGTAGCAGAGAGTTCCCCGGTGAAATCCATCAGCACCATCTATACTATCACATCGGTGAACTCCACCCGCCTCGGCATCATCCCGGCCAGGGAACGATATACCTACACGGACGGAAGAACCGAGGAGAAAACGCTGCTCCCGGTGGAGACAACCGTGGCCCCGTCTGGCATGGACCCGCTGGCCCCGGTGCTCACCATCGTAGCCGGATCGGCCATTGCCCTGATCGTCGGCATGCGGGTCCGGAAGCGGTGATATCCACCCCTCCCCATGCTTTTCACCGCCCTTCTCGCGACCATCCTTCTTGAATTCCTTCTCTACTGGGCCTTCACCCGGAAGGACCTTCCCCCTCTCATCCTGTACAGTATCCTCATCAACTCCTTTACCCTCCCCCCTGCTACCTGGATCTACCAGAACCTGGTCCCCGACCTGCTGATGGTTGAGTTGGGCGTGATCGTGGTCGAGACGGTGCTGATCGGTCTCCTGCTCCAGATCCCGCCAGCACGGGCGTTCCTCCTCTCCATCCTCGCGAATGGCACCACTGCGGTGTTCGGCCTCATCTTTCCATTCCCATAAGCCCTGGAAAACAGGAATCTCCATGCACTCAGGTTCGCTTGAACATCCCGTCCAGCTGCTGCCGGGTCAAGGCCACCATGGTGGGCCTGCCGTGGGGGCAGGTGGAGGGGTTCCGGGCACGGGCAAGCTGGCGGATCAGGCGCTGGCTCTGCTCGCGTGACAGCATGGCACCGGCTTTCACGGCGGACCGGCACGCGATGATCCGGATCACCCGTTCCTCCTGGGTAACACCCGGATCCGCCTCCTCGCAGAGGAGATCCCCCAGCATCTCGTGAACCGCCGAGTCGTCGCCCGGCCGCCCCAGGATCACGGGCACGGCCTTCACCGCGAAGGTATCCCTGCCGAACTCCTCCACCACCAGCCCCTGCCGGGTAAGAGCTGGCAGATATTCCCGGAGCACTGCCGCCTCCCGTGCAGATTTCCGGAGGACGAGCGGGACCAGCAGCTCCTGGCTCCGCTCGCCACCCGACCGCAGGTCATGGAGCTGCTCGTAGACCACCCGCTCATGCGCCGCGTGCTGGTCCACGAGAACCAGGCCGCCATCGGGAGTGGAGGCCACCAGGTACACCCCTCCCACCTGGCCGATGGACTCCATCTCCGGGAGGGCGGGCCTGCCGGTTCCGGCACCGGCGGAAAGCTCTGTCTGGCGCAGCTGCTGCTCGGTCTGGCGGGCAATCCGCAGGGGGGCCTCCTTCCAGGGCAGGGGGACCGGGGCGGCTGGGTAAGGGGACGCGAGGGGGGGCGGGGAGACCACGCCGTCTATCCGTGGCCCGTCTGGACCCGCGGGTGCTTGGTCCCTGGACCGCAGCACTCCGCTGACGGCATCCCGGACCAGGTCAAGGAGATCCTGCTCCCCCGAGAACCTTACCTGCCGCTTGGTGGGGTGGACGTTCACGTCCACCCACCCGGGGTCCAGGGTGATCTCCAGGAACGCCACCGGGTACCGGTGCGGGGGGAGGAGGGTCCCGTAGCCTTCCCGGATAGCCCGCACGATCTGACGGGAGTACACCGGCCGGCCGTTCACCGATAAAAATACCTGGTACGGGTGCGTTCGGTGCTCCGCGGGCGGTGAGACATACCCGTGGATCCCCAGCCCTGATGTCCCGACCGCCAGGGGCACCAGGTCCCGGGCCAGGTGCGGGCCATGGATCGCCGCGATGGTCTCCCTCAGGTCGCCGTTCCCGTCCGTCCTCACCCGCACGGTGCCGTTGTGGACCAGCCGGAAGGAGACCCGCGGGTGGGAGAGGGCCAGGGATTCCACGACGCCTGCAATGTGCGAGAGTTCTGTTCCCAGGGACTTGAGGAACTTCCTCCGCGCCGGGGTATGGGCGAAGAGCTGCTCCACCGTGATCCGGGTCCCCTCCGGGCCGGCCCCAATCCCCTGCTCCCGGATCTCCCCGCCCTCCACCACCACGCGGCAGGCCTCGGGTGCGTGGCCACCGGACGGGCGGGTGACCAGCTCCACCCGGGCCACGGAAGCGATGGAGGCGAGGGCCTCGCCCCGGAACCCCAGGGTCAGGGACCGGTGCAGGTCTTCCAGGGCCCGGATCTTGCTCGTGGCATGGGGGTGAAATGCCAGCAGCGCGTCGGCGGGGACCATCCCGGAGCCGTCATCTGTGACCGTGATCCGGCGGATCTCCCCCCTGCCGGACTCCACCTCCACGGTGATATGGGTCGCACCCGCGTCCAGGGAGTTCTCGGCCAGTTCCTTCACCACCGATGAGGGCCGCTCCACCACCTCCCCGGCCGCTATCTGGTTCACCGTCAGGGGATCCAGCACCCGGATCGCGGGGGTGCCGGGAGCCGCGGTCACTGCTCCGCCTCCCCCTCCTTCCGGAGGGCCTCCTGCAGCTCGTGCAGGGCGTTCAGGGCCCCGAGAGGTGTCAGGGTATCCAGGTCCATCTCCCGCAGGCGTTCCAGCAGGGGGTGCTCCCGGGGCTCGCCCGCCGGTTCATCGATGAGAAGGATCTGGGTGTACCGCTTCACGCCTTCCCCCACCCTGGCCTCATCCTGCGCCAGCTCCTTCAGGATCTCCTCCGCCCGGCGGATTACCTTCTGCGGCACCCCCGCCAGGCGGGCGACGTGGATCCCGTAGCTCCGGTCCGTAGCACCGGGGATGATCTTCCGGATAAAGACCACCCCGTCTTTCGTGTCCTTCACCGTGAAATGGAAATTCCTGACCCGGGGCAGGGTGGACTCCACCTCCACGACCTGGTGGAAGTGGGTGGCAAACAGGGTCCGGGGTCCCTTCCCGTGCAGGAACTCCAGCACCGCCCGGGCGATGGAATAGCCGTCCAGCGTGGAGGTGCCGCGGCCGATCTCGTCCAGGATCACGAGGCTCCTTTCCGTGGCATGGTGCAGGATGTGGGCAAGTTCCAGCATCTCGACCAGGAACGTGGACTGGCCGCTGGCCAGGTCGTCGAAGGCTCCCACCCGGGTGAAGATCCGGTCCACGATCCCCACCTGGGCATGGGCTGCCGGGACAAAGGATCCCGCCTGCGCCATGAGAACTATGAGCGCGGTGGCCCGCATGTAGGTGGATTTCCCGGACATGTTGGCCCCGGTGATGACCAGGATCTGTTCCTTTCCCCCGTCCAGCAGGGTATCGTTGGGCACAAAACGCCCCTTCATCCCCTGCTCCACCACCGGGTGCCGCCCCTCCCGGATCAGGAGCCGGGATGAACCGTCCAGGACCGGGCGGACGTAGCGGTTCGCCACCGCCACATCGGCAAGGGCAGCCGCCAGGTCGATGGCCGCAATCCCTGCCGCCGTCTCCTGCAGGGCCGGGACGATCTCCCGCAACGCCACGAGGAGAGACGCGTACAGCTCCTGCTCCAGGGCCAGGGCCTGCTCCTCTGCACGGGCGATCTGCCCCTCCTTCTCAGAGAGCTCCGGGAGCGTGAACCGTTCGCTCGATGCGGTGGTCTGCTTCCGCCGGTAGCGTTCCGGCACCAGGTGCAGGTTGGGCTTCGTCACCTCGATATAATACCCAAAGACCTGGTTGTACCCCACTTTCAGGGACCGGATCCCTGTCTCCTGCCGTTCCCGCTGCTGGAGGGTGGCAATCCAGTCCTTCCCATCGGATGCCCCGCCCCGGAGGGCATCCAGCCCGGGTGAATACCCCGGCCGGATCATGCCGCCGTTCCGGGTGTTCGCCGGCGGATCATCGGCAATGGCCCGCCCGATCAGGTCCGCCTGCCCCGGGCAGTCGCTGATTTGCCTGATGGCTGCCGAGAGGGCCCCGGGAAGCCCGTCCAGGCCCGCACCGGTGATGAGGGCCGTGAGCGCAGGGAGCCCCGGGAGCGCCTCCCTCAGGGCGGCCAGGTCACGGGGCGTGGCGTTGCCGTACGCGATGCGGGCCCCTATCCGTTCGATGTCCGGGAAATGGGAGAGAAGCGACCTGACCTCCTGCCGGGGGATTTGCCGCTTCATAAAGAACTCTACCGCGTCCAGGCGGCCATTGATCTCCCCCGGCGAGATCAGGGGTGCCGACAGGTCCCTGCGGAGCCGGCGGCCGCCCGCCGGAGTCACGGTCAGGTCCAGCACCGAGAGGAGCGTGGCCTGTGCCGCACCCGCCCGGAGGGGCTCCCGCACCTCCAGGTTCCGGAGGGTCACCGTGTCCAGGACCATGGCCTCCTGCGGGCGCCTGACGGAGAGGCCGGTAACGTGGGAGAGGGGGGCGTGCAGGGTCTCGGCAGCATACCGCAGGGCAGTTGCCGCAGCAACGGCAGCCGCCGGCTCACCCGCGAGGCCGTAGCCATCCAGGGAGACGACCCGGAAGTGCTCCTTCAGGGAGCGTTCTGCCTGGTCTGCACCCTGGCGATCCTCCGGCACCGCCGTGACCATGATGCCGCGTTCCCGGAGGCCGTCCCGGATCCCTGCGGGCAGCCCATCCCCCAGCACGGCCTCCCGCGGGCGGTGCCGGGCGACCTCGGCAGAGACCTCCTCCAGGGCATCGCCTGCCCCGCATACGGTGACAAAGAACTCCCCCGTGGAGGTCTCCAGGAAGGCGAGAGCATAGCTCCGGCGGTCCGGGTCCCGTGCCACGGCCATCAGGTACCGGGCTTCGGGGGATGGGATCATGGCGGCATCGATGAGGGTCCCGGGCGTCACCACCCGGACCACGTCCCGTTTCACGATCCCCCTGGCAGCCCGTGCATCCTCCACCTGGTCGCAGATGGCCACCCGGTAGCCCTTCGCGACCAGGCGGGAGATGTACCCCTCCGCCGCGTGGTACGGAACACCGGCCAGGGGGATCCGGTTCCCGGAGCTGTCCCTAGACCGGGACGTGAGCACAATCTCCAGCTCCCGGGAGACGATCTCGGCATCGCCCTCAAAGGTCTCGTAGAAATCCCCGATGCGGAAGAAGAGGATGGAGTCGGGGTACCGGGCCTTGAAGGACCGGTACTGCTCCATGACAGGGGTCAGGCGCGGCGCACCCGACGGCGGGGACTCGTCTGGGACCATGCTCTCAGAGCATGGGTACCGGATCAGAAAGGCTTACCGATCAGCCGGTGCGGGGTGCCCCCCCACCTCTCTCCATGGTTCTCTGGGAGGGAGGGATCAGCAAAGGGCGTGGTTGAGAAGGGGGTGCCCCCCATTTATATTTTATGAAGATTATATTACATCGATTTTATTCGTTTCTTTCCAGAAAACATGCCAAATTACCACATCTCCCTTCCATCGCGTGGCAATGACGGGAACTTTGGTGAGAATAACGTATTTATATTTCTTCTGCTTTCTCCTTATTCAGGGCAACCCCGGGTTATCCCGCACCACACCAACCATCCCTCCGACCATACCTTCCGGCAGCCCACACCGCCTTCCACGAATCGAACGCCCCTGGGATACCCCAGAGCAATCACGAAAGGACCCGGCGACTCGGACGAGTGGAATGGAGGAGCGAACTGGAGAGAATCACGGATCGTCATGGAAACTATTTGAACGGAGGAATGAAGATGCAAGAGAGAGTGAAAATCCCCGTAAAACCCTTCAAGAAGCTTCCGGCACTTTCTGAAGAACGCCAGAACGTTGGCGCCCGGAACCCGTACGCCCTCGCCGATGCTGTCCTGGGAGAGAGGAAGGACTGGCAGAGGATGGGTATTGACGAGAAGAAGAACGTGCTCGAAAGGGCCCTGCGCAGGCCCTTTGCCCAGCTCTTTGATCCTGCCCACAAATCCCCGCTCTTCTCCCGGCAGGTGATGGGGGATGTCCCGGAAGAGGAGGTGATCACCAAGGCGGGAAGCCCCTGCACCAGTGCTGCCGTGAGCCCGTGGGCACCGCTTGGCGGGAGCGAGTATTTCAAGGACCCGCTGGCCAACCAGTGCTACGTCTGTGATCCGGTGCAGGGGTGCGGGGTGGACTGCTATCTGGTGGCCGCATGCGGGTCCCTCTCGTGGGTCAGCCCGCAACTCCTGCCCTACCAGGCAGGCCCCACGTATACCTATTCCTTCTGGAACCTGTCGACGAACAAAAAGGAGACGGTAACGGTCAACAACCGGCTGCCGCTGGATGCCAGCGGCCAATGCGTCTATGCACGATCCAGTAATCCCTTCGAAACATGGCCACCTCTGATCGAAAAGGCCTACGGGATCTGGAAACAGCTGCCGGGCGCAGCCAATGGAGAACCAGATCTTGCGAAGGATACAGGCGGGAACCCCGTGACCTCCCTCACACAGATCGCAAAGGGAGTGACCTCCACGTATGCTTCTACCACAGTGACCACTGCGTCCTGCGGCTACAAATGGTCCACCATGCTCTCGAAGATATGGTCCCGGTTTGACCCGGCGAACAACAACTGCCTGAACATCACCACCAGCAAGACCAAGGTCCCGATGGTGGCCTATACCTATGTCTCGGCCGCCCAGGCACCCGCAGGGGTCAGCTACAGTACCGATACCATCGTGGCCAACCACTCCTACTCGGTGCTGGGGCTGTATAAGTACAACAACAAATGCTCTATCGTGCTCCGCAACCCCTATGGGCCCCTTGCCGGAGATCCGGCCCTTGCGGGGAGCCTCGCCAGCGGGACCTGGAGTATTCCCACCAACCGGTACTATCTCAAGGGAGGCGCGGTGAACACCACTATCAGGGCTGACTCCTTCAGCGTGAACCTGGCCGATAACGACGGCACCTTTGCCCTTGACACGGACGTGTTCATGACCCATTTCCAGGCACTGGGGTACATTGCATGAAAGGAGGTGATGGGTGCATGACCGGGAGATGGATTCGGATCCTCCTGGTACTGGCCCTCCTGTCTGCATCCATCCCTATCCTCGTCGCAGCAGCGACCACCGAGTCGATCATTTCTGTCGGGACGGAGGATTCCGACCAGTGGTATCCGGTGGTCTCCGGGGACCGGATCGCCTGGCTGGACACCCGGGGCGGCACGGGTGAGATCTACCTGTACGATATCCTCACCGGTATCGAGCAGCGGGTCTCGGCTGCCGGGGCCATGTGCGAGAGCCCTGACCTCTCCGGCGATCACATGGTCTGGCGGGTCTGGAACGACTCCTACGGCGGGTACGACCTGGACATCCATGATCTCTCCACGGGCGAGGATACGATCATCTCCAGCGGAGCGGTGGATCACGGCAACCCGGCCATAGAGGGTTCGCTTGTGGTGTGGGATGACATGCGGGCAGGGAACACTGACATCTACCTGTACGACCTCTCCACCGGCCAGGAGACCCGGATCACCAACAACACCGCAGACCAGTCCAACCCGGACATCTCCGGGGACCAGGTCGTCTTCCAGGATTTCCGCCGTACCAACTGGGACATCTTCCTGCACAACCTGACCACGAAGAAGGCAGCCCGGATTGCGTCCGATAACACCTCTGCCCAGTACAACCCTGCCATCTCCGGCGATATCATTATCTTCCAGGATGAGGTCAACGGCCCGTCGGAGATCCACCTCTACAACACCACCTCAAGGAAGGAATCGCGGATCACCAAGGACGGGTCACCCGCTCTTTCCCCGAGCGTATCTGGCAACCAGATGGTCTGGGAGAACACGAGCACCGGTGATACCGAGATCTGGCTCTACAACCTGACCGTCAACAACAACAACAAGCAGACCCGCATCACCCGGAACCCGGCCGAGCAGGTCTCCCCCTCCATAGACGGCGACCGGATCGTATGGACCGATTACCGGAACGGGATGGCCGACATCTACCTGGCCACGATGCGCACCTCCCTTTCCGTGCCGGAAGCCGGGTTCTCTGCCGACCCCACCATCGGGGGTTCCCCGCTCACGGTGCAGTTCACCGATGAGTCCACCGGGGACCCCACCACCTGGACCTGGGACTTCGGCGACGGCGAGACCTCCGCCGAACAGAGCCCGTCCCACACCTACGCGGCCGAAGGCACCTACTCCGTCACCCTCACCGTCTCCAACCCGGTCGGGAGATCCCGGGCCGCCATGGACGATCTCATCCACTCCGGTTCAGGACCGTCCCCCTCCATCATCGCCAACCCCATGGCCGGGATAACCCCCCTCACCGTGCAGTTCAACGATACCTCCACGGGAGATCCCACCACATGGGCCTGGGACTTCGGCGACGGCGGAACCTCTGCCAAGCAGCACCCGGCCCACACGTACGCAGCAGGGGGCGTGTACTCCGTGAGCCTGACCGCCGGGAACCTCTTTGGTTCGAACAGCGCCACGCTCGTCACTCCCATCGAAGTGCTCAATGGCACCCGGGCGGCGGCGACTACCGAGATCGAAGGTTTCCGGGTGGAGGAATGCGGGAGCGCCCAGTGCGCGTATGTTGAGTCGGGCAGGTTTTCATCCTTCCAGTTTGATCCCACGGGAGACACCACGGTCCTCTCCTTTGTCCCGCCACCCGCCAGCGGCTGGAACGAGATCACGCTCCAGTCCCGCGGGGCCGGCTTCTCTGACATGGGAAACGGCACCCTCACCGGTACGGTCACGGACGTGATGCTGGAGAGCAGCGCCATCACGCCGGATACCTTCAGCCCGCAGACGGGCAACAACCTGGTAATCGCCTACGCCCTGAACCTCTCCCGCTACCCGGTCCTTGGCACGGTGGACACCGTCATCTGGGAGAACGTCACTGGTGCTGATCACCCGCGGTTCCTCCAGGCCGCTGCGGATGCCAATTACGCGGGGATCAACGCGGTGGCCTACACCCTGGACTTCACCACCGTGAACATCAGTTCTCTCCGGGGAGCCACTTTCAACCTCTCGGCCCGGACCACGTGGGTGGCGCGGAACGGCATCCCGGAGAACATGACCCTGCTGCGGCTTGGCAATGACGGCAGCCGGCAGGGGATGAAGTACCACGTCTCGGTCTCTGATCCTGCACAGGGCCTGGAGTATTATCTCTTTGATTCGCCGAGGGGCCTGTCCAAGTTCGCCCTCGCCTCCCTCTCCGGCTCAGGGAACCCCTTCCAGCTCCTGGTGCTGTCCGCAAGCACCCGGGCCAGCACCCCCAGCGGCCCGACCGGGAGCAGCAGCAACGACTTCCCGCCGGCGACACCCCCTGCGGTCCCACAGCCCGTGCGGCCGGCCGAGCCGCTCTTCTTCCGGGAGACCGGCCGGCCGGACCTGACCGGGAGCGGCCTCACGACAAGGCCCTTCAGCATCCAGTCGGCAGACCTGGGGGCCTCCCTCAGCATCGCGCCCGACACCCGGCTCCAGAATACCCTGGGAGTGCCGCTCCGGGACCTCTCCGTTCTCCCGGCGGCACCCTCCGGGATCTCCCCGCCGGCAGAAAGTGCCTACACCTATTCCGGTGTGGCCTACGACCTGCAGCCCGATGGCATGGTCTTTGACCCCCCTGTGGAGGTGCAGTTCCGGGTGGACCCGGGACAGTGGCAGGATGCCGCCCGGTACCAGGTCCTCTCCCGCAGGGATGCCGGTGACCCGTGGGAGGCGGTACCCACCCGCCAGGACGATGCCACCCGGACCGTGACCGGGCAGGTCTCCCACTTCTCCCTCCACGCGCTCTTCTACGAGCCCGTGCCGGTGACTACGCCCCCGCAGGGGCTCCCCACCATCCAGGCGGCCCCGCAGCCGGCACCGCCGAGACCGGTGCCCCGGACACCCCTCGCCACCATCACCGGGGTGATCTTTTGGGCTGCCAACACGGCCCAGGGCCATGTCCCTGAATTCTTCGTTGCCCTCTTCCTGGTGGGAGGGATAGCCTTCATCTTCCGGCGCGGCGTTCCCGTGCAGGCGTTCCGGCCCTGGGTATTTTTGTACCTGATCAGCCTCTCCGCGTACACCTGGGCCACCTTCCAGGCACTCACCGGCGGTCCCCTCTGGCTCAGCAGCTGGATCTTCATGGCCACGGCAGGTCTCAACATGATCGTCCACTTCCTCAGGTTCGACCGCATCCCCCTCATCCCCTCGCCCGTGCGCCGGTGGTCCGTGGAACGGCTCTGACACGGGCCCCCTTTCATTACCTTTATCTCTTCTCTGCCGGAACAACCTCGTGAATGCGGTGGGGAACGCTTCTTTCTCCTTTCCGGAGAGTAAAAAGCGGGGAGATCGCATCCCTGCGCGGGGCAGGGGATGCCAAAACCCTGGTTCGGCTCCTCTCCCACCCGGATTTCGGGGTGCAGGACCAGGCCGCTGCAGCTCTCGCCACCCTGGGCCCTTCCGCCCTGGCCCCCCTCCTCTCTGCCCTCCGGTCACCCCGGCCCCCTGTCCGCATCGGGGCAGCAGAGGCGCTGGCCGCACAGCAGGACCCCAGGGCCGGTGATGCCCTTGCCGGGCTCCTGGCCGGAGATCCCGCCGACGAGGTCAGGTGGGCGGCGGCGGTTGCTCTCGGGGAGCGTGGCGATCCCGGCGGGATCCCGCCACTGGTCTGTGCCCTCCGGGATCCGGACAAGTACGTGCGGCTCGGTGCCGCCGGGGCACTCGGCAGGCTCGGGTGGGAGCCGGTGAAGGGAGAGGACCGGGCCGACCTCCACATCGCACGGCAGGAATGGGACCGCGTGTCTGCGGAGGGCGAGGCGGCCGTGGGCCCCCTCACCCGCGTGCTGGGGGACCGGGACACGGAGATCCGTGCGAAGGCGGTGGACGCGCTGGGGCTCACCGGCCACGGGAGTGCTGCCGGGGCCTGCAACCGGGCCCTGGGTGACCCGGAGAGCCGGGTCCGCTGGCAGGCGACCCTGGCCTTTCCCCGCTGCGGAGGCCCCCTGATGCACCTGCCCCTGGGTATCAGCCGGCGGCCGAAGAGCGGCAAGGTCCCGGCGGTGGCCGTCTTCCTGAACTTCTTCTTCCCGGGCCTCGGCTACAACTACCTGGGCGCCTGGTGGGGGCTTATCTGTTTCCAGATCATTGTCACCTTTGTCGTGCTCCTTTCCCTGGCCATTGGCCCGGTCCTCCCCACCATGCTCCAGTACTCCATCTCCACCCTGATCGCGCTCCAGACCTGGCTTGCCACCCGGACCCTGCCCCGGGAGGACCCGATGTAGGGGGATATGGCCATGCAGCTTCCCGAGTTCCTTACCCGAAGACAGCCCGATGTAGGAGCACTGGAGCGGGAGCGCGATATCCACGGGCTCATCCGGGCCCTCGGCTCCCATGAGACGGACATCCAGATCGCCGCCGCCCGTGCGCTGGGAACCATGGGAAAGGATGCCGTGGACCACCTGGTCCGGGCCCTGGGCACAGACGACCGGGACCTGCGGCTGGGGGTCATCGAGGCCATGGGGGAGATCCGGGACCCTGCGCTGCGGGAACCCCTCCTGCCCCTCCTCCAGGACCGTTCCATCGAAGTCCGCTGGGCGGCAGCCCTGGCCCTGGGGCAGCTCTCCGATGCACTGGCGGTTCCCCCGCTTGTCCAGGCCCTCCGGGACCCGGACCGGTATGTCCGCTACGGCGCTGCTATCTCCCTGGGCCAGCTGGGATGGCAACCGGAGACGGAGGAGGACCAGGGATACCTGCACCTGGCCCTGCAGGAGTGGGAGCCGCTGGAACGACTGGGGAACGCAGCTCTTCCGGCGCTTTTCCTGGGGTCCGCGGACCGGGACCGGGACGTGCGTGGCCGGGCGGTGGCACTCCTCGGGAAGACCCATGATCCGGTCGCTGCACCATCTCTGGTCAGGGCACTGGGTGACGCCGACGATACCGTGCGGTGGAGTGCGGTTCTGGCAGCGAAGGAGTGCGGTATCCCCCCCATGCAGCTCCCCCGCGGTGTCTCCCGCAGGCCGCGGGTGCGCAAGGACCCCCGGGTTACGGCACTCCTGAACTTCCTGCTCCCGGGCCTGGGCTACTTCTACCTGGGCAAATGGTGGGGGATCCTGATCTGGCAGGTGGACATCACGGCCACGGTCTGGATGTTCGCCTCCACCGGGGAACAGCCCACCTACGCAGCCCTCTTCCCCATCTACCTCTTCCTTGCCATCCACGGCTGGTACATGGCAAAACAGATGCCGGACCTGTAGGGCGGAACCGGATCTCCGGGCAGAGGGGTGATGCCCCGCTCACCATCATGATTCTGGTTGCTACCGACAGGTCGGTTATCCTCTGGTGGGGGAGGGCGACGGGAGGGGGCGGAGCCCCCTCCCGGTCCCACCCCCGGTGAGGATATTCGCTGCCAGTCTTTTTTCTCAGGGCTGATATCTGGTTCTACCGGGGTGGAGGTGACGTTTCTGCTGGTGAACATCGAAGGGTAGACGAAGAATCACCCTGCCCCATCCCGAATCTCCTCCACCCACTCCCGTGCAGCACACGGGTCATCGGTGGCGAAGCCGTCCGCCCCCAGCGCCACCGCCCGGTGCACCTCTTCCCGGGTATTGAGCGTCCAGGGGATCACCCGGACCCCTGCCCCCTTCGCTGCCCGCACCAGCGTATCCGTCAGGAGGTCCTGCCGGGGGAGCACCGTTCCGGCACCGGCCCGGAGCGCCATCTCCACCGGGTCCCCCTCCGGCCGGGAGACGATGAGGCCGGTGGAAAGGCCGGGGAGGAGGGCGCGGGCGGCAGGGAGCGCCCCGGCATGGAAGGAGACCAGCATCACATCCTGCGTGCCGTACTCCCGGAGCAGTGGAGAGATCGCCGGCACCGTCTCCACTTCCTTGGCCTCCACCACCAGCCCGCGACGGTGGCCCACCCGGTCCAGCACCTCCTGCAGGAGGGGGATCCGTTCGCCCTGCCCTGCGTCCAGCCGCCTCAGATCCGCGAGGGGCGTCTCCCGCACCAACCCTTTCCCGTCCGTGGTCCGGTCCAGCGTGGGATCATGGATCACCACCGGCACGCCCTCCCGGGAAAGCCGGACATCCACCTCCACCCAGCCCGCACATTCCAGGCCCCGGGCCACCGCCCGGAGGGTGTTCTCCGGTTCCAGGACCCGTGCCCCCCGGTGGCCAATGATCTGCACGATCCCCTTCCTCCTCACCCACGGGTCCGTGCTCAGGGGAGAAGAAGGTGACGCCGTGAGCTCAAGCTGCCCGGCGGATCCGCAACGCTCTCCTGCAGGGTAGCCCTCTGGATCACCCGGAGGAAAAAAGGAAGGAGGCGAATATCCTCACTGGGGGTGGGACCGGGAGGGGGCAAA
>Ga0315274_10000370_pt1 | contig 69937 bp, 47 predicted proteins | sample YL17G02_20_MG_FD_203700 | JGI IMG/M metagenome (GOLD analysis project Ga0315274, IMG submission 203700) | Sediment microbial communities from Yellowstone Lake, YNP, Wyoming, USA - YL17G02_20 | ecosystem: Environmental > Aquatic > Freshwater > Lake > Sediment | place: USA: Wyoming | collected... | reverse complement strand
CTGTGATGAGTTGTCTGCACCAAGAATATTCCTGCTTCGCTCACTCTTTACGAGGCCGTTGCCAGCCATTATCAAAAAAGATGCGGCTATGGCAATTGCCACTGTTTTTACGAACAATGCATTTTTCATTTCTTCAATCCTCCCAGTGGGACCCAAATAGTTAAAGGAACCGATAAATTTTGGGCAATTCAGTAACCCCTGTAATTAACCAGACCTATAAGTATTTAACTGAAATCTCATAGTAAATTATCCAATATAAATATTTATCGGATTTAGGATTTAAAGAATTAATCCGATGGTAAAATATCAAAAGGAACAGAGAAAAATAGAAAAGGGGGAGGCCCGAAGGCCTCCCATTCTTTCGTGTTTTACGGGTTCACAGTCCAGGTGCAGTCAGACGTGACATGCACCCAGTAGCCGTTGCCGTGTGACATGGTGACCAATCCCAGGTCGGAGTAATCAGTCACATACGGAGAAGCTGCCTGCCAGACCGATACGTAATCAGCTTGGCCTGGCAGTGTGACCGAAGCAAGCTGCGGTGTGGCGCTCGGGTATCCGACCAGGTTCCAGCCTGTGTAGAGGTTGATGACGACCGCTGCTGTCGGGTAGTTGCCTATCGTTCCGAGTGTGAGCATTCCATCTCCGCCGTTGGCGGTCAGGTGCAGCCACACCCCCATCTGGTTCGTGATTGTGGAGAGGTCGTTGACCGTGCTTCCGAACCGGTAGGTTTTCCATGGGTCCATGGCATCCTGCGCGCTGCACCATTTGGCGACGTCCCAGGTTGTGAGTCCGTCTCCGAGGGTTGCGTCGTTCAGTATCGTTTCGATGTTTCCGGTCACCTCAACTGGGAAGGATACGAACACCCATTCGCCAGCCACGTGGCCTGTGAGGTCTATCGTGTACGGGGCCGGAGCACCTGTGATGTTTATCAGCACAGCTCCAGATACTGCGCCCCAGCCAGTTCCGGTGTTGCCCGGTGCCGCCTCATGGCCGCGAACGAATATCTGGTGGCTCCCGGCTGTCCAGCCCGTTGTGTCTATTGTGGCCGTGCAAGGCTCGAAGGTTGAGTCCCAGAGTCCGTCTCCGGTCATTGGGATTCCGGAGCCTTCGCCCGGGTCGGAATCGGCATACCATTCGGCGCCATCCAATTTCAGGATGTCTTCCCAGGTTGAGCTGTCATCGAATATGTTTGCGCTCAGGGTGACCGGCGTTCCGGCCGAGACTTCGACGAATGTTGCACTGTCGACCATCACGTTCTGCGCTTCGGGTGCGACATTGAACTTGGTCGCCCTTCCGGTGCTGAAGCCCTCTGAATACAGATCCTGTGCAGTAACTATATACCAAATGTTGTTGACCAGGTCTTCGTTCTCCCCGTAGTGCTTATAGATGTTGGTTCCGGCCGGGACAGAGCCTAAATAGTTGTAGGTTCCCATCTCGTTGCCACCGATTTCGGCGTCAGAGTAGTACACGTTGTACTGGACAACATCGTTTTGCCCTGTACCATCGTCGGCTGATAGGTCCCATATCACATTAACCGATGTGTTGTATGGCGAAATAAGTGATTGCACATAGAGGCTGTCGATATACAGTGTTGAGTAGGTCGCGTCCGCACTGTTGGTGTCAATGACGTTCATGTAGAATGGGCCGCTGAAGTCCACTGGAATTGTCCCTGTGTATGTTGTGTAACTGTCCGAATTGACTGCCAGTCCCGTTATCGGTGTGAAAGGACCCCCTACATTCTGCGACCAGCCGAACTGGAAGTTGTCGTCTGAACCAGTGCTGTAGCGCGCCCTGACATTGACAGTTCGGGCCATTGCATTGTCCGGTAGATTGTCCAATGTCCAGACATGCTCCAGCGTTGTGCCGCCCACGTCCCCCACAAGGGTTACCTGGTCAAGCCCGACGCTGTCCCCGGCATCCGCTGCCGCAGTCCAGAGAATGAACGCTATCTGCAGGTTCGGTTCGAAATTATATGCCGAAAGGTCAAGGGTCTGCATGTCAGCTGCAGTCAGTGTGAGGCCACTCCGGTAGTAGGTCGCCAGGTTGCCCGACCAAGTGCCGCCGCCATCGGTCGATGCCCGGATGTATATATAATCATCCCAGGCAGTTCCTTGGACTATGTGGAAAGTCAGAGCTACGTTCTGGTATGCGCTACAGTCCAGTGAAGGCGTTATAAGCCATTCGTCCTGCGCGGATGCCGAGTCGTAGTTAACGTATGCAAGGAATCCGCCGAAGTCCGTGGGGTACGGAGTGCCGTCGATGGCCTGCTGCCAGTGCCTTGTGCCGGGACCGTTTATTACTGACCACCCAGTAGGCGGAACAGCTGTCTCGAAGCTCTCTGCCGGCATGATGTCGACCCTTGGGGTTGGCCCGGGTAGTGAAGATTTTATTTCAATGGGATCTGTGGGTACAGATGATGAGTCAACCTCTGTGAATTGCTGAGAGTTCGTGTCCGGCGGTGCATTCGCTGGCGGGTTTGTGAGCGCATATGTTCCGACAACCGTGCCATCGACAGGGTTGTCCGCGCTGGCATCCTGGGTGCTGGTTGTAGTTCCTGTATAATCGGTCCAGTGGATGCTGATGGCGTCGATATAAATCGTGTCGGCCGCTGCATCTGCGGCATTGCCGTCAACCACATTGATGTACAAGACACCGCTCATTGGTGAAATGGTCGCTGTGTATGTTGCCAGTGTGGCCGAGTTGACAGTTGTGAGCGTTGTGTAGGGTCCAGTTAATACCGTAGCAATGCCGAAGTGGAAGGTGTCGTCCGAGCCCGCGCTTGTCCTGGCTGTGATCGAAACTTCCATGATGTCTGCGCCCGCGGGCACGTTCTGGGTTCTCCAGCGATGCTCAAGGCTGTAGGTTGGCGGAATGACCCAGTTTATAACACACCGTGCATAGTCTGCCCTGGCTATCACATTACTCGTGCTTCCATAGAATACGCACCTTACAGCTCCGCCTGAAACATAGTTTGACGGCGTGGCCGTAATCGACCTGGTCATCGTGTAGTCTGTGTTGGCCGTTGTGAAGGTCATTGTCGCGCCTATGGTGTCCCAAGTAGAGCCAACCGCATTCCAGGCAAAACAAGTGACCACACAGCCAGCGCCAGCCCACTGACCTTCGAAGGTCAGGTCGATCGAGGTAATTGTCGCCGGTGCTTCCGCGATGTTGTAGATGTATTCCCAACCGGTTTCATCTCCGCCCCCCGGAGCCACTCCGGCCCAGCGCGTGTTTTCTGATACTGCAATATTGGTGTATTGGGCATTCGTGGCCTCAGTCCTCGTGTTTGGGGTTGTAAGTTCTCCTGCCGTGCTGTCGTCCAGGTCGAGCCAGTACGCATCATGGGGACCGGCTGTGGTGGCACCGACGAAGTTGTAGGTTACGGCACCGCTGCCGCCTGGGATGGTTGCTTCAAGTATATCCTGGGTGAGGCCGTCAAGCGGGGCGATCTCGTCGATGTTGGCGTATGTTCCTGTCACGGCACCCTCGACAGCGTTGTCCTGGTTTACCGTGTACCATGCCTCTGTGCTGGGTATCGCCGGCGGGAAGTCCGTGTGCAGGTTGGTCGGTGTTCCGGGAAGGTCGTCCACCCATAGGCTGATATCGTCGAAGAACCAGTCGCAAGGCGCTGCTGGACCTTCTCCGAAGAAGAACGCTATACCTACATCGACGGCGGTATCTTGTAGGAACCCATATGTTCCCAGCACGACGCCGTTCCACCGCACCTCAAACGTCTTCGCCACCGTGTCGTATTGTATGGAGATGTTGTTCCAGGTGTTGGGCGTGATTGCCGGTCCATCTACTGGATATCCACTTAAATCGCCAAGGCCGTCTATAAACTTCATTTGGCCTGGGTCCGGTATGGGACCTCCAAAGGGGTCTCCGCCTAATGATATGACTGTCACGATATTTCCCATCGTGTCAAGGACGTACACTGTGCCACCGCCCAATGTTCCGTCGCCGTAGAACCAGAACCCGAACTCGCCATAGGTGCACAAATCGCCGCCAAGGTATGCACCCATGTCGCAGGAATCATCTCCGTTGGCTTCCCACATCCGGACGCTCTGCGCGCCCGTGTGGGCATACATGTCGCTCACGCGTACCCTACCGTTTTGCACATCGCCCCACATCGTGACATGGTCAAAGTAGATTGTGGACTGGGTGCTGACCGTCGCTATGGCCTGGAAAGATGCGACACCGGCTCCAAGGTTGACCAACGGTATTCCTGTGAGGTCGTACAACACGGATTCATCCACATAGAGTCCAGCATAGGTTTTCGAAACTGCATCCATCCACAGGTCGAAATGATACTCCGTATTCGCAGTGAAGGCTTGGACTGTTGTCCATGTTGCCCCGGTCTGGTACTGGATATTGCCGCCCGAGAACCTCAGGGCCATCAGAATGCGGTCGTTGTAGTCCCTGAACAGGAACCGCGCGCCGTTGGTGTTGGCCACGGTATTGGTCATGACCGACCATGAGCAGCCTGCGTATGCGCCCCATGCGTATGGCGCGGGGAAGTGTACTGTCGCCGAAGCCGGCGTGGTTGCATAGTTGTTCTGGTCCATCATGACGCTCTGGGTTCCGCCGTAAATGCTGGATGAGTATGCGTTGGAAACATCTATGACATGCGCGCCGCCACTGGGCGGGATGATGTGGTTCCAGTTGTCGATGTTCACGTTGGAGGGACCGAAGGTCGCGCTCGTCTGGAACTCGCCTCCCACTATGATCGAAGAGTCAATATCCGTCCGGGCCGGGTATGTCCAGCCCAGGGCGGTCATCCGCTCGACGCCGTCGTACCAGACGTCGAAGGTCTTTGTCGCCTCGTGGTACTCAACGTACATCTCGTGCCAGCTGTTGATAGCGTAGGTCGAGCCAGTGACGGCTACAAGGTTCATGGCTGAGTTGACATAGTACAGGTTGCCGGCATCGAAGCACATGATAATGCAGGACCCGACACCTCCCTGATAGAGATAAAAGAAAGTCGAAGCAGTGAGTGAGTAGTGGTAGAACCATGCGCCGCAGAATCCGTTGGTCATAGCGCCGGTGGGGTCTATTCCCCACGGGCCGAATGCCGACTGGTCGTTGGCGTCCGTGTTCTCCTGGAACCTGGCGCACATCGTGCCCGTGTTTCGGCCTGGCCATATCGTGCCGGGGGGCGCGCCTGTCGGCGGTGTCTCCGCTGTCAGTGTCGCGTCGCCTGCGATCGGGATGTAGCTCCCTTGTTCCCCTGCGTAATAGGCTGGGTCTAGCGTCCCTGCCGAGCAGTCCTCATGGTCCACGCCCCAATAGACTGTGGAAGTTGCCCCGTCAATTGTTTCCCAGGGTGCGTCCGGGTTCTGGCCGACAATGTCGTCCTCGAACTCGTCAGGGCCCCAGCCACCGTAGACTGTCGTATTCTGTTCCGTGACTGCCCATGGCGGGTCGTCCGGGACATCGCCAAGGACATCGTCCTCGAAGCTGTCATCGAAAATCACGCTGTCCGGCGTCTTTATCGGCGGGGCCAGGTTCGGGAGATCGCCCAATCGTTCATTTATCTTGTTGGTGTCAAGGTTCTGGACTTGCATGATTCCTTGTAAATCCTCCGCCATAAGAACCTCCTCGCTTTGCTCACTTCTTCCAAGGCCATTGCCAGCCATCACCAAAAATGATGCGGCTATGGCTATTGCCAGGGCTTTCACATACAAACTGTTTTTCATTTATCCATTCCTCCTTCATCTTGAGTGCCCACCTTAAGAAATATTGCCCTCTTAAGTCTGTGGGCTATATTTGTAGTGGGAAAATAGGCAACCATAGTATAATAAATTAACTAATAAAAAATATCATTGTATAAATACAATATTGATTTTGGTTATTAATATTTTGTTATGTATCTGACTTCAATAGGCGATGTGTGCAAGCGCAATGAATGGAAAAACATCATAGATAAAATGAAAAATTAGAAAAGGGGGAGGCCCGAAGGCCTCCCATTCTTTCGTGTTTTACGGGTCCACTGTCCAGGTGCAGTCAGCCGTGCAGTGCACCCAGTATGCGTTGCCCGCGACCATCATGGCCGCGCCCTTGGCATGTTGCGTGATGTATGGCGTTGCTGCCTGCCAAACTGCCACAAAGTCGATTGCCGCATTTGTTAGCGTGGCGGTTTCCGCCCTGCTCGTTGCAGTCGGGTATCCGACCATGTTCCAGCCTGTGTGCAGGCTAATCACCACGTTGCTTGCCGAGTAGTCTCCAGTAAGTCCCGTCGTCAGATTCTGGTCTCCGCCGTTCGCGGTTATCCAGAGCCATACTCCCATTGTGTTGTCGATTGTCGCCAGGTCGTTGACTGTGCTGCCGACCCTGTAGGTCTTCCACGGGTCTGCCGGAGTCTGTATGTTGAACCACTTGGCCACTGTCCAGGTCGTGAGGCCGTCTCCGAGAGTTGCGTCGTTCAGTATTGTGTTGATGTTGCCGCTTATGGCTATCGGGAACGATACGAATACCCAGCTGTTAATTGCCTTGCCTGTCAGGTCGATGTTGTAAGGTTGTGCCGTTGAGCCGGGTTCCTGCACATGGGTTGTGCCGGTGCCCTCGTTGGTCGCTATATCAACTGCTGTGACATAGTACCACCAGAGTGTGCCATCTGCTGTGCCATGAATCAGGTCTATGTACGTGTTGGTTCCGAAGGGTACTGTGTCGATGACCGAGTATGCCGCGTCCGTGCCGGCAGCGGATCTATAGATATTGTAATGGTCCACGTCGCCGCTCGAGCTGGCAGTCCAGTTCAGGGTATTGTGCAGTGTCGAGGCTGAGGAGTAGGTAATGGTGACAGCTGTGAAGTCGACGTATGTGAGTGGTCTCACGCTCTCGTGCATCAGGTACCGCATTGTGCCGCCCGAGATATAGTTGGCAAAGCCTGTGGTGATGCTGCGGGTCACTGTCTGTTCTACATTCAGGGTGAATGCTATGGTGGCGCCTTGCAGGTCCCAGGTCGCTGTGCCGTAGTTGTACAGGTACATGCTTCCGATTCCGGTTGTGGAATACATGCCTTCCCAGAGTATGTCGATGTTGGATATAGTGGCTGGATCTTCCGTGATGCCGTTGATTTCATACCTGTTTTGCGTGACTGTGGCTGCTCCGCCTCTCGCTATAGTGTTGCGAGTGTCGTCAGAAGCGGACATCGGTGTGTATTGGGGGTCAGTGTATTCGGTGCCTGGCGCGTTCATGTCCGCCTGTGACGGAGGCGTGGTTATTCCTGCTACATACCACTCGGCATTGTGCGGTCCTCCTGCCGCTGTCACGCCGTTGTAGTTGTACACAGGGCTTCCTGCGACCAGACCGTACTGGTGCACGGTGAACGCCGTCGGTGCGTTGGGCACTGCGTTGTCAAGTATGTAAGGTGTTGCTTCGGGCGGGGTTGCGATTGTCGGGGCTATCTCTGTCGAACTGCCTCCGATTGCTCTTGCATACCATCCGTATGTGCCGTCGCCTGCCGCTATCGTGTATGCGAAGCTGCCGTCAATACTTGTGTCTGCTGCTCCAGCCGCTACCCATGTCCATGGGTTGGCGGTGTTCTTGGTGTAGTACAGTTGGACGGAAGTCGGTACGCCTGTCCAGTCGTAGGTCAGTGTTACTGCCTCGACATTGGAGGTGCCCAACGGGCCTGTTGCCAGGGCTGTTGCGGTCGTTGCTGTGTTGACATAAATCTGTATTCCGACCCATTCGCCCCAGTTGAGTGCCGCGTCCTGGCCCCTGACAAATATCCAGTGCCAGCCTGTGGACCAGCCACCTGTGTTTATCGGCGTTGCCGTGCTCTGCACCGCTTCGGCCGGGCTGTTGAACGAGCCGTCGAAGGTCTGCATTGCGATTGCTGTCACGTTGGAAACGTCCGTCTTGTACTCGGCTGCAGCGATGTTGCTGCCGCCCGTTGTCCAGTCCTGGACATTCGCGACGACCGTTACCAGGTCGCCTGCGTAACAGACTGTCTTGTCTGCAGATACGTACTCGGTCACCGGACCCCATACATCCGTGGCTGCTGCCCAGTTGGCGTAGATGTGCATGCCCACGACGTCGTCGCCACCTGACTTGGTCTGCTGCTGCTGTCCCACGAACACTTTGCCTATTCCGCCGTTTGTTGTGTTCACGCAGGCCTGCATGCTGTGGAAGTAGCTGTCCAGCGTCAGGTAGTCCAATGTGAGCACTGGAGCCGCTGCCCAGTCCAGGTCGGAGAAGGCTAGCAGGTTCGGCTGGCCGTACGGGTCGTTCTTCTTGTCTCTGGCCGCAATAACATATTGCAGGCCGGTTTGGTAGGCCGCGCAAACGAGCTTCCTGGTGCCGTAGTCATGCTGGCTCAGCACCAATGTCGATACCTGGATGTTAGTGGTCCACGTGGTCCCGGTATCGGAGAAGATGGTGTATAGCGTCATGTCGCCGTCAGTGTTCGCTCCCCTGAAGTAGAAGCCCTGCCGTCTGTTGTGGTTCGCTCCTTGGGTTGTGCCTAGGGACAGCGGGAACATTGTATTGTCTGTCGTGTCCCACGCTATATAATATGTGCCCCATGCGCCATTGTACTCCCTGAAGGATGCGTCCCTGTCCTGCGCGCCGTCCGCCGAGTTCCTTTCGTAGAAGTATACGAAGAGGTTGCCGTTCGGCAGAACTCCCACGCTCGGGAAGAAGAAGTACAGGCCTGCTCCGTTCGGGTCCACATAGCCTATTGCGGTCCATGTCCCACCGCCGTTCGCTGATGTCTTGAAGGCGCAGGACACATCGTCCATGGTTGCGGTGCCTAGGTCAGTGCCGGTGTATCCCATTGTCTCAATGACCAGCATGAACAGGGCGCCGGGATTGTACCAGGCGACGTTGACAGTTCTGTAGATATTGCCCACGCTTCGGCCTTCGCCGGCAGAGAATGCGTTCACATTGGTGGTCCAGGTTGTGTAGGGTGCGTCGGCATATGCGACTTTGATGTAGGCGCATGTGGTGAGCTCGGTGTTACCGCCGACTCCGCCTGGGACCCATGCATTGTAGGCTATCATTATCCTGCCTGCGTAGGTGCCGGACGTTGCGCGGCATATCGAAACATATCCGGGCTGCCACGACGCTGGGCTGACAACATATGCTGTACCCCAGGTCGAGCCGCCGTCTGACGAGAGTTTGAAGTAAACCCTGTCGCCGAACCGCGAGTCCTGTTTGTAGGCGCAGCCGATGTAGTACGTGCCTGTGGCGTTCCATGAAACGAATGCGGGCATGTCCTCATGCGCCGGCGTTGTCGCGATGTTTATGGTTGGCGGTGTCTCTGTCGTGACAACGTCCAGCTGGAACTTGACCTCTGACTGGGCTATGGGCGCCGATGCGTCGTTGTTTGATGTCGCCCTTATACTCAGTGTGTATGTTCCTGCGGTTGTACCGGCAGCGCACAGTATTCTGGCGTATCCGTGTGTCCTTACGCTCGAGGCTATGGACACCGGGGACGCCGGGTACAAGGTCACTGTGAATCCGGCTGGCAGTAGCGGTGTGCTTAATGCATATGTGTCGTCGGTTGTCCCGCCGTTGTTAATCCAGTATGGAACAATGACGCTTCCGGAGGGTGCAACCTTGAATGCTGCCTCGCCGAAGTCATCCCTCTCCGGGACGACTCTCGGTGTGTCCAGGTTCATGTTGACCCTGTAGACATTGTTGTTGGTTCCGCGGGCATTCATGTCTGCGGAGGCGTTGAAGCCGCCCGTCATTGCCAAAGTGAACTGCCTGGCTGTCGATGACTTCCAGACGACCTGCACGTTCCACTGACCCTTCTCGGGGTGCTCGATGCGGAACATTTCGACATTGTTTATGTCGTCGCCGCCATCATTCGCTGTGTCGTAGTCGTATGAACCGCCGCCGACCCATGACGGGAACTGGCTGTAGGTTCCGCCCCATTGCGTCGAACCTGTGCAGGGAGAGGACCATGCTTCAAGGAAGTGGTTTCCCTCATACCTCACACCGCTAGGCGATGTGACGACAAGGTCAAGGTCATGTGTCAGCGTTCCTGAGCCTGTCGCGTCCCAGTGTGTCATCGTGACCTTCAGCGGGACAGTGTTGTCTATGACCCATGTCTGAAGTCCGCCGTCAGTCCTGGCGCTCCATGTGCCTGCGCCGATTCCAGCGTCGTTCTGATACCACTGGATGACATTCGGGAATGGCGGGCATACCGAGTTCCTGACATTGCAGCGGCCCCAGCCCTGGTCCATGGACGGGTATCCGAGTCCCATGTCCACGGCTCCGTGGATGAGCAGCGTCTTTATCAGGTTGGCGCTCGGCGCTGCTATGCCTTCGCAGTCCACAAGATAGTCCCTGATGAGGATGCCGTCGCCGGCAGCTGCCGGGCAGGCCATCGATGTTCCCTGGAGGGAAACATAGTCAAATGTTGCATCGGGATCATTGTTGATGGGGTGCTGTGTATCATATAATCCAGGCAATGCCGCCTCTGTGGCGTCGTCGGACTTGGTTGAGAACACGGCTGTGCCGATTTCGCACACGTCGGGTTTTATGGCATCGTACGATGTCGGGCCTCTGCTGCTAAATGCAGCCATCTGGCCCGGGTCGTCGGACGAGCTGAACTCGATCGGGCGGAAGTTCTCTACCGCGCCTACGCTCACTCCGAGCTTGCAGTTGCCGTAGCCGGAAACCGAGTTGGTGTTCGGGCCATCGTTTCCGGCGGCGAAGAATACCAGTGCGCCGGTGTTGGCTGCCATGAATGTGTCGACGGTTCCGTCATATCCGTTTTGTATGGTGGTCGGACCCCAGCTGTTGGTGAAAATCCTTGCACCATATGTGTAGCCATTGGCCCATTCTGCGGAAGCAAGGCCAGCGCGCTCGTAAATCGTGCATTCAGGTGCCCTGCCTGCAAAGCCCATCCTGTCGGGTTTGCCTGCCGGGTTGGTGGCTGCCAGTGCGTTGTAGATGTTGTCCGCGGTGGAAAGGCCCAGGTAGGCTTCCATGTCGTAACCGTTCCCTGCTGCTATCCCAGCCACGTGCGTTCCGTGGTATTGGGCATCGGTCGTGACCTCGGAAAATCCGATTCTGTTGCCAAGAGGTCCGAGGATGAAGTCCCTGTGAGATGCATCTATACCCGTGTCCTGGATATGAATAATCTGGCCCATTCCGCAGACTCTCTGCGGGAGGTTAGATACAGTCTGGACCCAGAGGTCCTGTGCCTGCGATATCCTTCCGCCGACATTGTTCAGAAGCTTCATCTCGGGAAGGTGGTCGACCAGCATGACTGTATCAAGCGCAGCTATCGTAGGAAGCTGGCTTGCGCCAATGTAACATGTGGCGCTGCCGTAATTGGTGTCCTCGATTTCGGTCGCTCCAAGGGCAGACAGGATGGCAATCAGTTCTGAGGTGCTTGCGCCTTCGTAGTTATAGACCTGTAGCTTGACTGTTCCGGTGGACGGTATATCCTTGTCCAGCTTGTATCCGGGCTCGTAGGCTCCGACCCACTGAACATAGTCGAGGTTCTCGATTATGTCCTTTTGGGTCGGGGTCATCTTCACGACGACGACATTGTCGCCGATCTCGCGCAGTATCTTGCCTGCGACGGACGTGACCCTGCTGTTCCAGGATTCCTCGGTCGGGACAACGAACTGCACCAGGTACTCATTTGTGTCGGCCTTGCACAGTTCGGCCGGCAGGTCGTAGCCGACCTGGCTGTCGAACCTGATTCCCTGTTCCGCGAGGTCAATTACAGTCCTGCTCGGAAGGTCATTCAAATCGAATTGGGTGGAGAGATAGTTCTTCTGGCTCTCCGTAACTTTCACATAAGCCCCATTTTCTCTCAAGCTCACGATGTTGGCTCCGATATCTCTCAGCACGCCTTCCCCATCGGGTGTGTTGAAATTCACCCAAGCATAGGTTGTCGACCCTGGCAACGACACGCCGGATTGTGTGTCCGGTGCGGCAGTCTTGAATCCCTGAGCCAAGACCAAGCCAGGTCCAATCATCGACAGTGCGATGAATATGGATACCAATCTCAAAATATTCTTTTCATTCGGTATGCCCATAATGTTCTTTCCTCCTTTTCCATTCCTGACCGACGAAACACGGAGGATTGAACAATGATAATCCGCGCCCGCCCGTCAAATAGCGTATATGGTCAGATTAGTATAAAATGATTTCGTCCACCATTCTTTTTGCGCATGATGACCCGGCCCAGATTTTCCTTGAGAAAATGCTGCTGCATGTACAGTTGACGGCGCATATTTGCGGGAAGGGTACAGAATCCGGACCGGAATCCGGTTTGAGTAATTTTAAACCGCCCTCTTCAATACTCCTGTCCACATCAGATAAAAAAAAAGAATCACAATCCAGAAATCAGCAAATTATATATATTGAGGAGCAATATCGTCAATACATTAATCCCTTATAATAAAAATAGCCTGATTGGGAGAGGATTGATATGCCGACAAAAAATTTGACCAGCATAATTTGTGTGATGTTGACGGCTGCGATGTTGTGGAGTTCCCTCGGAGTGGGCCTGATGCCCTCCCCCGAGGATGTAAATTCAGTAACTACACTCCAAGATGTCACGGATGCCGGCGAGAGCGCTAAACCCGCCGTTACCGACCCGGAGAACGGAATCTCGGATTCGGACAAGGTCGAACCGAGCGGAGGGGACGAGGACATTGCATCGTGCGGCGGATGGAACTCCGAGCCGACAAGCACACCATGGGGCAACTGGAGCTTCAGGGACGCACAGAACGTGCCTGGGGCTGAGGCCATGGGTTACACGGGCGACGGCGTATGCATGGCTGTTGCGGACACAGGCATCGATTTCGGAGCCCAGAACCTGGATGGAAAATACATGGTGGACAGCACCACATACTCTGTGGAAAACGCCACTGTGGCAGAAGGTACGGTTCAGGGTCAGAACAACGTATCCCTGCCCGACACGAACATCGTATCCGGCACGCTCGAAATAAAGGTCAATGGCGCAGTCAGCACAGGTTACACGGCCAATTTGGTCAGGGGAGAGGTGACTTTCCCGTCGGCGCTGCCCTTGGACAGTACTGTGGTTTGCTCATACCAGTACCGACCTTACTATGGCTGGCCAGTGGCCTTCGATGCGCTCGGTCTGCCACAGTATCTGCTCGCCAAGGAGGCAAGAACAGGCGGGGGCGGAGTGGCCAACACAACCCTGAACGGTACAGGCCCGTTCGACATTGACCACGTTATCAGGGTCGATGGCCAGAATGATTACACAGTTACCGAAAGCGCATGCCCCGACGACAGGTACGGAGACGTCCTGACACCTGGGACCTCGACAGGCCTGGAATTCGATATGACCGAGCTATGGGGCACACGCGACAAGGATTTCTGGTACGCCGGTATCCAGACGCGCTATGCTGCAATGAACAGGACATTCGGCTTTGCAATGGACTTCGACGGTCCAGCGAGCGGTTCGTTGAATGATCCTGCCGGCAACCTCTTGGACTTCGAAGCGTCGCATTCCGCGCCGATTGAACAGGTTGCATACGATGACAATAACGATTTATTGGCGACCTGCGCCGGAACATCCCAGGGTACGGCACTGACTGGCAGCTACGAGTACAATTCGGTCAAGATATGGAGCGAGGGGGGTAACCTGATAAGGACGCTCCCGAACGAACAGACTCCGGTGGATTCGGTGGCCTGGTCCCCTGACGGCAGCAGGCTTGCTTTCACAACCGGTCTTGAAACGGTGGTTTACAATGCGGCCACTTGGACCGAACAATGGAGAGTGCAGCATTCGTCCGCGACTAAAACCAAATATTACCGGGAAGCGCTGACATTCAGTCCGAACGGTACGACCCTCATCACTGGTTCGGTCGCAGCGAGCAATAGGATTTTTGTTCTCAATGTCGTGACTGGTTCAACGGCAGAGCAGAGCGCTAATACATTCTCTGGAACCGTGGCTTTCAACCCAACCTATGATCTTATCGCGCTGGGCCTTGATGACGGAACCGTGCAGATCATCGATTCGATAACTTACAGCACTGTGATGGTGCTTCAAACATGGCTGAACAAGGCTTTCCTTATCCCGGACGGGAAGCCGGTGGAAACTGTGGCTTGGAGCCCGGATGGAATGCACCTGGCAACCGGAAGGTTGGGGGGCGGGTACATCAACATTTGGAATCTCACAGGGAATATGACATGGGCGGACTGTGATTTCAATCTGACTGGCCACGACGCTTCCCAGACTGTAAACAGCATCGTTTGGCCTTCCGCAAATAATATCATATCCGGTTGCGATGATGGGACTGTCATTTACTGGAACCCGTTCACATCAGCCCTGCCAGTGACAACCAGGAACAGCAGGTACAATACCCCTGTGCGCTCGCTGGCCCTCACCTCGGGAAATGATGTTTTCGTCGGTTCGGCTGATTGCACAGTCAGGAAATACACATCTGGCTGGTCCACATATACGGCATTTGTGTCTCACAGAGCGGACATAATGGTTTACATAAGGTATGAAAGAGAATACTACACATTCGGCCCGGAGGGCCAGAAGCTTTCCGAGTTCGATTACATCGAGGAACCGGATGTGTACAAGTGGAACACCGGCACAATGTCCTGGGCGAAGACCAACATGACCAACATATTCGGCCATGCTTTCTACAAAGGCTCGAGTGCGGGGGAATGGACTGCAAAGGGATTCATCGAGATTGCACTGCCCCGCAACTTCACGGCATGGCCCAATCAGAACAATATGTACCTGAGTAGTTTCGTTTGCGGAGACAATTCATCCAGGCCGCAGGACACTGTGCCTGCGGATTGCAACGTGCCCTCGCCCACGGGTGGTGTCATGGTGAACTGGGCCGGGACTGACAAGGTCACGCTCAGCGCATGGGGAAGGCTGGACATACCGAAAACCACGATAGTTCCTGCAGATGTCCCGAGTGCGGGCGGGGTGTATCACTTTGGTTACCACCCCAGCACGGCACTGACCAAGATATTCGGCCTGGTCCCGATTGTGGTGACAGCCTCATCCCCGGGTGTCTGGGACAGAGTCTATGTTGACATGAATGCTGACTATATTATCGATTCGAATGACCCATATGTGAACAGGAATAATCCCGTGCTCACGGTGGACATATGGGACGCCTCAGGCGGGACCGCTATCCCAGGGCAGGATGGCATTCCCGACCTCAGCGGCGGAATGCTATATTTCATCGGAGACGGCAAGACCAAAATGCCGTATTCCGATAGGATGTCCGAAGTATTAATGGCCTCGGGAGACCAACTCACCCCGTTCAATGTAGACAATCCCATGCCCATACCCAAGAACGGCGAGATAGTGGCTTTCTTCGGTGATTTCAACTACGACGAGGACGAGGGTAAAATGATAACGCACGGCACCCAGACAGCCTCGGCTATTGCCGGGGAAGGGCTGAATATAGGTTCTTACGCTCCCGTGAAAGGGGTGAGCCCAGATGTAACATTCCTACCCATATGCAACGCGAACTATGGCCTGACATATGCATTATACTTCGCGGTTGAGGGATACGACGGAAAGACCAACACTGGCGACGAAGCCCAGATTGTTTCAATCGGTCAGTATATCTCCGGCTATGGCAATGGATTCGACGAGACTTCATACCTTGTCGAATACCTGGTGAATGCCACTCAATCGCATGCCGTGTTCATCTCGCCTGCAGGCAATGACGGAAGCGGGTACGGCACGATCGCAGCACCTTGCAGTCCGAACACCTTGGTGGTCGGGTACACCGAGGACAACACATACATCTCCACGGACAGTGAGCAGGTGCAGCATTACACCAAGATAAGCGAACTGTCCTCCAGGGGGCCCACAGCCGCAGGCCTGGCAAAACCGGACGTTGTTGCTGTTGGGGTCGGGGAGGTTGACTTGCCACTTGGGTTTTCGGGTGTGCGCGACACCTCTGTTGGGGGACTTGGCCAGACCACACTCTGGGAAGGGAGCGACCTCTCTGCCGCAATCGCATCCGGTGTCATGGCATTAATATTCGAGGCCTACAAGGGGAAAACTGGATCCTTCCCGACCACAGATGTGGCAATGGGCATTCTGCGCTCCTCGGCAAAGGACTTGGGATATGACCCACTGACCCAAGGTTCTGGTTTTGTCGATGCTCTTGCGGCCGTCAGGGCCGCGAATGGAAATAGCGGCCTGACCTTGACTGCGTCCAAAACGACCTTCGGAAACACTTTCGGGATTGAATACAGTTCATTCATCAATGTGCTGGACCAGGGAGAGAATGGCACGATACCGGTGAATATCCATAATCCCACAACAGGGACGCAGAGCCCGATTTATCAGGTTGAGTACCTGCAGAGAATTAATGTATCAGAAACCTATCCGATCGTTAGCAACACCCAGGGATACAAAACCGACATCTCAGACCAGTTCCCGGCCAATGCTGAGTTAATAAAGGTGACTGCCCAGACAAGCTATATAGACTTCCTGGAAAAGCGTGGCTCGTTCTTCATGACATTATGGGACTGGGTGGACAGTCAGCCCCCCGGAGATTCTCAGCACGGTGTCATTGATGTGGTCGAGCTCAGTTACCTGACAGGCGTCGATTACAGCAATATCAACTCGCTCACCTGTACATTGTCCAACCCGCAGGGTTCCCTAAGGGGCAAGCTTGTGCTCGAACTGCTGCCTGACACAGCCTCCGGAAGCGTCCTGCCCGACAGGGAGTGGAGAATCTCTATAGAGTCATTTGCGACATCAACCTGGAGCTGGAGCTCGCTTTCCAAGACCTCCTCTATGATAACTACCAACTCCAATGATACTGTCAATGTTCGGGTGGACATACCTTCCGATGCCCAGGCAGGTACTTACGAGGCGGCCTTGGTTGCCTCATACGGACCAACTCCGGTTAACTGGGTGGGCAGCGTCCAGCCGCCGGCACTTGAAGAGGCTGAATACATGAACACGACGCTTTACTCGACCTGCTGGGACGATGGTGCCGAAGGGAATCACTGGAACGATTTGGTCAATAATTCCAACGCTTGGGATAATGATACACCTTATGGAATCTTTGACGACCCGTACGAGTTTCTGACTGCGGGAAAGAGCGACAGATACCCATTGGTAGACCCAGTGGAGATACAATCCGCCGCTAGGGTGACCTGTCCCCCGATAACAATTATCAGCAACATGGACTTTATATCAGTTTCTAATTTCGGTGATGGAAGCGCAGGGAATCCCTGGGTAATCGAAAACCTGGATATAGATGGTTCTTCGTACACGCAACCAGGCATAGCAATTTCCGATACCACTGATTACTTCATCATCCGGAACTGCGCAGTCCACGATGCCCAGTCCTCATCGGCGGGCATCACCTTCAGCAACGTGGCTAATGGCGTTGTGAAGGACTCCGACATTACAATGAATGACGGGGCGGGCATTAACATTGACGGAGGTTCTGTTGGCATCCTGCTGCAAAATTTAACAATCACAGATAACAATATTGTTCAAATGTATTCGGGAATCTACATTGGATCCTCATCGGAAGTGACCGTGGACCTCAACACAATCACGAGCAATGTCAACTTTGGAATTTATGCAATTAGTTCTTCAGATATAACCATTCTGGGAAACGAATTCCATGACCAGGTGACGACCGGGCTTGGGTATGAGAGCAGCGTTTACCTTGATTCCTCGACCGGATGCACAATAAAAGGAAACACTGCATATAGCGAATTTTGGGGATTCTATCTATCACTTTGTGATGGCTGTGAGATGTCCAACAACACTTTTGATTCATTCGACTCCGGGTCTGGTGAGTACGGCATCTACCTTGAATTTGTCACCACACCCACTCAACCTATTGTCATTGCTGACAATAATTTCACCAACTGCATTGCACCCTACGCCTACGATGACAATCCATCGAACACGAACATTTGGGACGGCAATTACTGGGAGGAATACACGGATGTGGACTCCGAACCAGATGGCGTTTGGGACAACCCCTACACGGACATCGATGGCGGGATTGGAGCGCAGGACAACACTCCGATGGTGAATCCCGTAGCGATAGCCCAGACCATCTATACTCCGAGCACCCCGATCGCAATAGCCAGTGACACAGATTTCACTACATCTCCAGGTGTCCTGAACCCCAGCGCGACCGGAATGGCAGATGACCCGTTCATCATATCTGGCTGGGATATAGACACCACCGGCTTCGGACACGGTATCAAGATAGAGAACACAACAGCCTATTTTGTCGTCAAGGACTGCCTGATACATGGCAATGTAGCTGGATATGGAGTGACCCTATTCAACGCCCCGAACGGAGCTGTGCGCTGCAACGAATTCAGCAGCCTGGGGACAGGTGTCACCATTTGGTTCACATCAATATCAGCAGTACGCATGAACGAGATGACTGGCCTGACGTATGGCGTATATATACAGGGCTCGGACAACTGCACAATCGAATACAATAAAATGACAGGCGGCACCCAAGGAATCCGAATAACTAGCTCAGAATACTGCGCCGTGACCATGAATGTCATCGGCGCCAACTCGGTCAATGGGATTCTCATGGACCACTCCTCAGATTGCCAGATAACTTTCAACAACCTGGCCTCGAATGGCTACGGTATTCATCTTGAGAACTCAACAGGCTTCAACCATCTCCACCACAACAACCTGCTTGGCAACACGGTCCAGGCATACGATGATTTCGTAGGTGAGACCCTCGCCTCGTTTGAACTATACAGTTACTTCGGCATACCCGCGAACTATTATTCTGTGTATAATGTAAAATACTGTAATGTGACTGTGAACTACCTGCCCATTGCAGGTTATACATTTAATGCAGACACAGGGCTTGTCACATTCACCACACCCATCCCGGGTCAATCCTCGGGAGCTGTCGTGTCAATCAAAGCTGTTCTGACTTTCGAAGAATCGGGCCCGGACAGGATCAGCCTGCCCAACCAGAGACTCACTGGCGGAACTGCTGTGGTGAAGGTTGTGGTCATGGAGACTGACGGCACTGAATATATAGTCCCGGATACCAGCTACTCCCTGTACCGTAAAGTGGGCATAATCGAGTTCGCATCGCCGGTGAATCTGGGGATGGGCCTCGTAATCTTCGCTAATTACACATACTACAACAGAACCGGCATTGTGCCCTTGACATTGAATGTACTGGCCGCTGAAAGCGCCAACTTCAACTTCGGGAACCTGTATGCCAATGAGAGCGCCCTCGGGATTAGCATTATACCGACCTGGGGAGTGAGGCCCGGACAGGGCACTAGCCTTGTCAGCGGAGACCGCAGATATTTCTATGTCCGCGTGCCGAACCAGGGCATGTTCAGCATTTCCGAGATAGAGAATTTCTTCCTGTACACCGAGCTCGCGTGGAACCTGAACATGACAGACATAAACATAGTGGTATACGGAAAAGGCTCGACCTCCATGTACCTCAGCGCAGCACCATACATGATGAAGAAGATGGGAGGCAGCGAAGAGAAGGCCGACTTCAGCTTCTTCACCGCAACCATGGGACCGAAGGATATACTGGTCACCAACTTCAACCACGAGGTTCTCACAATATGTGTTTCTGCAAAGAACTTCAACGGAAATGGCACACCGGTGGCCGCATTCGAAGGCGAGAGCGGATGGCTGAGGCTGAGCGATAACAATCCGAAAGCCTGGACAAACCAGGATGTCGGTCACACAAGCGTATCGTTCCAGTCCAGCCTTGATTTGTCCAGCGGCATGACCGCATCCATTGTCGGACCTGCGCAAGGCACAAAGTCAATCGAAGAAATTTTCCAGGATGACCTCACCTTGTACGACCTGAGCACGCTAGAAGGATGGCTCACCATGAATGCGGTGGCGGGATTCACAAAAGTCGTCACGGTGAAGAACGCGCTCAGCTGGGACGTTCACATCATGGGTCACCCCGAGTGCTCCGACCTTGACCTTTGCCTCTTCCTAGACGGAAAAGCCGGACAACCCAAGGACGGCATCGCCCAATGGCAAGAGGTTATCACGTCACAGGACATGCAGTTCGATGCCTACAAATGCACTTATGGAACTGGTAGGTATTGTTACTGCGCCGATGCAGACGCCGACGAAGCGATAAAAATCATAAGCCCGCCCGACGGGGACTACATCATAAAAGTCCTGGGTTTTACAGTCTCAACCAAACCTGGATACTTCGATATGGAGGTCAAATCAATATTTGCCGGAGTGGAGGGTTACAAGCTTTCGCATGTGGATACCGAATTCGACGATGAGGACCCGACAAGTGGCGGCTATCTCAGCACTGAACCCATGCAGGGCTATGATGTCAGGACCTTCAATGTGCTCTGGACATTCCCCGAGGGAACTGAAGACGGTGTGTACGGTGGCATATTTGTCCTGGGCGTTCCGGAATCACCCCAATTAATAGTCATTGCCATGGACATTACATATGACTGTGAAGCACCAACTCTGTTGCCTGGATTCACCGGTCCAGATACCATTGTATCGACCTATACTCCGACCATAAGCGCCAAGATTGAAGATCTTGTCAACGGCGAAATCGATCCCTACGGTGCCACAGTGATGTTTGACGGCATTGATGTCACGGACCTAGCAGGCATTTCAATAATGAAAACGAAGAACGCTGCGGCAGTCCAGGGATACTGGACAGGCGATATACTCTACAAGCCTGCGAGCCCGTTGTCAGAAGGCAACCATCACTTCGAGGTGGGAGTAAAGGACAAGACAGGAAATCTCGGGACACTTTCATGGAGTTTCACAGTTGACACCACCAAGCCGGGCCTGACTCTTGATTCGCCCGAAGAGATATACACATCGGCAGCGACTTGCAGGCTTACCGGCCAGACTGACGCAGATTCAAGAATAAGCATAATCGGCGTGCCCGGGACTGTGAACATGCATACAGACTCAACGTTTGACATAGACCTCGCACTGGAGGAGGGTGTGAACTACGTTGCAATCAAGAGCACTGACCTTGCGGGCAATATCCATGAAATTCAGGAAATCATAACGCTGGATACAGATACACCTGTGTTCACACGCGTGGTTGCACTTGACGGCTCGACAACCAATGTCAGGACAACCGGCATCTACGGAGAGATGACTGAGCCCGGCACTTTGGCGCTGAACGGCATTCTGATACCGGTCAACAGCGACGGTACATTCAGGTATGACACGATATCCCTGACAGAGGGGCAGAATATGCAGGCCCTGGAATTCACGGACAGAGCCGGCCATGTGGCCCACTATTACATGAACATCACGCTGGACACGATTGCCCCGGCCCTTGCGGTGGACGACATGGACAGCGTCGTGCACTCTGAGTGGCTGAACATCACTGGAACAACCGAGAGGAATGCGGTTTCTCTCACCATGAACGGCAAACTTGTGGACATCTCCGCGACAGGGGCTTTCCAGAACAATATAAGAATAAGCCCTGGAGTTAATACAATTGTCGTGGAGAGCAAGGACAGGGCAGGAAATTCGGCAGCGGAAGTCGTTACGGTCATCTACTCCGAGGAGGCGGGAACCAACTATGCGGCAATTGGCCTCATGGTCATCCTGCTCGTAATAGGCCTGGTCCTGGGCCTTCTGCTCGCACCCATTATTTTGGGTCGGGAAAAGGAGCCTGAGCCAGAGGAACCCGTGGAGGAAATCCTAGAGGAGAAGGCCGAACCAGAAGCAGGAATAGCTGCAGAGCCTGCCTCCGAACTGGAAAGCCTGGTTCTGGAGACCGAGGAAGCTGCGGAACCTGCCGAGGAGCTTGAGCCCATTCCGTCCGAGGAATCTGCTTTAAAGACTAAACCTGAGGAAAAGGCCGCCCTGGAGTCGCCCCAGCCAAGCCCAGAGGACCCGCGCATAGCCAAGCTCACTGAAGCGTATGAGTCGGGCAAGATATCCAAAGAACTGTACGAGAAGAACCTTGCCAGGTTCAGGCAGAAATAATTCCGGAACAATAGGCGGGTCAAAACCCGCCTTCCCTTTCTTTTACATTTTTCTATTCGAATATTGCATCGAATGCCTTGAGGCACCTGACGACCCACAGTTCTTCCTTGGTCAGGCCTTTTATGTCTATCAGGGAAAGTATCTCCTCGGAATTGACCAGCTTCAACGCGAGAGGGTGGCCCTGTGTCATGGCGAAAACCCTGTCCATGTCCTGCGGGTCCATGCCCAGGGAGCCCAGAAGCTCGAGGGAACTACCCCTGTCCAGACCTTTAAGGATGAGGTCGTTGGATCCCAACGTACCCAGGCTTGCCGTGGGCGAGAGAGATTGACGGTCCCTCGTGATGAGGATGACACACACATTTTTCAATGTGCGTGATTGCTCGCAAATTAGATACAGAAGCTGCATCATCTCCCTTTTCAGGTCGAATATATTGTCCAGCACAATGATGGATTCGCTTTCCTGGAGGTCCTTGAGCATGGATGTCGCGGCCATGCCTGTGTCCGCATTCTTCGTCTGCCTGAGGAATTTTCTGAGTTCGTTCCTGCCCAGGCGGACATTGTTCGCCGCCACCTGTTCCAGAAGGTTCCGGATAGTGTCCCATTCATGAAGCGTGTACCAGAAGATGTTTTTGTTGCCTTCGAACCTTTTCAATGTGCGCAGCACAAGCTGGGTCTTGCCTATCCCCTTTATCCCGCTAACAACGAGCAGAGGTTCGCCGGACTCTATCCTCGATCTCATGAAGGCTGTCTCTTTTTCCCTGTCCACGAACGCTTCATTTTCCGGAAGTACCGGAAGTGTGGAAAGGAAGGGTGTTGTCTGAAGGCCGGAGAGAGAGGATTCCAGTATCAGGCCGTCCCTGAAACAGGCCAATATCAGGTTGGGTGCAGTGCTTCCCCTGGCCTTGAATAGAATTTCGTGAAGCGGGAGTGTTTTCTCAGACCCTGCTGAATCCCTGAAATGCACTTTCTGGGCTTTCAGCTTTGATATGAGGCCTTTAGCAATCTCGGTGCCGCGAGGCGTCAGGAAGAACGCCTTCCTCTTGCGCTTCAGCCCCCCTACATGGACGAGTGCTTCGCCGATGTAGGCATTGCCCAGCAATGCATTGGTGGCCCTAGGGACATGGTTGATGCGTATGCCAACGGCTTCCCCGATCCCCTCCTGGGTCTGACCCAGCTGCGCGCCTTCGTTCTCCGGGTCTGTGCAGTAATCCTTCAGATGTATCAGGATGCGCTCGTTGACGCTCAGGTCCTCAATCCGCATAACGGCCTGTCATTTTGAACTGCGTATATGAAACTAGCGCACATACGCAAAACTTAAATCCGAATCCACCTTGCTTGGCTTCGGTGCAACGATGGAATCCAGGGTCCAGAGGATTTATCAGAACATTGAGAAACTGAAAGAGACCGCGCCCGATGTTATAGTGATAGCCAATGCCACAGAGCCCATGCTGGACATGACGTTCTTTTACGCGACCAAACTGCAGGTCGGCAGGTACGAGGGCAGCATGGCGTTCCTTTACCCTGACGGAAAATTAAGCGTTGTGACATCGCTCCTCGAGGCGGAAAGCGCCTCGAAAGGCGATTTCGAGCTGCATGTCTTCAAGACGCTGGACGAATTCATCCAGATTGTTGAATCACAGTTGAAAGGTATCCGAAGAATAGGCATTAACCAGGACGAACTGACGCTGAAATCCCACAACTTTATCAAAGCACATGCCCCGAAAGACGCGGAGATTGTTGATGCGTCCAAGGCCGTTAAGATGACAAGGTTGGTGAAGGATGAGGCCGAGATAGAGACCATGAGAAAGGCATGCCGCATAGCCTCCGAGGTCGCGGATAGAATTACAACACTGACCAAGGTCGGAATGAAGGAATACGAAGTATCCGCAGAACTGTGTTACATGATGCAGAAACTTGGCGCGGCAGGCCCGTCGTTCGAGACGATAGCGGCCTTCGGTAAGAATGCTGCCGAGCCCCACTACAGCGCGGGTGATGTCAAACTGGAAAAAGGACACTTCATGCTCCTCGACTTCGGCGCACTTTACCGGAGATACTGCTCAGACATCACAAGAACCTATTTCTGCGGCTCCGCCTCCAAGAAGCAGAGGGAGATGTACGAGATAGTGCTGGAGGCGCAGAAACGCGCCCTTGAAGCGATAAAGGTCGGGGAACCGGCGAGCAGGCCGCACATCGCTGCTGCAGAGTACATAGACTCGACCGAGTACAAAGGCCTGTTCACTCACGGGCTGGGGCACGGGCTGGGACTTGCGGTGCATGACGGGGGCGGCCTGAACCCGAAAGCAACCGACACCATCCTGGAAGAGGGCATGGTGTTCACTGTTGAGCCGGGTGTATATGTTCCAGGCTATGGCGGGGTCAGAATCGAGGATGACATCGTGGTTCGGAAAAACGGCCCTGAACTGCTGACCACGGCAAGGAAAGACCTCACCGAGTTTTAGGTCTTGGTACTGGCCTCGCGAACCGGCGGGATTTCGGCAATGGCCGGGAACGCTCGAAAACCTCCCAGAGATAGCTGAACATGCCTGCGAGCGCCATTATCACCGCTATCAATGTCATGATTATCGCAGTGATGATGCCTGGGAGAAAGCCGAACTGGGCAAGCAGGGAGACGAAGTACAGAACCATTATTCCCTTGACAAAGAACAGGGTTGTGTTCGGAATGGTATAAGCGCATGACCTCACTGGTCTGGAACTCATCACGAGCAGATAGCCCACTCCGAAGACCATTGAGACAGAGATTATTGTTACGAGAAACACAGTAAAGGATACACTACCGATTATGCCAAGGAATTCCATTGCAAGGACGAAAGCAATGATGAGGTAGCCCCTGACCAGCAGTTTCACTACCGGCGGAAGATAATATTTTCGCTGGGGTTTTGGCTTCAACCATATCACCTCAGCATAGGAATATGTGCCTGGACGGATATATATCTGCGCGGCTCATTACCCACAAATACACCATACACCATGTGAGGCGCAAGCTTAATCATTGGTCAAACATTACACATTCTGCCACGATGATGAAGTTGCTAACTCTGCTGACAGGTGATGAAAGACGGGCGAACTGAGTGGCAGGACTTACATCTCCCTGCTGGAGATGAAAGTCCAGCGCAGGCCATTTGCATGATTTCTCCAAGCCGAGGGCTTGGAGTTACTGTGGAATAATATGACATGCAAATGGCGGATTTACCGGGTGAAGCTAGAGAAAACGGAGTCAATATGGAACTTATATCCTGGAACGTGAACGGCATCCGTGCAGTCGAGAAAAAGGGATTTCTCCATTGGCTGGCCAGGCAAATGCCCGATATTCTCTGCCTGCAGGAGACAAAGGCCTGGCCCGGGCAGGTTTCCCCTGGACTCCGCAGCCCGAAAGAATACCATTCCTTCTGGTCCGAGCCCTCGAAGAGGGGCTACAGCGGCGTGGCGACTTTCACCAAAACCAAACCCATGTCAGTGTCGCTGACCATGGATGACGAAAAATTCGACTCTGAGGGAAGGATGCTCAGAACCGAGTTCGAGGATTTTATTCTATTCAATGTGTATTTCCCGAATGGGAAGGCCAGCCCGGAAAGGCTGGCCTACAAGCTCGCATTTTATGAGCGATTTCTCGAAATAATTGAGGGGGCTAGGAAGGAAAAGCCAATAATTTTTTGCGGGGATGTAAACACGGCCCACAAGCCGATAGACCTCACTCACCCCAGGGCCAATGAGACGACATCCGGTTTCCTGCCCATCGAGAGGGAATGGATTGACAGGGTCCTTGACATGGGTTATATCGACACATTCAGGCATTTTGACAAATCCTCCGAGAAATACACATGGTGGGATTACAAGACCGGGGCCAGGGCCAGGAACGTGGGTTGGCGGCTGGACTATTTCTTCGTGTCGGAGGAACTGGTACCTCGCCTGAAAGGGGCCTCCATCCTCGCGGATGTCTTAGGCTCGGACCACTGCCCGGTAGGCATCCAGATAGAGTGAACTACCAGCCTCTAAAGAAAATGGCGTTCATTACCTGACCCTTTCATCGATTATTCGGGGCTGGAAGTTTACCATAGGGCAGTTGCATACCTGATTACCGAAGCTGAATGGCTTCGGTTTCCTTCGGGAAGAAATGCACGGTATGCAACGGTCTTTATTCGGTCGTCAAAACATATAAATACCCCCTGATAAAATAATGGATGCTTCAAAACATTTCAAGGGGGCAAGAACTTTGGTAAAAGAAAAAGAAAAGACAACTACAGACAAACCGGACAACATAGTGTACATTGGCAAGAAACCGACCATGAACTACGTATTGGCAGTCGCCACGCAATTCAACAGCGGCTCCGACACCGTGATCATCAAGGCAAGGGGCAGGTCAATCAGCATCGCGGTTGATGTGGCCGAGATAGTGAGAAACAGGTTCGTGCAGGGCCTCAAGGTCGATGACATAATAATTTCGACCGAGGTGCTGGAGGGGGAGGAGGGCAAGACCTCCAATGTCTCCTCAATCGAAATATTCCTGAAAAAGTAGACCAGATAGGTCACACAGCATACTCCGGTGCGGAACATGGATTCTGAGGAGCTGACAGTCAGTCTGAGCGCCGCGGCCGGCAGTTTGAACGCAGCCAACCTTAATCAGTTCAAACTCTGCGATTCCTGCCTGGGCAGGCTGTTCGCTAAAGTCGGAAAGGGATTCGAGAACCGGGAGAGGGGAAAGCTGGTGCGGACTATCCTGGCCATACCGAACCCTGACGGGAACTGCGATATATGCGGCGGCCTGACCTTGAAATTCGATTATTTAGCTGACCTGGCCACAGACGCGTTCACCCCTTGGGAATACTCGACTTTCCTGATAGGCACCAAGTTCGACCAGGAGATTGTTGCGAAGGAGGAGAACCTATGGGCCGAGACCGGCGCCACCTACACCGAGGCCATGAAGGCGGAATTCAACAGGGAGATAGGCAAACGGGTGGAAAGGAAAACTGGCAAGACCGCGGAATTCCTGAAACCCGACATCGTCGCGGTCATAGACACAACCTACGAGTCGGTTGAGGTACAGGTCGCATCAGTTTACATTTACGGCATGTACAATAAATTCTCGAGGGTAATACCCCAGACCAGATGGCCCTGCAGGGAGTGCATGGGAAAGGGCTGCGCCAGGTGCAATGAGACCGGCAAGATGTACGCGGACAGCGTGGAGGAATTTGTGGGTCGGGTGGCCCTCAGATTTGCTCAAGGAAAGGACCACAGGTTCCACGGCATGGGGAGGGAGGACATAGACGCCCTTATGTTAGGCAGCGGAAGACCGTTCGTGCTCGAGGTCAAGGATCCCAGGAAACGGACCTTGGACTGCGGAGCCCTGGAGGCGGAGGTAAACGCCTCTACCGACATGATTAAGGTCTCCGGCCTCAGGCTCTCGGACGGGGATGAGGTCGTAAAAATCAAGTCAGCCAGACCTAAAAAAAGTTACAGGGCCCATGTGGTGTTCAGTTCCCCGGTGGACGAGGAAAACCTTAAAGAAGTAGTTGTTTCTCTCGGTGGCACAAACATCTCACAACAGACTCCTAATAGAGTGAAGCATCGGCGGGCGGACATCAATCGCGACAGAAGGGTTATTAGCATAGTGGCAAGGCTTCTCAACCCTACGGAAGCGGTTTTCGACATCGTCGCCGAGGCTGGCACCTACATCAAGGAGTTTGTGCACGGAGACGGGGGGCGCACAGTCCCCAGCATCTCGGATGAACTGGGCGTCGGATGCGAGGTGAAGACGCTCGACGTGCTGGAAATAATGGACAGCGAATGAGGTGACAAGATGGTGAAAAGCTCAAAAGGCATACGAAAGAGAACAAGACACATACTCAGGAAGAACCCTAGGCACAGGGGCATGCCGCCCATGACCCATACATTCATCGAATACAAAGAAGGCGAGAAGGCCACCGTGCTGATAGACCCCAGTGTCCACAAGGGCCAGCCGCATGTGAGCTTCCATGGGCGCACAGGAACCATAGTTGGAAAGCAGGGGAAAGCCTACATGGTCCACTTGGGTATAGGCAAGCACGGGAAGGACATCATCGTGGGCCCGGAGCACCTAAAGAAACAGGCCTGAGGCGATTCCATGACCGAAGAATACTTGACACTGGCAGAGATAAAGGAGCTGCTCAAGACTGAACAGTCCAAGAGAATCCTCACCCTGGAACAGAACTACGCGCTCGAGCATGCGAACAAATTCGCAAAGCTCGATGCAAAGGAATCCAGGAAACTCGTGAAGGAGCTAATAAAAATAGAGCCCGTGACTGAGGCCATAGCCTGCAAGATAGCAGACATGATGCCGCAGCACCCGGCCGAGGTGGATGCGATTTTTCTCAAGGAGAGGACCACTCTCGAAGACGAAGCCAGCGCCAAGATTCTTGAAGTGGTTAAGAAACACCTGTAGGTGATGGGTTGGAGGACTACGCTTACATTCTGGATTATTTGCCCCAAGGGCGGTCTGACCAGCGTGGCTTCCGCAGGGAGCCGGTGGCATATGCCCTGGGCGATGTCGAGTTCAAATTGTTCGAGCTCACGCCGAAGGACAATGTTTCAGTGAGCGTGGGCGAAAGAGTCTACATAGGCAAGGATGTGAAGCTGAGGGACGCAATACTCCATGTCAAGCGGAGAGTGCGGTACGAGGACCTGACGAACGCCTCGCACAGCGAGCTGCCGTTCATCATCCAGGAGATAGTAGTGGCCAGGGAAAAGGATTTCATCAGATTCTTCAATGAGGCGCATGCCGTGAACACGAGATTCCACCTCCTGGAGCTCCTCCCGGGCCTCGGAAAGAAATCCATGTGGGCCATAGTGGAGGAGAGGAAGAAGAAGCCGTTCGACTCGTTCAAGGACCTGGAGGGCAGGGTCTCGTCCATTCACAAGCCTGAGAAACTCATTGCAAAGCGCATTGAGTCGGAACTGTCAGAGTCTGAGCAAAAATATCACATATTCGTGGCAAAGTAAGGAGACAATCACATGAAGGCAAAGGGTACATGCAAGGGTTGCGAGCGCAGGAGAATAATAAACCTATTCGGATTATGCAAGCGGTGCAACAAGACACCGTCCAGATTCCTGTCCGAGGCCGAGATTGTCAAGGTCCGCGCAGAGGCGGCGGCAGCGGCGGCAGCGGCGAAGGCCATGGAGGCCGAATTGGCAGCAGCGGAAAAGGCTGCAGAGGAAGCCAAGGCGGCAGCGGCGGCGGCCGGTGGAGCAGCACCAGCCGAAGGAGCCGAGGCCAAACCCGAGGAAGACAAGGAGAAGGAAAAGGGTAAGGATAAAGAGAAGGAGAAGGGCAAGGATAAAGATAAGGAGAAATAATCTTGCCTTACCCGGTTCCGGCATGTACGGAACCGTGCCCTTTCAGGTTCCCGGCCCACCAGCCGGGAACACCACACTCCTTATATTGCCCTTTAACTTTCACCCGATGGAATAAGAATGCTGGACATCAAGCTCATCCGTGAAAACCCAGGCATGGTCAGGGACAGTCTCCGCAAGCGTGGGGACGCCGAAAAAGAGAACATGCTGGAGGAGCTCGTCCGAACCGATGTTGAATGGCGCAAGGCCCAGGAGAAGGCCAATGCCCTGAAAGCCGAGCGCAACAGAATTTCCAGGCAGATAGCCGAGGCAAAGAAGGCGAAAGCGGACGCCTCGGGGCTTTTGGCCCGCAGCTCGCAGATTCCGAAGGAGATTGAGGCCCTGGACAAGGAGACCCTTCGCCTGAGGGAAGGCATGGACGGCATGCTGATGCGCCTGCCGAATATTCTCCATGAATCCGTCCCGGTCGGAAAGGATGACTCGGAAAATCAGGTTGTCAGGACATGGGGGGAACCCAGACCTTTCGATTTCGAGCTGAAAAACCATGGAGAACTCGCCGAATTGCTTGGACTTGTTGACTTCGACCGCGCAGCAAAGGTTACGGGCGCCGGGTTCAACTATCTCAAAGGCAGCTTGGCGCTGCTGGATATGGCCCTGGTCAGGTTTGCGGTCGATTTCATGGTGGCCAGAGGATACGTGTTCGTCGAACCGCCATACATGATGCGCAGGTCGGCGTACGAGGGCGTAACTGACCTTGGGGACTTCGAGAGCGTCATGTATAAAATCGAGAAAGAGGACCTTTACCTGATTGCCACGTCCGAACACCCCATGGCCGCGATGTTCATGGGCGAGATAATCGACGAGGATGCATTGCCCATAAAACTCGTCGGATTTTCCCCATGCTTCAGGCGCGAGATAGGCGCGCATGGCGTTGACACCAAGGGCCTGTTCAGGATGCACCAGTTCAACAAGGTGGAGCAGTTCGTTTTCTGCAGGCCCGAGGACTCGTGGACCTTCCATGAGGAATTGCAGAAGAACTCGGAACTGATGTTCCAGGGGCTTGAACTGCCCTACCGCGTGATGAACGTCTGCACCGGCGACATTGGGAATCTGGCCGCCAAGAAATACGACATCGAGTTGTGGTTCCCCAGGCAGGGGAAGTACGGCGAAGCTACTTCATGCTCCAACGACACAGATTACCAGGCCAGACGGCTCGGAATCAGATGCGGGAAGCACGGCTCGGACAAGAAGAGCGTGCCCCACACACTGAACAATACTGCCATTGCCACTTCCAGAACCATGGTGGCCATACTCGAGAATTATCAGAACGCGGACGGCACCGTTACTGTGCCGAAAGCGCTGAGGCAGTATATGGGGGGTATCAAGACCCTCGGCACACCAAAGTAGGATTACTCCGGGATGTCCCCCAAAACCTATTTCTACTTCATCATTTTGGGGTGGAACATGGCGGAAGATGTCATTACTGTCAAGGACCTTGTAAAATTATACGGGGATGTCAGGGCCGTGGACGGCATCACGTTAGCGGTCGAGAAAGGGGAGGTGTTCGCCTTCCTCGGGCCCAACGGCGCCGGCAAGACCACGACCGTGGAAATCATCGAGACCATACGCGAGGCCACATCCGGCGAGGTCGGCATCCTCGGAATGGATGTAAAGAAGGACAGGCCCCAAATACTGAAGAGAATCGGCGTCCTTCCCCAGGAATTCAGCTCCTTCGACAGGCTGACAGTCGAGGAGACCATCCAGTATTTTTCGAAACTTTTTTGCGCTGATTGCAACACGGACCATTTGATCAAACTTGTGAACCTTGAAGAACACAGGAACAAGCTTTACATCAACCTCTCGGGCGGCCTAAAACAGAGGGTGGGCATCGCCGTAGCACTTGTGAACGACCCGGAGATAGTCTTCCTGGACGAACCGACCACCGGCCTCGACCCGCGGGCAAGGCACGATGTCTGGGATGTCATAAAAGGCCTGAAGAAGGAGGGCAAGACAATTTTCCTCACGACCCATTACATGGAGGAAGCGGAGGTCCTTGCGGACTACATCGCCATCATTTCCAAGGGCAAGATCATCGCCTATGGAACCACAACCGAATTGATAGACCGGCATTTCAAGACGGTCAATGTCACGATCAAGGGCGGCTCCGGAGGCGTGGCCGCTCTCGCCGAAAAGATGGAAATGGCCATCCAATCACAGGAAACCGGGAAAATAACAATCGAGGCTCTGGGCAACGCGCAGATAGTCGAGTTCCTGAATGCACTTAGAGCCAATAATATTTCATATTTGAGCATGGACATCAGGAAGCCGAACCTTGAAGATTTGTTCCTGGCTTTGACTGGCGAAACACTTGTCGAAAAGGAGGTGGCCAAATGAACATTCAAAGGGTTATGGCAAATCTCATAGTCCATCTCAAACAGTTCTCCAGGGAGAAGAGCACGATTTTCTTCGTTCTGGCTTTTCCCATTTTATTGATGCTGCTGTTCGGGTTCATATTCCAGGACACAGGAAGCAGCGTCGGTGCCCTGTACATCCAGAACATCGATGGGGGCGCTCATTCCCAGATGCTTGTGGGCGCTTTCAATGGCACGGGCGTTTTCGATGTCACGATGGTGGACAACACAACGGATGCCAATAATTATTTCAGTGATAATAAGCTCGATGTCCTCATTGTCATACCTGCTGGCTATTCTGACAGCATTAACATGAAATTGGCCAACCAGAGCCTTCCGCAGTCCAACCTGACCATCCTGTACGACCAGAGCAGCACCTATGCCCAGACCAAGATATCCATAGTGAGCTCGGTCATAGATGGCATGAACAAAGGACTTTCCGGCTCTGTGGATTACATAGGTATTGAAATGCAGGGCCAGCAGAGCGACCAGTTCAAGTTCATAGATTTCTTCGCACCCGGCATCATAGCCATGTCCGTGATGAGCTCAAGCTTATTCGGGACAGTTGGCATGAACACCGAGCTGCGCCAGAAGGGCATTCTGCGAAAGCTGGCCACAACACCTCTGACCAGGGCCGAGTGGCTGATTTCTAACATCCTTTACCAGATGGCCATGGCAATGTTATCGACCGCTTGCATCTTGGGGGTTGGAATGGGATTTTTCGGCCTCAAGCCGCACATCAACATATTCATGTTCATGTTCATCCTTCTCTGTGTGTTCAGCTTTGCAGGGATAGGAATGCTCATAACCCGTTTTGTTAAGGAGGCGGAGTCCGCCCAGGCCGCGGCACAAGCCGTCATGTTCCCGATGATGTTTCTGTCCGGCACATTCTTCCAGATGGAGATGATGCCAGGATTCCTGCAGACAATCGCCAGGTTCTTGCCCCTCTATTATGTGAACGAAGGCTTGCGCGCGTCCATGATATCGCTGGACAACAGCGTCATCCTGGAGAGCGCCTTGGTCATAGGTGCTTTCGGGATTTTGGTATTTGTTCTGGGTGTTCTGCTGACGTCCTGGAAGGACGAGTGAGCCTTCCCGAGTAGATAAGGAAACTGAGAAATATAATGGCGACGAATATCGGGACGTAAAGCGCGGCTGTCCAAAGCCCGGCTTTCACCTCGTACGGGTCTGTTCCCGAATACCTTTCGTACGGCACCGGAACAGAATCCGCGCCCCAGCCAAAGCCTTCCGATGTAACTTTGGCAAGCGATTGGTACCCGTAGCCAGCGTATTCCTCATCTGCCCCGTAGTATCCGCATGGATAGGCAGGTGCGAGGCATGCCAGCGCACTTAATACAACGCATACGCTGACTGCGACCAGTATATGGATTGGCTTGGGCATCCGAATCACCCGAACGGGTAGCCGAGAATCATCCCAGCAAGTTTCTTCCTCGCTTCCGCCTTTTTTTTCTTGTTCATATACTCACCGGGACTTAGAACTCTAATCAAGAGGATATAAACAGATTGGTACACCTTTTTGTGAAATATATAAGCTGATTGGTATGGGTGTTTGTGAATCATGTAATTACCGAGCGTCCTGTCGAAACTGCGTTTCGACGGATATTTTGTTCACTGCGTTCACAAAATAAGCAGGCGGGCGGGTTTTCCGAAGACGACGAAGTCGTCGAGGCTACGCCGATATCCAAAGGATTCGGCCAGGTTCTTTTGCAGCCATTTTTCTTTTTTGGAGCCTGACCAGCGCAGCGAGGGTATAAAAAAGAAAATCGGAGGTACGGGTGTTTGTGAAGGAATCGGTTCAGCATATGGCTGATTGAGGCAGCATGCCCCGCCTGAATCTCATTGCATAATATCAGGAGGGCGGGGTTTTGTTTTCGGGGTTATATGAGTGACAGGGCATTCTGGGGCAATCTGTTGCTCCGGATTGGAAAAACTCGGCTGAGCATAGCGAGGCCGGGGATGTCGGGCACTCGAGCTTTGTAGTTCAATGGCATTTAATTACATCAAAGCGAGTGAGACGAATCGCTTGCGATTCGTTGCTTGCCCGGCCGATACGAGCCGGGCGAAATTGACAGCTCTGGCACAGAGCTTTTCTCTCAATCTTTTTTATGCGGATAAAGTATGAGAGAATCGAATCAATGCATGAGCCAATAGGGGCCTGTGGGAGCGAACTGGGCTATCAGATTGTTGCTTTTTTTAAATGTCTTTATCGGACTCCAGTTCGTCGGAGTTTCATACTTGATTGCTTCTGGAAACTCCGGAATGGTTGAGGAATCGGGCTACAGTTGAGTATAGCCAAGCTTCTCTGCAATATTTTAAATAACCACATCCAATCAGAGATTGCATTAACTGGGCCTGTGGGCTAGCTTGGCTATACTTGTGGCTTTGGGAGCCATAGACTCCGGTTCAAAGCGGGCACGGGAATGCGTGCCCGGTGAAAATCCGGACAGGCTCACTTTCTTTCTTACAACAGTCTTCAGACAATGAAAGTGAGTGGGACGAATATGTCTCCGAACATGATGCGTGCAGAGTATTCGTCCACATCGCCGAACTAGCGATTTTCATCAATCATTAGTGGAGTCTGTTCGGCGACTCCCAACTCTTGCACTGCTTCGTCTCCTTCATTCTCAATTGCCGTTTTTGCGTCTCTGCCTCCTTTTTCACAATGCCTTTATACCTACTTTGTTTCACGCCCTCCTATGGAAACCGAGCCGCCGGCACCCGTGACGGGGGTTGAATCCTCCGAGGTCGAGGTCAAGCTGAAACGCGACCTGGGGCTGCTGGAAATCACCATGATCGGCCTCGGCCCGACAATCGGCTCGACGATTTTTCTGCTTGTGGGTTTCGGCATAGGCATCGCGGGGCCAGCGTTGATTCTGGCCTTCGTCCTGAACTTCATTGTCACTATATTCACAGCCATGGCTTATGCGGAACTTGGCAGCGCGTTTTCTGATACCGGCGGTGGCTATCTTTGGGTCAAGGACGGGATGCCGCAGCCATTCGGATTCCTGGCTGGCTGGATGTCCTGGTTCGGGCACGCAATCGTCACCAGCTTCTATGTTCTGGGATTCGGTTATGGTGTGAAGTGGCTTCTGCAGGCTTACAATTTATTTCCTAATCTCACAAATATGAACATTGTTGTCATACCCGGGCTCACGAACATTTCTCTGGTGACTGTTCTGGCTGTGATCGCATGCATGGTTTTCATTTACATCAATTACAGGGGAACAAAGACAACTGGCAATTCCAGCAATTACATTACAACTATTCTTATTGCAATTGTTATAATTTACATCATTGCGGGATTTTCATATATGTATGGGAAGCCGAATCTCTCAGATTCCTACACACCGTTCGTAGAGGATGGGGACTTCGGAAAAATCGTCATTGCAATGGGATTCACCTTCATTGTATTTGAGGGGTACGAGATAATCGCCCAGTGCGGCGAGGAATGCAAAGAACCGGAGAAGAACATTCCGCGTGCACATTGGATTACTATCACTCTTGCAGCGGTAATATTCATTCTGGTGGCAGTAGTCACAATCGGGGTCATTGGTATATTTCAGTCCGCGAATCCGACTGAAACCGTCGGTTTGGGGGAAAATACTGTGGCGGATGTGGCCCAAATTTCCATGTCCGGTTTTGGTCTTCAGCTCATTGGAGTGGGGATCATCATCGGCGCGCTGGCAGCAATAAATTCTACTTTATTCTCGTCCTCAAGGGTCGCATTTGCAATGGGCAGGGACCGCGCACTTCCAGCATCGTTCGGAAAACTCCACAAAACAAAAATGACGCCGCACGTTGCCATTTTCGTGAGCGGAGCAATAATCATCAGCATGACTGTATTTTTACCGATTGCGAAGATTGCGGCCGCTGCCGACATCATGTTCCTCATGCTGATGGTCTTTGTAAACATCACAGTCGTAACCCTCAGATACAAAAGACCAAATGTCCGGAGAAAATACCTTATGCCGCTCTTTCCGCTCATTCCGGCGCTGGGATTGATCACAAAAGGCATCATGGCAGTATCTCTGTACGCTTATGAGCCCGAGGCATGGTTTATAGCTTTGGCCTGGGTTGTGGCCGGCTTGGCTTTATATTACTTTACAGGCGGAAAGAAGGTCATTGAAACCGTGGAACCTGAGGATGTCTACAGGAAGGGCATAATCGACAAACTGTCCGAAAAGCCCGCAGATAAAAGGTATCATGTGCTGGCATCGGTCGTGGACGAGAGCCAAAAACCTATTGTGGAGTTTGCGGCATTGGTGGCCAGGGTGGAAGATGCGGATTTGAACATTGTGAGTGTGATAGAACTCCCCTCGGGAACGCCACTCAACTCCCTTGGATACAAGGAAACAGTGCCGTCCATCAAGCTTCTGGAGAAACTTAAAAAGGTCGGCGACAGAGAGCTTGTGAAGACAAGGGGTACAGTCCTAATATCCCACAGGGCTTCCGAGGCCATCCGGGACACCGTAGTCGAGGATAAGGTCAATCTCCTTGTCATGGGCTGGAGGGGTACGGTGAGGGAGAACTGGATATTGGGCTCGACAATCGACAGGCTGGTGCACATGGTCAACTGCGATGTTGTGGTTATTAGAACTGTCGGCCTCAAGAAAGAAGTTAAAAAAATCCTGGTCATCTCTTCGCCCGAATGGCATGCGTCCCATGCCCTGGGCTATGCCATTCTGCTGGCCAAGCGGGATAACGCTTCCATCTCGATATTCAGCACCAGCACTACCGATGCTCACCTGGAAAGACAGAAGCCTTATGCGAAGAGGCTGGCCGACATCTGCGCGACCCACGGCATCCAGCATGACGTGAAAGTTGTCAAGACAGAGTCCATCGAACGAGCCATCAAGACTGAGTCGGCCGAATATGATATTGTGGTCATGGGAGCGAGCCAGGAAGCGGAACAGACTGCCTTCGACTTCGGCAGGTTGCAGGACCACTTGGCAAAGAATCTGGACAAGCCCCTGCTGATGGTGAAGAAGGTCAGGAGCAATTAGAGCTTCATGTTGGTCGACAGAACTGTAATATTGTTCTTTAGGGCAGAATCGTGGAACCGCTTCAGGAAGACGGACACCGAGGACTCCATGGTGACCGGATCCTTGCGCCAGATGCCTATCGTGTATTCCACGGCTTCGCCCTTAAGGCCGGTGATGGCGACCTGCATGGTCGCGCGCTCTGACGTAATCTGTGCAGATTCGTCTATGCCCTGGGCGGCAGCGAGCAGCAATTCCTCAATCTTTTCCGGTGCAAGCCCGGACCTGATGTCCATGGATATCTTGACCTTGGTTCCGCCCAGCTTGGTGTAGTTGTGTATATAGGTCTTGAGTATTGTCTCGTTAGGGAGGTCTATGGTGTCTCCTGTCCTCGTTTTGATGCTGGTGATGACCAAACCCTGGGCCACGACCTCGCCGACGTTCTCGGGCCCTATGCGGACCCAGTCGCCTTTGTTGATGCTGTCTGTAACTAACAGTACAATGCCTGCAACAGCGTGTTTGAAAGCCGGAGACATTCCGAGGATAATAATCCCGGTTACAGTCAGGGCCATGATGAATGCTATGACGTACATCGCAATCGTGTGATTTATCATTTCTAGAAGCACGCTGACTGTTATTATGAATGCCAGCCAGTATATCGAGTATTTTACAGCGGCCTTGAGCAGGTCAATTATGCCTGGCTGGAATTTCTTGGACCGGCCCTTGAAATCGTCAAGTATGATCTCCAGGAACTTGGCCATGACGAACAGGCCAATCAGGACTATTATGAGGAACAGCATCTCGGTGCCGACCTGGGCCGACTCGAGCGAACTCAGGTGAAGTGTGTCATACACTTCCTGCCTGATGCTTTCGTCCGGTATGGTGATGAGGCCGACAAGTGCCGCGACGATCAGGCCCATGATCAGCATGCCGTATTTCAGGAACAGCTCGTAGAATTCCATCATCCCCGGTTTTATCACCGCGTCTTTGTCTGTCTTGGCCTCCTTTTCCCGGTGGTTGGCTATGGCACTCGAACTCAGTATGGCCAGCACCGCGAATACCGAGAAGGTGAGGAAGCCGTTGAACAGGAATATGTAATCGCTCATGCGCGTAGCTTCTTCCCTGAAGTCAGACAGGAATATCCTGGCCAATAATATCAGGGATACAATGAACAGACCTATCAGGATGAGCCTGAGGTAGACATTGGCGGCGTCAATGGCTTCGGGAGAGAGGTAATTGTCCTCCCTCATCTTGAACCATGTGAAGAATCGCTTTATCCAGGATTGGGCAACGCCCAGCATGAATATGGCCAGGAACGCGGCCACTATGAAGAACTTGAGGTAATCCCACATGTTGTCCCAAGTGGATGTAATGAACACGTATTTATATTTATCTGTTTCGATTTATTAAAAAGAGCTCTTTCCGGACCTCTGGCAGGCTTCCGTTGGTCGGGCCAGGCGAAACACTTTTATCGCTTGGCCCGATTACTCCCCGATGTCAGATGGAAAGGGATGCTGCAGGGATGCACGCTTGGCACAGGATTGCAGCCGATGAGGCCATGCATATCCTGGGCACAGGACCAACAGGGCTGAGCGCCGCAGAGGCGGAGGCGAGGCTGTCCCGGGACGGATACAATGAACTCACCAGCGGGAAGGGCATAAGCATTTACAGGGCTATATTCAAACAAATCAACTCGCTCTTGATTTACATCCTGCTGCTGGCATCGGTCGTGACTGCCGCTCTTGGCCATCTTATAGACACGGCAGTCATCCTCGCCGTTGTCCTGGTCAATGTCATAATTGGTTTCTTGCAGGAGATGAAGGCCGATAAGGCCATAGAAGCCCTGGACAAGCTTGTCATTTCCGAATGCACTGTTGTCAGGGACGGCATTAGGATAACGATACCTTCCAGGGAACTGGTGACAGGGGATATGGTTGTATTCGAATCCGGAAACAAGGTTCCCGCCGACATGAGGCTTGTCTATGTCAAGGGCCTGAAGGTGGACGAGGCTCTGCTGACCGGGGAATCGGTTCCTGTGGAGAAGACTCTCCAGCCCATCGACATTTCCGATATCTCGCTGGCCGAAAAGAGCAACATGGCGTTTGCTGGCACCCTGGTTTCGTATGGGAGAGGCCAGGGTGTGGTCGTGGCCATCGGAAACCGGACCGAAGTGAGCAGGATCTCTGCCTGCATGCGCGAGGCCGAGGAAATCGCCACCCCGCTGCAGAGGAGGCTCTCGAGTTTCTCAGTTTACCTATCTGGGGCAGTGGCCATCCTGGCCTTAATCACTTTCATGGGCGGACTCATTGCCGGGCAGAATGTCGGGTTCATGTTCTTGGCCTCCGTGTCCATAGCCGTCGCCGTTATTCCGGAGGGGTTGCCGGCTCTGGTGACTATCGCACTGGCCATAGGCGTCAGGGCCATGGCCGCCAGGAAGGCCATAATCAGGAACCTGCCTTCGGTCGAGACTCTGGGCAGCACAACAGTGATATGCTCGGACAAGACCGGAACACTCACCATGAACCAGATGACTGTTTCACACATTTATGCGGGCGGAATTGAATTCGAGGTCACGGGCAGCGGATACTCGGTCAGGGGAGAATTTGTCCAGGGAGGTCAGCAGATAACGCCCCAGTACAGTCCGGCTCTATCGAAGACACTGGTTGCTGGAGCCGTGTGCAACGATGCGTCCCTGAAGCATGACGGCGGAATCGTAGGCGACCCTACAGAGGTCGCGCTTCTTGTTTCAGCGGCAAAAGCCGGCCTCGAGACGCACCTTGAGAGATTGGATGAGATTCCGTTCGAATCGGAGAACCAGTACATGGCCACTCTGAACGTCGAACTGGGCAGGAAGGTGATATTCCTCAAGGGTGTGCCCGAGAGAATTCTGGCCATGTGCGCATCCTCGACCGGCCCGGAAGGCTCTGACTCAGATTTGAACAGGGCGGCCATACTGGCAATGTCCGAGGCCATGGCCTCGAAGTCCCTGAGGGTCATCGCGATCGCGGAGAAGGAGGTGTCCAAAGACACCGTCTCCCTGGCGGGCATGAAGGCCGAGGGCTTCTGCTTCCTGGGGCTCCAGGGCATGACAGATCCCCCAAGACCAGAGGCTGTCGAGGCAGTAAAGCGCTGCCAGGAGGCAAGAATCAGGATAGTGATGATAACCGGCGACCATCGCACGACAGCCAGGGCCATAGCCACGAAACTGGGCATAGCCCAGCCTGACTCGGAAATCACAGTCGGCGGACAGCTGGAAAACATGTCCGACGAGGAACTGTATGAACTGGTAGAGCGCTGCTCGGTATACGCCAGGGCAACTCCGATTCATAAATACCGGATAGTGCAGCAGCTGCGCAGACACGGAGAGGTTGTGGCCGTGACCGGTGACGGGGTCAACGATGCCCCGGCGCTCAAGGCTGCGGACATAGGCATAGCCATGGGCATATCGGGCACCGATGTCACAAAGGAAGCTGCGGACATGATTCTGGCGGATGACAATTTCGCCACGATTGTGAACGCTGTTGAAGAGGGGCGTGCGACTTACGCCAGCCTGCAGAAGATGCTGGCCTACATAATCCCGACAAACGTCGGCGAGGCCCTTGCCGTGACCATTGCCATACTTGCCGGGCTGACCATTCCGCTCATGCCCGCCCAGATTCTTTATCTCAATCTCATCACCTCGGTGAGCTGCACAATCCCGTTGGCACTGGATAAGGCCGAGCCCGGGCTACTGAAAAGACCTCCCAGGAACCCTAAAGCTCCGCTTCTGGGCAAGCGCATCCTGGTGAGGCTAATGCTTGTGGCGTCGGTCATGACCATAGGTTCCTTCATCGCGTTCTACTACGCGCTCGAGCTCGGATACAGCGTGGATGCGGCCAGGACGATAGTCATGACCACGATCGTCATGATGGAGCTGTTCGCCATATTCGCCAGCCGCTCATTCACCGCCCCCGCTCTTTCGAGGGGGCTGTTCTCCAACATCTGGATTTTTATAGGAATAGGAGTCACAGTCTGCCTCCAGCTCTGCGTGATTTACCTTCCCGCCATGAACGACATGTTCGCAACGGTGCCCATCACGCCGCTGGCCTGGGTGGCTGTCCTGCTGATAAGCCTGGCCCTGTTTGCGATGATTGAGCTGGAGAAGGTCGTGATGAGGCACTATGCCCCGGGCAGGGGTGAGCCCTGATGCCCAGGAGAAAATACGGCCATATGGTGGGAACGTGTCCCCCGACGCCGAAGGAGAAATGCCGCATATGCAGGCTTGGGAAATCCTGCCCCATACACCCCGAGGGCAGTCTGGACTACAAGGCCATGGCCCAGAGGAAAAGGCAGAAGCATTCCGGCTCCAAGAAGGGCAAGAAGCGGCAGAAAGCCAAGACTTCGTGAGATGCCGAGTTTCCGTGCATAAATTATATATATGCATTCTTATATTACTTCATGTGCCAGCAATACTGGGATACTGAAATGTTCAGTTAGGGATGCTGGCGCCCGGAGTCGAAGATGCATCATATGAAATTTATATCAGCCCTGATTCTGACATGCCTGTTCCTGTGCACCATCATCGCAGTTCCGACGCCATCCAATGCGGCCGTTACAAGCCTCGAGCTGATACCGGGCAAGTATACGGGAACCACCACCTATGTGCCTGGGGAGGTGATAAGCATTATCGTCCAGGGAGATACCGAGGGCGAGAGGTTCGAGGTGTATACGGTGCTGGGCGAGGAGATTCTCATTCCTGGCGGCATCATTGTCATGCCCTCGAGCGGTTCTGTCAAGGTTCTGTACGATACTCCGAACATCCCTGACGGCACATATGCCATCAGAGTGAAGCGCCCAAACGGAGCGATCGAGGCCGAAGCCTCTTACTCGGTCCAGGGCTATGTTTTCACCATCGAAACGGACAGGAACGCCTATCTCAGCAGCGACGAGCTGCGCGTGTTCTGGACCGCGAACAACCTGAAGGACCAGACTCTCCCTGCCTCGGGCATGGGCAAAATAGAATTTTGGAAGCAAAATCCATCCAATCCCCAGCAGGTAGAATTACTGATGGCCCACTTTTTCGAAACATCGGCAGGCAGCGTTTCCTTCAAGATCCCGGCGATCGTGGAGAATTATAGCATGACTTATTATGTAGACGGGTGGTTCAATGACAGTTCGCCAGCCATACTGAGGAGTCAATACTCAAGGGCGGATTTCAGCATCAAACGTCTTGGGGTGATAATCGCCATGGACAAAGATCAATATACTGTGAATTCGCTCCTCAGCCTCACTGTCAGGACTCTTGCCACGGATAACCCTGCCAACCCCTTGGTCAACGACGTTGCCGAACCTGAGTGCAATGTCAGCATAGCAATATACAAAGTGGGGGACATCAATTCTGTGTATGATATCATTTTGAAGACTGATTCCCAGGGTGTGTTGAAGCATATTGTGGCTCTTAACAATTCGGCTTATGTCGAGGGAGCCTTGTTCACTCTGGAGTTATATGCCTACAAAGGCACCACGAACTCTGTTGCGGACAGCCAGTCATTCGAGGTTGTTTCATCCTCGTCAATAAGCATTGTGATGGACTTCAACAGGGCGCAGTATGCCTCCGGCGAGACATTGTTCGTCAATGCGACAGCATCGTCCATCGGAAACGCCGCAAGAACCAACTTCACCTACATACTCGAGATCAGGGCATCATCATCCACCGGCTCTCTGTTCGCCAGGAGCACACAGGTGCAGGGCGCGTTCGCATTCAGCATACCGGTCAATTTCGAAGGCTGGCTGTGGCTGAGGGTCACAGCGGACGACGGTGCCGGAAACAGCGCGTCCGTGGTGCAGCAGGTGAGCGTGGCCTATGCCGTGGTGCTGGTGAACGCGGATCGGGAGTATTACAATCCGGGGGACACTCTCGCAGTCACTTATTCCATCATAGGCAACATGGAATCAAATCCCAGCACGTTTTACGTCGTTTACGACAGTGACGGCAACGTGGTGGAGGAGGGTGCCACAGCCCGGGAAGGATTCAGCTTCACTGTGCCGGGAGCCCCATCAAACATGTACGAGTTCAAGGTGTTCGCATCCGCAGCCGGCCGAGTGGTCCAAGGCAATGACAGCGCCTACCTCTACTCAGGCTACCTGCTGAACCTGGACTTCAACCGGGCCTATTACGCGCCTGGCGATGTCATCGCCGTCGATTACCGGATTATCGTGCTGGGTAATGCCAACACACCTTCCAGCTTCTCCATCTCTTACGGCCTGGTGAACGGCCCGCTGCTGAACCTTCAGACGGCGCAGACCTCAGGAACATTGATTTACACAATTCCGGAGGACGTAGACCAGGGAGACCAGATTTTCATGGCGACATGTGACTTCGGCAACACCGAGGCCTCCGCCACGGAAATATTGCTTGTCAGGTCTGGCACGAACCCGCTATGGTACCTGAGAATCAGCGATTTGCCCCTATTCAGCATTGGCGTGCTGCTGATTGCGATTCTGGCTTTGTACATGTCCTTCAGGACCAGAAAGAAGGTCAAGGCCATGGAGAAAGAGGGGATCATCAAGCCCTCCCCGGGCGAACCCGTGATTGCAAAGCGTTCACTGGACACCTCGGGGAACACAGTCGAATGCGTTGAATGCGGAAATCCCATCGAGATTTCGACAACCAGGCGGCCGATAGAGGTCATGTGCCCGCACTGTGGCGAGATTCAACATCTTGAGAAATAGCGACACGCAGGGCCCGCACTGCGGCGAGATCCATCACCCGGAGAAATAGCTTCATCTTGCTTGGCCTTGAGCCTTAATCCGGGTGCGGTTTTTTATATTCCGCGCCCTTTGGGCATGCCAATGAAGCTCATTCCGGCCATGTCAATAAAGGGAGGTCATGTCGCCATTGTGGACGGCAAGTGTTATACAGATCTGAGGAACGATGAGGGCCTGTTCAGGAACCCGGTCAATGTGCTCAAGGATGTCCCCGGGGAGGAAGCGTTCATACTTGACATCGACGGCATCGAAGGCCGAATGCCTGACCTGAGGACGGTGAAGCGCATTGCAGCCCACAAGGATGTCTGGCTGGATGCGGGGGCCAGGGATGCGGACAGCATGATGGACCTTTTCGTGTCCGGAGCCGTGAGGGTTGTGCTGGGCACACTGTCGCTCGAGTCCCTGGCCGATCTCCAGGCCGCTCTGGACATCTCGGAGAACATTGTATTATCGTTATACTACGACCGCGGGATAGTGAGCCCGAACCCCAAGCTCAACAAAATGAGCCTGGATGGCTTCATCACAGAACTGGCTGACATACGTAACTTGAACTCAGCTCTGCTGTTCGATGTGGGCGGGCTGAAGGACTGCATGCCGCCTGACCCGAGTGCGGTCGAGAAGCTGACAGCAGCATTCGGAGAGGTTTATGTATCTGGTCATATTGACTGGGAACACATGAAGAACCTCGAGGGCGCCGGAGTCAGCGGCCTCATTGTGGATTTCAGGAAGCTGGGGGACCTGGATGAGCGAGCTTGAGGTAGCGCTGGCCCAGATATTCAGGAAGAAGGCCAAGTCTTCAATGAGCGAGAAGGATTTCGTGTTCGCGGCGTCGCTGGATTTCAGGTGGTTCAGCCCCAAGGAGGCGCAGAAGTTCCTCGAAGTGGCCTTGGCCGGCGAGCTTCTTGCGCTGGAGGGAGGCATGGTCAGGCCCACTTTCGACTATAAAGGCACTGAGATTCCCAAGGGATATGCGCCCGGGCCGGACATACTGCAGAAGGCGCCCCTGCCGAAGGTGATGCTGATGAAGATAATGGATGAAGTCTCCGCGAAGTCCGGCCTGCCTGTCCAGGACGTGGTGTCGAGGGTGAACAGGATACAGGATTCCATGGGCCTTGACTCTGAGGTCGCTGCCCTGATAGCGGCCAGAGAACTGGATGTCGATGTCAGCGAGTTCTACGATGCCGTGGAGGAGGGCCTGGGCAAACGCTATAAAAAATGATCAGCCTATGTATTTTAGCTCGTCTGTCTTGCTCACTTGCGGCTTCATCTCGTTCAGGCTGGCAGTGAGCTCGTCTATCTCCTTTGCATGCTGTTCCAGCTCGGTGAAGTCTATTTTTATGTCTATCAATTTTTGAAGTATTTCCAGGACGCACTGGGCGCTCTTCGGGTCGGAGAAGTATCCGGAGGTTTCTCCCATCAGGCACGCCGCATCCATCTTCCTCAGCTGTCCGAGGCCCAGCAGCAGGCCGGCCGCGCCCACTATCCCGCCGGCAGGCTCGTCCTTTGAGAATTCCACGCCGGCCGATTTCAGCTCAACGACTACTTTGGCGGATGTGGCCGCGCCTAGCACGCGCGGTTCGGAAATGAGCTTGCCCACGCTCCAGCCGCCCAGCGTGTATATCCTTTTGCCGCCGAGCTTCTCGAACATGTCCAGGACCTCATTGGATATCTCGTACTGGCCTTCCTGCGATATGCCCTGGTAGTCGCCAGAAAGTATGACGATGTCGTGGTCCGAGCCTGTCTTGTGATAGTAAAGGTCGTTCGACACCAGCCTTATGACGCCGTCGTCGCCGATCAGCACCTGCGGTGGAAAGTGCTTCGAGTATACGCTCGCGAATTTTGCTGCCTTGAGCTGGGATATCAGGTGCTCGGCAGCGAGCTTGCCCACGTTGCCCACGCCCGGAAGCCCCTCGACCAGTATGGGCGCCTTGAGGTTCGGCTTCTCGTGGTGGACTATGATTATCTCTTTCATTTTGAGGCCTCCTCGCGAACCAGCTTCTTCAGCCGCCTTCTGTAATGGCCATATTTATCTTCGGGGGAGAACCTTGGGGGGTGCGGAGAAGCTGTGGCTGCGCCGCATTTCAGGCATTTGCTCCCGTAGGAATAGGCTCCGCAGGCCATGCATTTGGCGATATTGCTGTCCATCTCAGGACCTCTCGAACTTGCCTGTGCCGCCCTGCTTCTGTATCTCCTTAACGGCCTTCTCGGCGGCCTTTCTAAGAAGGTCCTCTGCAACTTTGAACTCGGCCTCTGTCGCCACTATCCTGTACTTGGGGGCGCCGACATACTGGACCTTGACTGTTCCCGATTCGGAGCTCATGTCCTCGGCCATTGCTAGAGCTGCCTTGATCTTCTCGATGCCGTCCCCTCCGGGGCATGTTATCTCTATGATGCCGTCAACCTTCGCCGTGGATATGGTGACGTTTTCCTTGGCGACTGCGACGAATTCATTCACCCAATCGCCCTTGAATGAGCTGGGTAGCGCACCGGCCTCGGCCGCGCTCTCGAATGCCGCATAATGATTGCCAAACTCCTCCGCGAGCCTTGCGCCATACTTGGACATAAACTCGGCCGCGGCCATGCCTATGCGCTCGGCCACTATCTCGATGAGCTTTACGGCTTTCTGCTCGTTCTTCCATTCCTGTATCTTCTCCCTCTTCTGGTGAGCGTTGACCTTCTTCAGCGAAAGGTCTATGTGGCCCTTTGCCCTGTCGACATTCTGGACCTTGCACACTATCCTCTGGCCCTCGCGGACATAGTCGCTCATCCGCTTCACCCACCCGGTGGCTATTTCGGCCACGTGGATGAATCCCTCCTTGCCGGGATATTCCTCGAGCTCCACGAAAGCGCCGAAGCTCTTGACGCTGTTGACGGTGCATACAACGAGGTCCCCTTCCTCGGGGAAAAGGTCCTGCTCCATTACGCTACAACCTCTACGATCTCGCCCTTGATAGAGCACTTGCCGCCCGTCGGCACCGCCAGTGTTGAGCCGCATGCCTGGCACTGGATATTGGTTGCCGCTTTCAGGAAAATAATCTGCTTGTTGTTGCAGTCCGGGCACTTGACATTGACGAATTTCGCATCCTTTGTCTCCGCAGCCATGTTTATTCCTCCTTCATCTCGAATTTCTTGGCCCTGAGGGCCGATGGCTGCACATATTTCTTGCATGTGGGGCACTTGTACCTGAGCCATACGCGCTTGGTCGGCTTCTCCCTGCCTTCGGGCTTGGGCCTCGGGAAACCGCCGTACCCGGATGTGACTCGCCTGAAACGTCTCTGGCCCCATTTGAGCTCGCTTGCCATCTTCTTCTTCACCCTCTCCACGTCGTGCGGGGTGTGTTTTTTGCATTTGGGGCAGTACATGCTCACTTTTCTCGGAAGCTTCATCTAAATCGCCTTCTTTACTGGGTGTGGGGGGCTATGTAGTTACATCTTATATATGAAGGTTTTTACAGTGGGAATTTGTAGGGCCAGGAGTTGAGCGCGGAATATCAAGAGTATTCGTCCCAGGATTTCACTTCCAGCTCTTCCTCGGAAATCCTGCCTATGGCCTCGATGAAACGTTTGGCCAGCTGAAGGTTCGTGATAAGGGGGACATTGAAATCAACTGCCTTTCTCCGGATTAAGTAGTCGTTCTCCAGTTCCTCCCTCTCCGCGCTCTTCGGGATGTTTATCACCAGGTCTATCTTTCCCTGGGCAATGTATGTGAGGGTGTTGGGCTCGGTATTCTCCAGTGGCCAGTTCAGGATTTCTGATTCTATGCCGTTGTCCCGCAGGAATGCGGCCGTACCGCCTGTCGCGTATATCTCCAGACCCATGGACTCGAGCATTCTCGCATGCTCCAGGAGTTCGGCCTTGAAATTTATCGGCCCTGTGGACAGCAGCACGCTGCGCTTGGGAACCCTGTATCCCACCGAAAGCAGGCTTTTCAGGAAGGCGTCGTCGAACTCGTCCCCTAGGCAAGCAACCTCACCCGTGGAGACCATCTCCACGCCCAGCACGGGGTCCGAACCCTTCAGCCTTGTGAAGGAGAATTGCGGGGCTTTGACGCCCACATAGTCAAGGTCAAAGGCGCTTCTGTCGATTCCCGGAAGCTTATCGCCCATCATCAGCCTTGTAGCGGCTTCGACAAAGTTTATTTTAAAGACCTTGGAGGCGAAAGGGAAGCTCCTGGAGGCCCTGAGGTTGCATTCTATGACTTTGACCTCGTTGTCCTTGGCAATCAGCTGCATGTTGAAAGGCCCGTCGATGTTCAGGGCTTTGGCTATCTTCTTCGTGATTATTTTTATCCTCCTCATTGTCTCGAGGTACGTGCGCTGCGGTGGAAGGACTATTGTCGCGTCGCCGGAATGCACGCCCGCATTCTCCACATGCTCGCTCACGGCATAGCAATAAAGGTGTCCTCCTGTTGCGACTGCATCTATTTCCAGCTCCTTGGCTTCGGTTATGAATTTGCTTATCACGACAGGGTGGTCGCGCCCTATCGCCGAAGCCTTGGCGAGGAATGTCCTCAATTCGGCCGGGGTCAGGGCGATGCTCATGGCCGCGCCGCTCAGCACATATGAGGGCCTGACCAGCACAGGATATCCCACCTGGGCCGCGAACCTCTCGGCCTCGCCCATGCCTGTCAGTTCTCGCCATGCAGGCTGGTCGATGCCCAGGCTGTCGCATAGATTGGAGAACTTGTGCCTGTCCTCGGCCATGTCTATGAACTCCGGTTTGGTTCCGAGTATGCTGGCGCCTGCCTTTTCAAGCGGCATCGCCAGTGTGTTCGGGGTCTGGCCGCCCATTGACACTATTATTCCGAGCGGCCTTTCTCTTTCATATATGTCCAGGACACGTTCGAGCGTTATCTCCTCGAAGTACAGCTTGTCCGAAATATCATAATCCGTGCTGACAGTCTCCGGGTTGCAGTTGACCACTATCGTACCATGGCCCGACTTGGCGAGCGCCAGGACGGAGTTCACGCAGCACCAGTCAAATTCGACAGAGGAGCCGATCCTGTAGGGCCCGCCTCCCAGGACCATCACCTGATCCAGCGTGCGGAATTCTATGTCGTCACTAGTCCCGTGATACGTCATGTAAAGGTAGTTTGTCCTTGCGGGGTATTCTGCCGCGGTGGTGTCTATCTGCTTCACGCGCGGCACGACAGCCCCCTGAACCCTCCTTTCCCTGACCTCGGCCTCGGAAAGGCCTGTGCATATTCCGATCTGTATGTCGGAAAAACCGCTTTTCTTTGCTTCCAGCAAAGTCTCAACTGTGAGTCCAGCGGGACCGTCCGAGGACAGCCTTTTCCCGATTTCGACAATGTTCTTGATCTTGTGCAGGAACCAGGGTGAGATTTTCGTCAGCTGATGTATGCGGTCCACGCTGATGCCCTGTTCCAATGCCTGGGCGATTGCCAGCATGCGCCTGTCCGTGGGCCGGGCCAGCTCTTTCTCGGGTTCGGGGATCTCTGCCCTGTTGCACACCAGGCCCTCAAGCCCCGTGTCCAGCATCCTCATGGCCTTCTGCAGAACCTCCTCGAAGCTCCTGCCGATGGCCATGACCTCGCCCACGGACTTCATCTCCGAGCCGATTATCTGGCTCACATTCCTGAACTTCTGCAGGTCCCACCTGGGATATTTCAGGACTATGTAATCGAGCGCGGGCTCGAAGCAGGCGCTTGTATCACCCGTAACAGAATTCTTCAGCTCGGCGAGGCCCTTGCCTATGGCAAGCTTTGCGGCAATGTAGGCCAGCGGGTATCCGGTGGCTTTGGATGCCAAAGCCGAGCTCCTGCTGAGGCGTGCGTTCACTTCGATTATTCTGTAATCGTCGGATTTCGGGTCGAACGCGAATTGTATGTTGCATTCGCCCACAATGCCCAGGCCCCTCACGACTTGAATTGCAATGCTCCTGAGCCTGAAGTTCTCTGCCGAGGAAAGCGTCTGAACGGGAGCAACCACAATGCTCTCGCCCGTGTGTATGCCCATGGGGTCGACGTTCTCCATCGAGCAGACCACGATGCAGTTGTCATGCCTGTCCCTCACCACCTCGTACTCGAACTCCTTCCACCCCTCCAGGTATTCTTCGATGAGTATTTGGCCTGCGTGGGAGAGGGCTTTCTGCGATATTATGCCTAACTCTTTTTCGTCGTAAGCCACGCCGGAGCCCAGCCCGCCCAGGGCGAATGCAATCCTGCACATGACAGGGTAGCCTATCTCCTTGGCTGCGGCCGATGCTTCGCTTTGGCTTGTCGCGGCCCTGCTATTCGGGGTTTTCAGGTCCATCCCGGTGATTCTCCTGACGAACCTGTCCCTGTCCTCCGTATCGAGTATGGTCTCGGGCTGGGTGCCCAGAATCCTGACGCCATGCTTCACTAGATAGCCGGACGATGAAAGCTCCAGCCCGACATTGAGCGCGGTCTGGCCGCCGAAAGAGAGCAGAATCCCGTCCGGCTTCTCTTTCGCGATGACCTTTTCGACAAAATGCTTGGTGATGGGCACGAAATACACCTTGTCGGCAAGCTGTTCCGAGGTCTGCGTTGTGGCTATGTTCGGGTTGATGAGCACTGCCTTGATGCCCTCCTCCTTGAGGGCTTTTAGGGCCTGGCTGCCCGAATAATCGAACTCCCCGGCTTGTCCAATTGATATGGCCCCGGAGCCGAGGATGAGAACCTTTTTCGGCCTCATTGCATCGCCCTCACGAACATGTCGAATATGAGCTCTGTGTCATCGGGCCCGGGAGACGCCTCTGGGTGGAACTGCGTCCCGAAGAATGGCCTGGAAATGTGCCTTATGCCCTCGTTCGTGCCGTCATTGGCGTTCACGAACCATTCGCGCCAGTCCCCGGGGAGAGTCGCAGTGTCGATGGCGTAGCCATGGTTCTGGGATGTTATATAGCATCTTTTTGTTCCGCTCTCGAGGCAGGGCTGGTTTTGCCCCCTGTGCCCGAATTTTAATTTGTATGTCCGGGCGCCAGCCGCAAGGCCCAGTATCTGCGAGCCCAGGCATATGCCCAGGATGGGGACATGGGTCTCCATGGCCTCCCGCACCCTCTCAATTGTCCTGAGGCACAGGGCCGGGTCGCCAGGGCCGTTGGATATGAGAATGCCATCGGGCTCTTGGGCCATGAAATCCGAGTCCCAAGGGTACCTTTTCACGGCAATGCCCCGCTTCAGGAATGCCCTGATTATGCTGTTCTTGACGCCGCAATCCACCAGAGCGACTGTGCGCTGGCCGTTCCCATAGGAAATTGGCTCCGCGACGCTTGCCTCCGATGCCAGGTTCCGGGTGTTGGGGTCGTCAAAATCAATGTCCCCGTCGAAAACGATTTTGCCCAGCATGGCGCCCGCGTCACGTATGTGTTTTGTGAGTTCCCTGGTGTCTATGCCGCTGAGCCCTGGTACGCCGTTCTCCTCCATCCATGTCGATAGAGATTTTTCCGCGTTCCAGTGGCTGTAATCCTTTGAGTGCTCTGACACGATGAGGCCCTGGACCTGGATCCTTTCGGACTCGAACCATCTGCTCAGCCCTGACTCCTTTGCCCGGCCCGGGACTCCGTAATTGCCTATCAGCGGATAGGTCATTGTAAGTATCTGGCCCCTGTACGACGGGTCTGTGAGGCTCTCAGGGTATCCTATCATGCCGGTGTTGAAAACGACCTCTCCGGCAATCGATTTGGCCGCGCCGAAACCTGTTCCGCAGTACTCGGTGCCGTCCTTCAGGACCAGCCTTCCCCTGACACAGTCCTTCGTGCTTGCCACCCCCTTATTTCATCATGGGAATCTTCACGCCTTTCTCCCTGGCGGTCTTCCTGGCCAACGGGTAGCCGGCGTCGGCATGCCTCATGACTCCTGTTCCCGGGTCTGATTTGAAAACCCTGTCGATTCTCTTGTCCGTGTCTTCGGTCCCGTCGCACACGACCATCATCCCGGAGTGCTGGCTCAGGCCGATTCCGACGCCTCCTCCATTATGCATCGCCACCATGTCCGCGCCCGAGGCGCAGTTCAGCAAGGCGTTGAGCAATGGCCAGTCCGCCACGGCGTCCGTGCCGTCCATCATGCCTTCCGTTTCCCTGTAGGGAGATGCGACCGAGCCAGAGTCCAGGTGGTCCCTCGTTATGGACATTGGGCCGATCTTGCCTGAGCGGACCATTCCGTTCATGTGCATGGCGAATTTGTCTCTCTCGCCGTACCCGAGCCAGCATACCCTCGCCGGCAAACCCTCCCACGGGAGATATTCCTCTGCGAGCTTTATCCAGTTCATCAGAAGCTTGTTCTTCGGGAACATCTTCATTATGGCCTTGTCCGTGGCCAGTATGTCCTCCGGCTCGCCGGTCAGGGCAATCCAGCGGAACGGCCCGCGCCCCTCGCAGAACAGGGGCCGCACATAGGCCAGAACGAACCCCGGATAGGCGAATGCCTCCTTCAGGCCTGCTTTCCGGGCCTGTCCCCTGAGATTGTTGCCGTAATCGAACGCCACGGCGCCTTTTCTCTGCATGTCCGCAATGGCCTTGCAGTGGTTCTTCATCGAGGCCATGGATTCTTTTCTGTACTTCTCCGGGTCGGAATGCCTCAGTTCGTCCGCTTCCTTCAGGCCTGCGCCCCAGTAACATGCCGGGACATAGCCGTTCAGCTCGTCATGGGCAGAGGTCTGGTCAGTCACCACGTCAGGAATTATGCCTTTCCTCACCATGTCCGGGAGAATGTCGGCGCAGTTGCCCACCAGGCCTATGGACGCGGCCTGCTTTTCCTTGACCGAGTCCCTGACCATGGCCATCGCTTCCCTGAAGTCATGGGTCATGTAGTCGCAGAATCCAGCGTCCAAGCGTCTCCTGATGCGTTTCGGGTCCACTTCGACTATGAGGGCTACGCCGCCGGCCATTTTGATTGAGAGTGGCTGAGCGCCGCTCATGCCTCCCATGCCTCCGGAGAGGCAGAACTTTCCTTTCATGCTCCCGCGGAAATGCTTCCGGGCCAGGGCCGCGAATGTCTCGTATGTGCCCTGGATTATGCCCTGGGTGCCTATGTAGCACCATGAACCGGCTGTCATCTGCCCGTACATCATGAGCCCTTTCGCTTCCAAATAATTGAAATGCTCCCAGTTGGACCAGTTGCCCACCAGGTTGGAGTTGCAGATAAGCACGCGCGGCGAATTCTCGAACGTCCTGAATATGCCCACGGGTTTTCCTGACTGGATGAGGAGCGTTTCGTCCGGGTCGAGGTCCTTCAGGCTTTTCTTTATGGCCCCGAAGCATTCCCAGTTTCTCGCGGCTTTTCCCGTGCCGCCGTAGATTATGAGGTCGTCCGGCTTCTCCGCGTTCTCCAGGTTGTTGTGCAGCATCCTGTAAATGGCTTCTGTGCGCCAGTTCTTGCAGGTAAGTTTCGTACCACGCGGGGCCTTGACTGTCCGGGCCATGTAATCAACTCGGCACGGGACAATGCGGCATTGCCTTAAAAATTATCGTCAGTCCGGAGAAAGGTCCTCGCCGCCGAAGAATATCAGCTGGACAGTGCTGTAGATTTCCTCCAGGCCCGTCATTTCCACGCCTGAAACCGGTTTCGGCACCATGCGGGCGCCCAGCGTCTCCATTGCCCTCAGGAACTCGGTTGCAGCCACCGCACGCATGTCCATGCTCCCTTCGCTCAAAGCGAACATCAGGCTCTCCGGGTTCTGGCAGTATTCCTTGATCCTCTCTATTTCATCCAGTTCCAGAAGGTCGCTCTTCCCGAGCACGAGTTCCATCGGAGAGTCGAACCTGAATTTTATTGACGAAGACAGCATGAGCAGCGATACGAGTCCGACCGGAGTTTTTGCCACTGCCGGGTCAAGCACGAACACGATTATGTTCCGCTGGGTCGGGAAGGCGTTGAGGAATATCTCGCTGGCCTGCCTGAAGGCAAACAGTTCAATCTGACCCGGTGTGTCAATCAGGATGTAATCCGACCGGAATCCCTCGATGACGCCGGATATCTCGGGAAACCGGGCGGCCGCAAGGTCGGCGCAGGCAATCTGCGCGCCGTTCGGTCCCAGACCGCGCTCGGCCATTATCTGCGGGACAGACACCCAGTCCCTGATGTCCACGTCCGGGGCGTAGCCCAGTTCTTCCACTCCCGGATCGAGATTCACTGTTATGGCATTGAACCCCTGCTGGTCCATCCAGAGCTTGAACGCTTGGGTGAGGGTGCTCTTTCCCGAGCCCGCTGTTCCGACGAAATAAATTCGCACTGGGTCCATTGCATCACTTTCCCGGGCTGGAAAAGGGCATGCCAGTATTTATGGTTACTGCCGGTCCTTAATCACTCCCGCGGCAATGACCCGGGTCTCGCTGGCCGCCCTGACTGCGGCCGCGCTTGCCACTGTCCTGCAGCAGAGGTTATATACCACCGCATGCATGCGTTTTATAGCAAGGGAATTGGGATTATTACGAGGAAAAACACAATAATGGGGTATGCAGCCATGGTAAAGGGCCAGCCGCTGGAGCTGTTCGAGTATCCATCCCCGGAGCTGGGAAGGGGCCAAGTGCGTGTCTCGGTCACACACTGCGGCGTGTGCCACAGCGACATACACGGTATGGAGAACTATTATGGCGTGGTGAAGTTCCCGTTCGTACCCGGCCATGAGATTGTCGGGACAGTGTCCGAACTGGGACCTGGCGTCTCCGAAATGAGTGTGGGCGACAGGGTCGGCATCGGCTGGCAGGGCCGCTCCTGCGGGAAGTGCAAATGGTGCCTGAAGGGCGAGGAGCAGTTGTGCGGTGAAATAGCGGTTGCTGGTGTGTGGACCCCTTACGGCGGGTTCTCGTCTTCCGTGGTGGTGGACGAAAAATTCGCATACCGCCTCCCTCCCGGGATGCAGCCCCATGTCGCGGCAGTGCTCATGTGCGCCGGTTTAGCTGTCTTCACGCCCCTGCGGAAGCACGCTGCCGGGCAGGACCTGAAGGTCGCCATTGCCGGGATAGGCGGGCTGGGGCACCTGGCCATCCAATTCGCGCATGCGATGGGCTGCGATGTGACTGTCATCTCCTCGTCGCCGGAGAAGAGGGAGCAGGCAATGCGGTACGGCGCCGACCACTTCGTCGATTCCGGGGACAAGGCGCAGATGAGGAAGGCAGAATATACGTTCGACATGCTCCTGTGCACAGCCAGCGGCGGAATCGACTGGGATGTGTTGCTCGAGACACTGAAGTGGCGCGGCAAGGTGGTCCTGGTCGGCTTCCCTGACATGTCGTTCAACTCCACGCCCCTTGTGGTCCACGAGCTGACCATCGCCGGGTCCTTCCTGGGCACAAGGGCCGCAATGAGGGAGATGCTGGAATTCGCGCATGCGCACAACATCAAGCCGGAGATAGAGCTCATGCCCATGTCCCGGGTGAACGACGCGATACAGAGAGTGAGGGAAGGGAAGGCGCGTTACAGAATCGTGCTTGTGAACGACACCGAGTAAAAAATGCGCAGGCCCTTTAGGATTCATCCATGCAAATCCACAAGGAAATTAAAAGGTGAAAGGGGCGGGGTATCGCACCCCGATTGAAAAAATAATGAATCTGAAAATGTCAAATCTAATATCTGTCCGTTCGCGGCGGCCTGTGCTTCTGGTAGCAATCCCTGCAGTACACTGGTCTGTCTTCTGACGGCTTGAAGGGAACTTCGCATTCCTGCTTGCAGTCCGCACACGTTGCCTTAAACATCTCTCTGTCTCTGTTCCTGTCTCTATCGTACATTATAACTTATCTCCTTAATCCAAACTTCCTGGGAAACCCATAAGTTGGATAAGCTGACAATAAACACTTTCCATATATACCTTTGCCCCGGTCTCGAAGGCGTTTGCATTGGCCGTGCAGGTGCGGCGGATACAAATAAAGGATAACGCCCATTCTTACACTGAAGCTGGCACGGCAGGATTCAGGCAATTTAAGCGACGAGGCCTTCCAGCACCTTGTGAATCTCCACCATGGCCAGAGTGTCCAGCTTGCAGTATTCCAGGAGGTCGCGCTTTATCTTTTCCTTCTCCCTGCCTTCGGGCAGCGAAACCATGCGGGCGTACGCCGCCATGGCAGTCCCGCCCTCCCTGACAGCCAGGTCTTTGTAGGAGAGCGCGGGCACCAGAACCGGAAGGACGCTCTTGAGGCTGTTGCTCCCGCAGAACCTGGAGTCGCAGTAATGGTTCCTGAACACCAGGAGCTGGTCCCAGAGCCTGGCAACCACCCTGCCGATGCTGTCCCCGTATCGGGGGAATGCCTCGGCAATCTCCTCCAATCTGCCGCCCTCGAATGCGGCGCTGTAGACTATTACCGAACCGGAGCCGCCCAGAACGTCCAGGAGGGATTCGATGAAGGGCATTCTCGGGTCGTCCGCAGAATCATGTATGAACTCATGATGGGCCAATCTCCCGCCTTCCAGGACATGGACAGACCATTGGACGGTGAGCTGCTGCCAGGGCTTCGTCCCGGCATGAACGGGAACTGCGAGCATGAGGGTCTCGAAGTCCATGAAGTGCAGCGGCTCCTCCAGTTCGGCCATCATGCCTCTCAGGCCGGGCTTGTCCATGACCGGTTTTCCGGATTTGCATGAATCCAGGAACGGCTTCTGGTACGGCTTGCCCCTGAACCAAACTGGCAGCTGGTCTATGCTGACTATGCCCTGGCTGTAGAACTCCCATTTCTCGGACCTGATGTTCGGGATGTTGAACACGGACAGCCCGGGAATGTGCTTCCAGCACTCCTGCTTCAGGGGGCATCCGTCCGGCTTCCCGCAGTGCGGGCCTATGTCTGTCTCCGGCGGTTCAGTGGCTCTCAGGACCTTCCGCATGGCTCCGAGGTTCTCCGGGACATCCTTCATCCTTGAATCCACCGCGGAACTTTGATCCGACAGCAGGAAGAGCGAGTCCCCCGGGTGCACGTAATCCGGGTTCATGTGCAGCAGGAAGGCAAAATCCACCGTGAGGCCGTTCCCCTCCAGGACGAAGCGCTGGATCGCGAGGTCGTCTATATGCCGGTCCTTGACCTTGGTGGAGGATTTGACCTCGACGATGTCTACATGACTGTCTCCGCGGTTGACAAGGACGTCGGCCTTGACATGAATGTCCTGGAAACCGAATGCCGCCTCGAAGATGTGCCTGTGCCCCTCTTCCATGGCTTTTTTCGTCTTCTCCAGGGATTCGCCGAGCGGAAATGCCGGGATGCGGACGCCCGGTTCGAACTGTTTTGTCGCCAGCTTTCCTGCGGCTATGCCCTGGTCGAATTGGTATTGAGAAAAAGGATCGGGTCCGGGGATGAGGGCGGGGCTGCGGACCATGCGGTAGAGGAGCAGGGGGCACTGGAGGCCGGCGACGTAGCTGGACTTGCTCAGGCCCTTCATCCGAAGCTCCGCTCCAGAACGGAATGGGGGGTGGTCCATGGACGATGTAATGGATTCGGGATATATGGAAGTTTGCGGCTTCCGAACGCGGGACTGAGGCGCGGGGGCCCCGCCCCAGCATCCTGCATGTCTCCCGGCCCGTTATAAGAAATGTTAAACAATAGGTTTAAATCCCCCCATAATAATATCCCCCGTGGGAAGCCGGAGCTTCTGCAGGAACGATCACGATCAACTCTTCCCCACTTGGGCGGGGCATTCTCTCTCCAACCGGGGCGTCATGCCCCATAGCCCCGCCTGTATTTTTTCTTTTTTTTCCATCCGAACCTGCTGGTTCGGAGCGGGCGTGTGGGTGGGGGCGACGACACAGCGACGGGCGCGGGGGCTCCTGCAAGCCTGTATGCGCCAATACCAAAATATAAAACAGCATATGCGTTATACTTATGAGGGACGTCATGGCATTCAGGCCGAGATTCACCATCAACAAAAAGATTCAGAGGGCTCTGCTGGAGAAAGAGCGGGCCAGGGGGTTCCTCGATGCGGCCAAGTTGAAGGATGGGTTGGTTGCCAGGATGCAGACCGAGGCACTGGTCCTGGAGGCACACCATTCCACGCATATAGAGGGCACCGAGCTGTCCCTGGCCGATGCCAGGAAGATTCTATCCGGCCGGAGCGTCAAAGGAGTGGACCCCGACGACAGGGAGGAGCTTCTCAATTACAAGGATGCCATGGAATTCGTATCAGAATACATGGACAGTAAAACCGCCATCACCGAGGGCTCGGTCAAGGACATTCACCGCATATTGGTCAAGAACGTCAGGGGCGGGTCGCTTGAGCCAGGCAAATACAGGAGGGTGCAGAACTACGTGGTCAGCTCCGGGACCGGTGAAGTTGTGTACACACCGCCTCCGCCGAAGGACATGCCGCGGCTCATGAAGGATTTCGTAGATTGGCTGAATGCCTGCGACCATCCGCCGCTGATTGTCGCCGGCATAGCCCAGCATCGGTTCGTGGACATACATCCCTTCACCGACGGGAACGGCAGGACAGCCAGGGTCCTCTGCACCCTGATACTCTATCAAAGAGGGTATGATTTCAAGCGGCTGTTCTCCCTCTCGGAATACTACGACAAGGACAGGCCGGCATATTACAGGGCAATACAGTCTGCCAGAACCGGGGACCTCACTCCCTGGCTGGAGTATTTCGTATCAGGTCTGAAAGTGCAGATGGCGGACGTCAGTGAAAGGGGGGAAGCGGCAATCAGAGAAGAAGCTCTGATGGAAAAGGCCGCGTCCCTCGGGCTGAACACGCGCCAGCAGAACATCCTGGTGCACATTCTGAAGAACAATCGAGCCAGCGTGGAGGATGTCCGGCAGAGGTTCAAACTGGTCAGGCGGACAGTCCAGCGCGATTTCGCGCTCCTGGCGGAAGCGGGATTGGTCCGTGAGGTGGCAAAGAACAGGACAGACCCGACCCGATATTACGAACTGCTGTGACAATCTACTGCGACATTACTGTGACAGGTGCTGTGACGGGGCGGGGGCTCCAGCCCCCTGCGGGCCCCTGCAGACGTGAGATTCCAACCTGACATGTCGGAAATCGGATTAAATACCGTCCACAACCTATTCACCACCCTGTGAATATTATTTTTATCTGGCTGTTAATTCATATATCGGTTTCATATTTAAAGAACAGAATTTACCGATATATCGGAAAGATTTATATAGTGTGTGAGTTACCGATATATCATGCGTGGAGCGAAGAAGGAGAGGATTATCAGAATTCTCCTCAACGATCCAGACGGAAATTTAACAAAATACCGGGTTGCAAAACTCTCTGAAACGTCCATCGGTTGGACCATGGAATTTCTGAAATCCCTCGAAATCGCGAAATATGTCAAGGCGACACAGGTAATTGACGGAGAGCAGCTACTCGACCACTGGTTCTCAATTACCCATGCACCGAAGCATTATGATTTTTTTGTCCAGTCACCCAAGGAATTCCTGAAGAAGGCAGACCTGGAATATGCACTCACGACCTATGCTGCAGAGAATCTGCTGAACCATTACCTGTTCCCGTCCAGGACTGATCTTTACATCAGGGAAGCGGATTTGCTCCTCTGGAAGGAGAATATCAGCTATAATGGCCTTGTCGGGAAGGGCAACATGCGCCTGCTCGTGTATGACGACCACACCATGTATGCGAAGAAGAAGCTCGGGGGCCTTTGGGTGGCCTCCGTTCCACAGGTCCTGATAGACCTTCGACGGGAGGGGGGGGTCTGCATGGAAGCTTACGAGATGATGGTGGATAAATATGTACGATGACATGGAAGTTCGGATCTCCGAGAGATACCTGGCTGATGTCCTGATGGCAATCGATGAGCCGATAGTGGTCCTCGGCGGCTGGGCTGTTCGGTTCCTTGTTAACAGGAGATACCGGGAGAACACCGGTCGCGATTATCTCGGTTCCAGGGACCTCGACCTCGGGTTCCATGTCGGTGCGGACATGGCGAGCTCGGCCTTCGCCAAAGCGTTACAGAAGCTGGAGAAGGAACTCGGGTTCCAGAATCAATCTTTCAGGCTCTTTAAGGAAACGCACTCGGAGACTGGTGTGGATTTGGCCCCCGAAGAAGCCAAGAAGTTGGCAGCGTTCCAGATCTTCCCTATGTACGTGGATCTTATAGTGGACACCATACCTGAAGGCTTCAGGGAGAAGTTCGGACTCTCCCCCATTGACGAGCCTTTGATAGCACCGATATTCGCTGATGCTGGTAATCGCGTGGTCCGCAATGAGTTCGGGAAGACAATTTGGCTGCCGACTCCGGAGCTGATGCTGGCCATGAAGATCCGGTCGCATCCGGCAAGGGACAAGGAGCACAAGCGCGTGAAGGACGTCTGCGACCTCTCCGCCCTTCTGCTGTTCTGTGACTTGCCGAAGGGCAAGGATTGGCTCATGCGGCACCTTTCCCAGAAGGATATTGATAGATTCGGGAAGGCGCTGACCCAGACTGAAATTGAGAGAGCTGCAGGAGCAATCGGAATCGATGCAATTACTGTTGAAAATACACTTATCAAGTCTGGATTGCGCTAACAACGGAGGCCACGGGGGACGGTGGGGCTCCGTGGGACAGGGGGAGCCGGCGACGGTTTTTGGCGGTATCCGAACCTGCGGTTTTTATCTCCATCCGAATTTTTCCTCCATCCGAACGCGGTTCGGACAGCGCGGCGGGGGGGTGGCACGGGCCTCTGCGGACTCGATAGATGGACCCAACGGGGATACGAATTTTAATGGCCCCTATCCTTCATCCTGAACGCTTTTTTTCCTTGTTCTCCAGCTCCTCGGTGGTATATTCCCTGTTGCATACATCGCATATCCATTTATCCTTGACCACCCATTTCAGTATATTACCACACAAGCACTTCATTCGATATTCCTCCTGTTCGTCATGGTCTTTCCTGTTCTTTTATTTTTGCTTTCGCCGGTGGTTGGCCGAGCCCCGCACGGAGCGGAGGGACTCCGCCCCCGCCGGCCCTGACTACTCAGAATGACAGTGCGAACTCTCGGGGACTAGCTATCTCATACACCCCTCAGCTTCCCCAGCATCTCCCCCATCGCCAGCATGTCCCTCAGTATATATCTTTTATAGGTTCTCTCCGCTAGCTCGGGCTGCGGGGTCCGTGAGCGCCGAGCGAGGCGGGGCCTGGCAGTGGGGGGAGCTGAAGGCCCATACATAGGGCCTTATTTATGGTGAGACACGACTTCAAATGAATTACCTTTGGGGTTTGCTCTTCTAGGCCCGGGGGGAATCGGTGTGCATGGCCGCCAGATAGGCCGAGGCATTGCGCCGGTCCAACAGATGTGACACATCCAGGTGCCACGGTGCCTTCCACTTCTTCAGTCCCCGCGAAACCTCAAACCCGATTTGGCGCTTTCCATCCTGGAAGACTGCGTCAACCTCCGTGTGGTTGCGCCAGTAATAGACTGGCGTGTGCCTGGAAAGGTGGGAGGCGACAGTTGCTTCGAGGATCCAATCTTTCGAAACATCCTGGCGCACATAATTTCCGAGAACCTGAAAAACGAACGGGTCTATGAAATGAAGTTTCTTGTTCTTTCGATGCTCTACACGACCGTCCGCGGAAAGGTGGTTCAGAGATATGAGCGCATACATGCCTTCAAGCACCTCGGCGTAAGACTGCACTGTGTGCGGAGAATTCACACCGGTTTGCGAAGATATCGAGTTCCAACTGATGGTCGTGCCAGCAGCCCTTATCAGGAATGAAATAATCTCCTTCATGTATCTGTCGCTCTTCCCGGCTTTTGCCCAGTCACCCCTCAACCAATCCAGGTAAATTCTGTTTGTCTCCAATGAAACCTTCCCTGTGCGGCTGAAATCAAGCACGCTCCTTGGAAATCCGCCCACATCCAGATAATTCTCCAACTGGCTGTCCAGCCTTTCCTTGAATAAACCGTTTGCTTTCGCGTTTCTTTCTATGCTGGCGAGTGGTCCGCTTTTCACCTCCAAGCCACCGATGACTCCGGCAAAGCGCGAGAAATCCAGCGGAAGCATCACATGGTCCTTGCCATGCCCCCTCCGCCCCGGGAACATTTCCTTGTGCTTAAGAAGGTCGATGCTTGCTGACCCAGTAACAATCAGAGTATCTTTCTTGAAGGTACCGGCATCTATTCGCGCCTTGATTGCGCGCCACCAATCATCAACGAAAGTGATTTCATCCAGCAGAATAACGCTTCCCTTCACACCCCAGGCCTTCCGCGAAGAAACATAGTTGTCAAGAATCTCACCCAATTCGGAATGATCCTGCAATTCATCACAGGAATAATAAAAGACAGTCTTTGCACCTTTTTCTTCCACAATCCTGTTTGCGAGAATCTTCACAGCTGTGGTCTTTCCCACCTGCCTTGGCCCTGTTATGAAATGGAGGGAAAACGGATCCAGAGCGATGTTGTCGATTGTCTCGGGCAGCCATTTCAGATCCGATGTTCTCCAGCTTTCATATGTCTCATCGGCCTCTCCGTACCACCAGGGATTGTACCGTTCCATGGGCAGGCAGAGGGGCGGCCGAGGATATATAACTTTGCATTCGAATTACAAAGCACTATTTAAATAATCGGCATCTGTGTTGCCAAGAAAGTACGTGGCCCGGGGGCTCAGGGCGCGCCGAGCGCAGTGAAGACCGGAAAAGCCTGGCAATCGAGCCGGAGGGCGCTGGATGAGCATGTCGAACTGCACGGGCGGTGGGGAGGGCGCGGGGCTCCGCCCCCTGCGGGCCCCCGCATATGCTTTTTTATCAACCCTCTTCGTTTTCAAAACATTTATGGAGTCCCCCCCATTTACCAATGAAGGGAGAACTATTGACAATCGCGGAAATCCATGGAAAAATAAGTGGGCTTGGTTCGAACCTTACTGATAGAATGGAAGACCTATTGACATCAGATGTATTCACTGCTTGTAAATATCTTAAGCCTCAAACGCTATTGGTCCCTTTCCTCAACCAATCTTTTGGATTGAAAAACACCAAGTTCACAAACCTTCTTAATGTACCGGTAGTAAGTGCAGAATATCATTTCTGGCCGCGCCTTAATCGATCAGAACCCGACGTTTTAATTTCCTTGATGCTTGAATCTGGAAAATACATTGTCGTAATTATCGAGGCAAAATATTTCAGTTCCTTATCAGGAGACTCTCCGACAGAGGAGAATCTGACCATTGCCACAGCGCCAAAGGGGCAGCTGGCACGCGAGTACCTGGACCTGCTTGAGTCTGCATCTTTTTTATGTATCCCATCAAAGAAAGTCTCTTCGTATGTGTTGATCTACCTCACGGCCCATAGAATGATACCAGAGGATTCCATGAGAGATTCATATCAGGAAATTCGCCATTTCAATGTTCCTACAATCAATCTTTTTTGGACCAACTGGTTTGCACTAATCCCGATTATAAAATCATTATCTAGCCAAGATCAAGAGTCTCTAATAATAGAAGATTTACATTTACTTCTCAAGAGAAAGAGGTTTGTTCATTACGCTGGTTACATTCTCGATTCTCTTGAAAAATTACCAACACAATCCATTTTCAAATCGGATTCAATCCATGTTAGCTCTTATTACCTTTCTGTTCAGGAGCTGGATGATATTGGAACAATCTATAACGGAGGCGTTTGAATGAAGAAACAGATGGAAACAATAAAAACGACTTTTGGCAATCTATTCACAATATATACAGAGACTGCAACACTATTGCTGGATGCCGAAAGTTTGATGGAGAAAGCGGGATACACTTGCCCACATGGAAACACGCTTGGTACTGAGCAATCCAAGAACATGAATAATCCCGGTTGGTGGATTACGCCTTATGCAGCAAGATATTTCATTGATAAAAAGCACCCGCACATATTGAAAGGGCTCGGCGTTTTCTTCGTCACTCAGTATTATGAGGCCATAGAGCCACTTATTATAATTGCTAGTTTCGATATGAAGAAGGACGACAAGGATGAACCCATGGATTTTGGATATTACTATCTAAGATATATCTGGTTTAACTTGGTCACAGGAGACGAGATGAATAAGGAATATTCATTTGGTGAAAAGTGGAATTTCAATAAAGCAAAGGTCATGGCGATTCCCTTGGAAAATATTAAGGACATGGATGCTCTGATAAAAATGGTCATTGACCCATTAGTTGAAATGGGAGTATAATGAAATTTGTTACAAAGATGTGTAAATATCAAGGCTGAATTCGTTGATATTTAACCGAGTTCAACTTCATTTCGAAGAAATTCCAAACATTGAACTCTCTTCAATCTAAAATTAAAGCTCTGAACTCCCGGAAGTCTGGTTGCTGGTTTGAACAATTTAACTATTAGCTGTTGCTCTTTTGTAGATTTCCCGAATGTTGTTGCCATCATGTTCTTTTTCGCAAACCACGCGTCGATCAATTTCAACCGATTGACATTCTCAGGATGAAAACCAAATCCAAGAAGATAAACTCTAGTTGCTTTATCAATTATAGTATTGGCTTTTCGGAAGTTTTTTTCATAACCTGACTTTTCAGATAGGATTTTAATCGTAGCAGCAGCATTCATAACATGTTTTTGAGTTCTTTCTCCCTCATTAATTTGATAATCATAGCTTATTCCGCCTGGTGTTTGCCAATCTAATTTACCTAAAGTACCATATACATGAATTATAGGTATTTTATTAATTTGCTTAATAATATCTTCATGAGTCTCTTGGGTGAATGAATTTGTTAAAGCAGTATATAAGAATTGTTCGACTGAACGATCATAATTAAGAGTGATAAATGATATTTTATTTTTACTGATAGTGTCTAATGGTCCAAAAAGATAGTGTGTATATAAATAACCAAGCCAGTCACCATTATTAACCCTTAAAGAAGCAGTGCGTTCTTCAGGCAATAGAGTGAGGGCTATTGCTTTTTTTCCAATTGAGATGTATTGAGGATTATGTTCAAGAAACAAATCTACAGATGGCAAAAATGAATTTGATAGTGAAGTAATAAAGTTCTGAATCTCTTCCGAGGTGTGGTTCATGTTCAATAACAGTTTATTTTGTATTGACATTGGATTATGGCAGGAATTTGCTATTTGTGTTATAAGTTCGGTCCCAGATGGAAATCTAAAGGGCATGCTCGCCCCTGCGCCTAAGATGAAAACGGTTGGTGTTTCTATCATGTCTTACCCAAATAGAGAGATATCTCCTGACTATTATCCTTTTGGGGGACAACAATCATTACCATTGCACATTGAATTATAATATTTTTTATCAAAATGGTTATCCAAGTTTGAATGTTCTATAAAGGATAGCAGTAGAAATCATAGCTTTAACCATTTCTGAAGCCGATCAAACTGCTCTTCTGTGGTAATATGGAAGCTTAGCCCCCTTTCCCAAGGTAATATTTCAATGTCATTACCAAAAACTCTTTTAATTTCTTCCATGCCAAGATTCTGCTCAACTCCAGTATAAACATTTATATAATTAACTCTAAAATTCAAACTTATCCAGGTAAAACCTTGTACTTTTTGGCCAGGAAGGCGAATACGTCGTCTCGAGGGTTCTCCCATTGATTGGGCTGTGGCTAGTTTGACCGCTCTTTGTGCGAAACTATACTTTAATTTCGGAATTATGTTTTCCCAAGTAATATCATCTCTAGAAATACGTTTTTTCCTGGAGTGTGCCCTTGATTCATATACGTCTGAAAGCTCCTTTAGAGGGAATCTCTGGTCAAAATGTAGAATTATGTGATCCTCAATCTTATGTGGTGAGATGCTGAATGCTGTAATATCCACGCCATGTTCTCGACTCAACCAATCTGCAGTAATAATAACCTCTGGGTCGAATGATTCTGCAATGAGGATTATTTTGATTTCTTTGCTTATTTCATTGTCTGCAATTATTTCTCTTAGTTCTTCTCGGTCTGAACCAGCATCCTCTTGAATATTTTTTAATAGTATTTCAGAATCCCAATTACTCAACATGGCAGCATAAGATAATGCTTGTAAAAGCTGTAATTTCTGTCTCTTTCGCTTTATTTCAATAACCACAAGGGAAGAATCATCATGATTATACGCGAGTAAATCAATTGCATCCTGGGTAGAATCATGTGGCCGTATTTCTTGACCTACAAGAAATGCGGTCGGTAATCCAATTTCATTCTTCACGATTTCCCAAGCATCTACTATCATCTTTTGAAGGTGATATCTTTCAAGTATGTTCTCCGTTGTTAATTCAGTAGGAGTTAATTTCTCAAGGCGTTTTTCTTTCTGGTTGATTCGGAGCATCGAAACGAAGAAGCGTTTCAATAGATAAAGAAGTTTGTATATATCATTTTAATACAAGGAATGAATTCATAACCTTCAAATAAGTGGTGTTCAATGAATAAATACCAATCTGTTACGACATTGAAAGAAACAAAAGCTAGAAACCAGCATGCATGCTCCATTTGTGGAAATATAATATCGCTTGGGGAACATTATTACAAAGAATATATCGATAAATTTATTCAAGTTCCTCATGCAAAAAAGTATTGTAGTTCTTGTAAAAAAAATCGTGGAAAAAAGATTTCCCCTGTGGTAAAAGAAAGACCTTCAATAACGCTGGATAACTTTGAATTGAATGAAAAATAGTATTTAATGGCCATTTTAATCTTTTTTCATTAGAATACTTTAGCTTGCCTTTTCTCAACTCAGTTAAATTGGGCGATTTTATTTCTTTAATATTACAATAGATTCAGCATTGATTAAAGCCATTTTGTCTCCCAACTTAGGTAGGACTTTTTGTGGAATGTTTCTATAATATGTAAAAACATGGGAAAATCCAATTGATTTTCCCAACTCGATCGTTATTTTATCGTTCAATACTGGTATTCCTTTAGCGGAACGATTTCCGATAACAATACAGAGGTGACCATTCTTTTCTAACCAATAATGAGTTTTAATTAATAACTGATTGTAATCTTGAAAGAATAGGTTTACTTCTCCTGCTCGTTTATGTTCATTTTGTTTCCCGAGTATTATAAGTAAATTTTCGAGAGTTTTCGATGATAATTGATCGTTATTTATCCGGTCTTTATGGTCCCAACCTAATGAATATTTTTCTAAATTATGAAGGTCCTCAGTTGTCCAACCTAGCCAGAATAATGGTAATTTTGAAAATCGCATGTACGACATCGTATTTTTTTCTTCACCATATGGTGGTGATGTGATAATAGCATTAATTTTACCCTCTTTACATGCCCAAGTTCTCGAATCCTTAAGGTATAATTCAGGTAAAAATTCTATTAGTTTTCGATCTTTAATTGTCTTGGTTAAATCACGAATGTTTTTGCTAATGCTATCTAAATTGTAAAAAAATGATTTTTGGACATTTGGTGTAAAGGCAATTAATTTTTTCCCCTTTAAAGATCGAATAAAGTAGGGGTTATCTCCTTTATCAATATTTGCTACGTCATTTATCGTCCTGGAAAATGTTAAACTAAGTAGATTTTTAACTTCTGGTTGATCAATTGAATCAATTAATTCTCTAAACTGGCATAAGTCATATATTACATTTGGTTTAAACCATAAATCTAAGTTCTTTATTTTTGGTTGGGAAATATCTGATTTTTTATTATTAGTTATATCTTCTATATATTTTTGGGAATAATCTCGTGCGAATGATAATTGCTCCTCTTCAAGTGGTGTGGTTTTTACATGTTGGATTAAATTTGCAAGAGGATTAATATCGAAACCAAATGAATGCCTTCCATTTAGCATTGCTTCCAGGTTAACAGTTCCGCTTCCGGCGAATGGATCTACAATAATACCCTCACTATGACTATACCTCTTTACAAGTCTCTCTGCAATTTGTGGAATCATGCGTGCAGGGTAATTATGGACACCGTGTGTTAAATATGTAGTATTTACTTTTGAGAAATCCCAATCCTCAATTTCATCACCCAGTAATGTTGATTGTTTAATGAAAATTACCCCCCTTCTACTTCAGTAAAAAGGATTTTTTCGTCCATTGTATATTGTAAGGGATTTTTTAATTTCCGTTTTAAATCGTTTATAAATCGTTTATTATGCTTTTTATTTAATAAGTGATTATTATTAACAATCACTATACGATCTAAAGTTGTTTTTTCAATGAATTTATCGAGATACCTTTTTTTATCTAATTTATTGGCCTCACAAATAAACAGTGCAGAATTTGCTCCCACATCTTCAACATATTCTTGATATGCATTAAATTCACCTTTTACTCTTTTATCAAGTTTTAAAATTTCGCTCCATTCTTTAATACTTTTACATTCAACCAATGTTGTAAATCCATTTTCAAGAATAAAATCGGGATTGTCAGTTGCGATTCGTAAATCTGATATGCCTTCAAACTCGCCATTATAAGGTCTGGCTTTAAGTTCAAGTTCTAAACACTGTACGCAAGATTTCCATTCGTGTTCTGTTTGAAAACTTTCACTTCGTGGTAAAATAAGACCAAGAGCTCCTTCGAAATCTGAAAAATTTTTCTCTTCCTTGGTTTGTTTATACTTTATTAATAACGTATTTATCGTATGATTTAATGGTGCTTGAAAATCTGGCTCTATTTTGTTTTCTATCAATATCGAATTTGCAATACATTTTACCTCAAAACGTAATTTTGGCGGTATCGCCATAAATAAATCGAAAGAAATGTTATATCTTAATTGTTTTAAATTTTTCGTTAAAAGTCCTACATCTTTAAGATTGTGGAGGGGAGTTTTATATTGTGATTTTAAAATTGAGGGATCAATAATTTTACCTTGAACGTAAGCGATGTTGTAAGCAACTAATAAACCCGCAGTCATATTTCCTGGAAAATCTAAATCATTAAACCATATTGGTGTTAATTGTTTATGTACATCTAAGCAACAATCTCCTTTTTCTGAAATATGAATCCAGTTATCTGAATCCTTATGGACTAATCCAGCTTGAAGTAGCCAATCAATAATTGGGACGGAAGACCGGTCTATCTCTGACTTTTGTTTTTGAGTTTTAAAATATGAGGATACAAAATCAGTTACAGATCTTTTATCCTCTTTGGGATATTTAGAAAATAGCTTATTCAGATAATCAAATTTCTTTGGATATAATAATAAATCAACTTTCATTGACCTTGCATATTGTATTTGGGGCATATTCAATGGGCGTATTGAAAGTAAATATAAGAGATTTAAAATGTGCCTACATCTATAATCATCGTATGTGTCCCTCTGGTAATTGGGATTAGTTAGTGTCATTCGACCTAATTGATTTGAAAAAAAGGCAGTTTCATAAATATCATATGGGAAAGAATCTTTAAAACGGTACTTTTTCAAATTATTCGAAATTGGATTTTTTATGTATTTATTTCTATTTTTAGTTGCCACCGTTGAAACAAGACCTAAACTTATCAAATCTCGTAGGTGATCACGTCCTCTTCGCATATGGTCTTGGTTTGTAATGATACTTATATGAGATAATTTTCTTTTAACTAATATTTTTGAAATTATTTCGGAATCAAAGCTCGTACTTGGTAAGTCATTGATAATTGCTCGGTGGCGAAATAATTTATGAACTCTTGTTAAAGGAGGAGCTATCGTAACCATAATCACCCCTAACCTCCATTGGAGTATTTGTGTCTTTTCTAAACCCAAAGGTTAAAATTTTATATTTAACCAACAGTATTTACCCTCGTAATGTTTTTATAAACATAGGATGAACCACTCATGCCCCGGCCGCAGGGCCGGGGTACTGGCATCATTTTAGGATTAGGTGACAATCCCCAACCTCCCAAATCCCTCAAAACCCTGGGCTTCTGCCCAGGGATGTGAGGCCCCACCAACGTTCACAGTGGCCTCCCCATTTTAGAAGCTCTTGCACTGTGACGTTTCTCTCTAACTTTGTTTCACAAATTGTAGAGGGCCGCACGCGCCCCCGGCCCCTTCCGGCGCGGCATAATCTTTTTACCGGCCCGCACATTCTGCCATACGGCCCATTTCAGTCGGGTCGCGGTCGGGGCTTCATGATGGAATTGGCAGAATACCGCGGAGAGACATCCGAGCTTTACGGGTTGTGGCTGGCAGTCTCAGAGAGCATCCCTTACACCGAGAAGCTGGACATGGCCGCGTTCGAGAGCGCTTTCCTGAAGAGTTCGCTGACCGAGAACATTTGCTTTCTGGCCCGGGAGGACGGAGTGCTGAGGGGCGCGGCCTTGGTGCACCTGTATCCCGGTTGGGGGGCTGTGCTCCAGCTGTGGGTCCCGCACGGCAGGTTGGGGGACGGGGCCTCCGTGAGGCTGTTGGAGAGGGCCATCGGCCTGTGCAAAGAAAAGCGGGTGCCGCAGATATCGCCGAAGCCCCTGCTCGGCTCTCCCGCGTACAACAGGTTCTTTTTGGATCATGGCTTCACCAGGAACGAGGAACATCCTGAAGGGCTGTGGATGAGGAAGTCTCTGGAGGAGGTCAGGGAATTCATTGTGCCCGAAGGCGTGGACATCGTTCACACCGAAGACCTCGACGGAAGCGGTTTCACCGAGGATTTGGCCTGCCTGGAGGCAGAGATAGCGCGGGAACAGCACGGCCTGGAGGTGAAGCCGGAAGAGAACGTCCTGGCCCTCAGGAAGGAGATGGGGGAGGAGGATGTGGT
>Ga0315274_10000369_pt1 | contig 69954 bp, 82 predicted proteins | sample YL17G02_20_MG_FD_203700 | JGI IMG/M metagenome (GOLD analysis project Ga0315274, IMG submission 203700) | Sediment microbial communities from Yellowstone Lake, YNP, Wyoming, USA - YL17G02_20 | ecosystem: Environmental > Aquatic > Freshwater > Lake > Sediment | place: USA: Wyoming | collected... | reverse complement strand
TCTGCGCCGTCGATATCGTTGGCCTGCAAACGAATAGAGATGTGCACTACTTCTTGCATAGCTGTGAAATGTTCCTCGCTGGAGCTAAGGTTGATTACGAGGGGCATACTGTAGCATATGGAGGCCATAAAACCAGAGTAGCTGCGTATCCTGTATCAGTCGACCTCGCTGCACTGCACAGAGTAGCCCGCTCGCCCCGGGTTCAAGAGTATGAAGAGAAGCTACATCCCTACCTCGGCGAACAAACGATAGTGAGAGTAGACCGCGCCGAACCAAGCAAGAATATCTCCCGCGGCTTAAAAGCCTTCGCCATGCTGCTGGATCGTTATCCCCACCTCGTGAACAAGGTCAAGCTCCTCTGCTTTGTGGTTCCCTCGCGTTCCGGGATAAAACAGTACGAAAGGTACACCCAGGAGATATTCGACTCTGTGGAGGCAATAAATACCAAGTATGGAACCGAAGGATGGCAGCCAATAAAACTCTTCTTCGAAAATAACTATGCCCAGTCGATAGCAGGCATGTGCCTCTACGATGTGCTCTTGGTGAACCCGGTGATCGACGGTATGAACCTGGTGGCTAAAGAGGGGCCTGTAGTCAATACCAGAAATGGCGTCCTCGTTTTGTCGGAGTCCGCAGGTGCCTACGAGCAACTGAAGGAAAACGTTATCTCTGTGGCACCGGCAGATTTGGAAGGAACAACACAGGCGCTTTACGAAGCATTGACTATGGAACCTGCTGAGAAGAGAAGAAGAGCCGAGGCGCTCAAGAAAAGCATCCAAGAGGAAGACATCACTACGTGGCTTTATCATCAATTCAGAGATCTCAGGAATCTCGCCTGTCAACTCCCCATGCTTCTGCCTGTCTAGTAAAGAGCTTCACATCCAGCAAAGTGTTACATTACAACCCTGGTTAACACTTTCTGAGGCTTTACAGCACTGCGAAGAGGTTGCATCATTCTGCTAAGAGTGTTAATCTGATACCGCTCAAATTCTTAGGGGCAGGTAAAGAAAAAGTGAAGTTCGCTAAGCACCAGCTAGGGTTCTTTCTATATGGTTTTATTTTCTGGCTCCCTGTAGCGATAGTGGTCCTGGTTTGTGTCTACATTTTTGGAAACCTGGAAGATTTCGGGCACTCATTCCTCACTTTCTTTATTCCGGATCGGTTCGTTTATACGGGTCTGGGAATAGTGTTTTGGCTAGTAATCTTCTTCTTGAGCGGCGTACTATTGAAAGCAACGGCTGTGGGCGACTTTTTCTCAGGTGTTCCAATCGTGGGGACTTTTTTCCGAAGGGGCGGGGAGATAATCACCGTAGATACGTTAGCAAATCTCACGCCGTGCCTTTTTTTGTATTCGCCGACCTGTCCTTCTTACGGCTGGATACTCTCGGAGGAAAAAGTCAGACTGAATAACGAAAAGGCTAACTTCGGCCTGGTAAATGTCTATTACCCCAACGTGCCTACTATACTAACCGGCCAGGTTTACTCGGTCAGGAAAGAGACAGTGATTAAACTCGGTAACCCTTCCAGAGAGGTAATCGACGTATTACTTTACGGGTTGAGAAGGCCAGAGGATATTCAATATCTCCCCTGGGCAGATGAGACCGAAGAAGAATTCCAGGAAAGAGCCAAACGTTTCGGGTTGAATCAACCGCCGACCAGACTCCAATAGTAGCACGACTTTTAGCTTCTCGCTGCAGAGGTCATCATCTACAGTCTGACATGAACCACTGATAGCTACATCTGGGCCCTGGGTCGATACTGAATAGCCTCTGCTAAGTGGCTAGCGGAGATGTTCTCAACGCCTGCGAGGTCAGCGATAGTACGTGCTAGCTTCAATATGCGGTGGAAGGCGCGCGCTGAAAGAAATAATTGCTTCATCGCTGCCTGGAGCAGGCTCTGTGCGGAAGACTCCACCTGGCAGAACTCGCGTACCTCCAGAGGCGTCATATCAGCGTTTGAGGCAAGCTTTGTCCCATTGAATCGCTGCCTCTGAATCGAACGCGCTTGTTCAACACGTTGACGCACAATCTCTGAGCTTTCGCCCATCCTGTCGTCCGCCAGCTTCTCGTAATCGATGCGAGGGACTTCAACAAAGATATCAATGCGGTCAAGCAAGGGCCCGCTGATCCGCTTCTGGTAGCGCGAGACCAGCATCGGGGAACAGGTGCATGACTTAACCGGGTCTCCATAGTAGCCGCAGGGACAGGGGTTCATAGCCCCCACCAGCATGAAGTTGGCCGGGAAGGTAACGCTGCCCTGGGCACGGCTGATGGTCACTACCTTATCCTCCAAGGGCTGACGCAAGACATCCAGGTCAGCTTGCCCGAACTCGGGAAGCTCATCGAGAAAGAGGACGCCTCTATGGCTCAGGCTTATCTCACCGGGCCTTGGCCAGTGACCGCCGCCCACCAGCCCCGCATGTGATATTGTATAGTGCGGCGCCCTGAAAGGCCGCTGCATGATGAGCGGGGTATCCTGCGGCAGAAGCCCGCTCACGCTGTAAATCTTGGTGACCTCCAAAGCCTCCTGAATATCCATCTTGGGCAGAATAGAGGGCAGCGAACGAGCCAGCAGTGTTTTCCCGCTCCCCGGCGGTCCGCTCATAACCAGGTTATGCCCGCCTGCAGCGGCCACCTCTAATGCCCGCTTCACATGCTCCTGGCCCTTGATGAGAGCAAGATTGGTCAACGATGACAATTCCTCAGACGCTTCAATTGTGACCTTATCCGTCACATAGCTTGGTATAGGCTCTACCCCACGGAGATGCCCAACCAGTTGAGATAAAGAGGAGACCGGTATAATCGTGACACCTTCGATTAGAGAAGCCTCTTGGGCATCAGCAGCAGGTACAAAGACTGTGGAGATTCCCTTATCTTTAGCCAGACCGACCATGGAGATGATGCCATGAGTATGCCGCAGGCCGCCGTCGAGCGAGAGTTCGCCCAGAAAAAGCATCTGCGAGGCGTCCACCGAGACCTGTTCTGAACTTAGAATTATGCCCACCGCAATCGGAAGGTCATAGGCAGGACCGGCTTTCTTGAGGTCAGCGGGGGCAAGGTTCACCGTTATCCGCCTCATGGGGAAGTGACACCCCGAGTTCCTGACAGCCGAGCGCACCCTCTCCCTGGCCTCCTGGACTGCCGTATCTGGTAATCCAACGATATTCACAGCAGGCAGTCCACTCAGAATATCAACCTCTACCTCAACCTCTTGAGCATCCAGACCGACTACTGCAGCGGTTTTGACCTTTGCCAGCATCCTTTAAAGTCGTCTCCTTCCCTAAACAGCCGCCATATTATAGCAGGTATAAGATTGCGATACAAATACAAGATAAGCGCTGACGACAAAATATATAATAAGTCCAGAGCCTCGGTGCAATCCTTGACGTCACACCCTCCCAAAGATAGAATGCTGAGAGAGCATCTGGTCGTAGGGAACCAAAGAGGGTTGGATGGCGAACGACGAGTCATCAATGCAGGGCGCTTCACCCGATATAAAATATACCTCATTCTCTTCGGGGAAATGGTCTCATGCCTCAACCGCTGTGCCTATGGAGATGGCGCTGACCATCTATATAGATAACACGGAATTGGTGACCATCCTATGTACGCCGACCAAGCTGAATTGCCTCGTCCTGGGGTTCCTCTATTCGGAGGGCGTAATCTCCGGCATGAGCGATGTGGCAAGTATGCGGGTATGCGAGGAGGACTCACTGGCCGATGTCAAGCTGAGCAAGCCCGGATATACGCCACCAGTACGACGCACCCTGGCTTCCGGCTGCGGAGGAGGAATCAGCTTCGCAACTGAGACGCAGAAGGTAGAGTCCCAGATTACGGTTAAGCCCGAGGAAGTGCTCTCCCTGATGAAGCAATTGAATGAGAAGGCGGAGCTATATCGATTTTCCGGCGGCGTACATACCTCCGCGCTCTGCAATAACAGCAACGTGCTAGTAGTTGCTGAAGATATAGGGAGACACAATACTTTAGATAAGATTGTGGGCGAATGCCTTTTGACCAAGTTGTCAACTACTGACAAGCTGCTCCTTACCACGGGCCGCATCTCCTCTGAGATGTTATCGAAGGCAGCGAGGATGAGAACCCCAATCATAGTTTCCCGCAGTTCACCTACAGACCGGTCTATTTCACTAGCTCAAAAACTGGGCATCACGCTGATTGGCTATGTGCGCGGCAATCGCTTATCGGTTTACTCCCACGGAGATAGACTGCTGCCGTCATAGAATTGGACCAGAATTCAAAATGCACATAACCGTGGATGCGAGAGGTATACCCTGCCCTAGGCCGCGCCAGATGACTATCGAAGCTATCCGCCAGGCAAAACAGGGCGAGACGGTTGTTGTGCTGGTCGACAGGGCTGCGGCTCGAGACAGCGTCATCAGGGTAATCAAGGCGTTCCAACTCCCCTATAAATCGGTGAAGAAGGCCAACCGCTACGAAATCCACATCACCCGAGAGAAACTATGGATGGAAAAGTGAGCGATACCAATGACCAGCAGGGCTGCATCGCTCCAAAGCCAAAGAAGGATTGCCAAACCGTATCCTATCCTTTATCCTATAGCCGCAAGAAGGAAGCTACCGTCATTTCGGAGCCAGTAGTATCCGATTCTGGAGAGCGATAGTTGCAGCATCTTTTTTCCGTCTGGCAGGAGTTTTCCAAGCGCCTCAAAGAAGCAAGACGCGTGCTCCTGCTGTGTGACTACGATGGCACCCTCACTCCCATCGTAGACAGGCCAGAGCTAGCGGACTTATCCGAAAAGACGAGGCAAATGCTGCAGACTCTGTCGCGTCAAAGCCATTTCACTCTAGGCATCATCAGCGGCAGGGCGCTGGCTGACCTCAGACAGAGGATAGGCGTCAGCAACATAATCTACGCTGGCAATCACGGCCTGGAGATAGAGGGGCCCGGCGTCAGTCTGGTTAATCCACTGGCAGCGGAGATGAGGCCCGTATTCCGCCTGATAAACCAGGTATTGAAAAAAGCCCTGGCGCCGATAAGAGGAGTACAAGTCGAAGATAAAGGACTCACTATCAGCGTACACTACCGTATGGTGGAAGAGGGCAAGTCTGAGGAAGTGACAAATGCCTTCGAAAAAGTCATTGCCACGGCGCTTTCTCTGGGGAAGATCGTGATAACCTCGGGGAAGAAGGTCTACGAGGTAAGACCGGCAGTAAAGTGGGACAAGGGTGAAGCTATAGCCTTGCTCATCAAGAGTTTCGGAAAAACAAAGACGAAGAAAGAGCTGCTGCCTATATACCTCGGCGATGACCAGACCGACGAAGACGGGTTCAAGGTGATAGAGAAGCACGAAGGTATCTCAGTCTTTGTCGGAGAGGAGACGGGAAACTCCGCAGCGCGCTACTACTTGAGTTCTCCTGCGGAGGTCGAGCAGTTTCTAGAACGGCTGGTTCATCCTGCCCCAAACGGCTAATTATGTGCTAAGATATGTCGGGAGGTACGATGGAAAACAAATACCGCTCCCTTCCCAGTGTGGATAAGTTGCTCTCCGACAGTAAAATCAAGCAGCTCGGTGAAATATATCCTCACGACCTGCTGGTAGCCCTCATCCGCCAGCGTCTGGAACAAGAAAGGGCTTCGATTGCCCGGGGCGCTCCGTCCTCTTCCATTGATGAAATCGTAGAGTCGATTCGTGCCCGCGCAGACTCACTGGCGTCTCCACGCCCGCGCTATCTCATAAACGCATCGGGAGTCATACTTCATACCAATCTGGGGCGTGCCCCGCTGAGCAAAGAGGCAATCGCAGCTATGGAGGTAGCCTCGAAGGGCTACTGCGACCTGGAGTTAGACCTCGATAGCGGAACCAGGGGCTCGCGCAACACCCACGTCGAACAGCTACTGTGCCAGCTAACGGGTGCTGAGGCTGCTCTGGTGGTAAACAACAATGCCTCCGCAGTGCTGTTAGGCCTTACTGCTCTGGCTAAAAAGAAGGAGGTCATCGTCTCCCGGGGCCAGTCGGTGGAGATCGGCGGCGGCTTTCGCATTCCCGAAGTAATGAAACAGAGCGGAGCCAAGCTGGTTGAGGTGGGAACTACCAACTGTACCTACGCTCACGATTTCGAGCAAGCCATCAGCCCTCGCACGGCAGCTTTGCTGCGGGTTCATTCCAGCAACTTCAAGATAGTGGGCTTCACCGACGTAGTCACCCTGGAAGAACTGGTAGCGCTGGGAAACAAATACAAAATACCTGTATTCGATGACCTGGGCAGCGGCTGTCTACTGGACACCATGCAGTTTGGACTCGACCCCGAGCCCATGGTGCAAAAGAGTGTAGCCATCGGCGTCGGGCTGGCATTTTTCTCTGGTGACAAGCTCCTGGGAGGTCCCCAGGCAGGCATTATAGTTGGCAAAAAGCAACTGGTGGACAAACTAAAGAAGCATCCACTGGCCCGGGCCGTGCGCATCGACAAGATAAGACTGGCCGGGCTGGTAGCTACCTTAATCCCCTACCTGAAAGGCGAGGCACTGAAGGCCCTCCCTGTGTGGCGCATGATAGCGATGCCGCTGAAAGATATCGAGGGGCGAGCTAAACTCTGGGCTCAGGAATTCGGCGATTTAGCCAGAGTGATTGAGGGAGAGAGCATGATAGGAGGCGGCAGCCTGCCCGGAGGCACCCTGCCTACCAAGCTCGTCGCCATCGGCAAACCGAGCAAGGCAAAAGAGCAAAGCCTGGCTCAAAAACTAGCTCAAAGGCTGCGGGCGCAGGAGCCACCAGTGGTGGGGCGCATCAGTGAGAATGTCCTGCTCCTCGACCCGCGCTCCGTGATGCCCGAAGAGGATAAGGCCATGCGACAGGCGCTTCGCAGTGCATTCGCCGATTTAGGGGCAAAAGGGAAAATTTGATGTTTGTGCTCGGCACTGCGGGCCACGTAGACCACGGCAAGTCCGCCCTGATACAAGCCCTCACCGGAATAGACCCCGACCGCCTGCGAGAGGAAAAGGAACGGGGCATGACCATCGACCTCGGCTTCGCCTGGCTGCAACTGCCCAGCGGGCGGGAGGTAGGTATCGTCGATGTACCGGGGCATGAGCACTTCATCAAGAATATGCTGGCTGGCGTAGGCGGAATAGACCTCGCTCTGCTCATAGTTGCTGCCAATGAAGGGGTGATGCCTCAAACCAAAGAACATCTGGCCATTCTCGACTTGCTGGGAATAAAGAAAGGCATCGTGGTCATCACCAAAAAAGACCTGGTTGACGAAGAGTGGTTGAACCTGGTCAAGATGGATGTCGAGGAGCTAATAGCGCCAACAACCCTATCCGGCGCACCTATAATCGCAGTCTCTGCTGTAACGAGGGAGGGCTTGCCCGAGCTGATTGCCGCTATCGACCAGCTCCTGAGTTCCATGCAGCCCAGGAAGGACACCGGCAGGCCCAGACTTCCCATAGACCGCGTCTTCACCATAGCAGGAGCAGGGACGATAGTCACCGGCACATTGCTGGACGGCTCGTTCCACGTGGGGCAGGAGGTTGAGATTGTCCCGGCGGGCTTGAAATCGCGGCTCAGGGGACTGCAAACACATAAAACACATTTAGATACCGCGACTCCCGGCAGCCGGGTCGCAGCTAACCTGGTCGGTATCGCCACCACACAATTGAAGCGCGGAGACGTGTTGACGAATCCGGGCTGGCTCGCTTCTACCAGGATGTTGAACGTCAAACTCAGCCTGCTCCCATCGACCCGTCACCCCTTACGGCACAATGCCACCGTAAGCGTTCACAGCGGCACCAGCGAGGTTATGGCTAAAATCCGCTTGCTGGAGAAAGACGAACTCAAGCCCGGCGATACATCCTGGGCTCAACTGCTCCTGGCGGAGCCAGTGGCTGTGGTCAAAGGAGACCGCTTCGTAATCCGCTCTCCTCAGGATACCCTGGGGGGCGGAGAGATAGTCGAGACCCACACCAAGCGATATCGCCGCTATCGCTCTGCCCTCATCCAGAGCCTGGAGAGCAAAGAGAAAGGGACTGCCCAAGAGATTTTAATAGCGACGCTGGAGACAAATCAGCCGCAAGATACAGGAACGCTGATACATAATAGCGGACTGCCACCCAAAGAAGCCATGCCAACGATAGAAGCCCTTATCAAAGAAAAAAGCCTGGTGGCAATCGGCATAGGAGAGCACCGTATCCTCTTCACTGCTTCCGGCTGGGATAATCTGCAGGAGAAAGTGAAAATTGTGGTGCAGGACTACCACAAGAGATTACCCACCAGGCCCGGAATGCCCCGAGGAGAGTTGGGCAGCAAGTTACAGCTATCCGCCGCAGCCTACGCCCTCACCCTGCATAGACTTCTCGATGACGGTATCCTTATCGAGGAAGGAGCAGCCGTCCGTCTCCCCACTCACCAGATCCAGCTCAGCAGGGAGCAGCAAGCGAAGGTAGATAGCTACCTGCAATCACTGGCTCGCAACCCCTATGCCCCGCCCGGCGACATCATGCCCGAGCCGGAATTGCTTAACTTTCTCATCAAACAGCGCCGCGTGGTCAAGGTGAGTGACAACGTTGTGTTTTCAGCCTCGGCCTACGATGAAATGGTCAAAAAGATAGTGGCTCACATCAAGTCAAAGGGGAAGATAACGCTGGCCGAGACCAGGGACCTGTTCAACACCAGCCGCAAGTATGCCCAGGCTCTGCTGGAACACCTGGACCAGGAGAAAATCACCCGCCGCGTGGGAGATGAACGGGTGCTGGGTTCAGGAAGCACTTAAATATGGCGGGAAGATAATTGAGGTGCTACAGTTTTGTATAGCATTGCCGGTACTAACATAAGATGTGCCATAACCATTAGGGGCTGGTCAATTACCTAGCAGTGGTGAGCCCAGGTTATTCTGGTTATCAATCGGAAGTGACGCTGGTGTCAAGAACTGCTTCGATTTCCTCCCTGGTCATTCCCGCACGCAACTGCGGTTCATATAGCAGTTTAATGATCTTGCGGTCTATCGAGGAATATTGAGTCGTTGTAGTCCATCCCTGATAGAAAATACTGTCTGGGTATTTTAGAGGTTCGTTGGCAAGCCCGAGACTATGCGTGAGCTCTTCTCTTATTAGATGTTGCCGTTGTTGCTGTGTAGTATTTTCCGTATCGATTAATATTGTCGATTTTATGATTATATTAGTAGATAGGTACCACTCATTCCAACAGAATCCCAAATTTCCAGGTACGTAATTCGGTTCTATGCTGGGAAACTGAGATCCAGGAACAAAATATATGTCGACGTTTGGGTCAGTATAGACAATCTGGAGCCTTACTGCGCTAACCCCACTTGTCAAATCATTCAATTCTTTAACGATAGCGGATAGGCTATCTTCATCTACTCTTGTTGGCGACCCGTTAATTTTGATACGCACATCACCTGTCCACTTGCGTAATACAAGAGATGTGTTGCCATATTCTGTGCCCAAAGCAATATCAAAGAAGTAGTCAATCGCCTCAGAGCCATAAGGTTGTCGTAAAGAGCCACTCGATACTGGTGTAGGAGTCGGGATTGGAGTAGGCGAAAGACTAGGGCTGGGTGTAGCGGTTGGAGTTGGGGTAGGCGTGGGTGTCGTTTTAGTGCACGATATCCCAGGTATCAGTAAACCTAGCACTACTGCTATGATAAGTACGTACGATAGAACTCTAATCATTCTTCCCCCGTATTTCTTGCGATATTCTACTACGATTTGTATTCTACCACAGAAGTCCATGGTCTGCCGTTCTGGGATACACTATACCAACAAGTGGATTAGCAGAAGATTAGCAAAAATCGAAAAACCTGGCGGGAGCGGATGGGGGTCGAACCCACCAAAGACACTTTTAATGCCCCTCAACGGGTTTGAAGCCCGCGGAGCCCACCGGGACTCAACCGCTCCCCTGCAAGCTTAGTATAAATCACCCGGAACGCAAGCGCAACAGACTCGCCTCAAACCTGTTGAACACAGCTACTCCGATTGTATCCCCTGTTCACCACGAAGGATGGAAAATACTATCTCACATAACTGAATGTAGTCCCGTTCGTGGTGAGCTTGTCGAACCAGGAACGGGCCGTTCACCCTTCGACAGGCTCAGGGCGAACGGAACAAACGCTATTTTAAAAGCAATGACATATGCTGGCCCTTTGATAGACTCAGGCGAACGGTAGAAAAGCTATTTTCAAAGCGGTGACGAAGAAGCCTATGGCAACATCGCCGAAGCTTTCAATTATGGCTAATTAACAGGCAACCGCATCCTATTTCTTGAGAAGGCTTAATAGGGCATTGAGTAATAAGCCCACACCCCCCAGGATAACAATCAAAGGCCACCAGTCACCGATCCCGCCGAGAACAGCGCCACCGGCAGAGAGCATGAGAAAAGCGAACATGAGACGGCACCACATAAACCTGCGAGGGGCGAACTGAAGGTACCGCGCCACTACGTCAAATAACGAAATAGCACCCATACCCAAAAGGAAGTAGGCCAATGTTTCCTTAGCAGACAACACATCACGTGACCAGAGGAACAAAATTACGCCAATCAGCAGCAATTCCAGGCCCAAAACCATGCCATAAGTCCAGACACGTCGGCGCTTCACCTCTCTCATACCTTTGCCCCTTTCTCAGCACGCTCACTATGCCTATGTTCTGGCTTCCCCAGGTTCTTTATAGAGTATTTTAGCATATGCTACAATACTCCCTTAAGAGTGATACATATAATACCACAAAAACGTCACCTTGCACAGGATCTTCACAAACAATGCCGCCAGATATTGTATAATGCTTCTAAAGAAGCGGTTTAAAGCATGGCCATTATAGAGATTTACGGCGTTAAGTTCCTCAAGTGCGATAAAAGCGACTGCAAATGGAACGCAGGCTACACTCCCGGTGACCTGAACCGACACGGGTTAGAATTCACCGCCAAACATGACATGGGCATCAGGATATGCAATTTCGATAACATAGGCAACGTAGCACCCCTGCCTTTTAGCTTCAATTTGGCGGCAAGTCAGAAGTAGTAGCGTCACTGCATACCCCAAAGCTTCAGGCAAGGTGCTCCGAAACCACTTGGTTTTTAAGATTCCTTGTCAATTCACGCAGAATCCTGTAGAATTATCGTATTAACACGCTACAATAATTTATCTAATAGCACACTGGCTAGGTGTTTGATATGAAGAACTTAGAATTGTTGAAACCTATTGTATTTGTTGACCTGGAGACCACAGGCCTTAATCCTTCCTCAGACAGAATAGTAGAGGTGAGCTTGCTAAAAATCCATGCAGATGGCCACGAGGATTACCTGGCAGAGCTAATTAACCCGGGGATTCCCATACCAGAAGAGGCTACGGCAATACATGGGATAAGTGACTCTGACGTTGCAGGTAAGCCCACTTTTAAGCATTGTGCAAGCCAAATCAAAGAATTTATAGGAGACCATGACATTGGCGGGTTTAATGTTAAGCGATTTGACCTTCCTTTGTTGGAAACCGAATTTAGAAGGGCCGCTATCAAGTTTTCTCGGGGAAATAGAGCCATTGTTGATGCTCAAGTTATCTATCACCTATTTGAGAAGAGGGATCTGGAAGCTGCATATTATAAGTACTGCGGTAAACAGCTAGACAAGAAGCATAGATCCGATGTAGATGTGAGAGCTACCGTCGAAATCTTGGACGCTCAGGTTTCGTTCTATACGGAGTTACCAAGGGATACGGTTGGTCTACATCAATTGTGCTGTGCCCCCGGGGAGTCTAATTGGATTGATGCCAGTGGTAGATTCGTTGCCGTAGAGGGCGAGATTACGTTCAATTTTGGCAAATACAAGGGTAAGCGTCTGAAGGATATCGCAAAAAAGGACCCTAGTTATCTGGATTGGATTCTACATAACCCGGATTTCTCTCTGGAGACGCAAGAAATAGTCCTGAAGGCATTAGACGAGATTTGACATAAGTGCTATTGACTTTTCACGAAATATGATATATAAATTTAATTAGAACACCCCAATTTTCGGAATATGCGAAAATATGCTCGGATTTTGTAGATGATGCCTCCTGAATTGACTATTTCTCCAGAAGTGATTGGCAATCAGCTGAGACTTGCGAGAAACAGTTTAGACTTAACCTTGAATGACGTGAGTCATCAAATAAACCTGCCTATATCTACAATATCGGACATGGAGCGCGGGAAAAGGCAGGTCACTAGCATAGAACTCTTCAAATTTTCCAGGCTGTACAACCGCTCGGTGGATTTTTTTATCAGAAATCTTCATTCTGGGGATTCCTTCAATGTACTGTTGCGTGCCGTTGATGAGAGAGCTTTGTCCAAGGAATCCATAATAAAATTCCAGAGCCTCTGCAGTGACTATATTTTCCTGAGAGACTTATTGAAAATGCCTGATACGGTATCACCACCAGACTACTCTAAAAAACAGCCTAGTTTGACAGATGCAGAGGAAATCGCGGAAGGGGAGAGAAGTGCACTTGGGCTGAATGGTCAGCCAATCAAAGACATTTGCGACCTGCTTGACAGCAAACGAGGAATAAAGATTTTCCACTTGCCTGAAAATCCGGACAAATTTTCTGGTGCCTTTGCAAATGATGAGGCATGTGGAGCCTGCTTCTTAATCAATTTAAACCATCCGACTAGAAGACGGACATTTACAATAGCGCACGAGTATGCTCATTGCATCGCTCACAGAGATAAGCTAGCACACATAGACTATAGCGAACCGTTTGAAGACAATAGCCAAAATGAGCGCTTTGCAGATGCCTTTGCAGCTGCTTTTCTAATGCCTAGGGGCACCGTTGTCGAAGTCCTGAACCAACTAAAATCTGATAGAAAAGATCCGATAGCCCTGCTTATAATTCAATTGGCAATCTATTTTGGAGTCAGTTTTGAAGCCGCTGGTTGGAGATTGGTGTCACTGCGGAGACTGAATAAGGAAAAGTGGCATAATATTCTGGAACAACGTATACCATCAACACCTATAGCTAGATTTCTGGGTTATGATATACAAGGTGATTACACGCCTGAGATGCTGCCTAGGCGATACAAGTACCTGTGCTATCAGTCCTATAATAAACGTTTAATCTCCTTTGAACGCTTGGCTGAACTCCTGCACAGAAATTTCTATGAACTTCAGGATGAGTTAGCCAACCAAGAAAGGTGACAAACACATGTCACCTTTCTGTAAACCGGTCATACTAGACAACAACTGCATCAGCAATTTCCACTATGCCGAATCTCTGAAATCTATTCTAGCTTTGTGGCCAGCAGGGACTTTCAAGATACCGCAGCATGTCGTCGCCGAAGCTGCTAGGTGGCATGAGCACGGAGAAGAAGTATGCAAAATCATCAAAGAATTAGCAGACTCTTGCATCGTTGAGATCATTAGCATCGATGACAAGTCTGATGATGAAGTGAATGCATATATGCAATTGAAGTTAGCAGCACCTGTCTTGGGCGATGGTGAATCAGAGTCGATTGCGATAGCTAGTAATAGAAATCATATTGTAGCTACAGATGACGGAATTGCTACAGAACGGTGCAATACAATGTTTCCTTCAGTAGAAGTAATAACAACTGCAGACATTTTCAAGATGGCAAAGTCAGACGGCTTATTGCAAGAATCTCAGATCAATAAAATGTGGAGACTTATTAAGCAAAAAAGGCGAAAGGCCAATATCTAGCGGAACTAGTGTATCCCACAGTGGAAAATTATTAGGATTGTGTTAACACAGTACCGCCTCGGCCTCGATATCGTCGGGTAGTGGGAGAGTAGTTTGACAGTACCTTTCAGTTTCAATTTGCCGGTTGCTGCCAGGGCTTGACCGTCCCATAAGAACAGGGTGCTATAATAGGGGGTGAAATGAGTAATCGGCCAAGAATTAAGCAAAGCCCAATACTACGCTTAGGTGAGCCCGTACCAGAGTTACCGATTGACGAACTCGCGATACCACCTGGGCTACTGTGGCAAAATATCGATACGCAGCCAGTACTTATATTGGCTTGCCTGTTTTACGAAATACGCAGGATTCCGCAGGCTAATGAGGAGTTGACGGTATGTTATGAACACTGGTATAAGACCATATTCAACAAAGTTAAGTTGATGCGCAAAATTGGCGGAGAAGTTCCACACCCAGACGAAAAAGGCAAGGTAAACATGGAACCGGTAATTGACAAAATAGAAAAACAACGTGGGTTTGATCAATCCGATGTTGATAATGACTTGGACAAGGCACTCGGCGCCTGGGTTAGACAATGGGCCTGTGGAAGTAGAGCAATGATGATCTGTATTCACTATTATTGGCTATTTTGGGCTGGGGTAGAGGAAATGTATGGCAAACAACGTAGACTCTCCAAGAGGGTAATCAGGAATGCCCAACAACCTAATAGCGGCTTTATACAATACTTTAACCAGGGTATCGATAAGATGGCGGGCGAGCAGGCAAAATTCTGGAGAGTCTTAATGAGTCCAGAGTTGAAACGCTGCGATAGAGTTGCAAGAGCCGAAGCCAGGGAAAATGCCCACGAAAAGGGCTTTAATCTCACATACGAAAGAAATTTCACGCGCCGAATATGGTGCTTTGTCCAGTATGAATGCCTCGGCAAGAGAATAGAGGACATTGTAGTAGAGGCTGAGGAAAGGAATATAAGCCTTCCTCTAAAAACGCTGTATGATGACAGAAACATCGATAAATACTTCCATCCCTTCTATGAGGCATTGTCATTATCGGCGCCAATCACTAAACGGGCTAGGGATAAGGTTAGAATAGACTATCCGGTGGAATCTAACCCCGAAAAAACGGAAAAAATAGCTTCGCAAGTGCGCCAAAAATTACCGTGACACCTAATATTGGTGTCTGTTAATCTCCACCTAGAGGCAAGAAAAAGGTGGAGATTTTTTTATTCCCTGGCGCTTTAACCCTCGGAGCTAAAATCCGCATGGCGCGGGTAGGCCGTCACTGGCGGCAAGTTGACCTGGCGGGCCAGGCGGGAGTTCCCCAAACAGCCGTTAGCGCACTAGAACGTGGCCTCAATATCTACCCAAAAGCTGAAAAACAAATCCTTCAAAGTCTAGGGCTTCTTAGCGATGGTATCGAGCATTACCAGAAGTTAATCACCGCTTACCAGGCAACAACTCAGTTGCGAGACTATTTTCAGAAGCGATTGGAATATCTGCAAGATGGACAAGGGCAAGCGTTTAGAGATTAAAGTCGAGATTGAACCCGGTGAGGCTACGCCTGCGCAACAAGCAGCTTGGTTGAGGCTATGGACTAAACTGCTATCCGAAGGCCAGAAGCAGACAGACGATGCCGAAAAGAGGGGGAGCAAGCCATGCCACTAACACGATATGAGCAAGAGACGATAATTCGTTTTTGTGAGGCTGAAGATACTGCCAGTGTCTACACCTATAACGAAAGGTGGATAAAGCACCTGGAGGGCATGGGATTCAAGCCGACTCGGGTAAATTCTTTTGGGGGAAAAGACTATGTTATCCCGAAACACATGGTGCACTTGCCGCGTAAAAAAATGGCGTTATCACCCACAGAAAAAGCGAACCGCGCTGAAAGAGCCCGGCGGTTGCACGTTAAAAAGCTACCAGTGGCTAGTAACCATGTAAATTTACAGGGAAATCAGTGACGAAATGACAAACAGGTGGTTTGGTATGGGTGACAAGGGACATAGTCCATTTTACGCCTTGCTATGCCCCGGAAAATGTCTAACAGGGCGTTTTAGGGGCTGATAGCACAGGACCGAGGGGCGAAATGGTAAGTACAGAGTTTTCGCAGTACATAGACAAATATAAATCCTGGGGTTTTTGCCTTTTACCCATACAGTATAAATCAAAGAAACCCCAGGTTAAGTGGCAGCTATATCAAAAGCGGAAGCCGAGCGATAACGAGCTGCAGTCATGGTTCCACGGCAACCATGCCAATGTCGCGATAGTCTGCGGGGCAATAAGCCGTAATCTTGTAGTTTTAGACTGTGACAACGAGGAGCTTTACCTGGGGCTATCTGATTTCTTTTATGAGAAGTTTGGCCGCAAGATAGATGAACTCACTCCGATAGTCAAAACAGGCGGCGGCGGATACCACATATATTTAATAGTTAGACAGTTGCCACAGCTCTTTCATCCTGTCGGTGAGGACCGGAAGCATATACCGGATATTCAGAGCGAAGGCGGTTATGTTCTCGCCCCGCCTTCGATTCATCCTTCGGGCAATCCCTACCGGCTCCTTAATCCCCAAATCACCAAGATATTCACCATAGAATCACTGAGCGAGCTCGCGATAGATATACCTACAACACGAGAAGCCATGCGCGGATCTGGAGCCCAAAACGAACCGGGGTGGGTGACTAAGGCGCTTCAGGGTGTAGGTGAGGGCGAACGCGACAACACTTGTATTAAACTCGCCGGTTACTTTCGCAACAGGCAGCCGGAGGACGTGACAACTTCAATCTTACTGGACTTTGCAGCCAAGTGTAATCCCCCCTTAGACGAAGCAACCGTCCGGAAGTGTGTCAAGAGCGCTTACAGTTATCCTGATTCTGACACCCAGGCGAGAAGCCTAGAGAAGTACCCGGCGGCAGTGCTAAATGACGTTTTATTGGCTTGCCAACGGTATTTATTTATGCCAGATACTGGCGCCCTTGAAGTGTTATTGGGCGCAGCCGCAGCTAACCACTTGCCAGGCGATCCGGTGTGGCTGCTGCTAGTAGGCCCCCCAGGATACGGAAAGACAGAGCTATTAAACAGCCTCACAAAAGCGCCTGATATTTACCATGTCGCAGTATTAACCGAAGCCTCTTTATTATCGGGGACTCCCAGGCGCGAAGCGCAGGGATCAAAAGGCGGCTTACTTCGTCAGATAGGAGAATTTGGGATTCTGCTTGTTAAGGATTTTGGTGGAATCTTATCCCTTACCAGGGAGAGCCGGGGGCCTATTCTGGCAGCCTTGCGAGAGGTTTATGATGGTGCCTGGACTCGCTATGTGGGTAGTGATGGTGGACGGATGCTCACCTGGCAGGGCAAGGCGGGGCTAATTGGGGGAGCGACACCTTCAATAGACCAGCATTATGCGGTTATGGCGGCGCTAGGTGAGAGATTTAGCTACTTCCGGCTAGAAGAAGGGGAGGAGGCTAACAAGGCACAAGCCGCCTTAATCCAGGCAGGGCATGAGGCGGAGGTGCGGAGCGAAATGGCGAAACTTGTTGCCGGACTTCTCACAAATATAGACTTTTCAGCGCAGCAGCCGGAAATCTCGATAGCGGAACGAGATAAACTTGTAGCACTTGCAACATTCACAACGCGATGCCGAAGCATTGTTGAGAGAGACACTTCACAGACAAAGGAAATACAGCTTATACCAGGCGTTGAGAGCCCTACGCGGCTAGTGAAGGTATTGGCCCAGTTGCTTCGGGGACTTCAGATAGTGGGAGTTACCAAAGAACGAGCCTGGGAGCTGGTAACAAAAGTGGCGCTGGACTCCATGCCGGCCCTTAGACAACGAATTATCTTAGCCATGTTACGGGCAGATAAGGAGTTCGAGAACACGGAACTAGCGACTATCCTGGGCTATCCTACTGTCACGATACGGCGGACGCTGGAAGATATAACGTGCTATGCAATCGTTAAACGCGAATCCCAGGGTGCCGGCAAATCAGATATATGGAGCTTGACACAATGGGCTCGAACTACATACAGAGAAGCAAACAAGACCTTATCCTAAATACTAAAGGGAGTATAGGTACAACTCTCATTTAATTTACTAATAACTTATTGTTTAGTATTTAGGATAAGGTTGGGAGGCTAAATGGTGGAAAAGTTGACGACAACGGTTAAATGCCCAGGGTGTGGTGCGGTGTGTCAGGGGGAAAAGTGGCAGTCGAATGGGCGAATCTACGAAGATATTGTGTGCAAGACGTGCACTAAGTCCTGGGGTAGGATTGACGGCTGTAATTGGCTGGATATGAGCGGGCTGTTTATACCTTCTCAGGTAGCAGAGCAAATACACAAGGGGGTGAAGGCATGAAGTACCAGGATATAGTCACTAATGTAAATTGGGTAATAGCCGGGTATTCTATGCCACTGACTTTGCGTCAGATTTACTACCGGCTCGTTGCTGGCGGACTGATACCGAATAACCGCAGTAATTACAACCAACTGTCTAGCCAATTAGTCATAGCGCGGGAAAGAGGGGACGTTGACGATGATAGGATAGTTGACCGGAGCCGGTCCGTAGAGGATATGTCATTCGATGGGGCTGAGGGCTTCATCAGCGCTTGCCGGTCTACCCTAGAAACGCATTATTTAAAGCGTCTTTGGGATTCTCAGCCATTCTATGTAGAGGTTTGGGTAGAAAAGGATGCACTCAGCCAGGTAATAGCTAATGCCGTGGACGGATTCAATACGGTGGTAGCACCATCGAGGGGCTATAGCTCCTACAGCTATCTTATGGAGGCTGCAAACCGGATTAAAGCATATAGCGAGGGTAAACAGCCCTTGATTTTACACTTTGCGGACCATGATCCCAGTGGACTTGATATGTCTCGTGACCTGCAGGATAGGCTAAATCGATACTATAAATCGACTCCGTCTATTACAGTCGCCCGAATAGCCCTGACTTTTAACCAAGTAAATTCCTTTAATCTGACACCTAATCCAGTAAAAGCTGCCGATGGTAGGAGTCCAGCTTATGTGGAAAAGTATGGTGATAAATGCTGGGAGTTAGACGCAATCGAGCCCAGCCAGCTTGTGCAGATATGCCAAGCCGCTGTCGCGAAGTGCATTGTGGACTTGGAGGGCTGGAAAACCCTGAAAGCGCAGGATGAAAAGGAAAGAAGCGCCTTGACTAGCCAATTAGAGGGGCTATTAAGTGGCTAAATAAAATAAAAAGGGGAGGGTAAGACAATGACAACGGAGAACATGAGCAAGCCTATATCACAGGTCGTAATAGAGCGCCTGGACATGATGGGAAAAGGGAGCTGCAAGGAATGTCTGTACTGTGAAGAGGCCCTGGCCGCGCGGGTAGTTGGTGATGCTAGTTGTACGCACTTTTGCGCTATGCAACTCACAGCAACAAGGGCAAAAGAGGAAGAGGATAGTGAGTGGTTTCCCGAGGGATGCCTAGAGAGGATGCAGTATCCCATGTATGACACCTGTGTTTGGGAACTCTGCGACAACGGTTGCTGCTTTTCCTTCATGCCTCAGAACGGCGTGGAAGCGCCAGAGCCGGCAGAACATCGCAAGTACATAGATGCCCTGGTTAAACTCATAAATGACGCTGACTTGACGGAACTGGGATTCAAGCCGAAGAGCCTTGACGCAGACACGCATATTGGCTTCATAACCGCTAATAAACTTGAGGTCAAGACAATAACCGTTCGCTGGGGAGTCTGTCCGAAGTGCTGGGCAAGGGGCGAAATTAGCTCGGGGTTGTGGCTGAATGTGTGCAAGGCCCACTACTGCTACTGCGAAGAGCACCAACTTTACTGGTGCATTGGCGAAAACATATTTAGTTCGTGGACGCATGAAACGCAAGAGACATGGGATAAAAATAAGTCTCTAATGGACCACGCCAAAGAGGTACAGCCTATGCACATTGTTCCCTTTGCGCTGAATGTAACCATTGAATTGGAGCCCTAGAGGATAGCCAATGAAGGCAGCGATTTATGCGAGAGTAAGTACGGTTGACCAAACCTCAACCAATCAGATACTTGCTTTGACAAGATGGGCGAAGTCTCGGGGTTATCAGGTCGTCGAGACTTACCAGGAATCGGAGTCCGCCTGGACGAATGGCCATCAGCACGAGTTTGCAAGATTGCTCGATGATATTGAATCAGGGAAGCGGAAGTACGACGCTTGCCTGGTTTGGAGCCTGGACCGGATAACCCGCGAAGGGATAGGATCGCTGTTGACTACTTACAATAGATTCAACAGGCATGGTTGTAAGCTAATCAGTATGACCGAGAGCTTCACGGAAGTCCCCAGCGAGTTTACGCCTATATTCCTGGCCATGATAGGATTCTTTGCTAAGTGGGAGTCTGACCACAGAAGCAAGCGCACTCATGCGGGTATTGCTCGCGCCAGGGCGGAGGCTCCGGGGGGAATACTCAAGAAGAGGGGCAAAGATAAAAAGAAGAGGCGGCGGGCCGGCTACCTGCTGAGGTATGCAGGTAAGGCTAAACCCACGATTGGGGATATGGCTAAAGCTAACCACAATAGCCACATGGCTGATTGTACCTTTAGCCACATAAACCCCCAGGCAGCAAATAAAGGGGCGGTGTCAGGTGAAGCTAAGGCGCTGCGTTCAAAGGGCAAGGGCAAATAATGGTTCCTTATTTGCGGAGGCTGCAAGGAGATAGCATGAGTATATTCGTTATCATCTGGACGGTTGTCACTTATTCGCTCGCGGTTGTAGGGCTGCTGTATATTGTGGTGGGTTTGGCTGGCTTGAGGCGCAAGCCCAGGGGGTAACTAGGGACATGATCGACTTCGTTCTTGGTATTGCTGGCTGGCTTGGTCGCTTTGTCTGTGCGGTCTTGGTCAGACTCACGATCTTGGCGATCGTTCTGGTGGCTTTGTGGTATATTGTCGCGCACGTGGTCGATTTAGGGGCAAGGTGATGGTGGACTGGCTAAATAAGGTTGAACGTTGGATTGCGATTCGGGGCGCCATCGGCGTGGTGACATTCGCTCTGTCTAGCGCGATCTCTGTCGTTGTGCCTAGCTTCCTGGCGCAGAAGCTCCTGGTGTTCAGCCTGGGCTGGTGTGGTGGTAGAATTGCAAACTATTTTGAACATCGGACACGAACGGAAGGGGATGAGTATGGTCAAGGCTAGTCATGGGGATGTTCGGGTTGCCAAGGAATGCTTGAAGCCTTTGCGCAGGCTTCGTAAGCCTAAGGGCAACGGCTCACATAGTGGAACTCGGCGGGGTAGGGCTATCAGGGTTAGACTAATTGGGGATTCAAAGCACCTGGAAGGGGATTGAGGCATGGCTAAGGGCAAGCGTTCTCTAAGCGAAGCTCCCTGCGCGGGCGCAACATATAAAGTACCCGGGCGCGGCATGGCTGAAAGTTTCGCTTCTTCTTCGAAAAAAGATACGTTCTACTTAAGGGTATAAGGGTTGTATGGCGATGGTCCTAACATATCTGAGTGTGTCTGAGGCTGCTGGATTATATGCTAAAGACTATGTTGAAGCCTATGATAAGGGGGTATGGGCGTGCTGCCAGAGGTACAAGAGCTTCAAGACTACTTGAGTCGCGTGTCACCAGCTCGATTGAAGGCTGTCAAGTGGCCTGTGGTGTCCTGGTGCGCTAGGGGCCGATGCTTTGCTCTATTCGAGCAGGGCATGACACCACGCGGTATATCTCCTAAACGTGCCAGGGTTAAGCGGACAACGCTTTATAGGTATTACGAGGACTATAAGATTCTTTCAGCGCAAAGGGAGTTGAGGCGTTGCACAGCAGAGATGAGGCAACAGAGTGCTCCTGCTGCGGTAGTGCCTAAGTCTCGGAGCCGCGAGGAGTGGGACTTGGAGATGGCTGCAATAGGCGAGAAGCAACGTCTACTAGATTTGCGAGAAGAGCATGAGGGACAAGCGGATGAGGCTGAGGTTGAGGCTGATGAGAAGATTAGTCCTACAAGTCCTGATGCTTGGGTTAGACATTACTTTGGCAATAGGGGGGTATCGGCGCGGTAGGGCGTTAAGGGTGTCGATGATTAAAGTGACAGGTTGATTTTGCGCCCCCATATATATCAGTTAATATTAAAAGTTTCTATTGATCTTGACAGGAAGCTAATTAGAAGGTTAAAAGTTTCGCTAGAAAGGCTGCGGACTAAAAGTTTCGACTTCGCTTGGCACGAAGATAGCTTCGAAGTAGCGGCACTTCGGCTAAAAGTTTCGGTTGTTATGACACGATATGACACTTTGGTAGGTTCGAAGGGATTAGGCTGGGCTGCGCTGGGCTGCGCTGATCTGCAGCTCTTACTAGGAGGTGATGGTCTATGATAAGTTGTAGAGGTCGTCATAACCGGATAAAAGCCATGGCTTTTATAGTTATGGTCCATGAGAATAGGCCACTTCCAAGCTGGTATCTCGCTATGCGTGCTGGCTGTGCAAAGCATAAGGCGGCTTCGATGCGGACTCTGCTCGTGCGCTGGTGCAAATGGAAGCTGGTGAAGATGCAAATGGCTGGCGATGGGACTAGGCTTTACTCTATTACTCCAAAAGGCGAACATTGGCTGCGTAGGAATTGGCAAGCTATAACTCCTAGCCTGATATATGCTTGGCTGCCTGGCTTTTGGCAAGCGGATTATTACAGTTTCCTGTTTCCGCCGGCTGAGAATGATGCGCCTGTTGAGGTCGATAAGGATATGCGCGGACACCGGCGCGGTGTGGCCGGAGCTGCGGTCAAAACATCGCCTTAGAGGGGATTGAATTGCCATGTTTGAAAAGGTATTGCAAAAGGTACTCAGAATAAAGGATAATACCCCTGACAGTACAAACGAGACTAATAATAAGGGGTATGCTATGGAGAATGAGATAGATACTAAACAAGCTGCAGAACGGCTAGGCTTAACAGAGACCTATATCAGGCGTATGGTCCGTGAGAGGAGAATAAAAGCTAGAAAAGTAAGAAGAGACTGGTTAGTTGATGCTAAGAGCTTAGACCAGTTTATGACTTCCGGTAGGAAATGGATTAAGAAGCACAAAAAGCCCAAATAACCTATTGACATATTGTCGCATATATGATACAAGTATAGCTAAAGTTATTAAATAGGAGGGGGAACATGGTAACTGAGATTACGTGGCAGGCTACGGACAGGGTGAGCCAGGCTTTGGTGGTGCCTATGCTGGACGATGAAATGGGGCTAGACGATCCAGAGGTTAGAGAGGCAACGCGAAAGTGGGCTTTGAGGCTAATAGATGATGATAATGCCAGTCTTGACGTGGCTATGGGCGAGCTAAACTCTAGAGCGTGGGATTTCGCGGACGGTTATGAGCAAGCCCTGGTTGACATGGGCAAGCGCGAACCGGATGGTAGAAATACTTTTAAGGACTAATCAAGGGAGACAGATAGAGATGCCCAAGACTCACGCTAAAGCAAATAACCTGATTCTGGGCTTCTGTATTGTCTGCCAGAGCTGTATTTATGCCCTGGCTACGCCTGAAAACGAGCCTCAGATGAGGGCAACCGAAATCTGTAATGAGTGCGGTCCCAAATTATACCCGGAGCATTTACTACCGGCGGAGTGGAAGCAATTCCCGCGCCAAAGTCAGGCTAGTTTCAGAGTTAAAGTATCTCTTTAAGGGGGGCAAGGCATGAGAGGACTAGAGCGCATAGCATATCACGAGGCTGGCCATGCCATCGTTGCCTTTGTGCTTCACAGGCGCTTCACCCATGTTTCTATTATTCCAGATGATACCACGTTAGGGCATATAAGGACATCAAAGCTGCCCCCAACTTTCCAGCCTGAGTCTGATTATGCGGGTGCTACACGAAAGCTATGCGAGAAAGAGGCTATGGTATCGCTTGGGGGCGTGGTAGCGGAACGGTTTAGGCTTAGTCGAACTTGTTGGAAAGGTGCTCACGAGGATATTACAAAAGCCTTGGGCTGCTGTGAATACCACAGTGGGAATCTTGAAGAAGCAAATGCTTATCTTAACTGGCTTTGGGAACGTACCAAAGGCATCGTAACTTTTGGGCGTGAGTGGGCTGCTGTTGAGGCACTAGCGCAAGAATTGATGGTGCGAAAATTCATTGGTGAGCAAGCTGCCCGGAGAATAATAAGAAAGGCTTTTGAGGATTGGAGTAGACGGGAGCAACAAGGAGGGTAGCATGAGTAAAGCCGCAATCTACTGCCGAGTCTCAACAGATACCCAGGAAACTGAGGGAACTAGCCTACAGACACAGCTTGAGGCTTGCCAGAAGCATTGCCAGGCCAAAGGGTATCAGATAGCCTATCAATTCAGCGAGGCATATTCAGGGCTCAACCTAGAGCGTCCTAAGCTGAATGAATTGCGCAGCCTGATAAGAGACAACGAAATAAACATCTTGGTAGTTTACTGCCTGGACAGACTGAGCCGCGATCCCGTACATGGGGTTATTCTCACCGAGGAACTTGAAAAGCACCACATAGCACTTGAAGCTGTAACCGAATCAGTGGACAGCACGGACCTGGGGAAGTTGATAACCTATGTTCGGGGCTACGCCAGCAAGGTAGAGGCAGAGAAGATACGGGAACGCTGCATACGCGGCAAGCGGGCCCGGGCGAGGGGAGGCCGCATACCTAGCGGAGGCGGCACAACTATTTACGGCTATGACTATATCAAAGTGGGGCAAGAGAACGGCGGACGGCGGATTATAAACGAAACCGAGGCCAGGTGGGTAAGTGATATGTACTCTTGGCTGGTCAATGAGGGCTTGTCTACCAATGCGATTACCTATCGTCTGCGGGCTTTGAACGCACCTAGCAAGTTTGGTAAAATGTGGAATAGGCACAGCGTACAGGCGATACTGATTAACCAGGCTTATACCGGCAAGACCTATGCTTTCACCACCGTTAGAGGCCGCAGGCAACGCACCCGGCCGCAATCAGACTGGATTGAGATTGAGGGCGTTACACCGGCCATAATCAGCCACGAAGTATTTGACGCGGCGCAGAAACAGCTACAGGTAAACCGGATCAAGACGGTACCTACTACCAAGTATGAGTACCTGTTGCGCGGGCATTTACGCTGCCGCCAGTGTGGACGTGCCTACGTGGGCAGCACAGCCCGCAGGAGCCTACAGAATGGCACACAATATGTCAAGCTATATTACCGCTGTATGGGTAAGACGAAGGTTGACGTGCCGCTTGATCGGTGCTGTAATAAGGGCTGGAGCACCAAGAGGCTTGACGGCATGGTATGGGCTGAGGTTGAACGTTATTTGAGTAACCGTGGCCTCATAATCGGTGAGCTTGAAAAACAGCGCCAGGACGCGGACCAGCTCGGGGTATTTGAGGCTGAACTAGAGCGGGTAGAACGCCAGTTAAAGGTCATAGAGGGTGAGCAGCGTCAGCTTCTGCAGTGGGCCTTAAAGGACTTCCCGGCTAACCTGGTAGAGGGGGAAAACAAGCGGCTAAACAAGGCCAAAGAAACGCTGAAGGCACAAAAGGCCAATCTCGCGGCACAGCTTAGGACCAGCCAAGATGCACTTATCAACGTGCCGAACCTTGAACGCTTTATTGAAGATATCCAGAAGCGATTGTCTGAGCTGGACTTTGAGGGTAAGCGCCTTGCCCTAGATATGCTCGGTATTACGGTATGGCTGGACGGTGAGAATGTGGAAGTCACTGGCATAATTGACCCTAAAAAACAGGCGTTACGCTGCCCCAGCAATTTCAGTTGCACGGCGCTAGCCCTCGGTAAGAATATAGACGGCGATTGCCCCCACAAGCAGGAGCTTTGCGAGATGCTGGCCGAGGACTCTAACTCGTCATCCCGCATCTGGGGAAGGCTTGACCCCAACGTAGCTCGAAGGGCGTTGGGCGTAGAGCCAGACCTCAAGGAGTGAAACCGTGGAATACGATTTTAGCTGGGTGTACTGCCCTGAATGCAACCTAACCCTTGTCTTCGAGTGCCGACTAGCGAAGGATGGCGAGCGCACCGAGATGGTAGTCTGCCCGCAATGCGGTATGGAGTTGGGAGAGATAAGGGCTGACTTCGGCTGCGACTGCATCGGTATGGCCTGCGGCTATATCTATCCGGGGAAACCCTGCTGCGGCGGAGGCTACTGAGGATTTCACTTCTTGGGCTTGGGCTTCTTTACGTTCTTGAACCCTGACAAATCCAACCCCTCAACCCAGGCGTTGTTCAATTTCTCAAGCTTACGCTCCCGCTTTTTGCCCTTCTTCCAGAAGTCCTTGCACCCCTCTTCCGGTGTGACATTGGGCCGTTTGGGGTTGTGACAGCCCCGCCAATCGTACTCACAATAGTTGCACAGAAAAGTTTGCTTCATCACTCTAACAAATACGCGGCAACTGTTCGCCTACCAGCATATCCACGATGCGGGATGCGCCCATCCTCGTCTTCAGAATCACCCGCCCTGGGTGCTCCGACACCACCTCGCCAATGATGGCAGCCTCTTTGCCATATTTGTTGCGGCGCATCACCTCGACCAGCTTCTCCGCGCCGTTCGCAGCCACCACTGCCACCAGCTTGCCCTCGTTGGCGACATAGAGCGGGTCGAATCCCAGCAGCTCGCAGGCAGCCTGCACGATCTCATGCACCATGATGCTCTGTTCCTCTATTCTGATGCCCACCTTGGAGCTCTCGGCGAACTCGTTCAGGGTACTGGCCAGACCTCCCCGAGTGGGGTCGCGGAGGCAGCGTATCTCGACCCCGCTATCCAGCATCTCGGCCACCAGCTTGTTCAAAGGGGCACAGTCGCTCTTGACCGACGAGGTGAACTGCAATCCCTCGCGCTGGCTGATTACAGCGATGCCGTGGTCGCCGATGGAGCCGCTGATTATGACCTTATCGCCCACCCTGGCGTTGGAGCCCGAGATATCCACACCCTGTGGCACTATACCTACGCCAGCGCTGTTGATGAACAGCTTATCGGCACTGCCCTTGTTCACCACCTTAGTATCGCCGGTGACTATCTTGATCCCAGCCTCCTGCGCAGCCTTCTTAATCGATCCCATGATGCGCTTCAGGTCGGACATGAGAAGCCCTTCCTCGATAATCAAGGCAATGCTCAGATACCTGGGGACAGCGCCCATCATGGACAGGTCGTTTACCGTGCCGCAGACCGCCAGCTTGCCGATATCGCCGCCGGGGAAGAAGATGGGGTTCACCACGTAGCTGTCTGTGGTGAAGGCGAGGCGTCCTTTAAGCTCGAAGACCGCCGAGTCGTCCAGCTTATCCAGAAAGGTGTTGTCGAATAAGGGGACGAAGTTCTGTTTCACCAGGTCGTGGCTGAGCTTGCCGCCGCTGCCGTGAGCCAGCAGAATCTTATCTTCCATAGCCCTCACCGTACTGGAAATAGGCAGCGCAGGTGCCTTCCGAAGAGACCATGCACGGCCCCACAGGGTGCTCCGGGTTGCAGACCTTGCGGAAAAGCTTGCAGTCCAGCGGCGTCTTCACCGCACGCAGGACATCTCCGCAGATGCATCCCCTGGGCTCAACAGGTTTGCCGGGCTTAATCTCAAAATTATGCTCAGCGTCATAGCGCTGATATCGCTTTCTCAGCCTCAAGCCGCTGCAGGGTACAACCCCGATACCCCGCCAGTTCCCGTCACAAACCTCGAAGACCTTATCCATAAGCTCCAGCGCTATTTTGTTGCCCTCGGGCTTCACGCCGCGGCGATAGGCTATCTCCACCTTGGGCTGTCCGCTCTCGACCTGAGCCACCAGCATATCAATGCACTGCAAAATGTCCAGAGGCTCGAAGCCAGATACGACGCAGGCAATGCCGTAGTCGCGGGGAATGAATTCGTAAGGTCGCGAGCCGATGATAGCGCTGACATGGCCCGGGCAGACGATGCCATCCAGCTTCACCTCGCCGGAATCCAGAAGCGCTTTTACCACAGGGGGACATAATTTGTGCAACGAGAGAATATAGTAATTTTTTATGCCCTGCTGCTGCGCCTGGAGCACCGAGGCCGCGACGGTGGGAGCAGTGGTCTCAAAGCCGACGCCGATGAAGACGACCGATTGGGAGGGGTTGCCCTGGGCGATTTTGAGAGCATCCAGCGTGGAGTAGACCATCCTGACATCCCCACCCTCTGCCTTGACCTGCTGCAGGCTGGAACGGCTGGCGGGCACTTTCATCATGTCGCCAAAGGTGGTAATGATGACATCAGGCAGTTTGGCCAGAGCGATGGCTTTATCCAGATCAGCGTTAGCGGTCACGCACACGGGGCAGCCTGGCCCCGAAAGCATGGTGATGGTATGTGGCAGAAGCTGGCGTAAGCCGCTCTTGGCGATGCTGACAGTGTGGCTGCCGCAGAACTCCATCAGCCGCGCCGGCTTGGTCGACCTCTGCCGAATTCTGGCTATCAGGCTCTTGCCTAATTCGGCATCACGGAATTCGTTGATATATTTCATCTTAGATACAATTCAAACTCAGCTCGGTGATTCTTTGTCTTCAGCCTCTGCTATCTCCTGAAATATCTTGAGTGTCTCCTGAGCCTCCTCCTCATCGATAACGTTTATGGCATAGCCGGTGTGGAGCAGCACGTAATCGCCCACCCTCGCCTCAGGCGTGAGTATGATGCTGGCCTTGCGGCTGACGCCGCCGACCTCCACCTCGGCTTCTACCCCCTCTATAGATTTCACTTTCGCCGGTATTGCCAGGCACATAGCCAGACCCCCTCCCGCCTTTGTTGATGTCATTGCGACTATTCCAGAGGAATGGGAAGCAATCTCATCGTCCACACTTTATTTACGAGGACGATGAGATTGCTTCGTCGTCCGCCTGAAGCGGACTCCTCGCAATGACATATTTAGCTTTCGTCACTCTAAAACTGCGAAATTGGCGATGACTGCCTGCCCCAGAGATACCCCTCCGTCGTTTGTGGGCACTTTACTGTGCGTGAGTACCTCAAACCCGGCCTTCTCCAGAGCAGCCGCCGTCAATCTCAAAAGCAATCTATTCTGGAACACGCCGCCGCTCAAAGCCACCTTGTTGATGCCACTCCTCTGAGCCAGTCGCTGGCACATCTGAACTACCATCTCTGCCATAGTGCGATGGAACTTCATAGCTATCCTCGACTGAGGCACACCGTTCTCAATGTCTTGAATTATGGCACTAAACAAACCTTTGAGATGAACAATGTTCACCCCATCCTTCTCCACAATAGCCAACGGATATCTTCCGCGCTCGTTTTCGTCAGCAGCCATCTCCATCTCGATAGCCGCCTGAGCCTCGTAATCTATCCTGCCCCTGATCCCAATCAGGGCTGAGACAGCATCGAACAGCCTGCCGCAGCTTGAGGTCAGCGGTGAGTTGATTTCCTTCTGCAACTGCTTCTTAATAAGCTCAAGCTCCAGGCTGCTTACCTCTTTCAGAAAAGCTAAATCCGGCGTCAGCGCATCCTTACCCAACAACGTGAGCAGATAGCTGATAGCCATGCGGTAGGGCCGCTCGATGGCGACCGCGCCGCCAGGCAGAGGCACGTATTCTAAATGCCCCGCTCTTTCGAAGCCCTTGTAGTCAGCTATAAGGAACTCGCCCCCCCAGATACGCCCGTCGCTGCCGTAGCCCGTGCCATCGAAAGAAACCCCTATCACTTTATCTTCAACCCCGTTCTCCACCATGCAGCTCACTATATGGGCATGATGGTGTTGCACCGGGACAAGCTTCAGTTCCTTATGCTTATCACCCAGCGACCTGGCATACTTAGTGGACAGATACTCAAGGTGCATATCGTATGCCACTATCTCCGGTTGGATGCGAAATAGCTTCTGGTAAAGTTCAAGCGTAGCCTCGAAGTGCTCCATAGTCTCCAGATTCTCCAAATCGCCGATATGCTGGCTCACAAACGCATAGTTATCCTTGGTCAGGCAGAACGTGTTCTTAAGCTCGGCCCCGCAGGCCAGCACCTGCTTCGACTTGAAGGCCAGATGGACAGGATAGGGAGCGTAGCCACGCGCCCGCCTCACTATCTGGGGCTTGTTCAACTCCACAATTGCTACACTGTCATCGTAGCGTGAATAGATGTCGCGGTTATGCAGCAGGAAATAATCGGGAATGCCCTGGAGCCTCCTCAATGCCTCGTCATTGTCCTTGGCGATGGGCTCCTCACTGAGGTTGCCGCTGGTCATCACCAGAGGCAGGCCCGTCTCCCTGAGCAATACATGGTGCAACGGAGTATAAGGCAGCATCACCCCGAGATATTTGAGATTGGGCGCTACCGACGGCGAGACCGGAGAGCCCTCCTTGCATCTCACCAGCACTATGGGGCACTGCGGCGAGGTCAGCAACTCCGCTTCTTTCTCAGATACCAGACAATGCTTCCTTACCTCATCCAGGGTAGAAACCATTATGGCCAGAGGCTTGAAGGGACGCCTCTTCCTCTCTCTGAGCAGCTTCACGGCTTTGTCGCTGGAGGCATCGCAGGCCAAAAGGAAGCCTCCGAGACCTTTGACCGCCAGGACCTTGCCTTCCTTGAGAAACCTGGCGGCAGCAGCCAGCACATCGTCGCACGGCACCGGGTTTCCGGAGCCATCGACCAGCTTCAGGCTAGGGCCGCACCTGGGGCAGGCGTTGGGTTGGGCATGAAAACGGCGGTCCATAGGGTCATCGTACTCACGCTGGCATTGAGGGCACATCTTGAAGCTGCGCATCGTGGTTTTGGGACGGTCATAGGGAATATCCTCAATGATGGTGAAGCGAGGACCGCAGTTGGTGCAGTTGGTGAACGGATAGCGGTAGCGCCTGTCGCCGGGCGTTAAGACCTCACCCAGACAAGGCTTGCAGGTAGCGATGTCAGGGGAGACAAGCTGATACTTGCCCTCCTCGGCGATGCTGTGTCTAATCTCAAAGCCGCCATAGCCCTGCGGGGGATGGCTGGCTACAGAGACATCCTCAAGACGAGCCAAGGGCGGTGCTAGAGCCACCAGCTCATCGAGGAACCGGTCTAAAGCCCGCCTCTCACCCTCTACCTCGATCTTGACATCGCCCGAGGTGTTACATACCCACCCCTTGAGATTATGTCTGGTGGCAAGCTGATAGACAAAGGGACGGAAGCCAACCCCCTGCACCACACCGCGCACGCTGATGCGCAGAAGCTCTAAATTCCCTACCTTGATGGCACACCTCCACCAATTCATATTATACAAGAAAGGGACGTTCAGGGAAAATTCGAATCAGGTAAGGGCGTTCACTTGAAAACCCTTACGTATCTGCGCGGCTAGCACATGGGGGTTGACCGGCTTAAAGCTTTACTGCCTTAGCGGTGTGCACATCGGGGATAGCCAGAAACCGCTGGCGTTGTTCCTCAGTCAATTGCTCATCAACAGCAAGCACCATCAGAGCAGGGCCCCGCGGCTTAAGGCGAGCCACAAGCATTGAGCTGATATTGATATCGGCGGCGCCAGTCACCATGCCTACCGCACCGATGAGGCCGGGACGGTCGAGATGGTCGCTGAATATCCAATACCCTCCCGTGGGCACGATGTCGAGCCAGTAGTTGTTGACACGGACTATGTGCGTCTGACCCCTCATCAATGTGCCTGAAACCGTGGTTGTCCCCTTGTCGGTGGCTACTTCTACAGTGATAAGGCTAGTATAGTTTTCACACTTCGCCGTCTTCTGCTCGATTATCTTCAACCCACGGCTCTGGGCGATGACATTAGCGTTAACAAGATTGACCCGCTCATCGGTCATCGACTCAAGAATACTACCTATTATCGTAGCCTTAAGGGCGCTGGTATCGTAATCGGCGATCTCGCCTTCGTACTTAATCACGATAGTGCTCAAACGTCCCTCAACCAGCTGGATGCACAGCCTACCTATATCCAAGGCCGCAGCCAAAAACGGCGTCACCACCGATGCGGTCTCAGGAGAGATCAGAGGCATATTTACCGCATAACGGGCTGGCTGCCCCTTGAGCACAGTCAAAACCTGCTCCGCTACATCGACTGCTACACTTGTCTGGGCCTCGGCAGTCGATGCGGCGAGATGAGGAGTAACAACAATCTTGTCGCTCTTGAGCAAAATATTATCGTGGGCAGGTTCCTTGGTGAAGACATCCACGGCGGCGCCCGCCACCCGCCCTTCTTCGATAGCATGGTAAAGCGCCTCTTCGTCGATCACCCCACCACGGGCTGCGTTGATGAACCTTACTGTGGGCTTAACCAGGGCTAGTTCCTTCTTATCTATGATCCCTTTTGTCGTTGAGGTCAAAGGCACATGAACTGTGATAAAGTCAGAACGTTTCAGCAAGTCCTCCAGGGATACGAGCTCCACGCCCATATGGGCAGCCTTCTCTGCAGAGACAAAGGGGTCATAGACGATAGGCTTCATCTCCAGGCCCTTGGCCATCCTGGCCACCTCAGAGCCCACGCGGCCCAGCCCGATAATGCCCAGGGTCTTGTTACGTACCTCCGTGCCCATGAAGCCTTCCCGTTTCCACTCGCCGGATTTAAGGCGGGTGCAGGCCTGGGGGATATGACGGGCGAGCGAAAGCAGCAGGGCTATGGTATGCTCTGCGGTGGAGATAGAGTTACCCGCCGGGGCGTTGACCACTACTATCCCGCGCCTGGTCGCCGCATCGACGTCTATATTATCTACGCCGATACCGGCACGGCCGATTACCTGGAGCTTCTTCCCTGCCTCAATAACCTGAGCGGTGACCTTGGTCTCGCTGCGAACCACCAGCGCGTCGTAGTTGCCAATGATTTCTATCAGCTCCGCAGGCTTCAGCTTCAGCTTTACCTCAACATCGGCCTCAGGGCGCAGGACACTTATGCCCTCTTCGGCGATGTTATCTGCAACCAGAATCTTCGGTTTCATATCCTGAACCTCAATCAATTACCTGTGTGGTACTTTATAGCCCACCTTGGGTAGAGCCTGTCTTAACTCCCTGATTACCTCGTCTATATCAGCATCGGTAACATAGCCGAGGTGGCCGATGCGGAATATCTTCCCTGCCAGGGTGCTCTGCCCACCTGAGATAGTTATGCCGTGTTCATCCCGCATGACCTCTTGAATCTTCTTGCCATCTATGCCAAACGGTGAATTGACTGCAGTGACCGTATTGGAAGCATATTTCTCATCGACAGCAAATAGCGTCAATCCCAGTGACTTCACCCCATCCCGGGTCTTCTGCCCCAAACGGGCATGCCTGGCGAAGATACTGGGCAGTCCCTCCTCTAACATAGTCACCAGAGCAACATCGAGGGCGTAGAATATCGAAATCGCCGGTGTCCAGGGGGTCTGCTTCTTCTGTAGAAAGTCCCCCGCAGAAGTGAAATCCCAGTAAAAGCGCGGCATCTTAGCAGCTTTGTGCGCCTGCCAGGCGCGCTGGCTGACGCTTACGAAAGCCAGGCCGGGGGGCACCATCCAGCCCTTCTGCGAGCCTGTAACCACTACGTCGCACCCCCAGTTATCTACCTGAAGGTCGATGCAGCCCAGGCTGCTGATAGCATCGACCAGGAGCAGCTTGTCATACTTCCTTACTACAGAGGCTATAGCTTCCAAATCGCTGGTCACACCTGTGGATGTCTCGTTATGAGTAACCAGCACCGCCTTGATGCCAGGGTCAGTCTTAAGCGCCTTGTCCGCAGCATCGGGGTCGACAGCCTTGCCCCAGTCGAACTTTACCCGTGTCACCTGAGCACCGAACCGCTCGGCTATAGTGGCGAACCTGTCGCCGAAGACGCCGTTCGACAGCGAGAGCACCTTATCCCCCGGGGATAGAGTGTTGACAATGGCAGCTTCCATCCCGCCGGTGCCCGAGCAGGTCAGGATGAAGACATCGCCCTTGGTCTGGAACAACTCTTTAAGCCTCGCGGTAACCCGGGTCATCAGCTCTCCGAACTCCTTACCGCGATGGTTGATCATCTGCTTGGACATTGCCTGGAGCACGTTGTCTGGGCACGGGGTGGGGCCAGGTATGCGTAAACTCATTTGAGTTTCCTCCTAAAAAGGCTAAGCACCAATATACATGAAAGGTCAATAGGGGTCAACTAGCAAGGCATTGTAAATTTTGCAAGGCGTTTTATCTTCGAGGGAGGACATGCATAATTGCGTAGGGGCGGGTTTGAAACCCGCCCTACTTTACTAGTTTAGAGGCGAAAAGCAGGCTGGGGTTGCAACCTCCCTGATTCCCTGCTAAAATTTGCCATATACGGAGATTATTGTGATCAATGCCCCGGTCCTGGTCCTCAATCAGAACTACGAGCCGCTCGATGTCTGTCGAGCGCGGCGGGCGGTTGTCCTGATATGGCGGGGCAAGGCTGAGATGCTGGAAAAAAACTCCGGCAATATCAGCAGTCCTTCCCTGACCATGGCCCTGCCCTCGGTAATACGCCTGGTCTACCTCATCAAGCGCCCCCGCACGCAGCGGAAGATGAGCCGGCGCGAGGTGTTTCTTAGAGACAATTACACCTGCCAGTACTGCGGCAAACAGACCAGAGACCTCACCATAGACCACGTCATCCCGCGCCACCTCGGAGGCAAACATACCTGGGAGAACGTGGTGAGCGCCTGCAAGGCCTGTAACCAGCGCAAAGCAGGGCGCACGCCCAAAGTGGCTGGCATGGAACTCCGCCGTCAGCCATCTCCGCCGCCCATAGTTGGCTACCACATAGTGTATCACCGCTTCGACGAACATCCCGAGTGGCAGAAGTACATCCCTCACCTTGGCAACTAAAGTCAACTTGACAATATTGCTAAAGCTGGTATAATTAATATGCCTATCGACCCGCCTCAGGCGGGCGGTAAGGTTACGGGGCACTTTCAAAAAATAAGTCGCTTGGATCGGACACGACCGAGACGGCAAAATATAAGCAAGCATCGACTCCCAAAAGCCTTCTTGGACAGTGTCTGAGAAGGTTTTTTATTTTGCGAAGGAAATAGGAAATGAAGCCTAAAGTCGGTTTCATAGGGGCAGGCACGGTAGGCACAGCGCTGGCGATAACGCTCCATGAAAGGGGCTACGACGTCATGGCGGTTGTCAGCCGCCGCAAGTCGTCTGCGGACAAACTTGCGGCAAAAGTCCCGGGCTGCCAGGCATACCAGAATAAACAGTCCGTTGCCGATGTCGCCGAGCTTGTCTTCATCACCACCCCAGACGACGCCATCGGACAGGTCGCCGCGGAACTCAAGTGGCACTCAGGACAGAGCGTAGTCCACTGCAGCGGCGCCCATTCCCTGGACGTGCTTGAGCCAGCAAAAAGAGACGGCGCTCAAACAGGCGCCTTCCACCCCCTGCAGACCTTCGCCAACGTTGCCCACGCCATAAAGAACATCCCCGGCTCCACCTTCGCCATGGAAGCAGAGGGGGAGCTTTTGGAAACACTAAAAGGTATGGCTCAGGACCTGAACGGAACCTGGGTAAAACTTAGTGCAGGCGACAAGGTGCTATATCACGCTGCGGCAGTTGTCGCCTGCAACTACCTGGTAACCCTGATGAAGATGGCCACCGACTTGTGGCAGACCTTCGATGTGTCCACACCGGAAGCGACCCGGGCTTTACTGCCGCTGCTACGCGGCACCCTTAACAATCTAGAGAATGTCGGCTTGCCCAATTGCCTCACCGGGCCCATTGCCCGAGGAGACCTGGGAACCATAAAGAAGCATCTGGAAGCGCTGGAGAAATCGGCCCCGGCGCTCCTCCCCGCTTACTGCGAGCTGGGACTGCAGACCATACCAGTAGCTCTGGGCAAGGGAAAAATCGACAGCACAAGAGCCGAAGAGATGCGCCTACTTCTAACTAACCAGTGCAGGAGGGATCTAACATGCGAACCATGCTCAAGGGAAAAATCCACCGCGCACGCGTAACCGAGGCCAACATTGACTATGAGGGCAGCATCACCATAGACAAAGACCTCATGGAAGCTGCGGACATCCTGCAATACGAGCAGGTTCACGTCCTCGACGTCGATAACGGCGCCCGCCTGGTAACCTATGCCATAGAGGGCGAGCGCGGCTCAGGAGTCATCTGCATGAATGGCGCTGCTGCCAGACTGGTCTATAAAGGCGATACTGTTATCATTATCTCCTACTGCACGGTCAACGAAGCTGAAGCACACAACCACACCCCCAAGCTGGTTTATGTCAACTCAAAGAACCAGATCGTAAAGAAATCCAAAGAGATTTGTCACGCTTTCAGTGGTAACTAAGGCTCATAATTCGTATTGTATTTGACCATCCTTATGCAGGAGGTGGCCGATGAGAGTTACCATCACCCAGATCAAAGAGATGAAGCAAAAAGGCGAGAAAATCGCCATGCTCACCGCCTACGATTACGCCACAGCCAAGCTTATAGACGAAGCTGGAATACCTCTAATACTTGTGGGAGACAGCCTGGGAATGGTGATCCTCGGATACGGGTCAACTATCCCGGTGACCATGGATGAGATGATACATCACACGAAGGCGGTGGTTAGAGGCGCTGCCAAGGCGCTGGTTATAGGCGACATGCCCTTCATGACCTATCAGGTCTCGTTTGAGGATGCCTTGCGCAACGCCGCCCGATTTATGCAAGAGGGTGGAGTACAGGCAGTCAAGCTCGAGGGCGGCGAGAGCATGGCGGAAACAGTGAAAAGGATCGTCTCCTGCGGCATCCCGGTGATGGGACACATCGGTCTCACACCTCAGTCGATAAACCAGCTCGGTGGATTCAAGGTCGTGGGCAAGACACCGGAGGCAGCGGTGCGCATGCTCAACGATGCCATAGCGCTAGATGAGGCCGGCGCATTCGCCATCGTACTTGAGTGTGTGCCCGAGCCGCTGTCGAAACTCATCACCGAGAGAATAAGCGTCCCCACTATAGGCATCGGCGCTGGCAAGCACTGCGATGGCCAGGTGCAGGTGATAAGCGACCTCTTAGGGCTGTACACCGACTTTGTGCCCAAACACGCCAAGCAATATGCCAAGTTATTCGAAATCATCAGGAAGGCAACTGCTGATTATATAGCCGAAGTCCAGGCGGGAACCTTCCCCACCGCAAAACAGAGCTACGCCATGGACGAGAGCGTTCTCGCCGAGCTGAAGAAGTCCTCAAAGAAATGTTGAGGCCATTATGAGAGTTCTGCATAGTATTGCGGAGATGAAAGAAGCGCGGCGCAAGCTCAGAGGCTCAGTGGGCTTCGTGCCCACTATGGGCTATCTCCACGAGGGACACCTCGAGCTGGCGTGTCGGGCGAGAGTTGAGAACCGCAATGTAGTTGTGAGCATCTTCGTCAACCCCACCCAGTTCGGGCCCAAGGAGGATTACGCCAAATATCCCCGCGACCCCGAGCGAGACCTGGCTATGCTAAAGAGTGAAAAGGTGGGCATCGTCTTCATGCCCAGCGCCGAAGAGATGTATCCTCCGAGATATAGCACCTGGGTAGATGTGGAAAAGGTGACTGAGCGGCTTGAGGGCGCTATCCGCCCCGGCCACTTTCGCGGCGTAGCCACAGTGGTAGCCAAGCTGTTCAATATAGTCGAGCCTACCAGGGCCTACTTCGGTCAGAAGGACGCTCAGCAACTGGTGGTTATCAAGAAGATGGTCGCCGACCTCAATATGAACGTGCAAGTCATCGCTGTGCCCACGGTGAGGGAGCCCGATGGACTAGCCATGAGCAGCCGCAACGTCTATCTCGACCCCGAGGAGAGGAAATCCGCGCTGGTGCTCTACAAAGCATTGACCCTGGCACAGAATCTATGGGGTAAAGGCCAAAGAAACGCCGACATCATCCGCAAGGAGATGACCTCGCTCATTCAGAGTGAGCCCCGCGCAGCCAAAATAGACTATGTAAGCATTGCAGATGCTGAGACTCTGGAGGAGCTTAAGAACATTGAGCGCCCGGCAGTGGTGTCCCTGGCAGTCAAAATCGGCAAGCCCCGGCTCATCGACAACATAATACTAGGAGCCTAATAGCCGGTTACAAACCGGCTATTTATATTTGAAGAGATGGGGGAGACACCCCCATCTCTTCTTGTATCCGTGTCTTAGCCAGTTCCTTGAAAGGCGCTTATACCTTATACATGTGTATGAGTAAATATCAAGGCGATAAAATAGATAACCATGATAGCCAAGCCCAGGGGGACCCCTATCACGGCCCATTCTTTCATGCTTATCTTCAGCCGTTCCGCAGACACTATGTTAGGTATATTGCCCGGTATCAGCATCCCGCCGGCAATGAGCAGGCCCATAATAGCGCTGAGAATCTGAAATCGCGACATGAGCGGACCTATCTCGACAGCAGTCAGGGTAGCGTTATCGAGAAATGCAGAAAGCGAGTTGATCCAGTAAAGCGCCCAGGGCGAAATCTTGTCCAGATACCACACTATCAGCGGCTTCATGCCTTCACCTAATAATATGAGTGCGGCAACGAAGATAAAGACCTTAACCGCTCTCATTATTACCCCCCTCACGGTCTCTGCGTACCTGGCATCAACCATCTCTGCCTGCAGAGATATATCGCGGCCGATATATATTGTTCCAAAAACCGCCAGGGCAATGACGCCAGGGATTACATATATTCCAAATATATCTACGGGAAAAAAGAATCCGGCATTGTACGGTGGGTCAGCCAGTTTGTTCACCAGGATAGTGGACAAGGGTTCGCCCACGGGCGTTAAGACAGCACCCAATCCCGCAGCGAAGCAGGCAACGACAATGGTCTTTATTTTATGACTCCTGGAAAAGGGAAGCACTGCCACGACTTCAGCCAGGATGACAGCCGTAACAATCACCGAGATAACGCTGGAGAGGAGACCCAGCAGAGCTATGAAAAGGAAGAGAAAGAGCTTGGGGCCGAGTTTATCAGCCAGGGACACTATGCCGTTGCGAAAAGGCTTGTTGAAGTGATGAATGAGCAGGCCGAATATGAGCACCACCTGGAAAATGCCTAAAGGGAGTGACCGTATCATCACCGGAGCTTTCAGGGCCTCTTTCACCAGTCCCCAGCCCCAGAGCCCGGAAACGCTCACGGCAATTACGCCCATGACCAAGAAGAACGGCTCCAGATGTTCCCCTATTCTCTTAACTCTGAAGGGTAGGACCAGCACCATTAAGGTTATGACGACCAATCCTATGACGATGTAGAGCACCGGCTCCTGCGGGATATTATCCAACCAATCTTCCTCCTGATTTCAAGGTTTCAATTATAAGCTAGATGCCCTAGCCAGACAATCTCTTTCTAGGCCATTTTTAAACATTTCGTCCAAATTGGATGTCGTTTAACAACTAGGGAGTGCAGAGGGGCAAAGCCATTTTGCTAGTCCTTCCGCGGAAGGATGGGGGTTTCCCCCAGTTTCAAAAGTCCCCCAAGACTGGGGGATTTAGGGGGTTGAAAAGACGTTTATAAACGTTCTCACAAATTAAGAAATTGTCCCCACACTAGCTTTGTGATAAACTAAATAGAATTTCCAAGGAGCATATATTTTGAAAATCCTAGTCACTAACGACGACGGCATCACCGCCCGGGGGCTTTGGGCGCTGGTCCGAGAACTCAGGAGAATAGCCGAGGTAGTTGTGGTCGCCCCTGACCGCGACCAGAGCGGGATAGGGACGGCAGTTACCCTGCATCACCCGGTGAGAGTAAGCCCCATGCCACCAGAGGTTACCAGAGTCGAGGCTTATTCCGTTGAGGGCACCCCCGCAGACACTGTTATCTTAGCTTTGAAAACATTATTGAAAGACGGCGTGGACATGATGTTCTCAGGCATCAATGAAGGTTCAAACCTGGGCAACGATGTGCTGATCTCGGGGACAGTGAGCGCAGCGTTGCAGGGATACTTCTACGGCCTGCCCTCTGTTGCTATCTCTGTCGGTTCTATCAAGAGAGTACGCTTCGATGTCGCTGCCAGGTTCGGCGCTCTCATCGCACAGCAGGTCGCTGCCAGCAATATGCCCCAGAAGTTCTTGCTCAATATCAACCTGCCCAACCTGCCGCTGGATAAGATTGCCGGAATCGAGATAACTCGACTGGGCGAACGCAGCTATATGGACAATATCAAAGCAGGCCACGACGGCAAGAGGAAATATTACTGGATTGTGCGCGGCAAACCGGACTGGAAAGAGGTCGAGGGCTCCGATATCTCGGCACTTGGAAAAAACAGAATCTCAATCACACCGCTTCACAGCGACCTGAGCAGCGACATCCATCTCGAATCACTGAACAAAGTGTTTTCCTCGCTGTTCCAAGACCTGAGGAAAAGCGAGAAGGTAAAGAGAACCAGAAAGAAATAAACCTTTGCGGAACTAACGCAGAAGGGGTGAGCTTCGCAAAGGCGAAGCTCACCCCTTTACGACCTATCTGTTAGCCCAGAGGGCGCAACTTGTTTCTCGCCGTTGCAATCTGATTATCGAGTATAGCACCCTGAGCCGCGGCCAGTTTGGCAATCGGTATCCGGAACGGGCTGCAGCTCACAGAATCAACGCCAGCGGTGTGGAAAAACATGATGGAGCGCGGCTCACCGCCGTGCTCTCCGCAGACACCGATGTGCAGGTCCCTTTTCTCCCTCCGGGCCCAGGTTATCGCTGTCTCCATCAGCCTGCCCACGCCCTTCACATCCAAAACTAAGAAGGGATTGTCCTGGAGAATACCGGCATCGAGGTATATCGACAGGAACTTCTTTTCAACGTCTTCCCTGCTGAAAGAATATACCGCCTGAGTCAGGTCATTGGTGCCGAAGGAGAAAAAGTCCGCCACCTGAGCAAGTCTCCCCGCCCGCATGCAGGCGCGCACGGTCTCCATCATCACCCCGAGCTTGATGCCCTTATCCTTAACCATTTTCTTTACCCAGAGTAACTCCTGCAGCGTAACCACCTGTGGAACCATAATAGAGACATCGCATTTGGCCTCAGCACAAGCCTCTGCAATAGCATCGATCTGCATCTGATAAATCTCAGGAGAAGTAATAGCCAGCCTGACACCCCTGTGTCCCAGCATCGGGTTCGTTTCCTTTAGCTCACGTATTCGCTGCTTCAACTCAAGATCAGATGAATCCTCTTCGGACGGCAAGAACTCGTGAAGCGGCAGGTCCAGGAGCCGGATTATGATAGGCATTCCCCCGAGCTCCCGGAAGATAGCTACGAAATCCTCCCTCTGAAGCTTGCGCAATAAGCCCAATGCCTCTTTCTTCTTTTCCGCGGTCTCCGCCAGTATGAATGCCCTGATGGCTGCCAGACGCTCAGGCCCATTGAACTGTCGCTCGGTACGGCAGAGCCCGATGCCCTCAGCACCGAACTTTCTAGCCAGTGCTACGGCATCCACTGTATCGGCGTTAGCCTTCACCTTCAGTTTCCTGAAGCTATCAGCCCATGTCAGCAACTCCGCAAGCTCGGAGCTACCTTCAGCTTCTACCAGAGGCAATGCACCGATGTAGACATTACCTGTATTCCCATCAATGGTAATTATGTCACCCTTCTTTACAATGTGAGAGTTAACCACAAATTTCTCAGCTTTGAGGTCAATCTTCACCTCTTCAGCACCGCAAATGCAGGGCTTGCCCATAGCCCTAGTCACTATTGCAGCATGGGAAGTGAGACCGCCGCGGGAGGTCAGCACTCCCATTGCGGCTGAAACACCAAGAATATCATCAGGGCTTGTCTCAGGCCTCACTAATATCACGCGCTCGTTCTTCTTCATAGCCGCCTCAGCCTCAAGGGTATGGAACACCACAGCGCCTGTAATTGCGCCCGGCGCGGCTCCCAGACCATGTGCAATAGGCTGGTATTTCTCTGCATGTTCAACACGCCTGTGCAAAAATGACCTGACATCCTCAGCAGAAACGCGCAGGATAGCTTCCTCACGTGAGATGAATCCTTCCTTTGCCATGTCAACGGCGATCTTAACCGATGCCTGGCCGCCACGCTTGCCCGACCTGGTCTGGAGGATATAGAGCTTGCCTGACTCAATAGTAAATTCCACATCCTGCATATCGCGGAAGTGGTTCTCCAGGATGCTGGATACCTCGTCCAGTTGAGCGTACATATCAGGCATTTGCGATTTAAGAGCGCTGATGGGCTGCGGGGTCCTGCGGCCAGATACTAGGTCCTCCCCTTTGGCTGCAGATATGTATTCGCCAAAAAGCTCTTTCTGGCCTGTGCTGGGGTTTCGAGTAAACATCACACCCGTCCCCGACTTTTGGTCCAAATCGCCGAAGACCATTGCCTGGATTATGGCAGCGGTGCCCATATCGGCAGGAATATGGTTGAGGCGGCGATAACCCACCGCCCTGGGATTGTCCCAGGAGTCAAAGACTTTCTTTATGGCGGAAATCATCTCTTCCCGATTTTTCACATCAAGCACGGTATCCATCATTCCCGGCATAGACGCCGCCGCTGAGGAGCGTACTGATACAGATAGCCCTCTACCCAGTTTCTTCCCGGTCTGTTTCTCGAGGACCTCCAATGCCTGCTCGATTTCCTCTACAGGCAGTTTACCAGTGCGCTTGTACTCCTTATAGGTTCCGACGGACACTACAAAGCCCGGGGGCACCTGAAGCCTCAACTTGGTCATGGCCACCAGGTTCGCTCCCTTATTCCCCAGAAGGCTTTTGTCGTCCCAGGCGCCTGTGAACTGGTAAATTGTGGTCATAGATTACCCCTCTCCCCTAAATTTAGCCCATCTCCTGTATGTCGAATACTCTTCGTCGAGATAGGTACTGATTTTCTCTGTAATCTGTATCGTCCCAGGCTTGCGCCCTGCACCAGGGGGCTAATGCGAAACACGCCGACGTGCCAGCGATCCAGCGGCTGGTACATACAATTGTTCAGTATAATCCTTCATCATGCGCCGGGCACAGAACTTGGGCACAACTGTGCGGATCGCCTCTTTTACAATCCTAACCCAGCCGTGGGGTACACCAGCGCGGTCTCGGTCATAATACAGCGGCACAAGCTCCTCTTCCAATAGTTTGTACAGCGCTTCGGCATCCATCCTGTCTTCCTCTTCCGGGCTGTAAGTCTTAGGACCATCCCCTATGGCCCAGCCATTCGCCTTGTTATAACCTTCATACCACCACCCATCTCGGACACTAAGGTGCGGAACACCATTCAAAGCCGCCTTCATGCCGCTGGTGCCACTAGCCTCATTGAGACGGCGAGGAACGTTCAGCCATACATCTACGCCCTGCACCAGGTAACGCGCTCTGTTCATATCGTAGTCCTCTATGAAAGCTATCCGACCCTGAAGATCTCGGTCTGTGGCCAAACGGTATACATGCTGGAGAAGGCACTTGGATGGAAAATCGGCAGGATGAGACTTGCCAGCGAATACTATCTGAATCGGCTGCCATCTATCCTTAACGAGACGCTTCAAACGTTCGATGTCCCGGAAAATAAGGGCGGGACGCTTATATTCAGCGAAACGCCGCACGAATCCAACAGTGAGTACCTCGGGATGTAGCAAAGCCCCCATCGCCAGCACCTGCTGCGGCTGCACCTCGGCTTCGCTCCAACGTTGTTGCGCCCAACCCAACATCGCCCCCTTCAGCCTTCGCTTCAGAATCTGACGAGCTGTCCACATTTCCTCATCAGGGATGTCCATAACGCGTTTCCAAAGCTCGGGGTCATCCTGTCTCTCCACCCAATCCTCACCCAGGTATTTGATGTAAAGTTGACCCATCTCAGAAGCGACCCACGTAGGTACATGAATCCCATTAGTTACATACGTAATAGGCACATCTTCTTCCCTGACCTTCGGCCAGAGCACATGCCACATCTTACGCGACGCCTTGCCATGAAGCTTGCTTACAGCATTGCGCTGTTCAGACATAGTCAGAGCAAGTACAGTCATGTTGAAAACGTCACTGGCACCATCCTGTTGCCCCAGTCTCATAAACGTCTCCCGGTCCATTTTCAAATGGCCCCAATAACTGTGGAAGTATTTATCCATAAGCTGTGCCGGGAAGACATCATGACCCGCTGGAACCGGCGTATGCGTGGTGAAAACGGTAGCCGCTCTAAGCCTATCCACAGCTTCCTCAAAACTAGCTCCCTCTTCTATCTCCTCCCTTGCCCTCTCCAGCATCATGAAGGCTGCGTGTCCTTCGTTAGCATGCCACACAGCCGGGTTGACTCCCAACGCCCTGAGAACACGCACACCACCAATACCCAGAACAATCTCCTGCTGCATACGCAACTCGCGGTCAGCTATGTAGAGGCGCGCGGACAACTGACGGTCCTGCGGCGAATTTTCCTCAACGTTAGTATCCAGTAAATAAAGGGTGGTGCGGCCCACCTGGATTTGCCAGGCGCCTATATGCACAGACCTATTGTCCAACTGAACCTCGGCCAAGTTCCGGCGCCATTGTGAGGAGAGGACAGGAGTGATAGGCGCTTCGCTAAAATCCAACTGACTGTATATCTCCTCCTGCCAGCCATCAGCAGTGATGCGCTGATGGAAATAACCTTGGGGATACATGAAGCCCACCCCGACCATCGGCAGCCCCAGGTCGCTCGCCTCTTTGCAAATGTCTCCGGCAAGTATACCCAAGCCCCCAGCATAGATAGGGATAGAATTGTGGATAGCAAACTCCATCGAGAAGTAACCAACAGGGCCTGTTAGCTTATCAGAATATTTGCTGCCGAACCAGGTATCCTGAGAAGACATATCAGCATCGAAAGCAGCCATCACAGAATCATAAAGGGCAACAAATGCCCGGTCCGCGGCAGCTGCTTTCAGTCTATCGGGGTTGATATCTCGCAACTGTTTGACGGGGTTATGTCCGCTGATTACCCATAGGGTATAATCCAACGCCCTGAACAAGTCGCGCGCCTGGTAATGCCAGCTCCACCACATATTGTGCGCAAGCTCGTCCAGTCTATCTATGCGCTTGGGCAGCCTTGTTCTTGTAGCCTGTTTTAACATATTTCATCTCCCGTCCCGGGCAATTCGTCTATGCTCGAACTGTTTTTGTTATTGAACTACAAACTTTCTGACCAAATCCTTTGTCCCGATTACATTTAGTTTCTGGAAGAGCAAAGAAAACCGACTTTCCAACTCATCCCTTATTCCTTTTAGATTGCTTTCAGGGATGTTCCACATCTCCGCCTTGAAATCGCCGAATGCCCTCTTTCGGGTCTTATACAGGAATTGCTCCTCAGTTTCCCCCTGCTTTCTCTCATTTGTATACTTATCGGAAAGATGGCTATTGATTCTATCCAAAAGTTCCTTGGGGAAATACTTGCTTTCATAAATAATGTTCTGAAATCCTGTAGCAAGGTGCACCTCTCCCGCTCCAACTTGAGGGAAATGATGAAATGCCTCATCGGGAAGAGTAGAGGCCCCATGTTGCACTGCACCGCACATGCCATATTCATCACGCGCCAGCTTGGACAGCTCCTTCAGGGTTTTGAAGTCTATCTCAACATTTGCAATCGACCCATCGGGCAGAACCACCCCGCCATGAGTAGTTCCGGTCTGCACGCTGATTTTGGAAATTCCCTTCGTCTCGGAGCTCAGCTTTTTTAGATATCCCGACATAAATGCCCTGAGGTCTTCCACCGTGCTGTTTTTCTTCCCCACCTCCCCGATCTCCCCTCCAACTGAGATAGTCGCCCCTTTTGGCTCAATACTGCGTATGAACTTCGTCATCTCAGCCGTGACCAGGCAGTTCTTTTCTTGCTGCTCCTCCAGAGTCTTTTTACTCAGATCCACAAGAGTGGAGGCATCTATATCAATGTTCAGGAACCCGGCAGCCACCGACTCACGGATGAGTTCCTTTATCGCGTTTAATTCTTTCTCCGGCTCCGAACTATATTTGCTCTGGCTAAGCTGATAGTGGTCGCCTTGAATGAAAACAAGGCCCTCGAACCCCTCTCTGATTGCAGCAGCCAGCACACAGGCGGCATACTCACCCGGCCTCTGACCTGTATAGCCTATTTCGGAGCGGGCTATCTCGAAAATATATGCACCAACTTTATTTTTCAGAGCAGCCCTAAATACTGCCCTTGCAACATCATAGGTGATGCCGCGGATATTTATAGCCGGGACTGTTATGCCGCTGTACAGTCCCTTGCCTGCCGCTTCGTACAGGCCTTGAATACTAGATAGGAAAACTCCTTGCTTAGAAGCTAATTCCCTAATAGTCTGCTGCGCCTTATCCTTAACCTTTGCTTCGGTGGCAAGGGCAGCCTCCCTCGTCAAGGCATCGATTTTATCGGGCAATACAGATTCTTTAGGCATATTTATTATTCCTCTATTCTATCTCAGTATAGTCCGACGCCCGTTGTACCTTTCAGTGTCATATTGGGTCTTCACATCGACCAACCTCAGCTTTCCAAGTACCTCTTTGAGCGCGACAGCGGTAATTTCACCGTTTCTGTAGCTGACCATCTTACCGAAATCTTTCTTCACCACCAAATCAACAGCAGCGATGCCGAAATACCTGCCCATCCTTCTATCATAAGCACAAGGAGCGCCGCCACGCTGCAGGTGGCTCAACACTATACTCCGCGTTTCCAGCTTGGTAGCATCCTGGATTTCATTAGCCATAGTCTCACCAATCCCGCCGAGGGTCTCATGGCCAAAGCTATCCACTCCTTTTCGGGTCACAAACTGGCTGCCTCCCATCGGCTTCGCCCCCTCCGCCACCACTATGATGTCATACCTGTTGCCCTTTCCCTTGCCCTCCAGAAGCAACTCATTGACCTTATCAATAGCAAAATCGTATTCAGGAATCAGGATGATATATGCTCCGCTGGATTCCCCTCCCTCCAAAGCCAGCCAGCCAGCGTGTCTCCCCATAGTTTCGACCACAAATATCCTTTTGTGAGAGCCAGCAGTAGTTCTGAGCCTATCGACTTCCTCTGTAATGACATTGAGAGCCGTCTCAAATCCCAGGGTGTAATCTGTTCCGGGAAGGTCCTTGTCAATCGTCTTGGGAATGCCGATGACATTCACCCCATCCTGCGACAGCTTACAGGCCACACCTAGAGTATCCTCACCTCCGATGGCTACCACGACCTTCAGATCGAGCTTATCTACATTGTTTAATACTATCTTCGAGCGATCGTTATTGGGGTCGTAAGGGTTTGTTCTCGAGGTTCCCAGCATTGTCCCGCCATATCTATCCCAGGTTCTTACCAGGTCCTGGTCCAGCGGCTGGATATACTCTTTTAAACTAGCGGGGTTTGTAGGATCAGCATAGACCAACCCCTTCCATCCATCCCGAATCCCCAAGACCTCGTACTGGACTCCCCTCTCCTGCTGAAGCCGCTCATCCAGGGCGCTCTTTACGACCCATTTAATAGCGGGGTTCAGCCCAGCGCAGTCTCCCCCACCGGTGAGAATGCCTATCCTGCATTTCTTCATCAAACTTACCTTATCCTCACTTTAAATATCTTTAGTTGATTATACCGCTACAACATTAACACACTCAGCATTAGATGTACAATAGTCATTTAGGGCATTGCGCAAGGGGGGAAATGGTACTACCAACTCCACAAACTTTAGTATGGGAAGCTCCTGTGCTTGCGAGTCTTGACAAAAGCCCGAAAAAGTGGTATATTGAAAAACGTCCTCGGGTGGGCGAACCAGTTAGAAAAGGCCGAATCCGCAAGAGGGAAACGAGTAGGAAACCAAAGGGACCGGGAGGGCGGAGAAGGTCGAGGAAGCTGGGAAGGTCACCCGAGGTTTTTTTATGTGCCTGGCTCGCTGCCAGGCTTTTCCTCGCTCATCAGCGCTATGAAGGGCAGGTTGCGGTATTCCTCTTGATAGTCTAATCCGTAACCTACCAGGAACTCATCAGGAACCTCGAATCCCACGTATGTCAAAGGGACTTCAGCCAGTCGGCGCACTCTTTTATCGAGCAATGTGCAAACCGCCAAGCTGGCCGGATTACGCGCCTTTAAATGACTAATGACAAAGCTCAATGTCATTCCGGTATCTACTATATCCTCCACCAGCAGGACATGGCGTCCCTCCAGATTCAGATCAAGGTCCTTGGTGATACGCACCGCCCCCCCACTCTCACCACCATAGTATGAAATAGCCATAAAATCCACATCTGCAGGAACCGTGAGGTATCGCATCAGGTCTGCCATAAAGCAGAATACCCCACGCAGCACACCCACCAGCACCAAGTGGCGTCCTTCGTAGTCACGGGATATCTCCTTGGCAAGCTGACGCACCCTTTTCTGCATCTGAGCAGCGCTGAAGAATACCCGCCCCACACCTCGCGTCTTCGTCCCAGCCAGAGGGCCATGTCCATACTTTGCTAGCAGACGGTCATAGTCTCGGCGGGCAAGGAGCTTGACATTCACTTCAGGATAGAGTTCCCGCAAGCGGCGCACCTTGCGGTTTTTCTCCCTGGTGAGACCAGGCTTTAGAGTTGTCATCTCTATATAAAGATCCAAGACGGGGAGATAAAAATCAGGGGTGAACATCTCGCTGCCCTTGCCATCATCCCACCGCAGTTGGAATGAGCGGGGCTCATAGAGCCACTCGATCTGATAGAAATCGAGGAGACGGGCGAACTCTTCCTCACTGGGATGGGCAAAAGCGGTTGGCTTGAGCTTTGAAGCCAGAGGAGCAGGATGAGATATGATTTTGGCCTCTGACTCCGCAAGAGTTTTTTCAATCTCGGCGAAGCGACCTGACTCCAAGACGATACCAGCCAAGTTTGCTGCAGTGGTGAGAAACTCTTCCTCCCTTGAAGTGAATTCGCGGCTGGTGCGGTTATAGGCTCGAAGAGTCCCCACTACTTCTCCTCTTATTTTGAGAGCAACGCTCAGAATAGAGGAGATATGTTCCTGCTGAGCCAATTCCTGAAACTGTATCCTGGGGTCAGTGGCTACATCCGCGATTGCCACCGTCTTTCCATCCAGAACATCGGAGAGACTTTTCTCCGATTCCAAAAAGCCCTTCCTGAGATAGCGTTCGCTGAGGCCATGCGAGGCAGCATGAACGAGTCTTTTCCTCTGCGAGTCCAGCAACATGATGGAGCAACCTTTCACCCCCAACACCCGGCCCGCTGACTTCACCAACAGGCGAAGCTTCTCACTGGCAGTAAGCCCTGAATTGAGTGCCTCCGCAATCTCACTCAAGGCCTTATTGAAACCGACAGTTTGCTTGCTCACCGCGACTTCCCTTCGCTAGGCTCAGCGATAATCCACCCTGACACTTCCCCAGTAGACTATTGGAGCCATTATAGGTGAAGGAAAAGCATGAAGCAACCTTTCGCAATGAAAAACATGGTGGCTAGAAAGAGAAGAAAAGAGCGGCTTCGGGGGCATAAAAAGACCTCGAGTGACTTCCCCAGCTTCCGCGGTTTTGTCCGCCCCTCGGTCCCTTTGGTTTCCTACTCGTTTCCTGTTGCGGACCTTGGCCTCTTCTTGCTGGTTCACCCACCCGAGGACATTTTTCAATGTACCACTTTTTGAGCGGTTTGTCAATCCATTGAATAAGAGTTTCCTACGAGCATACAGTCTCAATTCCAAAAGAGTAGACGTTCAATCAAACGCCCACTCTCTATTTCCCAAGTCGTTGAAACTCGCCACAGGTTTAACCTATTTTCTCGTATAAATCCTCTAGCCATTTTGCAGTGGTGAGCCACCTATCATAATAACTAGCGTACTCCTGTCCACTTTGAGCATCGGGTTCAACCACCCTGGACTTAGGCCTCATAGCTACCATAGCCCTCTGGAGGTCAGGATAGACACCGGAGCCGACCGCAGCGCACATAGCTGCCCCCCAGGCAGTAACCTGCGGCGACTCGAAACAGGTCACGGGCATAGCGAGTATATCGGATAGTATTTTGACAAGGCAGCGGCTCTGCGCAAGCCCTCCTCCCATGCTCACCTCTTTTACTTTTTGCCGCGATACCTCCTCCAGTTGAGCACAGTTGGCCTTAAAAGCGAAGGCCAGATTCTCTAGCGCCGCCCTGACGAAATGTTTCCTCTCCACAGCCGTAATACTTGGCGTCACAGGGAAAATGAAGCCACCCAGGCTCAGCTTGAGCCGGCTCATATCCATCACTGCGGGACCGATGAAGGCAAGCATTCCTCCAGCGCCGGGCGGCACCTCCTGCGCCAGACTATCCATCAGGCCATATATATCATCGCGCTGGTCTGATGCGCTGAAGAGCAGGCCCTTAAGCCAGCGATATGCGCCTCCACACTCCTGAGCGTTGCTCTCCAGGACCCACCTGCGCGGCAGAGCATGGCAGCCCGACCAAAGCCTGCCTTTAGGGTCAATAACAGGTCGAGTCGTAACCATCTGAATCGCACCGCTCCAGCCCACTACGATTCCGACCTCGCCTTTATCTTTGACTCCCATTCCCAGCAGGCCACACTGAGTATCGGCTCCACCTGCAACCACCACCGTGCCAGTAGACAGTCCCGTCTTTCTGACAGCTTCAGATGTAATCCACCCGACCCGAGTGCCAGCGGTGACAATCATAGGGCAAACTTCCCGAGATAACTGGAGCCTTTCCCCGAGAGTGTCTGACCATTTGACCTCGTGAATATCCACCAGCCCTAAATCGGCGACGCAGGAAACCTCGGCTACCCGCTCTCCTGACAGCCTGTATGTAATCCAGTCCCCGATGGAAAGGGCTGTTGCTATCTTCTCATAAATACGCGGGTAATTGGCCTGGAACCACTTCAGCCTGGCGGGGGTGAAAAGAAGAGACGGCTTATGGCCAGTGATGCGGTAAACCTCATCCCCGCACTCTCCGTCTATGGCGAATCCTTCCATTAAAGCCCTGAGGTCGGTATTAGGGGCGGCATATAGCTCATGGCCTTTCTTATCGAGGAAGACCACGCCCTGCCTCTGGCTGGCAGAGCTGACTGATATTATGTCAACAGGAGATATGTCGGCCTTTTTAATAGATTCCCTAATTAGGCGGCAGATTATGTCCCAGAACTTGCCGGGCTTAAATTCCTTGCCCATAGGGGCAACCTCAGGAGGTACAACGTCGTAAAACCATTCTTGATAAGCCGAGGAAACCAGATTGCCCTTAAGGTCGATAATAAGGGAACGGCAACCTGAAGAGCCGGCATCTATAGCCAGAACATATTTACCTGGCACTCTTCCTCCAGACTTGAGGATTGAGCAAGTTCTGGGGACGCTCCCCTTTGAGGAACCTTTCGATGTCATCAACTATCATCTGGGAGTAGCGTATTACAGTCTCAGCGGTGGCCCCCCCGATGTGGGGCGTAAGCACCACATTGTCCATCTTCAGCAAAGGGCTATCACCTCGCACAGGCCAGGTCTCGAAGACATCGAAAGCAGCCCCGGCGATGCGCTTTTCTTTAAGAGCCTGGATGATGGCCTCATTATCGAGGACAAAGGCGTTCGCTGCGTTGATGAGATAGGCAGTCGGCTTCATCAAAGCTATCCTATGAGCATTGATCAAGCCCATAGCCTCGGGAGTGGTAGAGCTGTGTAACGTGATGATATCAGACTTTTTCATAAGCTCGTCCAGCTCCACCGGCTTGGCGCCTGCCTCCTTTATTATAGTAGGGTCTAAAAAGGGATCACACACCAGTATCGACGCATCAAAGGCTCCGACTATCTTCGCCACACGCCGTCCGATAGCTCCAAAACCTACTATGCCCACGGTTCTGCCGCCTAGCTCGTTGCCACGCATTGAAAAGTAGGCAACGGTGGGATCGACCCATGCGCCGGAACTGACCATCTGGTGCGCCTTGGGAATTTGTCGCAACAGAGACAGCATCAAACCCACTGTAAGCTCTGCCACAGCCGCAGCATTCCTGGCGGGCGTGTTAACCACAAGTACCCCACGCTCGGTAGCTGCTTTGACATCGACGAAGGCCAAATCTGCCCGGCAGACCCCGAGGAACTTCAGTTTTGTCGCCTTCTCGAAAACCTCACGCGGAATGAAATCAGCCTCCACCACAACTATCTCTATGCTTTCCCCCTGAATTCGTTCAATAAATTCCTCTCCGGAAAGGAGCTTGTTGGCATCCATCCAGCTTTCATAGGTGACTTCCAGCTTCTTCCCCAGTCGTTTCAGAGCAGGGGGCCAAAACGGAGCACGAACAAGAACCTTCATATCATACCTCGCAACAGATTATACCATCAGACGCAACAGTACACTTAAGAGACTACTTTATACTCCTTAGACCCCAAACCGTGCCTGAGAGCTATTGCGATCTGAGGGGAATCATAGGGATTGGGCAACAACCTGTTCTTAGCCTTGTAAGAGCCAAGTGTCTTCAATGCTTCGACATCGATGGCAACTTGGTCTCCCGAAGCCATGATGACCCCGGGCTCCACTATTTTGCCTTTAGCAGGACCTCCGGATACAAAAGCCTTCCTGCCATCCATTATTATCAAGTCAGGCTGCAAAGCCAGGTTGAACTCAGCAATCTTCCGCTCCAGATTTCTCATGTGCATGGAGCGATGTTCACCAGGATGCACTATGCCCACAGCGAGCTTCAGCGAGAGGCTAAACCTGGCTATTTGATGAGTCTTCATACATGGCACATATACTATCTTGTCAGCCTCATAGACTGACCTGGGCACCGTGACTTCCTTGAGGTAATCACCGTCCACTCTGACCCTGACCCAGTCCCAGGCCCTATCATCGAAGGCTATCACCTCAGTTCCTATGTCGGTCAACTGACGCAATGCATCCAGCTTTTCCATCACCTTCCGGGTAGGCCTCCATATTGCGCCTGAACTCTCTCCAACCACTACCTTTGCTCCGGCCTCCTTAAGTAGTTGAATCACGACTTTCAGAAATTCCAGGTCGGAAGCGCCTGGGTAGGGGTCAACACTATTGAAATTCGGCTTCACCATCACCCTATCCCCCGGTGATACAGCCTTCCCCAGGCCACCGATGAGTTCCACTGCCTTTGCTATAGAAGCCCTAAGGTCCTGTTCAACCTTGACCTTGCTTACCAATGTCATCCCGTCTTCGCGAAAGGGATTCTCCTTGCGCGGCCTCGGCGGCACGATGTCCAACCTTTTGGGCACCCTGTCAAACAGAAAATGGCGAAGCCCGACCAGCGTGTCAGCAAATCCATGTTTAGAGGGAATAGAAGAACCCTTGATCCCCATATCATACCTCTGCAAAGGTCAATATCTTCACCTTTTGTCCTGCCCCTTCAGCACCATTTTCACTATTTGAGGTAGACCTCGCCAGTTTTCCCCGGAATGAAATAATACGATATTGCCTCATGCGTGGGCTATAATCCCCTCAGAAACTCGGGACGAAGCAGGGACGGGTCTTTTTTAGACAGAACTCGTTCCAACTCTTTTAGCATCCTTCCCTTGTCCTGAGGCAATCTGCCACGGACAGACAGGTAGTTTGAGGCATGCATTGAGCTGAAGAAACAATCCGTGAAACTGGAATTCTCTACGAGCCCTTTTAGCTCTTCGAGCGACTCAAAAGGGGTAATGGGATGAAAACTGCCCTGCTGGCACTCCTGCCACAGAGGCGTGCCAGGAACCAGGGTCAGGGTTAAAGCTCCGACATATTCCGGGTCGATAGCGGAGAGGACCCTGGCCGTCTCCAGCACATGTTTCCTGCTTCCCTCCACCCCACCTAAGCCCAGAATCACCGTCAGCGACAGTGTCACTCCGGCCTCTTTCGCTTTTCTCCCCGCCTCAATCATCTGACTGCTGTTCACACCTTTGCCAATCTTCTGCAGCACCTCATCGTCACCGCTTTCAATACCTGTATAGAAGATGCTCAGCTTAAGCTCCTTTAACTTTTTGAGTTCATCCACGCTCCTTCGCAGAATATCTTGAGGCGTAGCGTAGGAACCTATTCTCTCCAGGTTAGGGAACTTCTCATTCAAATATTGAAGGGCTTCCACCAGCTTGGGGAAGGGATAGACGATAGCATCCCCATCCTGAAGGAACACCCTTCTCCCATCCCACCTCTGAGCTATGGCATAGACTATATTCTCGATGTCGGGGACACGAACGCCATGCCTCACATACATGGACAGGGCGTCTATCTCCTTTTTGACTTCGCGGACATCTCTCAACCTGAGCTTGGTGCCATATAAGCCACAGAAAGTGCAGGTATTATTGGAGCAGCCGCTAGTCAAAGGGAGAAAATAGCTCTCCCTCTCGCTGGGAGGACGAAAAATGTCTGGCCTTTCGAAGTTACCGGTTTCTCGTCTCTGCATAATTTTCTCCCCGGACCAGAAAGCCCTCACACTGGCCGTATGGTTATCTCCTCGCCGTCTTTTACCTTTTTGAGCAATTTAAGGTCGCCTTCGACCTTACCTATTATGTTAACTGCACTGGCCGGCCTGATCTCATCTCCTCTGCTGATAGGGGTCTTCCCGAAAAATATACACATCGCTTTCCCCGGAGGCCAGTACGCTATATCTCCAAGGCTTACCAGTTCCTTAGCATCCTCCGGCTTTGCATCAACGGGGGTGGTGAAATATATCTCGTCACCCCAGGTATTTACTGTGGAGGTGATGGGAAGAGCCTCGAAGACCTTACTAGCTGTCTTTGTCTCATTCAGCCAGGCTTCCAACTCAAGCTTGCCCACAACAATCTTTATCTTCCTTCTCATCCTTTTTCGGTCTCCTCGTCTATCCATTCCAGATAGTCCGGATTCCCTTCCACAATAGGCAAAGCGATTATCTCAGGCACTTCGTAGCTATGAATACCTTTGACCGTGCTCACAACCTCGAGGAAAAGCTTCGCTCTAGTTTTAACCACCAAGAGGCTCTCCTCGGCCTCCTCGATTTTCCCTTTCCACCTGAACAGCGAGTTTACCTGGGGCACTATATTTACGCAGGCTGCTTTCCTCTGCTCAACGAGTGCATCCGCTATCTTGCGAGCCTCTTCGCAGCTTGATGTGGTGATGAAAACAACTAAATATGCAGGCTTCGCCATCTTTTTACCTCCAGCCTACCTTTGAGCCACCACAAAATTTCTCAAAGTCCCGATGCCCTCTATCTTGACCTCAACCACATCGCCCGAACTCATCCTGCCGATGCCTGACGGCGTGCCCGTGGCGATAACGTCGCCTGGCAGCAAAGTCATCACTCCTGAGATAAATCTTACCAACTCGGCCACTCCGAAGATGAGCTCGCTAGTGCGAGCAGATTGTCTGAGCTCTCCATTGAGGTAAGTCTCGAGTTTAAGGTCATTCGGGCTGACCTCGGTCTCAATCCACGGGCCTATCGGCGCAAAGGTGTCATAACCCTTGGCTCTCGTCCACTGACCGTCCGCCTTCTGCACGTGGCGTTCCGATACATCGTTAACACATGTGTACCCCAGGATATAATCCTTGACCCTGTCCCTTGGCACATCCTTCGCCTTCCTGCCAATAACAATGCCTAATTCACCCTCGTAGTCTACTCGACTCGAATCGCGGGGTAAGACTATCTCATCGTCAGGCCCTATGACCGCGGTGGATGGTTTGAGAAAGATGAGCGGCAGAGAGGGCAAAGGCATCTTGGTCTCCTCAGCATGGCGAGGATAATTTAGCCCCAGGGCCACTATCTTCGAAGGAGCGCAGGGAGCGAGCAGCCTCACCTCAGCCAGCTTATAGGTACTTCCATCAAGCTTATGGAAACTGCCGGAGTTCTTGAAGCGGGCAAAGGGACTCCCGCGCAGGCCTCGTATGACATCACCCTCGAATACCCCGTATTTGACTTTGCCCTGCACAGAGAAGCGAACTATGCGCAATCTTACCTCCTCTTCGCAGCTTATTATAACCACATCTATGCATCTTATTCCACAGGAGAGGTAAGCATCTACTCAACATCCAATTGCGAAGACACAGCAAAGACGCCGCTTACTAATGGGGGAGCGCAGAGGGGATTCACCCTTCTGCCAAGGGTCTGGGGGTGTCCCCCAGTCTTAAAATTCCCCCAAGATTGGGGGATATAGGGGGTTGAAAAGGGATTAATTGACAACCTCAGCAAAAAGTTGACAAAGCATAAACCTTTGTGATATACGCAACACTACATATTTGCAGCATAGGCGCTACAAAAGGAGGTATAAGGCATGGGAAGACTCGAAGGGAAGGTTGCCATCGTAACCGGCGCCGGGCAAGGAGTAGGCAGAGGCATAGCCCTGGCGTTCGCCAAGGAAGGCGCAAAGGTGGTCGTCGCTGAGATCAATCCCGAGACTGCCAAAGCCGTTGCCGGTGAAATCAAGCAGCTCGGCGCCGAGGCGCAAGCCATGGTCTGCGACGTCGGCGACGAGAAGCAGGTTAAGAAGATGGTGGCTAAGGCTGCAAGGAAGTTCGGACCTATAGACATACTGGTGAACAACGCACAGAGCTGGACCGGCAGGTCAGCATACCACTTGAGCTCTCCCATAGAGTCGCTACCGGAAGAATGGTGGGACATGGCTTTTCAGTCAGGAGTCAAGGGCACATGGTACTGCTGCAAAGCTGTATTCCCCTACATGAAGGATAGGGGCGGCAAAATAATAAACTTCGCCTCGTATATGGGAGTTGTGGGACTGGAAGGATCGGCTGACTACAATTCTAACAAGGAAGCCATTCGCGGCTTCTCCAGGACCGCGGCACGGGAATGGGGCAAATACAAGATCAACGTAAATGTTATCTGTCCCTCAGCCTTAACACCGGCGATGATAGCGTATGGCATGGCTTTCCCTGATAAGATAGACGAGATGACCAAAGAGATGGAGAAAATCCCTCTCAAGCGCGTGGGAGACCCCGAGAAAGACATCGGCCCAGTGGCCGTCTTCCTGGCCAGTTCAGATTCCGATTTCGTAACCGGGCAGACTCTGATGGTAGATGGCGGCCTTCACATGTTCTAATGGGACTACTGCCGTTAGTGCGCTAGAAGCGGGAACCTGCTTGAACGATGGCTCTCATGCGCTTATCATTCAAGGCCGCTCCTGAACCTGGCGTACCGAACCAGCGCGCCCAGAGCCTTTACGGCAGTCTCCTGGTCGATATACGTTGGCACACCCAGCCCTTCCAATTGTCTTGATACTTCTTCAATCAGAGATAGGCTCGTGCCATAAAACCAGACTGTCATCGGTTTCGAGACGTTCTTCAGCACCCGTTCGAACATCTCCACAATATATGATATCGGTGCCATCGTACCAACGTAGAGGACGATAGTAGAGCAATCTACGTTGGCATCATCGAGGACTATAGATATCACCTTCTCCTGCAAGGACAAGGGGTCATCAGTTAAAGATAGCGGCGGCCCCAAATCAATGGGATTCCTAGCTAGCCTGGGGGACAGCTTCGCTAACTTATCGAATGTGGCATTTGAATATCTGGCAAGAGCCAGCCCGGACTCCACCGCCAAATCGGCCGCCACCACGCCTGCGCCTCCGCTATGGCTGATGATAGCGACCCTATTGCCCCTAGGCAACGAATGGTATGCGAAGACCTTGGGTACATCCCAGTATTCCTGCCACGTATTGACCCGTATTGCTCCAGCCTGTCGGATTGCGCTGTCGTAGATTCGATCGTTTACCGCCAGCGACCCGGTGTGTGATGCCGAAGCCTTGGCCCCCGCCTCGCTACGGGCTGATTTAAAAATCATCAGCGGCTTGTGGGCTACAAACTTCCGGGCTGCATCCATGAAGCTACGCCCATCCTTCACATCTTCGATATGCAAAGCAACTACCTTCGTCCCGGCGTCGTCTGCCAGGTAATTTAGCAGATCAACCTCGTTTACATCGCATTTATTGCCCACATCGCACATTTTGCTCACCGGATAGGCGCGATCTTCCAGAGGTTGACACTGGGGGAGAACAATGCCAGTCTGACTGCAATATGCTATTCCCCCTTTTCGCACCTTATCGTACCCAAAAGGATAGGGGATGGTCGTAAATCCGTTAGCAGCATTGAAAACACCGACTGTATTGGGCCCCATGATGCGTATGCCACTGTGTGTTGTTATATCAACCAGTTGCTGCTGGAGTTTGGTTCCGTCGCCGCCAGCATCTGCGAAGTTCTCGGATACAATAACAGCAGCTTTTACTCCCTTTTGAGCGCATTGCTCGATGATAGTCGGAACCGTGTGAGGTGGCGTAATAACAACTGCTAGGTCAACAGAATCAGCGATCTCGTTCACGGTCGGATAGGCTTTCATCCCCAGGACTTCACTGTATGAGGGGTTTACAGGGTAGAGCTTACCTGTGAAACCGAAGCCGAGTATATTCTTTATTAACACATAGCCAAGCCCCACCCCATCCTTTAATGAGCCGAATACTGCTACGGAACGCGGCTCAAAAAATGCCCACAGATCGCTTCCATTCCTTGATTTCATCAGGAAACCTCACAGGTCAGTTTTACCGATCAGCCATAATCTGGGAGAGCCAAGTAGTTCTTCTTAAGGCTTTCTCGTGAAAGGAGCATTAATGGAAAGTGCAAAATTCAGATACAGCCGGGCCGCTTGCACCACCTGGCTAAAGTCCACCGATTCCTCAGCAGTGTGGGCCGCCTCCAGGCGTCCCGGCCCCAATATGATAGGGTCCACCCCTGCAGCCCAGAGCACATTCCCATCGGAATGGCTTCTGAAGTCCTGAGGTTCCCACGGTAGAGACAGCTTCTTGTACACTTCCCTCAGCTTCTTGACCAAAGGTCTTTTAGGGGAAATCCGGTATCCTGACTGTGTGTTCTCAAATCTGATATAGGCTTCTAGGCCAAGGGCGCTTTCATCCACCGCCTCCACCAACTGTTCCAACTCCGCCTTAAGGACGTCCACTCTAGAGTCAGGATGGAGGTGCAAGTCAAGCCAAGCCTCACAGTTGTCAGGAACCACAAACCCGCCGGGGAAACCGGAAAGCTGCCTGATGTTGTAAACCACCCCCTTAGGCATGGATGTGATATATTCTGTAACCTTCAAAAGGAGCTTCAGCATGGTTTCAATAGCATTCTGGCCGAGCTCCGGCATAGATGAGTGAGCTCTTTTCCCCTTGGTGCGCAAAAGCACTTCCAGATAACCATAGTGCCCCAGGCATGGTATCATGTCGGTCGGCTCGCCCACCACCGCCCAGGGAAAACTGTATTCCCGCATCAGTGTTTTGGCGCCGTCGCTTTCCTCCTCCTCACCCACCACCAGGGCGAGCCCCACCGGAGGTAAAATGCCCCCCCTTTCAGCAAGAACAGTAAACGCCTCAATCATGGCAGCGCAGCCCGCCTTCATGTCTGTGGTTCCCAGTCCGGAAACAGTATCACCTTCCTCGCTGAAGCCATAGTTCTCCAAATCGTGGGCAGTGACCGTATCCAGGTGTCCCACAAAGCAGAGATCCACTTCTTCTTCATTTTTCGGTAAAACCACCAGATTGAACCGGTTCTCGTCCACTTTTTGTTTAATGGAATCCAGACCGTTATCCTTGAGATACCCCCCTACATACTCAACTATCCCCTCTTCCTTTCCAGAAGGACTGTAAATGTCAACAAGAGCCTTTAGGAGATTCTTCAATCTCTCCGGTTGCACATCCGTTGATATATCAGCAGTAGTTTCCATTATTTGCTTCCTTCAGAAACCAGCCACTAGTTACAGTCTATTAAGCTTCCTGTGCTTCCGTTCCAGGTTTGGCAGACTTCTTCGCTTTTCTCTGAAAAGTCTTCGCCAGCCACAGGTGTTGAGCGCGGGTTGAGAAGCCTATGCTACTGAAAAAGGCGATAGCCCCTCCATTATCGCCATCGGTGTCGGCTATAACCATCCTTACTCCCTTGTCTTCCAGCCTTTTCTCCAGCTCTTTGTAGAGACGGCGCCCCAAGCGGTTTCGCTGGAAAGCTTCATCAACCCCTATCCATGCCAGATACCCGTATTTCTTCCAGGCCGTGCCTTCCTTTTCGATAGTGGTAGCTAAAAGGAAGCCGACTATTATCCCCTTTGCCTCAGCCACCAGGCAGTATTCCGGGTCGGAGCCAAAATACTCCGTCACCTCATAGGGATCCCATGTGCGATAGAGGATAGGGAATTCCTCGCTGGTGAAAAGCTGCTCCCCGAGATGATAGACAGAGGCAATATCGTCTACCTCCATCTCACGGATCGTTATTCTCAACCTTGGTGACAAAGGTCACCTCCATTCTCGAAATCTCCGCTATCCACAAATTCCTCAGCATCGGACTAATGCATTCCAAGTGTAATAGTATAATACTGCAGACACCCAATCACAACCCGAAGCCATCGGGAATGTGCAAGGCTAGTCTATCACTCGGCATAGCGGAGGTGGTGAACACCTATGCAAAAATATTTCAAGAAATGCCGAACCGAGAGGGGAATAGGTCAACAACCCAAGGCATGTGCCGCACTCGGGGAGCTACGATGCTCAAGATAGAAAGAGGCTGGGTACATATCTGTTAAATATACCCAGCCTTTTTGTTTACTTATCGCTTACCACTTAACGCGAATAGGTTTCCCAGGAGCATAGGCCGACGGCTGCTTATCTAACTCCATGTGCAGTTCATCGAGCATCTTCTGCCGCAGCACTCGGAGTAGCTTCTGCAGTTGTTTCTGCTCATCTACTGACATACCTGACACGAGCCCTTTAATCAAACCCTTGTATCCCTCTATTCCAGGTCCAGCAAGCTTCTCACCCTTGGGTGTTATCTTAACCTCCGTAAACGGATGACCCTTACGTTTTGGAACTCTGGTAACGAGACCTTCCTTCTCCATCCTGTTGAGCAATCCCGCGATGGTCTGGTTCTCCCTGAAAACCAAGCGCGCTATCTCAGCGGGGGTCAACGTCCCTGGATAGTCCTTGCAGGCCCACAGTATTGCAGCCTTCTCAGGTGTCAAGCCTACCTTGGCGAGTTTAACCTCCGCTGCCTTGTTCACTGCAATCGAAGTCTGGCGAAGCATTGCCCAAGTGCTCATGGCTATTTCTTCAAACTCGAGGTCGTACATCCGATTTTGCCTCCTGTTAATGCTCCCTTACATACTATTGATACGATAATATCATAAAATCGGATGCAAAACAACTACACAGGGACATCTTTGCCAGCAAAGCGTTCGGAAAGCCAAAAGAAAAGCAGCGACAATTCTCCCTTTGCCGGGGACGCTGGTGGTACCCCCAAAATCCTCCCTTCCAGCAAAAAACGGATACCGGGGTTTAAACGAGATTAATACATATCCTCATTTTATTAAGCTTGACTTTTGGGCTTCTCCCAATTAAAGTCTAGGGCCAGGAAGGAGGTACTAAATGGAACAGAAACAACCGGTAGGGATAGCTGTCGAGCTGGGTATAATAGTACTAGTGGGAGTCATGCTGGGAATTGTGCTGATCATCATAGGTATCGGGGTTGGTGACTCTGGGAACAAGGGGGTATATCTTGCTGGCCTTGCCATAACCACCCTCTCACTCTTCGCTGGAGGCCTCCTAGAGAAAGCAGAAAACAACGTCGTGCGTCTTGGCCTGTTTCTGGCCGGTGCCATTATCTTGGCATATCTTGTAAGCAATAGTGCGACTCTAGGACTACTAGGGGCTTTAGGGTCTTATCGTTAATTTTAATTAACGTCCTGATGTTTTTGCCGAACTAGAGTCTGGGCTACGAAAGGAAGGAGGATTCACAATGGGAGAGAAAAAAGAAGAGAAAGAGGTAAAAGTCAACCTGTCGTTCACACCCGAGAAGCTGTTCTTCTATGGGGCAATAGTCGATGCCGTCCTCGGCGTGATCTGGGCCATTTGTGCCGTTGCTAATGGGGGATGGGGTGTATACGGAGGGGGAGGAGGAGCGTACAGGGCTGCGGGATTCTTTGAGGGCCTTTTCTTCGCAGTGCTTGGCGGTCTCGTCCTTTACGGGCTTTCTCTAATAATCAAAAGCAAACAGTAAGCCCGCCAGGTAGGCCACAACCATTTTGGGCGGCTTATGCCTTTGACTAAAGCCGCCCAAAATGGATTATCTGCTTTTTCTAATCGGGTAACGGATCAAGGTCTTCTGAACTTTGGCCTTGGGCGTTGTCAGATACTCTTCCTCATGAACTCCTGCTATCTCATACCCATTCTCGGCGATGAAATCTTGTAGTCGCCGGACAGTAGGCATTTCTGTGCTGAACGGTCCAATGTGAAGGATCTGCGCCACAGTTCCGTATTGCCAGACTTCCCTCTTGACCTCAACGCCAGAGATCTTCTGTGGCAACACGGTTACTTCATCCGGGATCGGCAAACCCCAGATACCAGCCCACTGGTTTTTAGGCACAATATGCGCATCAGGCCAGCGTGCCCGAAGTGTCCCTATCTTGAAATCAACACCTTTTTTCTTGAGCCCAAACCTGAGTGTGTATACCGATCCGTAGAGCGCAGGCATGACCTGAGGCCCTACTTCATTAGGGTCACCCTTGGAATAGACAACAGCCATATTCTGCGATGGCATATCAATTATCTGAGGCTCCTGACTGGAAGTTGCCCCTCGTTTCGCCATGTGTCCTCCTCTTTGCAGTCATTGCCAGACTGTTATCCCAACTCTTTACACATCTGTAGAAACTGAAAGGCCGTCCCCCTCGCAATTGCCAGTGTATTCGTCAGCTATCAAATACCCAAGTCTCTTATAAAGTCTAGATGCGCCGATATTTTCCACCTTCGACATCTAACGCCATCTCCATAGATAGCTGGGAATAGAGATGGCGAAGATATTAGGACAAGGGCTGCAAAATCATCTGCATCCATCGGTAGAGCCTTCCTTAGCTCCATATGAAACTCGCCCAAGAAATACATCAAATAACGCTTCCTTCCCTGCCACTCATTGTACGCCCCCAGAACTCGGGGAGCAACATTCCCGCTGCGATGCGAGTTCGCCTGGGAATAGGTGAAAAGTCTAAGACCTCTTAGTACCTATTCGTCATTGTTAACTGAGTACTGTTGTGAGTACGATAGTAACGGGGCATCATCGGTTAGGCTATCGGTTTGATAGTTCATATTTGTGCTGGGCTAAGGCAGCAAATAGGTTTCTTGAGGGAGACTGGCATAATGAAGTTTCAGCAAAATCTTAGGTTCATTCGGAGGCTTATTGTTACAGGCCTGTCCCCGAGAAGTGTGGCAGGCTCTATCATCTTGCCTATAGTCCTTGTGACCATCATCGCAGGTTCTGCCGCCATCGCTGTTAGCAGCGATTACATGGCCAAATCGGCTTCCAAAAATGCCGAGGTAAGACTGGATGGTGTAGCGACACAAGCCGCCGAGCAAATAGGAGGCCTTCTGGCCCGCAGCTTAGGTGACGCATCCATGTTGTCTCAAGACCCTGCGGTCATATCTCCTGATACTACGCCTGCCCAGAAGCTTGCGGAGATACAAAGGGTGCAGATGTTCTACGGCACCTTTGAAAACGTTGCCTTGCTTGACACAAACGGCCACGTAATCACTTCGACCAACAACAGCTCCAGTGGCGAGTGGACGAACAATACTCTATTCCAAAGAGCAATTCAAGGCATTCCCTCCATGTCAGATACCACAATTTCCACCGATCCCTATACCTTAGCCATCCAGGTCGCTTCTCCGGTTCTGGATAGTAATTCTAAAGTCATCTCGGTCCTAATTGCCCAGATGAGCATGAATAATATCTGGCAGATAATAAACCGTGTAAAGGTTGGCGCAACAGGCTATGTTTGCCTCATCGACGGAGACGGTAATATCGTCGCAGGACCAGACCAAGCAAAGCTTTTTCAGAAGATAGTTTTCTTTGGCGAAGGCTCCCAAATGCCCCCCGAGCATCAGATGATCCAATATAGCGAGGATGGCACAAAAATGTGCGCCGTAGTAGCTGGAATCAACCCGCTAGTGCCATGGTCCGGTACCCAATGGAGTTTCGTCGGCATTATGCCTGCCTCCGAGGCTTTCGCACCAGCCAATGAGGTAGCAGTGATCTTCTGGATTGTCATGGGCATACTGATATTGTTGTTCGTAGTTGTAGGATTAGTATTAGGTCGTGCGCTATCAGATAAGATCAAAACCCTCGCCAAGGGTACAGCCCAGATAGCGTCCGGCAATCTTAGCTATCGCTTGCCTACGATGCAACCGAAGGATTTAGGGCAACTGGCAAATTCCTTCAACTCGATGGCGGCACGCCTTGAGACATCTTCTGCTGAAATAGCCAAGTGGAACGCCCACCTTGCAGAGGAGATCGAAGCAAAGACAAAGGAACTCGAGAAATTGATGGCAGGCAAGGTCCAATCAGAGAGGTTGTCAGCAATGGGCTATATCGCTGCTTCAGTCGCCCATGAGTTAAACGATCCTCTTACTGCCATCTCCGGCTATGCCCAGCTTGGGATTAGGGAGTCGGCGAAACCCTATCCTCCCCAAGAGATGCCCAATACCCTAAGAACTACCGCTGAGTATTTCAATAATATCGAAAAGGAGTTGCAGCGAAGCAAGAATATCATAAAGAAAATGATTTCCTTTGTAAGGTATTCCAGAACAGGCAACGGGGCAGTGGATGTAAATCAGGTCGTGGGCGATACCTTATCCATCGTCAGACACCACCTCGAGATGAACAAGGTGGAACTGCTCACACAACTTCAGCCCGGGCTTTCCCCGGTCAGAGGCGACACGCAGCGGCTTCAGCAAGTTTTCCTCAACATGCTTCTGAACGCTCAAAAAGCAATGCCTAATGGCGGCAAGCTCAACATAGAAACAAGACAACATGATGGAAACGGTCGTAAGGTTGAGGTGCTCTTTTCTGACACTGGCAGCGGCATCCTTCCCGAGAACCTGGACAAAATCTTCGAGCCTTTGCCATCGACAGAAGCGGAAGGACAGAGCACAAGGTTAGACCTATCGATAACCTATGACATAGTAAAACAACTTGGGGGAGAGATTAAGGTCAAGAGCGAGGTAGGAGCAGGCACCACGTTCCTTATCTCGCTCCCGGCTGCTGATGGCTCTTCCCTGGAGGATAAAGCGAATTCGAGGCCTGCCCTGCCCAAAGGCGGTTAAAGCGGTCTAAAACAAGAGACCGCCATCAACCTACACGCCCTTGCTATTCCTCATCGCTGCAGAAAGCCTCTCTATTTCCTTGCCTGAGTTATACATATCATGAGGCAGCAAGAGTCCGCCACCAGCCTTCAATTTTGCCTAGCCCTTCCCGGCATTCCGTACGAGATAGACTGGCGGCCCAATTACGGCAGGCCTCCAGCCTGAAGGCATGGATAGAGCAGATAGCTTTAACGCCCTTTCCATCCCAGCGTAGAACAGGGCATGTGTCAGCAGAATTCTGCAAAAGGTAAGCCTCTTTGGTCGGCACGGCTCGAACATACGCCGACGAGAACGCATCGGTAGACATACCCAGCTTGCGGGCAATACGTTTTATCTCCTTTAAAGTGACTTTTGGCCGGTAGCGCGCGCAGTAAACGCCGCAGCGAAAGCACTCAATTTCAGACAGCCCATCACCAACTTTATGTTCGGTTCCGTCCTGCATAAGCAGATAACCCTGCATCTCCAGTCCCTCTTTCACCTCGTCTGCTCAGTCTTCCCTACCCCGGAGAGGGGGCGAATTCTTCCCCCTCAATGCGCCAAGAAATCCAGTACCTCCCGGTTGAACCTGCCCCTCTTCTCCGCGACAATAGTGTGTGAACCGCCCTCGATCTTGATCAGCCTGGCATTAGGTATCCTGCTTGCTATTATGTCTGCTGAACCGGGCGAGACAATTCTATCTTCAGTTCCGGCCATCACCAGTGTCGGTGCCTTAATCAGGTGCAGCCTGTCCAGCGTACTATGGGTCATGGCAGCTTCAAATTGCCCCCTCAGACCTTCGATACCGAATAATTTCCCGCGCACCCAGCAGTAGGGCACAGCCATCAATTTAATAGCCCCGCCGCTGAAAGCATGAGCGTTCAAAGAGGCCATAACTTTACCCATGTCTGCACTTACGATGTCTTCGTCGGAGAAGCCTTCTTGGAGTCCCATCGCCTTCAGAAACCCCGGAGAATGCCCGCCTTTTTCATCCCTCCCCGCGTTAGTGCTCACCAGGATAAGCTTCCTCACCCTTTCCGGGTGATTGATAGCGACCTCCTGTGCAATCATGCCCCCCATAGATACCCCTAAGAGATGAGCCTTACCAATGCCCAGATAGTCCATCAAGCCCACAGTGTCATCCGCCATCGTCTTAACCGTATAGGATTCGCTGGGCTTATCGCTCTTCCCCACGCCCCTGTTATCGAAAGTGATTACACGGTAATACTTTTTGAAGGCACGTAATTGGAGGACCCAGTCGCCGCACTCCCCGCCCAACCCCATTATCAGTATAAGGGGTTCGCCCCTGCCCTGGACCTTATAAAAGATATTGATTCCGTTGACCCGAGCTTTAGGCATCTCACCGAGCATATTAGGGTAAATGGAAGACCTTTGCAACTGAAGTTAATGGGGAAAACCCTAAACCGCACTGTGGTAAGCCGCAATCATTAAAATGCCTGCTCTACGTTTCTCCTGGAAAATAAATCGGGTGCTCTGCCGATGTTCTGAGCCAGATGAAGTAGCAGAATGTGATAACGCCAGGAACAAAGCCAGCACTTCCACAACTAGTGGTGCAGAGGAGATGGAGACAAATGGAAGGGAAACCCAAAGTATACGTAGCATACTGCACAGTGTGTCACGACTACATCCTTATTGCGCCCCAGGAGCGTATAGCGAAGATTGCTGCCGAAGAGCACGTGGAACAGACGCATCATACTGTTATTGTTGGCTATGAGATACACAAGGAGCGGGAGCCACGATAACTTCAACTGTCAATATAGCCGTGGTGGAACACAGTTTAGCTTAGTGGTCGGGGTGGGCGGATTTGAACCGCCGACCTCATGGTCCCAAAGCAAGGTCTAAAAAAGGCGGAGGCCGCTTGCCTCCTTTCGGCCAATTACTATACTTCCCCTCCGCCCATGATGCAATTGTCACAGCAATGAGAGTGTATATGAACGCTGTAAGAAAATCCTCGCTTATTGATCAGAAATCCTACACCCCGGCTAGTTGGTCTGTTTCTTTGTAGTCACTATTATTCTTCTGACGAGTGCTGTCTCCCCAGTCTTCTTTGTCGAGGGCAGCACTCCGGCATCTCCTCGCGCCTCTGCAGTTGCCTCGACCTCAGGGAGATCCTCCAACATCTTACGAAGCGGGGTAGGATTTTCCAGTGAAACTCTGATTGCCATGCTATTGCCTGCGGAAACTCCAAGGTTCGAGATCTCTATGTTAGGTATATCCCTCAAGTGCCTGTGAAGTTGCAGCATCACGTCCAACCAAAGGGGAGGCGTGATGACCAGTTCTACTATGCCCTCATAGATGTCAGGGCTTTCCTTAACTTCTTTTCCCTCAGGTAGAGGCGGGGGTTTTTGTGATTCCTTGGTTTTCCTCTCTGCTTTCAGATGCACAATCGGCTCCGGTTGAACTTGCTCGGTGTCTTTACTCACCTCAGTAGGTATTATTGTGGTCTCTTCGATCTCCTCTAAGCTCGAAAGCAGCCCCTGATAGACTTTCTTCTCTTTTCCCTCAGGTAGAGGCGGGTGTTTTTGTGATTCCTTGGTTTTCCTCTCTGCTTTCAGATGCACAATCGGCTCCGGTTGAACTTGCTCAGTGTCTTTACTCACCTCAGTAGGTATTACTGTGGTCTCTTCGATCTCCTCTAAGCTCCAAAGCAGCCACTGATAGACTTTCTTCAGCTTTTCTCTTGCTTCGGCCATAATCTTGTTGGCTTTCCTTTCACCATTGACCTTGATTGATTCTGCTTTTTCTTCTGCCGCTTTGAGCATTTCTCGGGCTTGTTGTTCCATTGCTACAACGTTCTGCTTAGCTTCAGCAATAAGCCTTTCAGCTTCGTCACTGGCATTTGTCTTTATTGATTTTGCCTTCTCTTCCGCCCCTGTAAGCATAAATTGACCCTGTTGTTCTGCCGCTGTGATTCTCTCTTCTGCGCTCTGTCTTGCTTTTCGCTCACCATCTGCGGTGATTCTCTGTATTTCTATTCTGGCTTGCTCCTCGGCTTCGGCGATAATCAAAGCAGCGATGGCGTTAGCTTCTTCCTCAGCTTCCCTAATGATGCTCTCAGCCTGCTTGTTAGCCTCGATTACTGTTGACTCTGCGAGCTTTCTAAGTGAATCCAGCTGTTCCAGCTTGCTAGCAAGAGCATTGTTCTGGTCTATCAGGCCGCCAACAAAAGAGAATACTTCAGCTTCATCCAACCCGTTCTTGACTATCTTGAACTTCCGCCCCCAGATCTCCTTTGTCTTGCTGTCGCTTGTATTCATAGCTTTGCATCCTTCCTCGGCCCAATCTGACTGGATATTAATAATACCCCAACGTATCCTACAATGGGAGCTTGTTACTCATCGTGCCTAGGACTTTAGTATCGTCAAAGAAGGGACTCACCGGGCGATCCTGCCCTGGGGGCACACTGTCCTTTGAACCGCCGACTTCAGGTCCCAAAGCAAGGTCTAGAAAAGGCGGAGGCCGCTTGCCTCCTTTCTCACAATGATTATACTATGCTCCTGCAATATATACTTCGGAAGCGCCAAACCTCCGTTTTTGCACTCATCAACTTCCCCCACGCTTCATCCTTTTGCATTGCTCAACACTGGTGGTACAATTGACTCCAACATCCGCTCGCTTATCCTGTTTAAGAGAGGTAACCTTGCACGCAATAAACCCGGCATTTATGGTAGTAGGTGCGGTTGTTATTGTCGCCTTATTATTTTTCCTAGTCTCCAGAGTGATCGGAGCGCGCCCCCGACAGGCACCTACCGCGCGCGAAGAGGTGCCCATTACTGTCTTGCCAAAAACATCTTTAGGCAGATGGTCACTCAGTTTGGCTATAGCTTCCATAGTGGTATTTGTTGTCGCCGCAGGCTTACTTAATGACCGATGGGGCCTTGATGAAAATGGCGACCTTATCAATCCGGTTCTGACTGTTGTTTTGACAATCATCATCGTCGCGCCATCAGGAGCCACTCTGGTCACTGGCCTCATCAGTGTGATAAAGAGTAAGGAGCGGTCTGTTCTTGTCTTCTTGGGTATGCTAATCACCTTTTGGTGGGGGCTAATAGGAGCAGTTGGTTATTGGATTATTTAAATGGCAGACAAATACAGTTCACTTAAACGAATAGACTCGGGTCACACAATTTTGTCCTTAAGCAGGGCCTAAGTGAATCTTATTACCTCCTTGGCCCATTTATTAGACGAAGCGCAAAATACACTTCTTGCGCCATTATACATTTCGCGGTAGAATGTCGCAAGAATCTCTCGTCAGTCCAAGCTTCAAAACAACGAGGAGAACGCATTATGGCAACCAAATTAGAGTGGAAAGCCACCCTGGGAAGACACGGACACAAGTGCTCTGTTTGCAAGATAACAGAAAAAAGGTCGGGAAGCTTGAAAAAGCCCATCTTAAGGCTCGCTCTAAAGGTGGTTCTCAGCTATTACCTATGTGTCCAAACTGTCACCAGAGATTTGATATGATACTTCTCCTACCCACCGAGTGTAAGAGAATTGGTGTTGACTACACAGACTATGTTAAGAGAAAATATGCACCCAGAAAATCGAGACCCAAAAGAGATGAGGGTTTTGGTTTCTGACCTACACCTAGCAGTATTCGATACTTGCTACGGCTAATTTTTAATACAATTCGTATTAAAAAAGGAGGAACCGTTATGTCCGACAAACCTCTTGAACACTGGGAGCACGAGATATTACAGCAAGTAGATGAAAAGATAGAACCAATCAAACACAGTCTCATAAATTTAAAACAGAATCAGGATAAAGAAATTGCCAAACTACAACTCGAACTGCTAGCAACTAAACGGTTCATAGCTTCACTCTCAATAAACTATTCCGCCAGCCGGTTCATTTCCTTGATTGGTAAAGAAAAGCCTAAAATGTACGATTCTTTTCTTCCTAAAATGACTGCCGCTACTTCCGCAGCTTTCTCGAAAATTGACACTTCCGATGACCCGCTAGCGATTGCCGGCAGATTTCACAATAAATGGGCTAGCTATCTCGCGAGTCTAGGGATTCCCCTCGTTGACCTTTCCGATGAGCATGTTGCTCGATGATGTTACATCATTCTACTAAGGCGTTTCCGACCCCTGTCATTATGGTAGGGAGTCGGAATGCATCGACCAGCCAAGCTGACTAAGACAACGTTATAGAAAACTGATAGCACAGCAAGGTCAAAATCGTAGACCGCATAACTTTAGAAAGAGAAAGAAGGGATGGGTCTAGATTTAGCTATGGTCGGGGTGGGCGGATTTGAACCGCCGACCTCATGGTCCCAAACCATGCGCGCTAATCCGCTGCGCCACACCCCGATTCGCCACACCAAATAAGGGGCCTGGATGGCACCCCTGGCGGGACTCGAACCCGCGCTCCTGGCTCCGGAGGCCAGTGCTCTATCCTCTGAGCTACAGGGGCACGGAGGTATAATACTCCTACCTGGTTATGCTTTCAAGA
>Ga0315274_10000368_pt1 | contig 70016 bp, 53 predicted proteins | sample YL17G02_20_MG_FD_203700 | JGI IMG/M metagenome (GOLD analysis project Ga0315274, IMG submission 203700) | Sediment microbial communities from Yellowstone Lake, YNP, Wyoming, USA - YL17G02_20 | ecosystem: Environmental > Aquatic > Freshwater > Lake > Sediment | place: USA: Wyoming | collected... | reverse complement strand
CCCCCTCTCCCTCTCTCGCACCGCTTACGCTTCCCCCCCCCCTTGTTTTTCTTGGCAGCCACCGGGCGCTCGTACACCGCGGCTGTCGTCGTCGCGTACGCGGGCGCCTTGCGCGGGGGCTCGGACGGCGGCGACGGCGCGCGAGCGCCGGTGACGCCCGAGAGCGGCGAGGGGCGCGCGGCGCCGGCCGCCACCGAGATGTTGGCCAGCAAGGCCTGCTTGTCGGCCAGGGCGACTTCGAAGGCGGACGCGCGCGCGGCGGCGGCGGCGAGGTCGGCGTGGGCGGCGTCGGCGTCGGCCGCGGCGCGCGCGGCGGCCGCGCGCGCCGTCTCGGCGCCGCGCGCGGCCGCCGCCACGTCGGCCGCCGCCGTCGCGGCCGCCGCGCGCGCGTTGGCGTGCGCCACCTTGAGCTCGGTCGCGGCCTCGACCGCGGCGGCGCGCGCGTTGGCGGCGTCGGCCGCCGCGACGGCGGCCGCGACGCGCGCGGACTCGCCAGAGCGCACCGCGTCGGCACGCGCAGCGTCCGCGTCCGCGGCTTGGGCGCGCGCCTCATCGGCCGCCGCGCGCGCGGCGGTCACGGCGGCGTCGGCGGCCGCTTGGGCGGACGCGGCTTCGGCTTCCAGCTTGGCGCGCACGCGGCGCAGCGCGGCGTCGTTGTCGCGGCCGACCGCCGCGATGTGCGCCTCGGCGTCGGCGACGGTCGCCGTCGCGGCCTGTACGTGGGCGCGCAGCGTGGCGTCCGACGCCGCGGCTGCCTCGAGGCGGGCCTCGAGGTCGGCGACGCGCGCGCGCGCGGCGCGCGCGTCGGCCGCGACCGCGGCCGCTACCGCGGCTGCCGTGACGGCTTTGGCCGCGGCGGCGGCCATGGCGTCGGCGTCGGCGGCGTCGCGCGCGGCGAGGGCGGCCTCCAGGTGGGCAACACGCGCGGCGGCGGCGGCGTGGTCGGCGGCGAGCGCGGAGAGGCACGCGGCCGCCTCTTGCGCCGCCGCCGCCTGCGCCTGCAGCGCGCCCACCACCTGGCCGCGCACGTCGGCAAACGCGGCGTCCACGCCGGCCTCCAGCAGGGCGCGGTCGGCAGTGACTAAGGAGTGGGGAGAATGTTGGGTGGTGGGCGAATATTCCCTTCTCTCCTCCCCCCTTTCTCTCTCTCCATCTTCCCCCCCCCTCTGACTCTCTTACGTTGCTTGACCGCAGCGTCGGCGCCCGCGTACGCGTCCGCGAGCATGGTGACCGCGGCGCCCGCGTCGGCCGCTTTGGCCTCGACCGCGGCGAGCGCGGCCCGCGCGCCCTCCAAGTCGGCCGCCAGGCGCTCCTTGGCCGCGACCTCGGCGTCGACGCGCGCCTGGAGGGCGGCGGCCTGGGCGAGGGCGGCGCGGCGCGCGCGGCGCGCGTCTGAAGCGGCGCGCGAGAGCTCGGCCTGCTCCTTGATGATGGAGTCTGGAAGGGGGGGAGGGGAGGTGGTTGGTTGGGGTACGCACACCCTTGCCTCGGAATACGAGGCAAGGGAACGGCGCCCGAGGCTGGCGAACGCGCGCGGAGCGCGGCGGACGCGCCCCTCCTTCCCTCCCCTCTCTCTCCTCCTCTTTCTCTCTCTCATACCGGCCATCGACTTGAGCGTGCCAAACTCGCGGGGCGCGGCCGCGGCCGCGCCCGCGGTCGGCGGCACGAGCAGGGGGAACGCGGGCAGGGGAGGGGGGGCGCCGGGCGCGCGGCCGCCGGCCGCCGCGGGGGGCGGAGGCGGGAGGCGGGACGCGAACGACATGGTGGGGTGTCAGAGGGCGGTGTCCGAGGGGGGTCGGCGGGGTGGGGCGTCAGGCGGGGCGAAAGAGAGTCCGGCCGTCGGCGTCGGGCCGCCACTCTCTCCCGCGCCCCTTTCCCGGCCACCCCGCGGCGCCCCTGCCGCGCCGCGCCGCGCCCGCCCGTCCCGGCCGCGGCGCCTGGCGCCGCCGCATCCGGCGCGCCGCCGCCCCCCTCTTCCCTCCTGGATCGGCCGCCATGACCGACGCCGGCAAGCGGGGCGCGTCCCCCACGGCCCTGGTCGTCCCAGCCGCCAAGCGCGCCCGCGGCGACGCGTCCGGCCGCGCCCTGGTCACCGCCGACGGTGTTCCCCGCACCTCGTCCCTCGACGCGCCCACCATGCTCCTCACCGGGCACGCGGGCGAAGTGTTTAGTTGCGCGTTTTCGCCGGACGGGACCGTGCTGGCCAGCGCGGGGCACGACAAGCAGGTGCTGCTCTGGCGCGCGTCCGGCTCGTGCGACAACCACGCCGCGATTCGGGGCCACAAGAACGCCATCCTGCGCGTCGCGTGGGCGGCGGGCGGGGACCGGGTGGTGACGGCGTCGGCGGACAAGACCGCGCGCGCGTTCGACGCCGCGACCGGCGCGCAGGTCAAGCGCATGGCCGACGGAGGCGCGATCGTCAACGATGTCGCGGCGACCATCACGGGCGCCCCCCTCATCCTGACCGGCGGCGACGACGGCACGCCCCGCGTCTGGGACGCGCGCGTGCGCCGCGCCGTCGCCGCCCTCGCCGGCGTCCGCCGCCCCACGCTCGCCGTCGCCCTCGCCCCCGGGGGCGACGCCGCGTACGCGGGCGGCGTGGACAACGTCGTGCGCAGCTGGGATCTGCGCAAGCCCGGCGCGCCGTCGCTCGCGCTGCGCGGGCACGCCGACACTGTCACCGGCCTCGCCGTCCACCCCGCCGCCACCCACCTCCTATCCAACGCCATGGACAACACGCTGCGCGAGTGGGACGTGCGCCCCTTCGCGCCGGCCGACCGGTGCGCCCGCGTGCTCGTCGGCGGCGCGCACTCGTTTGAGAAAAACTTGCTCCGCGTCGCCTACTCGCCCGACGCGGCCCGCATCACGGCCGGGTCGGCCGACCGGTGCGTGCACGTGTGGTCGGCCAAGACGGGGGCGCCCGAGTACCGGCTGCCAGGGCACGACGGGAGCGTGAACGAGGTGGCGCTGCACCCGACCGAGCCGGTTGTGGCCTCTGCGTCCTCCGACGGCACGCTCTACATGGGCGAGTTGGCCGAGTGAGAAGGGGAGAGGTGGTGGGGCGCGGGGTGTGTGATCTGTCGTCGGTCTTTTTTTGGCGCTCTGGCGCTGCTTCACTTTTCTCCTCTCTCGATGCCGCTGCCACCGCCTGCCTGCCCTCTCAAGCCGCCTCCCGCTGCGCGCGCGGCGGCCGCGTGGGCCGACGTGGTCGCCGGGCGCGCGGGGGCGGCGCGCGCGCTGGCCGCGCTCGCCGCGCGCGAGCCGCGTGCGGCGGTCGCCGTCGAGGCAGCAGCGGCTGACCTCGCCGCGACCGACCTGATGGGCGTGCTGGAAATGCTCGTCAAGCAGGGGCAGGCGCCGTTGGCCGAGTTCGTGCGGACAGTGGTCGCCGCGGGGTGCTCCTCGTCGCGCGCGGGGGGCGGCCTGCCGCGCCTGCCCGCCGTGGCCGCGCGGTCGCCGCCGGCCGCGGTGGTGGCTGAGACCGAGCCGGAGCCGGAGCCGGAGGCTTTGATCGCGGCGCCGGCCGAAGAGCCCGTGCCGCCCGCTGCAGAAAAGCCGCCGCCGCCGCCGCAGGGCGAAGCTGAGGAGGAGGCGTCATCGCTGCCGCTTGCAGCGGTGGAAAAGCCCGAGGCGCCCAACCCCGTCGCCGCGGCGGCGCTGGCCGCGCGGCGCGCGGCGGCCGCGGCGGCCCGCCGCGCCGCCGCGCCGGCCGCCCTCTCGGTCGCCGACCACCTGGCCCGCCTGGACTTCCTGGAGGCCAAGCGACCGAACGCCGCGGCCGCCGGCAAGCGAGCGGCCGCCGCGGCGCCCGCCGCACCACCTCCGCCCCGCCGCCCCGACGCCGCCGCGCTCGCGTCCCTGCTCGCCGGCGCGATGCAGAGGCGCACGGTGCGATGAGAGGAAACGATTTCAAATAAAGAAACAAGGAACGGGAGAAAAAAAGCTCACGCCAACGTCACCCCTCCTCCTCCGCCCCCATCCCGCCTCGGCTTGGCCTTGTCCTCGGTGTCCAGCACGAGCGTGACGGGTCCATCGTTGACGAGGCTCACCCTCATCATGGCCCCAAACACGCCGTCGCGCACGCGCGCCGGCTCGTACGCCGCGCGCACGCGGTCCACGAGGGACGCATAGATGCCGCGCGCGTCGCTCGGTGGAGCCGCGCCCGAAAAGTCGGGGCGGGTGCCTTTGCGGAGGGTGGCGTGAAGAGTGAACTGCGAGACGAGGAGGAGTTCCAACCCCGGCGGTTCCCCGGGCGCCGCCGGCGTCGCGTCCGTCACCGACGCCGACCAGGGCGTCCCGGCTGCGTCCGGGAAGAGGCGCGCGGCCAGCAGCTTTCGGGCGAGCCAGTCGACGTCTGCCGCGCCGTCGCCCGGCGCGACGCCGACGAGGACGAGCAGGCCCCGGCCGATCGATGAAATGGTCTTGCCATCGACCTCGACGGACGCGGACGCGACACGCTGGATCACAGCCCGCATGAGGAGTCGGGAGTGGCGGCGCCGCGCAATGCGCCGCAACCACTCTCCCCGCTCGCGCCCTACTCTTTTTCAATGCCCGTCGTCGACCTGCGCGTCGCCATGTCGTGCGGCGGGTGCGAGGCCGCGGTGCGGCGCGTGCTCGAGGGGACGGCGGGCGTTGAAAAGGTGGTCGTCGACCTCGCGTACCAAAAGGTGTCCGTCACGACCGCGGCGCTGACGCCGGAACAAGTGCTGGCCGCGGCGCGCGGGAGCGGGAAAGAGGCGGCGCTGTGGTGAGGGAGGAGGGGAGGAAAGAAGTGGGGTGTAGACTGCCGACCCGCGCGTCGACGCCGGTACAGCGAGCGGCCCTGCGCGGCTCCCTGAGGGGCGTGCAACGTGCGCGGTGGCAGGGGCGGCGGTGGCGGCAGAGGGGCCGGCCGAGGCAGAGAGGGCTTTGCGCGCGCCCGCCTCTCCCCTCACACCGCCCCATGCGCCTACCCCGCCCGCGGCCCTCCCCCACGCGCGCGGCCGCCCCCGCCGCCACCATGGCCCCCGCCGCGCCGTCGTCCGGCCCGCTCGCGGGCCCGCCCGAAGTCACGGCCCTGCTGTCGAAGCTCAACGCGCGCTATGAAGCGGTGCACAAGGATTTCGAGGCCAACTTTTGGTCGACCAAGATGGGGTTGAAGGTGAGGGGAGAGCTCTCCTCTCCCCTCACGGGGAGAGAGCGGACGCGGCAGCTGGGATCCGGCAGCTGGGAGAGGGGATGCGGCATCGCGCGCCCGCGGCACTTTCCCGGCTCCGCCCGCGCCCGCCGCCAGCCGCGGCGGCGAGCGCGAGAGCGCGCGGATGTCGGCAGCGCGCGCATGGGGCGCGCGCGATCGCGGCGGCCTCAAACGGCGTCCGCGTTTGCGCCCTCCTCGTCAACCCTCCTCTCGACGCGCCCTCTCCCCTCCCACCCCCCTGTTTCCAGGGCGCCTCCGCGGACGCCCTGGCCTCGACCAAGACGGCCATGGAATCGTTTCTGGCGGACGAAGGCAACCTGGCCGCCGTCGACGCCGCGCTCGCGACCCGCGCCCTCTCCCCCGACCAAGCCGCCGCCCTCTCCACCCTGCGCCGCGCTTTCGCGGTCAACGCGCTCCCCCCCGCGGCCGCCCCCATTCGCTCCGAGCTCAACCGGCTGGAAGCGGCCCTCGCGCAAGAGCGCGGGTCGATGCGCCTCGGCTGGTCCGACCCCGCCAGCGGCGATTTCGTCCCTGCCTCCTCCGTCCAGCTGCGCACGCTCATGCGCACGTCGCCCGATGAAGGCGTGCGGCGGGCGGCGTACGAAGGGTTGCGGTCGGTGGGCCCTTTTGTGGCGGAGCGACTTTGCGGCATCGTCAAGCGGCGCAACGCCCTGGCCCGCGCGTGCGGCGCGACCAACTTTTACGACTACAAGGTCCGCGGGGCCGAGGGCATGTCCCAAACGGACCTGTTCTCCTTGCTCGACCCGCTGGAAGCCGACACGCGCCCCCTCCTCGCCGCCGCGCGCGCGTCGCTCGCCGTGGCCAAGGGGCCCGCCGCCAACGACCCCTGGAACCGAGCGTTTGCGCTGGCGGGCGACGTGGAGCGCGCGCAGGACCCGTACTACCGGTTCGATGCGGCGGTCGGCGCGTGGGCGCGCTCCTTCGCCGCGCTCGGCATTTCGTATGCGGGCGGGACGGTGACTCTGGACCTGTGCGACCGCCCGGGCAAGTATTCCAACGGGTTTTGCCACTGGCCTGCCCTCGCGTGGGTCAAGGAGAGCGGCGAGCGCGCGCTCGCGTCCGCAAACTTTACGAGCCTCGCTTCGCCGAATGATGTGGGGTCCGGTCGCACCGCGCTCACGACGCTCATGCACGAGGGCGGCCACGCGGCCCATTTCGCCAATGTCGCCGCGCGCACCCCTTTGGCCTCCCAAGAGCGCGCCCCGACGTCGGTCGCGTACGCCGAGACGCAGTCTATGTTTCTGGACAGCCTATGCGGTGACGCGGCGTGGATCGCGCGCTACGCGCGGGACGGCAGTGGCGCCCCCGTGCCGTGGCCGCTCGTCGAGGCGGCGATCCGTGCGGGCGCCGCGGGGGAACTGTTTGCCGTGCGCGCGATGCTGTCGGTGCCCTACTTTGAGAAGGCGCTGTACGATTTGCCGGAGAGCGAGGTGACGCCGGAACGGGTGCTCGCGCTGGCCGACGAGGTGGAAACGCTCATCGAGGGCGGCGCGTCTCCCCGCCCTCTCCTCTCCGTGCCCCACGTGCTGGCCGACGAATCCGCGGCCTACTACCACGGCTACGTCCTGGCCGAGATGGCGGTGCACGCGACGCGGGCCGCGTTTTCCAAAGCTTTCGGGTCGGTCGTCGACAACCCGGCCGTCGGCCCCGCCCTGCGCGACGGCTACTGGGCGCCCGGCAACGCGGCCCCGTTTCCGGACCTGGTTCGGGAGGTGACGGGGGCGCCGCTCTCGCACGGCGCGTGGGTGGCCGCGCTGCGGGAACCGGTCGAGGACCGCGTCGCGCGCGAGAGAGTGGCGTACGAGGAAGCCGTGGTCAAAGGGCCCGCGATCGCGCCCGGCGACGAGCCCGCCATCGACGCGCGCGTGCGCTTCGTGCACGGCGACCTGGTCATCGCCGACTCCGCCGCCGGTGGCTTTGCGGCGGCGGAAGCCGCGTTCCGGGCGTGGCTGGCGGCCGAGTTTCCGCGGCCGGCGGACAAGGCCGAGTAGGGAGAGAAGGAGGGGAGAGAGGGGAGGCGGGCGCGTGTGCAACGGGGTGGGCGAGCGCACACGACTCGCCGCCAGTCTTCGCGCCGCATTCCCCAGCGCGACCATGCGCGCACCACGCCCGCGCCCCCCTCGCACCACCCGCCCGGTCGCGGCCACCCCGCCGGGCGCGCCTCCAGGCCCCGGCCCCAACACGACCCCCACCGACCTCGTCGCCGCTGGCGGCCGCCTCCCGTCGACCCGGCGCCTGCTCCTCGGCGGCGGCCTGTCGACGGCGGTCGTCCTGTTTGGCAACCTGGGCGGCGCGACGAGCGGGCTGCTGTCGGCGACGGACGCGGGGGTCGAGGCGGCGCGGAAAGCGCGCCTCGACGTGATTTTCCCAGTCCGCGGCGCGACGCGCGCCATCTCGTACGCCGACGGCTGGGAATTCGAAAAGCCGGCGGCCTGGCTGCAGGACGCGACGGTGGCGAGGAGGGTGGCGGCGGCGGGCGAGGCGTCGCGGCCGCTCGACCCGCTCGCGGCGCCGAGGCGGGCGACGAGGGCGGTGGCCGAGCCTGGGGCTGCCTACGGCCCTCCGGGCTCCACCGGGGAGACCAACGCATCCGTCATCGTGGCCCCGATCGAGCCCGGCTTCAGCCTGCGGTCCCTGGGCGACGCCGGCGGCGCCGCCTCCACCTTCCTCTCCCAAACCTTCCCCCCCGACTCCGGCCGCACCGCCACCCTGATCGCCGCCGACGAGCGCACGGACGGCGCGGGCACGCTGTACTACGTGTGGCGGTACCGGGTGGCGGGCGCGGCGTTCGACAGGGTCAACGCGTGCGCGGTCGCCGCCCGCCCCGCGTCCCCCGGCCGCCGCCCCGAGCTCCTCACCCTCAACGCGCAGGCGCCGGTAGGGAATGCGCTGGCGGAGACGAGGGAGGGGCGGGCGCTGCTGGCGGGCCTGGAGCGGTGCGCCGCATCGTTCCGCGTGTTTCGCCCGCGGCCGCCCGGCGCGTGAGAGGGGGCGGGAGCGGTGTGCAAGTGTGTGTGTTCAGAGACACGAAACCCCGCTTCAACCCCTCCTCCTTTCTCCCGCCCCTCCTTCACGCGCCGCGCTTCGGAAGGATGTCGTCGTCCTCGCCCCCCGTCGGCGCGCCCCCGAAGCGCGACCGCTGAGCGCACGCGTTGATCTTGAGCTCCACCTCCAGGAAGCAGACGGCCATGGTGGGCAGGACCTAAAGGGGAAGGAGGGGGTCGAGAGGCGTAAAAAAAAGGGCCGCGTCGCCCGCGCCGCATCCACCCCCCCCACCCCTCCTCTCCACGCACAATCATCGCCGCCCGGCCGCTGGCGCCCAGCGCGTTGCGAAAGGCGGGCGAGACCCGGTTGGCGGTGGCGAGCGCGGCGCCGGCGAGCGCGGCGGTGATGGCGCTCGACTTGGCCGCGCTCCACAGCGCCTCGTTCACGCACGCCTTTTGTTGCGCGGCGTCGGTGGCCGACTGCCAGCTCATGTTTGGGAAAGAGGGCCGACCGCGCCAATGCGGAGTGATCGCGCTGCGTCGGCGCCAACCACTCCCCGCCCCCTCCCCCGAAATGCCCCCCACGCTGCCCACGACGGCTGCGCTCACCGACGCCGCCCGCGCAGGCGACGCGGCGCCATTCGACGCGCTGGCGCCCGCCGACCTGGCGACCGCCGCGGCGCGCCTCGACGACGACGGCCGGTGAGGGGTTGGTTTGCAGAGCGAGTGGGCGATGGTAGACAGGCAATGCCTCACGCGGCCGCCCTCTACATTTTCAGCTCCCTGCTGCACGCCGCGGCTGCGTCGCCCAACGCCGCGCTCGCGGCCGCCCTGCTGTCCGCCTGCCCCCCCCGGCACGCGTCGTTGGCGGACGACGAAGGTTGGACACCGTTGCACTGCGCCGCGAGCGCCGGGCGGGCGGGGAGCGTGCACGCGCTGGCCGGCGCGGGGGGGAGCGTCGACGCGCGCACCTCGACCGGGCGCACGCCCCTCCACTATGCAGCGTCCAAAGGGCATGTGGATGTCGCCAAAGTATTGCTCGCCGCGGGCGCGGCCGTGGGCGCCGCCGACGGCCTCGGCGCCACCCCCCTCCACCGCGCCGCCTCCCACCCGTCCGGCGCCCCTTTGGTCCGCCTCCTGCTCGCCGCCGGCGCCCCCGTGGACAAGCCCGACAAAGCCGGCAACACCCCGCTCGCCGTCGCGGCCGCGGCGGGCGCGCCGGGGCCGGCGCTCGTGCTCGCGGGGGCGGGGGCGGCGGTGGACGCGGCGAACAAGGAGGGCGCGACGCCGCTGTCCCTGGCCCCCGAGCTAGCGCCCCAGCTGCGCGCGGTGGCGGCGGGCGACCTGGACGCGGGCGAGCTGGTCCCGGAAGCGGGAGAGTGAGCGAAGCGCCGCCGCCGCCCGCCGAGCACAGCCGCGCGGCTGCCGCCAATCCGGGGCCGCCACCGCCCCCGCTCCCCTCCTCCATTCATGACGTCGCGCCGGGGGTCCAAGCACGTGACCGCGGCCGCGGCGGCGGGCGCGCCCGCGCCGCCGCGCGATGGGGAGGCCGTCGTGCGCGCGCTTGGCTCCCGCGGCGGCAACCAGGTTGAGGTAGCAAGGGGTGGAGAGCGGTGGCGGGAAAGACGGGCGGCTGAGCGTGCAGCTGCTTCCGCCGCCGACGCCCTCTCCCGTCTCTCCCATAGGTCGAGCGCCCCGATGGGTCCACCGCGCTCGTTCTGCTGCCCGCTCGCTTCCACAAGCGGCTATGGATCAAGCGCGGGGGGTATTTGGTCGTCACGGCGCCGGCGGGGGTCGAGGAGGGGGGTTCCAAGGTCGTTGGAGAAATCGTCGCCGTCCTCTACCGGGACGACGTGCGTGCCCTGCGCGCCATGCCCGGCGTGTGGCCGCCCGAGTTTGTGGTCGAGGAGGGAGGAGAGGAAGCGCGGCCGGCGCTGGCGCAGCCGTCGGGCTCTGGCTCCTCCGACGACTCGGACCTGCCCCCGCTCGCCGCCAACCCCAACCGCCGCCGGCCCACGTACGAGACGTCGTCGTCGGAAGAGGAGGAGGGAGGAGGAGGGGTGGAGGAGGGTGGAGGAGAGGGCAGCGCGTGACTTCTGTGGTTTACGTTCTGTGTTGCCCGGAGTCGTACAGATGCAGCCCTCCCTCACCATCATCATGCGTCGGCGTATGGGGGGAGCCCCCAATCCTCGGGCCGCCAGTCCTCGAGCGACGGCACGACGGCGCAGGCGGTCGCGTCGCCGCCGCCCTCCCCTCCAGGCACCGCCCAGCGCGAATCCGGCACGTGCACGCACCGCATGCCGGCGGCAATTGCCGCTTGCACGCCAATGGGCGCATCCTCAAACACGAGCACGGCGGCGGGCGCCGGCGGCGGGGCCGGGAAGCGCGACGCCGCGACGTTAAAGATCGACGGGTCGGGCTTCCCTGCCGTCACCGCGGGGTCGTCCCCGGTCACGATGTGGCCAAAGGAGGAGAAGAGGGCGGCGTGGGACGCAGATTTGAGCTCAAAGTGTCGCCTGGGGGGGGGGGGGAGGGAGGGTGAGCGCGCGCGCGGCCGGCGGCCGCGGCCCCCCCCGCCCCCCCCCCCCGCCCCCGCGGGCGGCGCCCCGCCGCCCCGGGGGCCCGCGCGCCCGCCCGGCGGCCCCGCGCTCCTCCTCCCCACCCCTCCTCCCCATACCTGTGGCTCGACGTCGCCACCGCGACGTTGGCCGACCCCAAATGCGCCACCAGGTGCGCCACCACGCGCGCCGCGCCCGGCATGAGCGCCGCCGTGGGGAAGAGCGCCGCGAGCTCGGCCTCGCGCCTCGACACGAACCCCTGCGGCGACACGACCCCCTCCAACCCCAAATCCTGCACCAGCACGGCCGCCGCCTCGAGCGCGCGCCGCCCCATCATCTTGGCCTTGAGTTGCGGGGTGAAGCGCGCGCCGTCGACGCCGAGCGCTTCCAGCACCGCCACCTGCGCGACCGAGTAACACGCCTCTGTGTCCAGCAGCAGGCCGTCCATGTCAAACAGGGCGTGCGTGATGGTGGGGGGCGGCATGGTGTGGAGAGGGGGCTGCCCGGTGTGGAGGCGGCGTCGATGCGCCGACGGTCTCTCTCTCTGCCACAACCGCGCGCCGCCCGCTCGCCGGCGGGCCCCCCTTTTGAAAGCCGCATCGCCGTCCAACGCCCGCGCCTCAACCGCCGCCCCCGATGGCGGACGCGGCGGCGGACGGCAACCCCGCCTTTCGCGGGGGCGAGTCCATCTTCGCTACGATGAGCGCGCTGGTATGAGAGGAGACTGAGCGGGAGCGGGGATCGTGGATCGCGACTCGCCGCGCCCCGCCGACCCCTTCCCTCTTCTCTCCTCTCCAGGCCTCCAAGCACGGCGCGATCAACCTGGGCCAGGGCTTCCCCGATGAGGACGGCCCCGCCTCCATCAAGCGGGCGGCGGCGGAGCATTTGGCGACCCAGCCGCAGCAGTACGCTCCGCCGGGTGGCACCCCGCTGCTCAAGGGCGCCCTCGCCCAGCACGCCGCCACTTTTGCGCGCGTGCCGGTCGACCCGGACGCGGGCGTCCTGGTCACGACGGGCGCGACGGAGGCGCTGGCGGCCGCGATTCTCGGGTTGATCCGCCCGGGCGACGAAGCGGTCATCATCGAGCCCGCCTACGATTCCTACGCCCCCCTCGTGCGCGCCGCCGGCGGCGCGGTCGTCCCCCTGCGCCTGGTCGCGGGGAGCGGTTGGGCGCTGCCGCCCGCGGCCCAGGTGGCGGCCGCGTTTTCGCCCCGCACGCGGCTCCTCCTCCTCAACACGCCCCACAACCCCACCGGCAAAGCGTTCACACCGGCCGAGCTGGAGGTGCTCGCGGACGCGGTCAAGGCGGCGGGCCCCGGCTGCGTCGCGGTGTGCGACGAAGTGTACGAGCACCTCGCCCACCCCCCCACCCCCCACACCTCCCTCGCGTCCCTGCCCGGCATGGCCGCCCGCTGCCTGCGCATCGGGTCGGCCGGGAAGACGTTTTCGATGACCGGGCTCAAAGTGGGGTGGGTGACGGGGCCGCCGCCGCTCGTCGCGGCGGCGGCGCGCTGCCACCAGTTTTTGGTCTTCTGCGTGCCGCCCGCGCTGCAGGCCGGGGTGGTCGAAGGGTTGACGCATGAATGCGCGTTCATTGCGTCCCTGGGGCCGACCCTGGCGGCCAAGCAAGCGTTGCTGGCGCGGTGCCTCGCGCGCGCGGGTTTCGCCGTCCTCCCCGGCGACGCCACCTACTTCCTCATCGCCGACGCGGCCGCTCTCATGACGCCCGACGAGGACGACGTCTCGTTTTGCCAGCGCATGGTCGCCCGCGCGGGCGTCGCCGCCGTCCCTGCCTCCCCATTTTACTTTGCGCGCGCCGCCGTCCCCGCCCCGCGCACCCTGGTCCGCTTCTGCTTTTGCAAGCAGGATGCGGTGCTGCAAGCGGCGGGGGAGAGGCTGGAGGCGTACTTTGGGGAGGGCGGGGGAGGGCGGGCACGCGGCGGCTGAGGGAGACGCGGCGTGTGTGAATGGCCGCCATCGCGATACACGTCATTGGGGGAGAGGCGCGCGCGGAAAGGCATATTGGGGGGTGGGGTGGGGGGGTGGGGGCGCGGCGGTGGCGCGCGCGGGGAGGCATATTGGGGGGGGGGGCACGGGCTTCGGGGCGCTGCGGTGGCGCGCGCGCAGGCAGGCGGGCGGTCGCGCGGGGCGCCGCCGCCACAGCGGCGGCGCCCGCGCTCAAAAACGGCATAGACCCCGGCGCGCAGCACGGCGCGGGCGTCCAAAATCGGGGCGAGGAGGGCGCAGCAAGCGCCCTCCTCCCTCTCCTCTCCTCTTCTTCACCCACCCGCGCCCGCGCTCGACGCCGACACGAGCGCCGGCGCGGCCGCACCCTTGACCGCCGCCCCCGGCGCCGCCCCCGGCGCGGCCGCCGGCGCGGCCGCCGGCGTGCCGCAGCGCGCGCACCCCGCGACGAGCGGCGCCGACCCGCGCGCGCGCGCCGCTTGGTAGGCCAGCACCGGCCCGCCGCCCGGCAGCACGGCCAGGCGCAGGGTGGACGCGTCGGCGACGGCGGGCAGGGGGTCAGCCCGGCGGATGGTGCCCCACTTGCCGCCGCCGACCGAGCGCGCGACGCTCGGCTTGCCGCCGGGGCCCGCGGTGGCGACCATGATGGAGTCGCCGGACGTGGCCAGGGCGCCGCCGGTGGAGGGAGGGCCGAGGAGGGGGGGGAGGGGGGCCCACGCGTTGGTCGCGGCGTCGAAGCGGGCGACCGACGCGGCGGCCGGCTGCGGCGCGCCCGGCGGCGGCGCTTCCGCCGCCGCCGCGGCCGCCGCGACCGACGCCGACTTCTGCGGCGTGGGCGAGGGGGCGCGCGGGGGGCCGCCGAGGGCGACGACGGGGGCCTTGGCGCCGTCGAGTTTGAGCGCGGCCCAGCGCCACGCGCCCGACCGCGCGGCGGGGCCGGCGCCCACGCGCGACCAGGTGCCGTTGGCGTCCAGCTTGAGCACGTACGCCGCGACGCCGCCGTCGAGCTCGTCGGTGGCGACGAGGGCGTAGGTGGTGGCGCCGTCGGCGGCGAGCGCGGCGAGGCGCGCGCGGTCGCGCGTGCCGCCGGCCGCCGACCAGTCGAGGGCGGCGGGGGAAGCCCAGGCTGTGCCATCCCAGCGCTGCACATAGGTGTCGGTCTTGTCAGCGTACGCCGCCGCGACTCTGTCGCCGTCGGCGGCAATGAGGATCGGCTCGCCCGGCCGCCGCGGCCGGACGAGCGCGGCCCCTCTCCCTCTCGCGTCGAACGATTTGCCCACGTGCGTCCAGTTGCCGCTGTTGACGTCGGGCGACTCGCGGCGCACCCAGCCGGACGGCGCGTCGCCCTGGGCGCCCGGCCACGACACGTCGGCGCCCGTGCCGGTGAACGAGGCGAAGAGGGAGCCGTTGCCGCCCGCGGCCAGGCGGGACGTCACCCCCGTGTCGTCCAGCGCCCAATCCTTGCCAATCCTCGCCCACGACCCGTTGCCGAGGCGGGAAAAGACCTCCGGCCAGCCTTGCAGCGAGCCGAGCGCGACGACGGGCGCCCCGCCGACCACGGCCAGGTCCTGCACGCCGTGCTCGGGCAGGGTGGCGTTGAGCAGGACGCCCATGTTGGTCCAGCCCAGGGTGTGGGGTGGGCTGGGGCCGGGGGCGAGCGCGGCGGGCGCGCCGCGCGGGCGGCCGGGCAGAAGAGCGGCGGCCGCCGCCGGCGCGGGCGCCGGAGGGTCTGGGCGGGCCGCGATGGCGGGCGCCGCCAGAGAGAGCAGGGCCGCGAGGGCGGGAATGGCGGCGCGGCGCCACATGGTCAGGGCGCGGTCAGCGGCCAGAAACGGACGCCCCAAGGAGGTGGCAGGTCGAGGGCGCGAGCGGGGCGTGCTGTCGCGGGGCGCGCGGGGGGTCACGGGAGGGGTTTGGAGAGGTGGCAGCCGCGGCGGCGCGGGCGAGCGGCTTACGCCGACCCCCCACTTTTGTTCTCTGACTCAGCCGCCACCTCGACCCGAAAAGTTCGACCACAGTGCCCGCCCGGCCGAGTCGCGCCCCCCCAAACAAATCCAAGGTTCACTCGTCGCCCCGCTCGTCGACGCGCGGCGGCGGCGGCGAGCCGCCGCGCGCGCGCGCCACCACGCTGCTCTCTCCGGGAGGCGCCTCGGAGATGCGGGCGAGGAGGCCGTCGCCCACGGCCGAATGGGTGCCGCCCGAGGCGGAAAGGGCAGAGTTGGCCGAGGCTGCGCACTCGGCGGCAGCACTGGCGCGCGCCGCGCCTGCCGACGGCGCCCGCCCCCGCGCCCCTCCGCCTCCTCCGTCTCCCGACAGCGCGAGCGACGCCTGCCGAGACGCCGCCGCGCGCGCCAACCGCGCCGAGATGGCGCCCCCGGACGCGTACGGGTGGATCGTGTTTGCGCGCGACAGCGTGCGTCCGATGGGCGTGCCGTACTTAGAGCCCTGGCCGGTGGGGGCCGGGCCCGCGACGGACCGGCCGAGGCCGACGGCGACGGCGTCGGCTGCCTTCGGCGGCGCAAACTCCCTGTACCTATACTTGGCCGCGACCGGCCACAGGAACAGGGCCAGGTTGACGGTCGCCATGATGGCAAGTAGGCCGTAGTAGCTGGGGGTGGGGAGAGGGAGGGAGGGAGGGTGGGCAGCGTGAGGTCGGCGAGCGAGTCCGCCCCCTCTCTCCCTTTCCGTCCAAGCGTGTGCGGCGCGCGTTGAGGCGGCGGCTGGCGCCGCCGCGCCCGTGCCACCCCCGCGAGGAACATTTGCGCCCGCCCCACCCCACCCTGGCCGCCACCAAGGCCGCGCGCCTCGCCCCTCCTCTCCCTCGCGACTCACTTTTCCAGCTTGCCCAACCGGGACGGCCCCTCGCCCGGCAGCCAGTCGGTGGCCTTGGACACGGCCCCGATGAAGCCTGTGTTGACGAACGACGCGATGCCGTAGGAGACCAGTTCCAAGGCCGACGCGAGCGACCTTGTGCGCTCCGGGGACTAGAGGAGAGGGTGGGAGGGGGTGGTTGGATGGCGCGCGAGGCCCTGGGCGCGGCTCTGAGCCCTGTACCTCCCTCCTCCACCCCGTGCCTGTTGATAAAAAAACTCGATCGCGCCGACGAAGAAAAACTCCGACACGCCCATGAGCACGAGTTGGGGCGCCATCCAGAAGACGGAAATGGTGGGGTCGGCGCCACCTGCAGCGAGAACGTCGTCGGCGTGCTTGGTGCCGCCGACCTCGACGAGCGCAGCGACCGCCATCGAGAGCGCCATGAGCGCGTTGCTGATCCCGATGCGCTGCAGGGTTGTAGGCATGGCGGAGCGGGCCTCCAGCACCGGGCGCACGAGCCTGTCCCAGGCGGGGACGAGGACGATGACGGTGGCGGTCGCGAAAACGGTGACGCTCGCAGGCGGGATCAAAAACGTCCCCATCCCCAACCCTCTATTCATCTGCTCCGCTTGCTGCACCATGATGGACGCCATTTGAGCGTAGCACAGGTTCCAGATCAGGAGCGTTAGCCAGACGGGGAGCAGGCGCAGCATCTGTTTTGTTTCTTCGACCTGCGACACCGGCACAAAGCCCGACGGCGGGGGGTCGCCCAGCAGCGGCCACGACACGCCCGCGGGCACGATGGCGGCCCGGTCGAGCCAGGTCAGGTTGGGCGTGTGGGTCAACGGCGTCGGCGCATCGGGGTCGCAGTCGTCGAGGTCCGCTTCATACAAATCCAGCGGGTCGGCCGGCAGCGCCTGCCGCCGATTCCGCGCCGCGCACGCCACCGTCTTCGCGATGCGGACCAGGGGCGGGCCGCCCGGGGGGAGCTTGCGGTAGCCGCGCCAGCCGGCGATGTAGGCCGCGAGCGCGACCCCAAAAACCACCGTCGGAATCGCAAACCCGAGCACCCACCGCCCCGACGTCTGCACCCACACGAGCACGGTGGCGGCGAGGAGGGCGCCCACGTTGATGAAAAAGTAGTACCACCCGAAGAAGACGGTTTTGTCGTTGAGGGGGCGGCCCGCGGAGTCGAAATCGTCAAACTGGTCGGCCCCCAGCGCCGACACGTTGGGCTTGATGCCGCCGGCGGCCAGGGCGATGAGCACGTTGGCGGCAAAGAAAAAGGCGCGGTCCTGCGAGTACAGGGCGTCGCCGTTGGCGGCGTTGAAGTGGGCCGAGAGGGTCAGGAGCGTGAGGCCGACCACGTACATGGTCGACGCGCCCAACACCGCGCGCGCGCGGCCGGAGAACGCGTCGGCGACGTAGCCGCCGAACAGGACGCAGATGTAGGACATGCCGATGAGGAGCGAGGACTGGGGAGGAGAGGTGGGGGTGAGTGAGGGGCGGGTGGCGGGCAAGAAGGCCGACGCCCCACCTCCACCACCACCCACCAATTGCGCTGCGATCGACGCGTCGTACTCGAGCTGGTTCTTGAGGTAGATGACCTGGCGGGGAGGGAGGAAACGGGAACGGGTGAGGGCACGTGCCGGGGAGGGAGGAAACGGTAACGGGTTAGGGCACTTGCCAAGGCGGCGGTTGGGCCTCGCGCGAGCCCGCCACCACACCCCACGCACCATGTTGGTCGAGATGGAGTAGTAGCTGGGGGGAGGAGGAGGGGCCGTGTCGGCATGCGCGCATGCCGCGCGCGGCGCGCCGGCACGGTCCCCTTGCCGCCGCCGCCGTCGCCACGCGCCCACACACCCCTCCTCCTCCATCACTGCTACTCACGCCACGTTGCTGGCCACCTCATTCCCGAGAATGAGCGGCGCGCTCAGCCAGGGCGAGCGCCGGGGCGCACCGCGGGCCCCGGCAGCCTCGGCGTCGGCGCGAAAGGGTGGGAGCTTACGGATATAGGGGAGGCGGGGGGCGGTGCCGTCGTCGTCAATGGGCGACTTCGGCGCGAGCGAGACGCGGCCGGCCGCGGGCGGCGGCGGGTCGCCGTCGCCAGCCATGGCGAGGCGGCGCCGGGCCGGTCTGGACGGTGGGGGGCGCGGCGGCGCCTGCGTGGCCGGCCTGGACGGTGGGGGGCGCGGCGGGGCGCGGCGCGAGAGTGGGCGGGAAAGAGCCGCAGGAAACCCTCTCCAAGCCCTCGCCCCGGGATGGTGTTTGCACGCGCAGGGTGGGGTGCGGCGCGCGCGCGTTGGTGGATCTGAAACCGCCACTCCCCCCCTCCCCTTTAGCGCAGCGGCGCGAGCGCCGCCCGCCCCGCCGCGCTCGCCCGCCCCGCGCCCTCGACCGACGCAGAGACGGCCACACCCCGTAGCTTGTCGGCCATGCGCGAGGCGGCAAGGGAGGCCGCGTTTTCGTCGGCCGCCGCGCCCTTGCGCTCGGGCGACGACCCCTCGCCGCGCCCCCCGGCCGTGGCTTGCTGCGCGAGCGTCGAGTGGATGGACGCAAACTTGCGCTGCAGGCGCTCCACTTGGGCGAGCTCGCACTCGAGGGAGCGCAGGCGGGCCTCGAGCGCGGCGCGCACGGCGCCGACGTCGAAGACGCCGTCCAGGTCGGCGTACGCGGCCTCCACGTCGTCCCGCAAAGCCGCCGGGAACGAGTCCACGAGCGGCATGAGGAAGAAGCAGTTGAATTTGAGCTCGACCGATTGCACGACGTGGTCGCGGATGCCTTCGAAGATTTGGCACACGAGCGCGGCGACGAGGTCTTCCGACACGACGCCCAGCTGGCGCGACCACAGGGTGGTTTCGAGGAGGTCGGCCACGGAGCCGTCAGAGGGCTTGGCGGAGGTGGCGACGAGGGCGGCGGAGGAGGCCGGCGCGCCGCGGTCGGCGCCGGCCGCCGGGCGCGACAGCACCGCCCGCAGCCCGTCGCGCGACTTGGTGTGCAGCGACCAGGTGACGTAGCGCGTGGCCGACGCCAGGTCCTCCAGGCAGCGCGTGCGCGTCGCCTTTTCGGCGGCCTCGACAAACGCGTGAAACGCGGCGCCGACGCGCTGCAGGAACAGGTCGTGCCCCTCGGGGTACGCCCCATCCTTGGCCAGCAGGTGCATGGCGATGGGCAGCATGCGGCGCAGGATGTGGGCAAAGCGGAAGCCGAGTTGGTGGACAAAGGGTTCGAGCGCGTCGGCTGCTTTCGCGACCGCGATCACGCACGCCGTCCGCGTGTAGTTGACCCCGTCGTGAAAGTCATCCACGCCGCATGCGTTGACAATCTCCTCGCGCGAGATGTCGGGGCAGGGCAGGGAGCCGACCGAGCGGCGAAACTCGGCCATGGCGCGGTGGTACTGCGCGCCGCCGTAGAGGCGCATGCCGGCGTTGGCCAGGTCGGCGGGGACGCGCAGGGCGGCGCCGTCGGGGCCGACAAACGCGCCACCGCGCACGTGTTCGTCGGCCAGGGTCTCGCCAAAGCGGTCGGGGGGGGCCGCGACGGTGCCGCGGAGGAGGAGGGCCAGCTTGGCCAGGAACGCCTCGCGGAACGCCCGCCCCTTGTCCTTGAGCGCGTCGGGGTGCAGGTCGGCCAGTTCGTCTTGCGTCGACTCCAGGCGCCGCGCCGCGACGCGGTACTCGCGCTCGAGCAGGGGCACGATCGACGGCACGTTTTCGAGGTAGCGCCGCTGGAGCAGGGCCTCGAGGAAGCGGCGCAGGCGGGTGACGCCGACACGGGCGCGCTCGCCGCGCTCCAGGCGGCGGTCGAGGCGGCGCTCGAGCTCGCGCACGTCGGCGCCCTCGCGGTCGGCGACGGCGACGCGGAACGAGTCGTTGTCGCGGAAGACCGCGTCTTTGGCGGCGCCGACGCGGCCGGAAGGGACGGACGTGAAGAAGGGAGCACCACCGAGCATGCCTTGCTCCAAGGCCCGCGCCGGCGGCCTCAAAAACAGCTCCACATCGTGCCCGCGCGCAAACTGGGGCAGGCGGGTGTCCAGCTTGGTCGACACGACCACGGTGCGGGCCAGGTGGGGGTCGATGCCCATGACAAAGCGGCGCGTGGTGGCGTTGGACCAGTCGGACGAATCCTCGAGGCAGAGAATGATGTACTCCTTCTGCTCCGCCTTGGCCCGCACCATGGCCTCCACCTGGCGCGACGACTCTTGCAGCGCATGGTTGCGGCGGCCGGGCGCGGCCGATATCAGGCCGGGCGTGTCGATGATCGTCAGGTTTGGGCAAAACTTGTACTCGATCCGCACGACAATCTCCTTGGCCCAAAACTGGGCCTCGCGCTCCAGGCGCGCGTTTTCCGCCTCGATGTAGTCTTGCAGCTCTTCGAGCGACATGTCGGCTTCGCCCGCGTCGTCCGTCACGAGGTAGCACGCCGGCTGCACGCACGCCGGGTTGTACTTCATGTGCAGCGTGATGGGGCGCCGCGTCTTGGTGCCGCCGCCCACGTGGTTGAATTGGAAGCCCATGAGGGCTTCGACGAGGGCTGTGGAGGAGAGGGGAGGAGGGGTGTCAAGGGGCGCGCGCGCGCAGGCGGCGCGACGCTCGGCGCCCGCGGCACGCCCTCCGGCATGCGCGGCAGGCCGACGCGCGGCGGGCGCGGTGGGGCGGGCGCGGCGGCGGCGCGCGCACCCCGCATGCGGGCCTTCTTTTCGAGCGGTCGGCGCGCGCGCCCCGCGCGCGCTGCGGCGGCCCCAGCCAGCGGCCGCCGACCTCCTACCGCGCCCCAGACGCCGGCCGCAACTCGAGCGCGCCCGTCGAGGATGGAGCGGCGAGTAGGGGAAGGGCGGAGGCGCGGCGCGCGCGCGCGCGGCATGCGACGATGGGCGCGCGGGCCCCGGGGCGCGCGCCGGCTGCACGCCGGCCCATGCGCGTCGCCAAACGCGTCGCACAACCCCTCCCTCTCCTCCTCTGCTCCTACCGCTCTTCCCGTCGGTCTGGTGGCCGACCACCAGAATGGCCGGCGCGTCGAACGGCTTCTGGAAGTCTTGCGCCAGGGCGTGCAGGTCGTTGTACGCTTCGTACAGGCGCTCGTTGCCCGACCGGAAGGCGGTCGACCGCTCCGGGGACGCGGGCGCGGCCGCGCGCCGCATCGAGGGCGGCGTGCGGCCTTCCTCGGCGGCGGGGGCGGGCGCCGACTCGTGGGGGTACCGGCCGGCTTGGCCGGCCAGCCACTGGGAGGCCATGAGGAGAGGTGGGGAGGGAGGAGGGGGAGTGAGGAGGGCCGCGCGCGCGCGCGCGGCGCTCTGCGCGAGGGGCGGGCAGGGAGCGCCCGCCGCGCCGCACCACCCCTCTCCTCGCAGCGTCAGTGACGGCCCGCCACCAACACGTCCGCCGCTCGACCGACCGCAGGCGTCCAACTCCACCTCTTTCCTTTTCCTCCTCCTTTCTTCACTTCGCCGCCCCCTCTTTGCGCAAATCCGCCAGCAGGTTGGCCATCTCCACCGCGGTCACCGCCCCTTCATACCCCTTGTTGCCCGCCTTGCCCCCCGCGCGGTCGAGCGCTTGCTCCATCGTCTCGCACGTCATCACGGTGAACACGACGGGGACGCCGGTGTCGGTGGACGCTTTTAAGCAGCCGGACGTGGCGGCCGACACGACGGCGTCGTAGTGCGTCGTGGCGCCGCGCACGACCGCGCCAACCGCGACGACCGCGGCGTAGCGCCCCGACGCCGCCATCGCCTGGGCCGCCAGGGGGAGTTCAAAGGAGCCTGGGACCCAGGCGACGTCGACGGCGTCGGCGCCCGCCCCGTGGCGGGCAAAGCCGGAGAGCGCGCCGTCGAGGAGCGGGCGCGTGACGAGGTCGTTGAACCGGGCGACGACGACGCCAAACCGCTTGCCGCTCGCGTCCAGGCCGCCCTCGAACGTGCGCGGGGTGAGGGCGGCGGACGGAGGGAGGGCGCGGGGGCGGCGGGCTGGAGGGCGGGGGGCGGCGGCGGCCGGCGAGGGGTTGGCGGCGGTTTGGAGCGAATTGCGAGCCCCATCTCCACCCCACGCCCCCGTCTTCTTCCTCACCGTGCGCCCGCCGGGGCGGTGGCGGCATGCGGGCCGCCGTCGCACCGCCGCGCTGCAGCGCCGGCGCCACGGCACCCTTTGAGGAGCAAAGAGTGGCGGCGCGCATGCTGGACGGCAGAGTGCGCGTTCGGGCGGGGAGAAGTGAAGAGGGCGAGCCGCGCGGGCCAGCTCTGCAGCGCGGCACCGAGCGCGCCGGCCCGCCCGCCCACACAACCGGCCCGCCGGCCCGCCACCCGCCGCCGCAAGTCCCCCAGGGGACGCGCCCGCGCGTCGCGCCACCCGGCCGCGCTCGCCCACCCCGCCGGCCGAGATGCCTGCGCGCGGCGCGCCGGCCGACGGCGCCGCCCCCCCCCTCCCGCCACCCGCGCCGGCCGCCACCCCTGTGGAGACCCCATTTCGACGCGACGCGTCCACTGGGACGGCGGTCTGCTGCCCCACCGCCCCCCCCCTCGACGCCGCCACCCCGCTCCCCACGTCCGACGAGCAGGCCGCGTGCCAGTACAAGCACCTCCTCCGCGAGTCGGTGCGCCTGCACCCGGAGACGGCGCCCAGCTTTGAGGCCATCGTGGGCGGGGACGGCGCGGATTTGATCCCGGTTTCGAGGCTTCATTTCGTCAAGCGCGTCGGCAGCGGCGCGTTCTGCAAGGTCGACATCTGCGACCTGGCGACCCCCGACGCCCCCAAGGCGACGCGCGTCGCGGTCAAGCGGCTCAACCCCGGGGGCGACGCGGTGGTTGCGGTCGATTTGGCGGTGGAAGCGCGCTTGTTGCGCACACTCCGCCACCCCTACATCACCCGCTACATCGGCTGCGGCACCGACACCCGCGGGGCATCGTTCCTCGTCGAAGAATACGTGGGCGGCGGCACGCTCAACCGCGCGGTCTCGCGTCAATCGGTGCGGCCCCACAAAACGCTCTTCACCGTCGCGCAAGCGGCAGAGTGGGCGGAACAGATAGCCGACGCGCTCGCCTACCTCCACGGCTCCAACCCGGTCGTCATCCACCGGGATTTGAAGCTGGCCAACATTCTGTTGAGGCCGGTGGCGGATGAGGGAGAGGGCGGCGCCGGCGCGACACCCGCGACCGCGGCCGTGCTCGCCGCCGCCGCCGGCCGCTTCCCCCCTCCTCCCGGCGTCAAGTACATCGTCGCTCTGTGCGACTTTGGCCTGTCCTCCTCCATCATCAACCCCGCGCTGTCGCGCCGGTCGGAGTGGCACGCGGCGCGCGGCGAGGGCCCGCCCCCGCCGCCCCACCCTGAGCCGTCGCCCCCGCCGAGCGCCATGCCCTCGCCCACGCTCGAGCCCGACCGCCGCCGGACGACGTCCAACGTGCGCGAGCAATTCGCCCGGCTGTCGCGCGGGCAGGAGTTTGACGACCCGGCGCTCGCGGGGCGGTCGGCCGCGCTCGGCGCCGCGCTGCCGACGTCGCGCGCGCCGGCGGGGCGGCAACGCCGCCGGCGCGGCACCATGCTCTCGGGAAAATCGCCCGTCGGCGACCTCACGGGGCGCACCGGCAGCTACATGTACATGGCGCCCGAGGTAGGAAGGTGGAGAGAGAGAGGGTGGAGGGCCATCCTCCCTCGCAGCCCCAGCCCACCTCCCCACCCCTTTCCCGTCTCCACAGGTCACGCGGTCCAAGCCGTACAACGAAAAGGCCGACGTCTTCTCCTTTGGCGTCGTCCTCTACCAACTGTTTGCGCGGCAAACTTTCTCCGCCGTCCTCTTGATGCTCTCCAAGGGCGACCCCGTCGACTGCGAGATCTACGCCGAAAAAGTGGCGCGAGGGTACCGGGTCCCGATCCCGTCGAGGTGGCCGGAGCCGGTGCGGGAGCTCGTGACCGCGTGCTGGGCGCACGACGGCGCCGACCGCCCGTCGATGGCCGACGTGCGGGCGACGCTCGCACACCTGCGCGACGCGGGCTGCTTTGACGCGTGGGACGTGGCGAGGCTGGCCGCGATCGAGGCGGCGGGGTGCTGGGCGTGCTGCGGCGTGATGTGAGGAGAGAAGAAGGGGGGAGGGGCCGCGCCGCGCCGCGGTCGTCGCCGCCGCGCGACGAGCCGCGGCCGGGCGAGCCAGTTTTTCTGTCGCGGTCGGACGTGCAATTCGCGGCGTCGCGGGGCGCGCGGAGAAAGGGTTGTTGGGCGTGCGGGAGCGCGAGGGGTCGCAACAGCGACGCCGCCGCTGCCGAGCCGCCGCCACTTTTTTGCGCCACCCCGCCGCGTCCCCGCGCCAGTTGGTTTTCCAGGTGAGCGCGCAAGCGGCCCGCGCGTCCGCGGCGGCCCCGCAATCGAGGCCCGCGCGCGTGCGCGCCGCGCCGCCCCCAATGCGCGCGCCGCGGCGACCGCGCTATGGCTAGTGGACCGTGGGACGTCCATCGAGAACCGCTCACGGCGGCATGCGTGCATCGGGGGCCGCACCAGGCCACGCACCCCGGGCGCGCCCGCTCGCGCCAACCACCTCCCTTCTTCCTCAGCCATGCGCCCGCCGCTGCGCCTCGCGCTGCTGGCGCTAGCTCTTACAGCCTGTCTCGCCCAGGACGCGTCCATCGACGACGCGGAAAAGGCGCGTGTGCTCGCCAAGGCGCTCGCCGGAGCGCTGCCCAACACCGCCAAATTCGGCTACGGCGGCTGCTGCACGACGACGGGGGAGAATAGGAAAGCGATCGTGTCGCCCATCAAACCGGGCGCCCCTGGCGCGGGCGCCGGCGAGCCTGCGACCGGCGTGCTCAAGCTGGGCCTCTCCCAAGGCTCGGGCCGGGACGGCTACGTCTTTGTGCCGCCGACCTACAATCCCGCGGTGCCGGCCCCCCTCATCGTCACCCTGCACGGCGCCAACAAGACCGCGTTCAACGGCATGGCGACGCTCGCCGACGCGGCGACCGCGGCCGGGGCGATTCTGGTGGCGCCCTCGTCCCGGGACCCGGTCACGTGGGACCTATTTGGTGCCGGTAAGTGCGAGGGCGGGAGAAGAGGGACGACTCGATTTGTGTGTGCGGGCGGCGGCGCGCGCACGCGCGCGCGCGCGCCCACGCCGGCGCCCCCCCCACCCCCTTCACCTCCTTCCTCTGCCTCCATCAGGCATCGGCACCGATGTCGCCTACATCAACGCGTCCATCGCCCAAGTGTCCGACCTGTACAACATTGACCCGGCGCGCGTCGCCATCCAAGGCTTTTCCGACGGCGCCACCTACGCGCTCACCGTGGGCGCCGCGTCCGGCAAGACGTTTACCCACGTCATCGCGTTTTCGCCAGGCGGCCTGGCGCCGCCCCAGCTGACGGGCAACCCCGCGATCTTCATTTCCGCGGGCCTCGACGACGCCGTCTTCCCCTATGCAAACTCGGCCGCCGTCGTGTGCCAGCTGGTGGCCAACCAGTATGTGGTGGATTTCCTCCCGTTCAAGGGGGGCCACGCGGTGCCGGAGAACATTGCCAACGCGGCGATGCAGTGGTTTGTCGGAGGGGCGCCCACGGGCAACGTGCCCGCGGGGACGTGCACGTGAGGAGGGATGGGGGCATGAGGTGTCACACCACGCCTCCTGCAGGCCGCCTGTATGCGGGCCGCGACGGTGGAGTGGGGGGTGGAGAGCGAGGCCGCGCGTCTCGCGTCTATCTACCTCACTTCACTCCCCGCCGCGGGCGGGCGCCGCCCGCCCGCCTCTCCTCTCATTCCCTCACCTCTATGTCGTCCTCCGACGCCTCCGCCTCCCCCGAAGAGTGCGCCATTTGCCGCGCCGCGCTCGACGCCGACGACCCCGCCTGCCCGCCGTGCGAGCTGGAGCCGTGCGCGCACGCGTTTCACTATGCCTGCATCCTGCGCTGGGTGCTGGCGTGCCGGGGCGGGCGCCCGCGGTGCCCGTGCTGCCGCGCGTTCGCGGCCGCGGCGTTGGTCGGTGGCGGGTCGGTGCGGCACGCGTTTGGAGGTGACAGGGAGGTGGCGCCGCTGGGCGTGGACGAGTTGAGGCGGGCGGCCGAGCTCTCGCGAGGAGGGCCGCCGGTCGCGGCTGCCACCACCACCCTCCCTCCGCGCCGCCTCGCCCCCGCCCGCGCCTGGCTCACGCGCGACCTGCGCGCCCTGCTGCCGGGGCACGACACGGGCGTCGTGGTGGAGCACGTGCTGGGCGTGGCGGCGGCGACGGCGGGCGACAGCGGCAAAGACGCCTCCTCCTCCTGGATCGCCGCTGTCGCCGCAGCCGCCACGCCGTACGTGGGCGCGGCCACCGCGCCTGCGCTGGCGGGGTGGCTGGCCGCGTTTGTGGCCAGCGGGGCGTCGACGCCGGCGGCCTTTGATCTCGCGGCGGGGGTTCAGGCCGCGGCGGCTTCGCCGCCGCCGAGTCCACGCCGCGCCGCATCAGTCGACCGCGCGCCATCTCTGTCGTCGTCGGACGTCGGCCGGTCTGGCGGCGTGTCCTCCGGCGGCAGCGACGCGTACGCGGGCGCGGCGGCAGCCGAGGCAGCCGCCCGGCGGCGGCGCGTGAGGGGCTGATTTTCGGGGGTTGACTCGGCGCACACCTGTCAAACCATGCACTGCGTGTGGAGGAGCCGGCGGGCAGCGGCCTTGGAGCAGCGAACCGCCGTGCCGCCGCCGACCCTCTCCCTTTCCACTCCCTCGCTACTCCCTCGACCGACGTTCCGACACTTGCATGTCACGCCCACACGCCGCTGCTGCGTGACCCGGCGCCCGCTCTCTCGCCAATGCCGGCGGCGTCGCATGTCGCCGACCCGCTCCCCGCGGCTTCCACCGCCCGCGCCGAGTACCTGCGCGCCGTCACCATTGGCGCCTCTACCGCCACAACTCGGCGCGCGTACGGCGCGGGCGGCGTCGACCCGGCGCTGCCGTCCGCGCTCGAGCCGCCGCCGCTCGCGCCCGACGGCGGCCTGGACGGGTTTCGGGATGAGGTGGGAGGTGATGTGAGGGATTGCGACCTTGCCTTGGCTCCCTGGGCGCCGCTGCTGGCGCGGGCCGCGCTCGCGGCGTGGGGGCCAGGCGCGTCCCTCCTGCCCCGCCTCGCGCTGGCGCGCTGGGTGGGCCGGCGCGCAGGGACGGCTGTGGACCTGGATGCGGCTGTGCGGGCGGGCGAGGGGCTGGCGGGTGACTTGAGGGCGGCGGCGGCGGCGCCGACGGCCTACGCCCCGCCCGACTTTGAGTCGCCCGCCGCGCACGCCGCCTGGCTGGAGGGCGAAGTGGCGGCCGCGGCAAACGCCGCCGCGGCCGCCGCCTCGGCCCCCGCGTTTGCGGGCGTCGCGTCGGTGCGGATCCTTTCGTGGCGCGCCGCGCCCGGCCGCGCGCGCGCGGCTGCCCGCCCCTGGCTTGCCTGCTGCGCCGCGCCCGCGGTCGCGGGCGACGCCCCGCCGCGCGTGCCCGCGCGCCGCATCAAGGCCTACGTGCAGGTGGCGCTGCGGGCCGGCGACGGCGGCGGGCGCGCGGCGGCCCCGTCTCTTCGCACGCCGACCGCGCGCCGCGGCGCGAGCGCGGTGTGGCACGAGGGCGCGGCCGTGGACGGCCTGCCCATCACCGACCCCACCACCTACCTCGACATCGCGCTGCGCGACGGCGGCCGGCGCGGCGCGCTCGCCGCCGCGGTCGCGGCCGACCCCGTCGCCGGCGCGGCCACCCTCGCCCTCGCCGACGTCGTCGCCCGCGCCGGCCCCGCGGCCGGCCCGGTCGTGTGGTCGCTGCCGGTGTACGCGGGCGAGGGCGGGGGGCCCGCGCGGTCGCGGTCGGGCATCAACCGCGCGCTGCGCGGCGGCACGCCGACCAAAAACCCGGCGCCCGGCGCCGGCGGCACGCCGGTCGCCGCCCCGCCGCGCACGCTGGTGGGCGTGGTGAGACTGGAGGTCGACTACGTGGCCGAGAGCAGGAGGGGGAGTGACGGGGTGGGGGCGGCGCCTGCCCCCCCTCCGCCTTCCGACTTCCCACGCCTCTTTGCCGCCCTGGCCGCCGACTGGCGCGCCGCGGCGCGCGACGGCGACGATGGCGGCGCGTCCAAGTTTGGCCTGCCGCCGCCGCCGCCGCCGGAAAACGGCGACGAAGGCGCCCTCGCCCTCGCCCTCCCCGGCGGCGGCCCCTGGCTCGCCCTCGCCCGCTCCGCCGCGGCCATCATGCGGGCACGGCCCGAAACACAGGCTGCGGCCGCGGTGGCGGCTTGCGTCGCGGGCTGGGACGCGGCGGCGCCCGCGCCCGACGTCGCGGCCGGCCCCGCGCCGGTCGCTGCGGGGCTTTGGGCCCGCCTCGCGGCCGCCGCGCGGTCCGGCGACTTGGCTGCGCCCGAGGCCACCGCCCTGCGCGCTCTCGCGCCGCGCGCGGCGGCGGCGGCGCTCGACGCGGTCGAGGCATTTGGCTGGCGCTGGACCGGCCCCGCCGGCCCCGCCGCCGCGGGCGCGACCTTGCGCCTGCTGGCGCTCGCGACCACGTGGGGCGAGAGCCTCGCCGGCCTGGCCGACCCGCTGGCCGCGCACGTTCGTCGCGGCGCGCGGCGCGACGCGCGCCGCGCGGCGGCCGTGCTGCCGCCGGGGGCTGCGGTGACCGCCGACGGTCTGCTCAGCGCGGCCACTGCGGCTCTGGAGGCGGCTGAAGTCGCGGTCGCGGCCGACGCCGCGCTGCGGCCGGCGTTTGGGTGCGGCGACGGCGGCCTCGACCCGGTCGCCGTCGCGGGGCGCGTCCGCGCCGGCGCCGCGCTCGCGCTGCTCACAGCCGCGCTCGCCCCAGCCCCCGACGGCACCCCCCCGATCTACGGCGCTGACGCGCAGCGCGCCGAGGACGCGGCGCGCGCGCTCGCCGCGCGCCTCGCGTCCGCCGGCGCCGCGTCCGCCTGCCCCGGCCTCTCCCCCACCTCCGTCGACGCCCTCTTCTCCCTCGCCGTCGAAGCCGCTTTGTGGCGTCTGCGCCCGCTCGCCGTGGAGTGGGTCGACCGCACGCTCGCGCCGCGCGCGCTCGCGCCGTCGACCTTTCGCCCGCTCTCGCGCGCCGCGGGCGCGCTCTACGCGCCGGTGGTGATTGACCTGTACACCCTGGTCTCCGCCGCCGTCGACGGCCTAGGGGCGCGCGCTGTGGAGCGGCCGGTGGGGCGCGACGCGGCGGCCGCGCACGCGCGTGCGCTCGCGGGGGCGCTGGCGCCGGCGCCGGCGCGGGCGGCGGCCTTGATCGAGGATGGGCTCATGGCTGATTTGGCGAAAGAAGCCGCCGCTGCCCCGGACGCCGCGGGCCGCCGCCTGCCAGCCTGGCTGCGCGGCGGCGGACGTGGCTCGCCCCCTCCGCCCGCGCGCGGCCCACCTCCACCTCCCTCCATCGAAGCCTGCACCCGCCTGTCCTCCCTCTTTGAACTCGTCGCTCGCCACGCTGACAATGAGGCCGCCCAGGCCGGGTTGAGGGACTTTGAGGGTGGCCGCGGCCGGCTCGCACCCAACGTCGAGCTCGCCGCCCGCCTGGCGGGCGCGGCAGCGCGCGGGGCAAGAGCGGTGGCGGCAAGGCTGGACCGGGCACTGGAGGTCGAGTTTGGGGTGGCGGTTCAAGAGGCGGCGGTCGAGGGCGGCTCCGGCGTGCCTCGCCGCGCTGACGAATGCCTGGCCGCCCCCCTCATCATCGCCGACCTCGAAGCCATGACCGAACGCCTCACCCCCGTCGCCCTGGGCGCGGTCGCGCGCGCCGCCTGGCGCCGCGCGACGTCCGCGGCCGAGGCGCGTGTCGTCGCCGCGGCGGCCGCGCCGCCCGCGGTCGCGGGGGCGCTGCTGGCCGCGGTGCACGAGGTGGCGGCCGCGTTGCAGGCCTTGTCCGGGCCCGCGCCCCTGCCCGCCTCCTCCTTGGAGGGCGGCCTCGTCCGCCTCACGTCGCTCGCGTCGCTCGCGCGCGGCCCCACGCCCGCCCTCGCCGACGAGGCCGACGCTCTCTGGGAGGCCGCCGTGTCGCGCGGCCGTCGTGCCTGGCTTGAGGTGTCGGGCGCGGGGCGGGAGGAGGAAGGAAAGGTGGAGGGCGACAGCGACGGCGACGGCGACGCCGACGCCGCCGCGGCCGCGGTTGGCTCGTGGCGCATGCTCCCCTCCTGGTCCCGCCGCTCCACCGCCGACGGCGCGGCCAGCCGGTCGCCGTCACCCACGCGGCGCCGCGCGCGGCCGCCGCGCGCGCTGCCAGGGCTGTCGCACGCCGACGCGGCGCGCCTGCTGAGGACGCGCGGGGTGGCGGGGGATATGGCCGCCGCCGCCGCCGCCACCCGTGAGGCCGAGCGGGCGGCAACGAGCCTCATGGCGGCCGTCTTCGACGTGCGCGGCGGCGACCCAGTGCTCCTCGGCCCCGTCGCCTGCCGCTCCTCCTCGGCCGGCGGCGCGCGGGGCGCGCTCTACCTCTCTTCCCGCCACATAGCGTTTGCCCGCCCCGGCTACGGCGGGCCGGCCGCCGGCGGCGACGACGACGTGGAAGCCGGCGCGGGCGCGCCTGTGTCGCTGCTCCCGATTCAGGCGGTCGTCGCCGCCGAGCGCTCGCGTCGGCGCAGGTCGCGCGCGCTCACGCTGCACGCACCGGGTGCGCCCCTGGTGCAGCTGTGGGAGTTTGGCCCGCCGGGCCGCGACGCAGTCGAGGCCGCGCTGCGCGCGCGCGTCGCGGGCGACGGCTCCCCCCTGGACCGCGCCCTCCGCGGCCTCCCCCCGCTTGGCGCCCCCCCAAGCGCCCTGGCCGACCGCGCGTTTGAAGGCCGGGTCGGCCTGCCCGCCGCGGGCGCGTGGGCCGTGCTGCGCGCGACGGCCGACGGCCTCGCGCTCGACTCGGACGAATGCACCAGTTTGGCTTGTGCTTACGGTGACGTTGTGTCGGTGCGTTCTTCTCGCGCCGCGGCCCTTGCCGGCGGCGCGGGCGCGACCATCACCGCCGCCTGGGCGCCGGCCGGCGAGCCGCCTCGCCCTCCCGGCGCGCCGCCGCGCCCTGCGACCGCGGTGCGCCTGCGCCTCGAGTCGGGCGACGCGGCGCGCGAGCTGCTGGCCGAGGTGCGGGCGCGGTGCGGGTTGGCGGGTGGTGGTTGAGGGGGAGGGAGAGGGGAGAGGAGCGCGAGAGGGACGCCAACACTGCTGTCAATTCGCACTGAGAGAGCGCATCTCTCTCTACCTCCATCTCTAGCGCGGCGCGGCGACGGCGGCGAGCCGGGCCTCGACCGCGGCGAGCGCGGCGGGCGCCGCGACCGCGACGCGGGCCGCACCCCGCCGCGCCCGCCCCAGCTCCACGCAGAGCGCGGCCACGTGCGCCTCGGCGCGCGCGCGCGCGGCGCGCTCGGCGGCCAGCTCGGCGGCGAGCGCTTCGGCCGGCCCCGGCTCGCCGCCGCCCCCCCCGCCGCTGGCGGGCCACGCTGCCCCCTCGGCCAGCAAGTCGGCCAGCGCGTCCGCGCGCGCCACCGCTTCCTGCGCCGCCCGCTCCCACGCGTCCGCGTCCGCGCCCGCGTCGAGCAGCGCGGCGCCGAGCGCGCGCGCGTCGGCCTCGGCGCGCTCGGCGTCCGCGGACGACGCTTCCACGGCCGCGATGAGGCGCTCGCGAGCGGCTTTTAGAGAGGCAATTTGGCGCGCGGCGGCTTCGCCGTCGGTGGGCGGCGGCGCCAGGCGGGACGGCGGCGCTCCCCCCGCCGCGCGCGCCGCGCCGGCCGCGCCGCGCGCGCGCCGCTCGGCGTCGGCCGCGGCTTCCGCTTTGGTGAGAAGCTCCTGCAGCTCGACCCGGGTCGCGCGCTCGGCCGCGAGGTCGGCCTCCAGGAGGCGCACACGGTCGAGCAAACGCGAGGGCTGGGAGAGGAGGGGCGGTTGGCGGCCGCCGTGCCCGCCACCGCCCCTGGCGCGCTCGGCGACACCGTGCCGCGTCGCGTCCGGCCCTCACCTCGCCCGCGGCCGCGTCGCCGCGCATCGAAGAAACGCGCGCTTTGCTTTGTCGCCCGGGGGCGACCGCTTTCAGTCGCTGTGTGTCCTGTGTCGACGCGGGCGATGGCCGCCGCCGCGGCGAGCGACGGGATCCAAGAAAGAGGGCGGAGAAAGTGAGAGGAGGCAGCGCCGACGACATCGACCACTCTCTCTCGCCGCGGCGCGGGCCGCCGCCGCGGCGCCGCTCTTCAATGCCGCCCTCCAGCTGCTCCGTGCGCCAAATGGCGGCCGCCCGCGAATCCGCGTACGCCAAGCTCGAGCAGGAGGCCGCCATCCAGCGCCACCGCGCGCGCCTCGTCGGCCGCGGCCTGCTCGACGACGCGGGCGGCGAAGCCTGGCTCCTGCCCAAGCGGGGGCAGACGCTGGCGGAAAGCGAGAAAACTTTCGAGGTGCTCGCCGAAGTGCTCGCCGCCGAGGCGCGCCTCGACGCGCCGCGCGCGGCGGCCGACGCGCACCGCGGGCCCGTGCGTCGGCACGGGTTTGCGGCGCGGCGGCCGGCGGCAGAGGAGGACCCTGGGGCGCGCGCGGCGGCCGCGGCGGCGGGCTACGGCGCGTCCGCCCTCGTCCTGCCCCGCCTGCCGCCCCGCAACCGGTACTGGGATTCACTGGCAAGGGATGGTGGCGCGGGCGCTGGACCGCCCGCGGCGCCGAGCCACCCCGCCGTCGCCGACGCGGCGCGCCGCGTCTCGGCTACCGCGTCGCGCGCGGGCGCCTACGGCGTCGGCGCGGCGCTCGCCGGCGCCGCACTCTCCGCCCTCGCCATCGCACACTGGGCCGCCGACGGCACCCGCGCGACCGCGGCCGCCGCCTCGGTCGAGGCCGCCGCGGTCGCCGCGCTCGCGCCCGTCGCCGCGTCGGCCCGCGCCGCCCTCGGCGGCGTGTCCCGCGGCAACGGCGAGTTTACGGGGCAGCTCGGCCGCCGACTGGAGCGGCGATTGGGAGGGAGGGCGCCGCGGGCCGGTGGTGGTGGTGGTGGAGACGCGCGCTGATTCTTTTGTTTGTGGTTTCCCGTCTCCTTGTTTCACTCGCTCAGCGTGTCGCTCGCGCACGCAAACGGTCTCGCGACGCCACTCGTCCCCCGCGCTCGCGTCCCGCTCCTCAAACCGCGGCCGCACCCCCACCCCCCGCACCCCCGCGCTTCGGCAGCTTGGGCAGCGCCACCTGCGGCAGCTTGACCGCCTTGAGCCCGTCCGTGACTTCAGCCCAGTCGACGGTCAGGCAGGTGAGCAGGCCCAGGTTGGCGATCGCGGTCATGATGAGGCCCGCAGCGGTCGCGTCGTACTTGCCGTCGGTGCGCACGCTCGCGCCGGACGCGATGGAAAACCTTGTCACCTTCCGCATCGCATCGTTCAAGTGGCGGTCGGCGAGGAGCATGGCGAGCAGGGCGACCAGGCCGGCCATGATGGCGACGGGGACGCGCGCCGACTTTGCGCCCCCGAAAAAGGCAAACGCGGCCGCCGCGAGGACGAACGCTTGGAACCACAACGCCCACCACGTCAACCCTGTCTTGCTGGGGCACGCGCCGATGCAGTCGGCCTGCAGCGCGGCGACGCCGCCGAGCGTGACGAGCCAGGCGAGGCCCGCAAACGCCCAGGGCGCCCACTTTTTCATGCCGGCGACGACGTGGGGGGGGAGCTGCTTGGGAGGCATGGTGTTGCTGAAGGGGTGGGGGGGTTAAGGGAGTCGGCGCGCCGGGCGTGGGGCAGCGGTCGGGGCAAGGCCGGCCACGGCCGCCGGTGCCGCGCCTCGCAGGCAACATCCACATCATTAGTGGTGCATCGACGTGGCGGCGGGCGCCCGGCGGCGGCGCCTGCGGTCCCGCGCGAGCGCGCCAGCCGCATGCGCGTGCCGCGGCGCGCAGACACCGCCCAGCGCCCGATGCGAGACACGCGTGGCACAGCTCGCATCTCACTGGTCGCACCTGGGCGGCGGCGGGCCGGGTCCTTACGCCTGTGGTGCGAGAGAGTAAGGGAGCTCGCCGCCAAGCTGGAGTGCAGGCGACGAGGCCTCTCTGCTTCTCTGTGATCTATCTCCCTTGCATCGCCGTCCTACCCCGTCGCAAACACGTTTTGCAGCGTCGGCCGCGCCACTTTGGCCGCAGCCGCGTCGAGCGCGGCGACGGCGCCCGGAGAGAGCCTCGCGCTCGCGGCGTCGGCCGCCGACGCGACGTGCGACCGCTTCCGCGCCCCCACCAGTGGCACCGTGCCCTTGGCCACGCACCACGCGAGCGCGGCCTGGGACCGGGTGAGGCGGGAGGACGCGGCGACGGCGTCGAGCTCGGCGAGGAGGCCGCCCGCGGTCGGGAGCACAGAGGCAAACAGCCTCGCCCTCGGCCCCGCGGGCAACACCCCGGCCCCATACGCCCCGGAGAGCATGCCCAGGGCGAGCGGGGAGTAGGCCAGGGTGACGACGCCGAGGTCGGCGGCCGCGGCGACGGCGGCGGCGGGGGCCGCGCCGGTCGACAGCAGCGAAAACTGGGTCTGCGCCGTCGCCAGCGGCACGCCAGCCCGCGCCAGATACTTGTGCACCTTGGCCAACTGCTTGGGGCCGTAGTTGGACACGCCGGCGGCGCGGATGAGGCCGGCGTCGTAGGACGCGACGAGGCCGTCCCACGTCGCGCGCTCTTGCCACGGCGCGTAGCCCGCCGTCGACCAGTGGAGCTGGCCTAGCGCCATCGATTCCACGCCCATGCGTCCCAACGACGCGCGCAGCGCCTCCACCCAGGCCTTTGACGTCAGCCGCCACGGGTACGGCGCAATTTTGGTCGCGAGCGACACGCGCGCGCGCGCCCTCGGCCCCCCCCCCCTCAAAAACTCGCCCAGCAGCGACTCGGCGCGGCCCGAGTACTTTCCGGTGCCGTACGAGTCGCCGGTGTCGAAGAGGGCGACCTGAGAGGAGAGGGAGAGGGAGGGAGAGAGGGGTGAGAGGAGGGCGCGGGTCGTCGCCGCGCCACCACCTCCCGCCCTCCGTTCGCCCCGTTTTTTCGCTCATTCTCACCCTGCGGGCTACCGCTTCGTCAAATGCTTCCCCAAGGGACACGTCGCGCTCCGGAGAGTAGTTGTAAAGGAACCGGTTGCCCCACGACCACGTCCCGATGCCCAGTTTCGGCAGCACGACCCCGCCCGGCGCGGTCACGGTCGATGGCCGCCCCAAACTGAACAGGTCGGGGAGCGCGGCGGCCGGCATCGGCGCCCGCGCGCGGCGGTGGCGTCTCGGGGCGGGCGCCGGGGCCGCCGCGGGCGGGCGCGTTGCGCGCATTGAGGCGGCGGGGGGCGCAGGATGCAGGCCGCGGACAAGGGAGAGAGAAAACTGTGGTCGCGGTCGCGTTTCGCGTCAACACTTTATTCGCCGCCGCCTCTCCCCTCCCCGCCTCCTCTTCACCCGAGCGCCGCCATGATATTCTCCTTCTTCGTCAGCGGCGCGCCCGACACCGCGCCCGACACCGGCGCGGCGGGCGCCCGCTTCTCGGGGAGGAGCACCGACAGGCCAGGCATCTCCACGTTGTAGGCCGGCAGCAGGGTTTTGCGCACCAGCTGCACGGGCTGCGGCGCGACGCCCGGCTTGACGTAGGCCGGGACGGCCAGGCCGGCGGTGGGCGGCACCTCGCGGATGGTCGGCTGGGAAAGCACGGCGGGCGCGCCGGACACGGGCGTCAGCGGCACGGCCTCCTTCTTGAGCTTGTTTTTGGGGTTGGGAAAGGCGTACGGGCCGCTGGTCGGCAGGTCGCCCACGTAGGCAGCAGGAAGACCGCCGAGCGCGCCGAGGCGCGCGGCCAGCGCGGGCGCGGCGGCGCGCTCGGTCAGGGAAGGGATGAGCACCGCCGGGAGGGCGACCGCGGGGGCGGGCGCGGCGACCTGGGCGGAAGCGAGGGCTGGAGGAGAGGAGGGAGGGAGGGAGGGTCTGCAGCGCGCGGCCCACGCGGGCGCCGCCCGCCGGTCGCCGGACGCTGGTTTGCCGCCGCCGACGCGCCGCAGAGACTCCCATGAGAACGCCGGCGGGGAGGCGGCGCGCGCGCGCGCGCTGTTGCCGCGGCCCTGGGGCCCTCGCGGCGCGCGCACGCGACGCGAGGCGCCCCCATTGCTCTCCGCCGCCCCCGAAGACCCACCCAGGACGGCCAGCGCGACGGTGGCAGCGGCGAGGGCGCGCGACATGGTGGTGGAGGGAGGCGAGGAGGGAGTGTGGATGGGCGGCGGCGGAGAGTGCGAGAGGCGCGGCGGCGGCGGCACACGCAGCTAACGACGACACGCCGGCCCTCCTCCTCCTCTCCTCCTCCTCCTTTACCTCGCCTGCTGCCGCCGCACCGCGTCCGCGACCCTCTCGTCGTCCGCGTCGACTCCCGGCGGCAAAACAGCAACCCCCCAGGCAGGCCCCGCCCTCGGCCTGGCCGGGTCGCCCGTCCCGGTCCACTCGCCGTGGCGGCCAGGCTGTAGAAAGGCGGCCGGGTGGAGAGCAGGGGACGGGGCGTGGGCGAGACGGCCGCGCGCGGCGGCTTGAGCGTCGACCGCGGTGTCGACCGTGGGCGGCGGCCGCGGTGGGCGGGCAGTAGTTGCGTCAGGCGCAAGTGCCGCCGCCGCCGCGGCGGGCGGCGCCCCTGGCGCCCCGGCGGCGCCTTGCTGCTCGCGCGCCCTTCTGAGGCTCTCGCACTCGGCCTCGAGCAGCTCCCGCAAAGCCGCCACGCCGGCGTCGCCCCGGCGCGCGGAATCCAGCTGGCACGCGCCGCCACCCGGGAGTAGAGGAGGGTCGCCGGCGGAAGCAACGCAGCCGCACACGCGGTCGGCCTCCTCCTCGAGCACGGCCAAGGCGCGAAACGGGTCCGGCTCGTCGTAGTAGTGGCGTAGAGGCGCGTCCGGGGCGGCGTCGACGGGCGCCGGCACGGGCGGTGGCGGCGTGGGTGCGCGCGGCGGCACGACCCCCATCCCGAGCCCGCCAAAAAAGTACTCGTGCGCCAGCGCTTCCGCCGGGCTCGCCCGCCGCGTCGGATCAAACGCCAACAACCGCCCCAGCAACGAGAGCGCGACCTCGCCCGCCGCGCCGAGCCGCCGCGTGAGCCGCTGCGCGCGGCACGGCAGCGACCGCAGGTGGGACCGCCACGCCGCGCTCGGCACGGCGTCAATGTCGGCCCAGGACGGGGTGCCGACCACGTCAAACAGGGCGTCGAGCTCGGCGGGGGCGGGGGCGGAAGACGCGAGACGCGCGGACGAGCCGGGGGGAGTGGCCACCAGGGCGCCGCGCACGGCGAAGAGAGGGGCGATCTGCAGGTGCGGCGTGGCGGCTGCGGCGCCGCGAGGGACACGCTGAGGGGGGGTAGGCGGTGGTGGGCGGCGGCGGCGGCGCGCCTCGTCCCACCCGCCGCCGTCCTCTGCCCCACCTGGAGCAGCTCGCCAAACACGCACCCCAGCGACCAGGCGTCAATGGCCGCGGAATACCCCCCGCGGGACATGACGACTTCCGGCGCGCGGTAGCAGGGCGTCGCGACGACGCGCGTGAGCGGCGCTGCGTACCCGCCGCGCGCCGTCGACTCCGCCGCCGGCTTGGCCGACAGGTCGCCCGACGCAGCCGCCCAGTCGCCGTCGACGTCCATGGCAAATGAGTCGGCGTGCGGCATGGCGGCGGCGGCCGTCGGCCCCGCCTCGGCCACGACAGCCGCGCGCGCCGACCCGAAATCCGCGATCTTGGCCACCCGCCGCCCGTCGCCCCCGCGCGCCAGGAGAATGTTGGCCGACTTGATGTCGCGGTGCCAGACGCCGTGGGCGTGCAGGTGGGCGAGGCCAGAGGCCACTTGGGCGGTGAGGTCGGCGACGACGCCGTCCGTCAGCTGGCCCCGCAAACTAAACAAATCCCCGTCGGGCGCATACTCCATGGCGATGTAGGCGTCCAACGACATGGGTACGAGCCTCCCTTCTTTGTCGAGCCCGCGCGGGCCGCGCGTCGACGGCGCGACAAACGCGTCGCGCAGCGCGATGACCGCCGGGTGGGCGACGCGGCGCAGGATGCAAATCTCGCGCAGCACGCGGCGGGCGGCCTCCTGGGAGGAAAGCACGTCGGCCACTTTTTTCAAGGCGACGGTTTCGCCCGTCTCCTTGGACCGGGCGAGCACGACCGTGGAAAAGGAGCCGGAGCCGAGCAATTTACTGATGTCGTACCGGTCGCCGACCTAGAGAGAGAGAGGGAGGAGAGGTGGTGGTGGGCAAGAAGGGCGTCGCCGCTCGCGCGCCTCTGGACGCCGCCCAGCCCCGCACGCGCTCTCACGGCACAGCCGCCACCGTGGCGACACCGCCCGTGGGCGCGCGTCGCGGCGCGCCCCCGCCCGCAGCGCGCCACCACCCCATGCCCTCCTCTCTCACCCGCCACTCGTCACCCGCGACCGACACCAGGGTCGGGTCGTACGCGCACACGTGAATGGAGGCGGCGGCCGCCATGGCGGCCGGCGGCCGGGGCGGTGGGGAGAAGGTGTGTGTCGAGAGAGCGCGCGGCGTGCCGCTCCCCCTCTTCGTCTCTCCTCTCCTCTCCTCTTCTTCTTCTGGGAGAGCGTGTGCGTGAATTGCAGGCCCCCGCGGCCGCGCCCGGCGCCCCCGCCGCCGCGCCGCGGGCGGGGCGGCCGGCCTGTAGAGACCGGCGCGCCCGCCCCGTTGTTTTTTTCTCTTTTTGGTTGGTAGTAAGTGTCTGAGCCATGAAAATGGGCCACAGGGTGCAGTGAGAGGCCGGGGCGCAGCCCGCGAGGCGCAATGTCGTCACCCCGAGTGCGCGCGCGCGCCGCCGCCGTGCGACACGTGCCCCGCCCCCCCGTACTTGGCCGCCGCCGCCGCCGCCCCGTCGCGCTCGTACGCCTCGAACTCGCGCACCGCGGTCGCGCACAGCTCGTGCGCGGGGTTGGCCCGGCAAAACTGGCACTGCGCGACGGCTTCGTGGTGCGTCACGTTGCGCGGCGGCCGCCGCGCCAGGGCGCGCGTGAATTGGGCGTCGGCGAATTCGTACGATTTCACATACTCGGCTTCGCACTCTTTGTAGTCGTCATTTTTGTTTTGCTGGGTGCACATTTGGCAGCCCGAAAAGTGGTTGATGAAGTGGACGCGCGTGTCGTCCGACGTGAGCGTGCCCAGCTCGAGCAGGTCGCGCCAGTAGCAGTTGAGGCAGTACTGACGGTTGACGAGCTGGGTGTGGGGCATGTTGACGGTCGCGTCACGCTTGAGCAGGTAGGAGATCGCGTTTTGGTCGCGCAGGCCGGGGTCGTACGTGTACTCGGGGGACGTCAGCTCCTCCATGAGCACGTTCTCCAGGCCGGGCTCCGCGATGCGACCCAGCTCGGCGACCTGCTCGAAAAAGTCTTTCGACCAGTCGGAATTGCGGATGAGCATCACCCCCGAGTTGATGCCGCGCCGCCCGTCGCCGAGCGCGAGCCGCGTTTCGTTGCCCCAAATGACGAGGTCCTTGCCCTTGAACCGCTGGAACGGGAGGAGGAAGGAGACGTCGATGATCATCGTGTCCGAGTCGACCCACATGTACCAGTCGGCGTCCGGGTGGTCGTCAAAGGTCTTGAGGATGGTGCCTAAGGGAATTGAGGACGGTGCGGCGGTGGGCGGGGTGCGACAGAGTGGCTTCTCGTGCCCGAAAGAGCAAGAAAAAAACCCAATTGTTTCCAACCCACCCACCCCCTCCCCTCCCCCTCTCCCCCCCCGCCCCCTCTCACCGATCTTGTTCCACATGTTGTGCAGCGTGGGGTCGGCCAGCTTGGTCGACACGACGATCGGGTAGTTGTGCAGGCGGGCGTAGTCCTGCTTGTTCAGGATCGAGACGAGGTTGAGGTAGTCGCCGTTGGGGTACCGGCACGGCTTGTCGTGCAGCGCGGTGATCATGACGACCGACGGCTGCTTCTTGACGCCGACCGCGACCGCGGTGTTGGAGATGCGGCGGGCTGGGGAGGAGGGGGGAGGAGGGAGGGGGGGGGTGGTGAGCGTCCGAGGCGGCGGGGAGGCCTCTCTAGCCCTTCTTTCCCATCCTTCACCCCAAATCAACGCCCCTCCCACCCCTCTGCCTTAGAATACTCACAGGCGCCGTCGAAGAGCATGTAGCAGATGCCAGCGTAGAACGCGGTGGCGATGGCCAGCTCCACGAGGCGCGCGGGGCGGAGGCGCATGGTGGCGGGCCTGGGATAGTAAAGGAGGGGGGCGTGAGCGGGCGGGAGAGGGTCATCGGAGGGGTGGCGGCCGCGGCGTGCCCCCCGGCGCGCTAGCCCTCGAGGCCCGCCCAATGCGGGCGCGCCGCGGCGCCCGCCACGCATCCCCGCCCGCAACGATGGCGCATTGGACGAAACGACACGGTGCCGCGGGGTTGTGGCGAGCGCGGCGACCCCGGGGCGCGCCAGGGCGCGCCAGGCTGCGCGCAAGGCGTTGCGCGACCCGATTCCGGGCGCCCGCAGCCGCCCGACGACCCCGCCCCCGTTCTCGAGATGCAAGATGCCCGATTGTCGACAATCGGGCCATCGCCAGGCGGGCGGCGGTCGCGGGCGGGGCAAAGGGGCACCGCTCGTTGCGGCCCGCGTGGCCAGCGCATTCCCCGCCCCACGTCTCTCGCGCACCTCTCGCGGCGCCGGCGGCGGCGGCGACGAGACGGACGAGCGCGGCGCGGGGCGGCGCGGGGTCGCGGCGTGCGCGGGGTGTGTGGCGAGGGAGGGGCAGGGCGCGCCGGCCTCTGCGCTGCGCGCGGCCGCGCTGCCCCCCCTCCCTCTCTCCTCGTCTCCCGCCTCTGCCCTCCCCTCGGCCGCCGCGCCCACCATCACACCAGGCTCAACTCGCCCCGCAGCGCAATTCGCCCCCTCCCCCCCACGAGCACGCGCCCCCCCTGCACCCGCACGGTGAGCTCGCCGCCGCGCGGCGAGAGCTGCTCCGCCGCGAGCCGCGGCGTGTCGCTCTCCGAGCCGGGCGCCAGCGTGGGCGCCCACAAGGGGCCCAGCACGGTGTGTGCGGAACCTGTGACAGGGTCCTGAGAATGGGCAGAGGGGTCGGCGCGCGCGGGCCGCAGTCCCCGCTCCCCTCTCGCCTCCACCGCCGCTCCCACCTCGTCGATGCCCATCCAGGGCCCCCAGAACCGGCTCAACATGACGCTCCCATCAAGCGTGGTGGCGACGGCGCCAGAGACGCGGTCGGGCGCGGCGGCGAGCAGGGTGGCCGGCTCGGGCGCGAGCGCGGTCAGCACCGCCCGGCCGGCCGCGCCCGTGGCCGCCAGGACGACGATAACGTACTGCAGGGCAGCATTGTACGAGACAGAGGCCACGCCCGCTTCGCCGACGAGCGCGCGGGAGAGCGCCTCGACACAAGCCGGCGCCGCGTCGCCCGGCGGCCGCGCCGGCAGGTCGAGCTCAAACAGGCCGCGATCGTGGTGCACGACCAGCTCGCCAGAGACGGGGGTGGCAAAGCGAAAAGGGGAGCCGTCGCCGGCCTCCACCCCTCCCGCGTCAACCAGCGCGGCCGCGGCGGCGAGCGTGGCGTGCCCGCACAGCGGCACCTCGGTCGTGGGCGTGCACCAGGTGAGGCGGCGCACGCCGGCCGAGGAGGATAGGGCGTCCACGAACGCGGTTTCTGTTTGGCCGAGTTCTGCCGCCACGGCGAGCCGCGCCGCGGCGTCCAGCCCCCCCCCCTCGACGAGCACGACGCCCGCGCAGTTGCCGGTGGGGGGCGGAGCGCCGGGCCGGACGAACGCGTCGACGAGGAAGGCGCGCATCGCGGGGCCGGCGAGGGGCGGGGGTGTGGCGCGGGGGGGACGCCGCGCGCGCTCGCGGCGCCCTCTCCGCCCCTCTTGCCTCTCTCTCTCATGTTGGTTACATCACTTTTTGACGCCACCCGACCCCGGCTCCAGGAACCCGGTCTGGCGCAGGGTCTCCACGCGGAAGCGCGCGGCCGCGACGCCGGTCAGCTTGCGGCCCGCGCCTTCCAGGACCGACCCGACGCACAGCGGCCTGCCGGCGCGTCCAGACGCCTGCCGTTCCAGCAGCACGTGGGGGGGCAGGAAGCCGCCCGCGGGGTCGCCGTCGGTGCCGGACGAGGCGGGCGACGCGCGGTCGGACGGCGCGCGGCGGCGCAGGTGGGCGCCGACGGAGCGCGGCTCCCACGCGTCGGCAGTCGAGGGGCGTGGGGCGACCGCGATGGGCAGCGCGGTCGAGCTGGAGAGAGGGAGGCGGGGCGGGCGGCGCGTTGGAGGTCGGCAGCGGGGGGGCGTGCGCGCGGCGGGCGGGCCCGCATTGGCGGTCGATGGATGCCTGCCACCACCCTACTGCCCACCTGCGCTGGGGCAAGCCGAGCGCCGCGCCGCGCGGACCGCGCGCGCGCGCGCCCGAGATGGGCGACGCGGGGCGCGCGCCGTCGACGGCGCCGGTCGCGGCGGGAGGGTGACCGTGGGGTCTCATCGTGGGGCGGGCGCGGGAGCGCGCGCGGGTGTGGCGGCGGTCAACGTGGCGCTGCCGCCGCCGGCGCCGAACGGTGCCACTCGCCGCCGCCCGCTTCCCCCATCGCGCCCGGCCGCAGCCTCCATCGCCAGCATGATGACCTCCGCGCGCAGCCTGCGCGCGCCCGCGGCCCCCCGCCGCGCCGGGCGCGCGCCGACCGTCGCCGTCCGCGCGGCTGCCCGCCAGATCCAGGTCCGGGATGGGTTGAAGTGCAAAATGCGCGAAAAGGGGAGAGCGGCGGGGGTCTCGCGCGGGCGCAGCGTCCCGCGCGCGGCGTGGCGCCGCGCGCGAGCGCCGGCCACGAACACGCCGCGGCGCGCACCCACCCCCTCCCACCCCCCTCCCTTTCCCAGATCGAGGTCGACAAACCCCTGAACTTGAACCTCGCCCCCTCCAAAGCCGCCGGTGGCGGCCTCGTCGTCAAATCGGTCGGCGGCAACGCGGCCAAGGCGGGCATCGCGGCGGGCGACACGGTGGTGATGACGTCGTCCTTTGTGAGTCACGGGAGCGAGGGTGGGATGGATGTGGGGGGGAGGGAGTGGCGTCGCGCGCCCGCCCCACCACCGGTGCGCCCCCCCCCCCGTCCCCAGTTCGGCGAAGAACTCTGGCCCGCCGACAACCTGGCCTTCACCCGGTCCGCCCTGGCCAACGCCCCCTCCCCTGTCGTCCTGGTGTACGTCAAGGGGGAGAACAAGGACGTGAACGTGAAACGGCTGAACAAGAAACCCGCGCCGCAACGCTTTGGCCGCAAGCTCAACGCCGCCCAGAAAGCGCTGGCCACCCACATCTGCGTCGACTGCGGCTACATCTACTGCGCGCCCGCGCCGTTTGAGGCGCTGGCGGCCGACTACCGGTGCCCGCAGTGCAACGCGCCGCGCAAGCGGTTTGCGCGCTACGACGCCGAAACCGGCAAGGTCAAGGGCGGCTCCCCCGACGCGCTGGCCACCAATGCGACCGTGGTGGGCGGCCTCATCGGGGTCGGCATCCTGGCCTACCTCGGGCTGACGCTGTGAAGAGAGGAGGAGGGAGCGAGGGGAGAAGTGGGCGCCTGCAACACGCCGCGCCGCCCTCTCGCCCTCGAGCGCGCAGCGCGCTTGCACGCCGCGCCACCGTGTTCCTATCCTTTCACTCCTCATCTCTCCCTCTTCTCGTCACGCCCCTTGCTCCTGCCGCGCGAATTCACGCAGCACGACCGGCACCGACGATGGCGGCATCGCCCCCATCTCGGTCACCACCATGGTCACGCACTCGGGCGGGCACGCGTCGTACGCCAGGTTGAGCAGGGAGAGGCGGGGCGGGAGGGGGGTGGGGATGGAGGACGCGGTGGCCGCGCCTCCGCCAACCTCTCCCGCCCCCCAGCTCAGCAGCGCTTCGGGATCCCGCAGCTCGTTGTGCGTGATGGAGTCGAGCTGCACCCGGTCCTGGAACTTGACGGTTTCGGCGCACACGATGACGGGGACGCGCGCCGCGTCGGCCGCGAGCGCGACGGCCGCGGTGCCCGCGCGCGCGACGACCACGCCGTTGGCCAGCACCGCCGCCGCGCCCAGCATCACTTTCGTGGCCTCAGGCAGCATGTAGGCGAGGGCGGTCAGGGGGACGTAGGTGACAGGGATGCCGGCCGCGGTCAAAACCGCGAGCGCTTTCCGCCCCGCCAAATCGGGCCGCGCATCCACCACCACCGCCCGAAACGGGACGCCCGCGCCGGCAGCGGCTTTGAGGGACGCCATGACGGCGGCCGAGTGGGAAAAGGTCAGGACGACGTCGCCGGGGTCGACGCACGCTGCGGCGCGCGACGCGAGCGACGCGAGCGCGCCGTGCAGGCGCTCGGCCGCGAACGCGTCCATGCTGGCCAGGAGGGACGCTTTGGCGTCGGATTGGGCGGCCGAAGGGTCGGATCTGGAGACGGCGAGCTTGACGTGCTTGACCGCGGCGCCCGTCGCGGCGGACAGGGGGCGGCACTCGACCAAAAAAGCGACGGAAGCGTTGACCTCCACCGCCAAATCCCGGGACAGCACGCGCCCGGGCGGCGTCGAGTAATCAGCGACAACTGCGCGCAGCGCGGCGAGCGTCGCGGCGGCGCGCCCCGCGCCGCCGGCGACCTCGCCCGCCGCCACGCGCAGGCCCAGGCGCAAGACTTCGGGGTGCAGCTTGCGGGCGGAGGCCACGCCAGCGGCGAGCACGGACTCGGCGGTGGTGCGGCGGAACGGGGGGAGGTGGGCAAAGATCGAGTCGGGGCGCGGGGCAGACGAGTCGGTGGCGGCGGTGCCGCGGGGCGTGGCGGGTTTGCCATCCTTCTTGCCCGTCTCCCCTGCTTTGGACGGCTTGCCGGAGCGGCGGCCGGCGCCCGCGGGCGCCTGGCCGGGCGGCGGCGCGCGCGCGGCCGCCGAGCGGCCCGCGCCGCTGCCGCCGCCGCCGCCACCGCCACGGGACCCCGCGAGCGATGCCGACGACCCGCCTCCGCGCCCCATGGCGTCGCCCGCAGGCCGGGACTGCGCCGACGAGTCGTGCGACCCTCCCCGCCCCGCGTCGCCCGACCGCCGGGGCGACGCCGCGGCCGACGGCCGAGGCGACGGCCGCGGCGGCAGGCCATGCGAGCCGCCGGAGCCGATGGAGGCGTCGAGGGCGGGGGGGGGGAGCGGGGCGTCGACGAGCGCGAGCGCGGCGGTCGCCGCACGCAGGCGGTCGGCCGGCGATGGCGGCGTGAGAGTCGGTGGTTGCGGTGGCGCAGGTGGAGCGTCCCCGACCGGCGGCGCGGGCGACAGGGGCGGTGAGGCGCCGGCGGGCGGCTGAAGAAGAAAGAGGGAGCGACGAGGGGGGTCGGCGCCGGCGCCCATCGCGCCGCCGCCGCCTCCTCTCGTCCCCTTTTCCACTTCTCTCCTCTCTTTCTCACCAAAACCGCCGCACTGGCGAACGTGGGCGGGATCAACACAGGGTTCGGCGACGACGACGCGCGCGGCCCGCCCGCGGCCGGGTCTGTGGCCAGCAGGCCGGGCGCGGCGGGCGACGCGGCCACGCCTTCCACGTGGAAGCCGACGACTTGGCGGAGGGGGGGGGCGCCGGTCGCCACGCCGTCGGTCGACATCCTCGGGCCGCGCGGCGGGCGGCCGCCGGCGCCGGGGGGCGCGGGGTCGGTCATGGAGTGGGTGGATCGATGGGCGGCGGCCGGCCCCGCCGGGTGAGAGGAGTGAGCGAGCGAGCAATCGCTGCCGACCGACACTCTCTCACCATGCCTCTGCGTCCGGCGGCCTGGGCCGTGCTGGCCATCGGCGCGGATGCCGACGTGCTGGAGCCGCTGCGGGCGGCCGGGGCGCGCGTCGAGGTGGTGCCTGCGGGCGCGACCGCGCTCGCCGCGGCGGCGGCGTCGGCGAGGGCGGGGGCGACGCTGGTGTTTGTTGGGGCGGGGGCTGAGAAGGATGGCTCCCTGGCGGCGCTGACGCCGGCGCTGCTCGAGGCGGCGGCGGCGGCGGCGGCCGCCGCGCCGCGCGTCGACGCGCTCGTCCTTTCTGGCCTCGCGTCCCACGCCGCCGCCGCCGCCACGCGCGGCTCGGCCCCGCACGCGCTCTACTGGCCGGCCGACGGCGGCCGGGTGCCGGCGGCGGCGGCGCGCGTGCACGCGCGCGCGCTCGCGGCCGCTCTGGCCGACGCGGCCACCGCCCTCCCCGAAGCCGCCGCCGTCGCCCTCGCCGCCCTCGCCGCTCACTCACCGGAACCGTTACCCCCCGCCACCTCGCCCCGCATCACGGTTAAACTGCCCGGGCGCGCGGGCACGCCGCCGCTGCGGGTGGGGGTGGGGGCGCTCGCCGCGCCGACGTTGCTCTCCGCTTTCGCCCCCGCCCTGCCGTCCCTGGACACCGTCCCGCTCCCGCACACCGACGACGCCGATCTCGCCAAGCTGGGCGCGCCGGGCGCGGTGCCCGGGTGGGCGCGCACGCGCGTGTTGGCGCCGCACGCGGAGGTCGCGTTGTCGCTCGCCCGCCCGCTCGCCCGCCCCGCCGCCGTCGCCGCCCTCGTACACGGCGTGCGGGCAGCGCTGGTGGCGGTTGCGCGAGGCGTCACCATCGCCTCCACCGCGTGCGTCGCGCCGCCGCCGGCGGGCGCGGGCGGCGCGGCCGCGCTCGCGTGCGCGACGGCAACGGGAATCGTTACGCTGACAGGCTCCGCCTCCGTACTGGCGCGCCCCGCGTTGCTTGAGCTGGCCCTGAGGCAAGGGCTCGTGGCCGACGCGCTCGCGCTGCAGGCGAAAGGGCAAGAAGGGGGCGGCGAGCGTCCGACCCTCACCGCCGTCACCTCTCTGTGGTGCGCCGCCACCTTGCGCGCCGCGCCCGGGCCTTTAGGGGGGGTGCTGGCCGGGCTGGGCGTGGCGGCGGTCGACGGCGTGCCGCTGCGCGGCGCGGCGGCGGCGGCCGCGGACTTCGCGGCGCTCGCGCGGTCCCCGCCCGCCGCCCCGCCCCGCGCCTCCGCCCCCGCTCCGGGCGCGGCGCCCGCGCCGGCCGAGTTTGTGGCGCTGGCGTCGGCGAGGGTGCCCGGGCGGCGGGGGGGGACGGGCGGCGGCGCTGACGGAGCCCCCCCCCCCCTCACCCTGAACGGCCACCCTCTCACCGCCGCCGCCCTGGCCTCTGCCGTCGACGCTGCAGGTGGCGCGGACGCCATGCGCGGCGACCCAGCCGCGTGGGCGGCGGCCGTGCTCCCACGCGTCGCCGGCGCCGGCGCGGTCGCGCGCCAGGCGGCGGCGGAAGGGGCGGCGCTGCGGGACGAGCATGCCAGGCTGACTGGAGGCATGGCGGTGGATTGAAACGGGAGAGAGCGAGAAGAGAGGGCGGCGGTTCGGGGCGGCACTGGGCGCCGCCGCGCGCGGCGTGTGACCCGCGCGCTCTCATAATCACACCTCCCCGCCTCCCCCGCCTCCCCCCACCCCTCCACCCTCCACAGGCATGGCCAAGTCCAGAGCCGCCTCCCCCGCCGCCTCGGCCGTCAAGTACAACCCCAAGCCGTGGACGGAGAAGCTGCCCGCCGACTACTGCCTGCCCGGGTCCAAGGACGGGTGGAAGGACGACCTGGCCACGATTCTGTGGGACAAGGTGTGTGGATGGGGGGTAGGCGGGGGGCGCGGGCGGGCGGCAAGGGGCGGGAAAGGGGGTGACCGCGAGGGACGCGCCCGGGGGCGCGCGTGGGAGCCGCTGAACGCCCGCTCGCCTCCCCGCTGCCCCGCCGAGCGCTCCAAACGAGCCACCGACCGCGGTCGGTGGCGGTGCGGGGGGGGCGACAGGCGGCGGGGCCCTGTTTTTGGGAGTCTGCGCGCGCGCCCCGACCCCTCCCTCCTCCCCTGCAGACCTACGACGAGCTTACCAAGAAGCGCAAGCAGAAGCTGAATGGTCTGCGCCTGTCCCTCATCCGCAAGGTGGGCGGGAGGAGGCGCGGTCAACGCGGCGCACTCGCGGCCGCACGCCGGCGCCAGGGCCGCCGCCCCGGCCTCTCCGCCCACCCCCAGCGCGCGCTCCCCTCTTTTCCTTTACACCCAGAACGGCGGCGTGTCCAAGGCGGGCCGCCACTGAGGGGAGATGGGGAGAAAAGGAGAAACGCCCGCCCTCGCCCGCCGCCCCGCGGCCGCCTGTGAAGGGAATGCGGGGCGGTGATTGAGGCGAGCGACTCGGATGGGGGGGAGCGCGGGAGTCCCACGGTCGGCGTCGGCGGGCGGGAAACAATAAACGCGCGCGCGCACCGGGCCGACCGCGAGCCCGGGCTTGGGCGTTGCAAAAATGTACCACGGGGTGGTCGAATGGAGGGCGGTGGTGGTGGCGGGCGAGAGGGCGCTGCGCAGGAAGAGTGGTCGGCCAGCGCCACAACTCTATCCTGGCCCAACCCGCCACCATGCCCACCAAACCGACCAACTCAATCCCCGACGACGAGCGGGTGAGCCCCAGAAACCTCCATCCAGCTTGCAGGGAGGCTGGGGGCGGCGCGGGGCGCGGGGGAGGGGCGGCCCCGCGCTCTTCACCCTCCCTGCCGCTCGCTCCCCTCCTTTCAGGACGCCGTTGCTGCCCGCTTCTTTGAGAAGTCGTATGAGCGCTGTTCCGCGACGGAAAAGCGGTCTGTCATCGGCCACGCGGTACAGGCGCGGCGCCACGTGAGTGCCGGGCGCCGACGGGGCGGGGGCGCGCGGCGACCGGGGCCGCCACGCCACGGCTGCCGCCCCGCCCCGGGCCAGCAGCAGGGGGCTGCCGCGTGACTCCATGCGTGAGGCGCGCGGCCGCCACGGCGCGCCCGGGGCGCCCTCGACGCGGCGCCGGCCGCGCTGCGCTCGGCGCCCGCCGTTTCACGCCACGCCCCCCTTGCTTTCGCCCCCAGGGCTACGACTCGTACGCCGAGATGGAGGCCGCCCAGGAATCGGAGGAAGAGGAGGAGCCGGCGTGCGGCAAGGGCCGTTCCCGCAAGTGAGGAGGAGGAGGAGGAGAGGGCGGCCCGCCGCCAACAGAGCGCATCGGAGGGAGAGGAGCCGCACTGGGGCGGGCAGGAGCCGCCCGCGCCCCACCGAGACGGGCGAGCCACCCCCGCCTAGGAGGCGAGACGCACGCGCACCGGCGTGCAAGCGATGCGCGCCGCAAACCGCCTCTCCTCCCTCCTCCCTCCATAAATATCGTTGCTGCATGATGTGTCCCGGTGCGCCGGCGGTGGCGGCGGGCACGCCCACGCTCACGCGGGCGCCCCGCCCCCCCCTCCTTCCTCCCCGAGCGCCGCAATCTCGCGCAGCACGACTGCCTTCTCCTCGGCAAACTGCTCGTCCCCATCCCGGTCCGCCTGAAAGTCGGTCAAATGCTTCAGCAGCTTGCCCCGGTTGGAGGCCAGGATAGCGGCGACGGCGGGCGTCTTGTGCGGGTTGGCCACAAAAATCTTAAACACGTGGAACGCCTCGAACTGGATGGAGCGCGAAGGGTCCTTGAGAAGGACCATGGCTGGAGAGTGGGGAGAGGAAGGGTGGAGGGTTGGTGGGTGTGTGGGGCCGGTGTGGCAGCGCCCCGTCTCTTCCCCTGCCTGTCTCCCTCTCTCGCTTCCTTGCCAGCTTTCAAATTGTCCGGGTCGCCCACGTAGCGCAGCATGGCTCCCGCGTTGGCCCGCTCCAGCAGCAGCTCGCCCAGCAGGCGCACAGACTGGCGGCGGGTGACGTAGTTGGGCGAGGCGAGGAGGGGGGCCAGCGCGCCAAAGAGCGCCCCGTCACCCGCCTCCAGGTGGGCCGCCACGACGTCCTTGTGCCGGGTGAGCAGGTCGCGCAACGTCGCAAACGCGTCGGACGCGGTCTCGAACGAGGGCGCGTCGACCGCGGCGAGGAGGGCCGCGAGCGCGGCGTCGTCGGCCAGCAGGCGCGCCGCGGTGCGCGGGTCGCGCGCCGCGTCCCGCAGGACGGCGCCGCAGTTGAGTGCGATGGTGGGCACGTTGTAGCTGGGGGGTGGAGGGAGGGGAGAGGGTCGAGGCGGGACGGCGGGCGCGCGCCCGCCCCTCCCTCCCTCTCCTCTCTCTCCTCACCCATCCAGCAGCTGGGCCAGCAGCTCGTGCCGCGCCTCCAGGTAGTCGGCGCCGGGCGTCTCGCCGTCCACGTTCATGCGGAAGATGGCGCCGAGGACCTGGGGAGGAGAGAGGGGGAAGGACGAGGGGTGGTCGGCGCGCGCCGCGAACGCGGCCCCTGCCCCCCCCTCCTCCTCCTCTCTCCGTTCTGACCTGTGCCGCGTCTTTGCGCGTCTCAAAGTCGAGGCCCTCGATGCCGGCAATGAGCTTGGCCGGCAGGTCGGCCGCGCACGCCTCGGCGGCGAGTGCGAGGGCGGCCTCCTTGGACGGCACCGCGTCCCCGTCGCCAAACAGAGCGATCTAGAAGAGGGCGTGGGGGGTCGGTGGGCGCCCGCGAGCGCGGCGCGGCCAGGCTGGCCCGCCGCCGCCATGGGTCCGCAGTGGTGGTGGTGGTGGTTCCGCCATCACCACCACTGACCACCTCTCTCTCTCTCTCCATCTCTATACCTTTATCGCGCCCAGCAGCCGCCCCGCTTCATCCAGCTGCTTGTCGGGCGACGGTCCGTGCCACACGTCGAGCGCGTCCAGCACGGACGCCGCGCGGGACACGAGCTCGGCGGACGAGCGGGCTTTGTGCTTGTGCAGCACGCGGTCCAGCAGGCTCATTGTGGTGGCGGGGAGGGGGGCTCCGCGGATGGGCGCCGCAGGCTCGGCGCGCGCGCGGGACGGCGCCCTGGATGGAGCGCGGGTGGTGCGCAGGCGGGCCAGCGGCGCGGCGGGCCGGGTTGTGGGCGGGAGGGCGCCGCGCTCGTTCGCCACCGCAGACGGTGCCGCTGCCGCCACTGCCACTGCCTCGCGCGCCCGCGCGCCTACACGCCTCCCCACAACGCCTCTTTACACCAGCGGCGCCGACCCCTGCCGCCGCTGGCGCGGCCCGCTCTCCTCGTCGGCCCCACCCCCGTCGTCGTCCGCCGCCCTAACGCGCGCGAAAAACTCGCGCGCGCCGTCCACGCGGTCGGCGCCGTCGCCCGCGCCGCGTGCGAGGAGCAGGCGGCGCAGGCCGGCGGCCGCCCGGTTGAGGCGGGCCGCGGTGGCGGCGGCCGCCGCGCGGCCGAGGCCGCCGTCGGCGGCTTCCAGCGTCCACGCGTCCAGCTCGACATCTTGGAGCAAAGAAGCCGCTGCGGGGTCGATGTCGGCCAGCAGCGTGTCCTCGAAACGGGTCGTGGCAAACTCGGGCCGGCCGCCGTCGCCACCGCCTTCAGCCCCTTCCACCACCCCGCCCCGCTCCGGCCGCAGCACGCCCGGCAGCACGGACGGCAGTGACTGGCGCTGCCGGTGGGCGCGCGCGGTGCCGGCGGCGGGCATGGCGGCGAGCGCGGCGGCGTCGACCGACGCGAGCCTCCGTGGAGGGCGCAAAGCAGTGGGCTTGGGAAGAGGCGCAGTCGTGCCCTCGCCCCCCTCGCCATCCGGCGGTACCAGCCGCGGCCCAAACATGGCGACGAGGGCGACGGAGATGGGGGCGCAGACGAGCACGGAGAGGAGCGCGGTCACCAGCGCGTCCTCCCCCCACCGCATCAGCGCGGCATCCCCCGGCGCCTCAGCCTCCACCCGTTCCAACGGCCCAGCCGCCAGCGCCGCTTGCACGGTGGCCTTGGGGAGCCAGTTGAGGGCGACAAACAATTTTTGTTTGGGGGTCAGGTGGGAACACGACACCGCGCCGTACGCCGCCGGAAATCGGGCCACCCACCCAACCGCGATGACGGCCAGCGCGCGCGGGACGTCGGGGGCGGCGATCTTGGAGAAGACGACTTGGGTGCCGACGACGCCGAAAAGCAGGGGTTGGCCGACCCAGCGCCACACGGCCGCGACCGAGTGCTCAGCCAGGACGGCGTGGGCGGCGTTGGCGCCGGTGGAGGCGCATCGGGGGAAGCCCGCGGTCCAGGCGGCGGCCACACCGGCGCCGAGCACGATCGACGCGAGGACGCCCGCACCGGAGAGGTGGAGCGAGGCCATGCCCATCATGCAGGCCAGAGCGGACGCGAGCACGACGGCCACCCGCTGGGCGGGCGTGCGCCAGATTTTGGTGAGCGACGCGAGCGCCGCGCCGGCCAGCCCGAGCCCCGCGCCAAACACCAGTTGCAGCGGCGCGGACGCGATGTCCCACGCCTTGTTGCTGGAGCTGGTGCTTGGCACGGCAAACACGATGAAGACGGAATACAGGGCGATGGCCACGATGTCGTCCAAGGACGCCGCGGCGACAAGCAGAGAGGGAATGCCCGCCTTGACCCCCGCCCCCCGCTCTTGGTACCCCACCATCGTCGAAATGACGACGCACGGGTCGCACGCTTTGCAGAGAAAGCCGAGGGCGAGCGCAAAGAGGGGGGGCATGCGGAAGATGAAGCCGGCGGCGAGCGCGAGCGCGCACGCGTCGACAATCCCCGGCAGCAGCAGCAGGCGCACCGCGACGGGGCCGATGCGGCGAAACATGGAGAGGTCGATCTCGAGGCCGGACTGCAGGAAGCAGATGGCGATGCAGCTGGGGAAGAGGGGGCGGGGTGGAGGGGTGGTCGGTGCGGGCCCGAGCTCGAGAAAGCCTCGCCACCCCCCACCCACGTCCCCCTCCTCCCTCCCTCCTCGACGCACGCGTATCGAATGTTGGCCGCGGCCTTGTAGTTGAGGCCGTCGACGACGCCCCCAGGCACGTTGCGCAGCACGACGCCCGCGGCGAGCATCCCCAGCAGCGGCGGCATGATGGGCACCGCCCTGCTCAACAACAACCCGCCCGCATGGGCGGCGGCCCAGATGAGGAGCACGGTCCACCAGGCGCCGGTGGGGGGGAGGAAGGGCGTGCCGGTCGCCGCGACGAGTGCGGCGTAGAGCAGGCAGACGACGACGCCGACTTGGACGATGGCCAGGAGGTCTGAAGGGAAGGTGAAGTGTGCGTGAGCGTTGGTGGGGCGCGGGCGCGGCGGGCTGGCCGCCCGCGCTCCCTTTCGGCCGCCCTCGCAGTCGAGGAGCACCTAGCGCCATGCCGGCCGCCTTGGCCCGCGCCCGCCTCCAAGTCTCGCCCCAATCAACCACTACGCACCCCATGCGGTCGCCGTCCGGGTCAGGCACGCGCGCGCCGCCTTCTTTCGCCCGCGGGCGGGCGGCGCGGCGCGCATCTGGCCCACAATCGGGGCCGAGACACGGTCGACGGCCGGCGGCGGGGTGCAAGGTGCGATTAGAGTCGACGGGGGCGCGGCCGATCACCGGCCGTTCTGGCGGCCTCTTCGCGCCGGCGCCGGGCACGGCTAGACCCGCAGACTAACCATGACGCCTCCCTCCTCTGAACCTCCCCCCCCTCCTTCCTACCCCACCTACGCCTCCCTGCGCCTGCTGCGGTCGCCCCGACCCGGTGTCGTCATCGTCGAGCTGGGCGGCGGCACGGCGCCCACCCCTCTGAACGCTCTCACCGACGCCACCTTCACCGACCTCCCATCCGCCCTGGCCGCCGCCGCCACCGACGCCGGCGTGCGCGCGGTCGTGCTGCGCGGCGCGGCGCAGGGCGGATGCTTCTGCAACGGGGTGGCGCTCCCGGAGCTTTTCGCGCTCTCCGCCCTCCTCGACGGCCCGTGCGAGGCGCGCGGCCGGGCCCGCCTCCAAGCCCGCGTGCAGCAGTGGCAACGCGGCGTGACCTCCCTGGAAGACTGTCCGCTGCCGGTCGTCGCCGCGGTCCACGGACCCTGCGTCGGCGGCGGCCTCGCCCTCTCGGCCGCGTGCGACCTGCGCTACGCGTCCGTGGACGCCATCTTTGCCTCCAAAGAGGTCGACGTCGGCGTGACGGCCGACCTGGGCGACCTGGGGCGGCTGCCGCGTTTGGTCGGCGACGGGCCGGCGCGCGACTGGTGCTTGACGGGGCGCGAGGTGCCCGCCACGGAAGCTGCGGCGCGCGGATTTGTCACCCGAGGTGATCTCATGGATCGCCAAGCCGTGTGGGCGGCCGCTGAAGACGCCGCCGCCGCGCTCGCCGCCAAGTCGCCGGTCGCAGTCGCCGGCACCAAACGCGTCCTCCTCCGAGCCCGGGACGTCAGCCTGGCCGCACACCTGGACGGCATGGCGACGTGGGCGGCCGCGTTCCTGCCTTCGGCCGACGTGCGCGAGCTCGCAGCGGCCGCGGCGGGCGGGCGCGCGCCCGTGTTTGCGGGCAAGTGGTGAGAGAGGAGGGGGGTTGAGGTTGAGGGGGTGGTTCGAGGTGCCTCGCGGTGGCGGCGGGAGTAACAGACGGCGCGTCGGCGACGCCTCTCCCTCACTCCGCGGCGGCGGCCATCGCGCCCGCCATGCCCCGCCTCGAGGTGCACCCCTTCCCCGTCTTCTCCACGCTCGCCCTGCACCGCTCCCCATCCCCGGGCGTGTCTGTGCTGGAGCTCAACCGCCCCGCCAAGCGCAACGCGCTCACGCGCGCGGCCTTCGCCGAACTCCCCGCCGCGCTGGCCGTGCTCCAAGCCGACCCCGCCACGCGCGCCGTCGTCCTGCGCGGCGCGGGGTCATCCTTCTGCGCGGGAGCGGACGTGGCGGCGCTGGCCGAGACGCAGGCCCTGGTCTCCGGCGGCGACGAGGGCCGCGGCCGCCAGCGGCTGGAAAATCACATCCGTGGCTGGCAAGCCGCGATTTCCGCCCTCGAGACACTCACCGTGCCGATTGTGGCAGCGGCTCACGGCGCGGTGGTCGGCGCTGGCGTGGACATGATTACAGCGGCGGACGTTCGGCTCGCTTCGGCTGACGCCCGCTTTTGCGTCAAGGAGGTCGACCTCGCCATCGCGGCCGACCTGGGTACGCTGCAGCGGCTGCCGACGCTCGTGGGGCACGGCGTGGCGGCCGAGTGGGCGCTGACGGCGCGGGTTGTCGGGGCTGACGAAGCGTGCGACCGCGGTCTCGTCTCGCGCGTCTACCCCGACGCCGCAACCCTCTTTGCCGCGGCGGACGCGCTGGCCGCGTCCCTGGCGTCCAAGTCGCCCCTGGCCATCGCGGGCACCAAGCGCGTGCTGCTGCACGCGCGCGACGCGGGGTCGGTCGGCGCCGGGCTCGCGTTTGTCGCGGCGTGGAACGCCGCGCTGCTCCCCGGGGACGATCTGCGGGTCGCGCTTGAGGCGGCGGCCACAGGCGCGGCGCCCGTGTTTCAGAGCCGGCTGTGATTGCAGTGTGGCACGAAGAGGCGCGCGTTCATTCACCTCCCCCTCCTCTATCCCTCCGCCTCGATCCCGTCGAGCGCCAGAAACACGTCGCTGATCACGCCATTGCTGACCATGAAGCCGCGCGGGTCGGTGAGCGCAAACACGGGGCGGGAACCGCCCGGCGGCGGCGCGCGGCGAACCGCGAGGCCGCCGCGCGCCGCGGCGTCGAGCGCGCCCGTGACCGCGTTGGCCGCCGCCGCCGAGTGATTCGCCGCCACCCAGTCCACGTCCAGCCCGGCCGCCGTGCGCAGGCGCAGCATGACGACCTCCAGCAGGACGTCGTCGGGGCCGTCGGGCGTGGCGGCAGCGCCGCCGGGGACGCCGTCGCCGCGCGCGGCGACGGCGGCCGCCGCCCCCGCCTCTGCCGCCGGGTGGGAGAGCGCGGACACCCACGCGCGCCACGCGGCCAGCCCGCGCGGGCGCGTCACGCGCGCGCCGCGCAGCCTTGACGCCGCGCCCACGCCAAACGCGTGGTAGTCGGCGTCGCCGCGCCAGTAGACGGCGTTGTGGCGGCACGCGGCGCCGGGGCGCGCCCACGACGAGACCTCGACCCTGGCCAGGCCCGCGGCCGCCAGCTTCTCGCCCGCCGTCGCCAGCATGGCCGCCCCGGCGTCGTCGTCCGGCAGGGCCAGCGCGCCGGCCGCCGCGGCGCGGGCAAAGGGCGTGCCGGGTTCGAGGGTGAGGTCGTAGACAGAGACGCCGTGCGGCCCCGCCGCGATCGCCTCGTCCAGGGTGGCGGACCACGTGTCGTCGCTCACCTCGGGTAGGCCGCAGATGAGGTCGAGCGACCAGGAGGGCGCCCCCACTGCGCGCACGGCCGCCAGCGCGGCGCGCGCGTCGGCCGCAGTGTGCGACCGCCCCGCGGCGGCGAGCGCGGCGTCGTCGAACGATTGCACGCCGATGGAGAACCGGTTGACGCCGGCAGCCATGTAGGCGGCCAGCTTGGCGGCGTCAAAGGTGCCGGGGTCGGCCTCGAGCGACACTTCGGCGCCGTCGGCCAGCCCGAACCGGTCTTTCAACTCGCCAACAATGCGGCCCACGTCCGCGGGCGGCACGAGCGAGGGCGTGCCGCCCCCGAAAAAGATCGTCGCGAGGGGGGGGGCGCCCGCGACGGGGGCCGTCGCGCGCACCTCTTTGAGGAGCGTCGACACGTACTCGTTCACGATCGCCGGCGCCTCCCTCCCCCCAATGGGCGCCGCTTCTGGCCCCAGCGCGTGCACGGGAAAGTCGCAGTAGCGGCACTTGCGCACGCAGAAGGGGAGGTGGACGTACGCGGCGGCCGGCGGCGCGGATGGGGGGGGAACCGGGGCTCGCGCCGCGGCCGCCCCCGTGGTCGCCGCGGCGGCGAAACGACGGCGGGCGCCGCGCAGGGCGGCGGGCCGCATGGCGGCGGCCGGGGGCGCGGCGCGGTGTGGCGGCGGCGGCGAGACGCGCGCACTCCAAACCGACCCGTGATGCGCGGCAAAGAGTTTGATGGTGCGCAGTCGCTGTTCAGCAAGCGTTCCCGCCCTCCTGTGGGCGCAGGAGGACCCGCGGGCGCGGGGTGGAGCCGCGCCGCGCGCCGACGACTCAGCGCCCCTCCCCCTCCAAACCCGCCCCTCCCGCCCTCCCCCCAGCGTCCGACCCCGCCCCCGGCGACGACATACCGCCGCCCAACCCCCTGGTGCCAGCACCGACGTCACCCGGCGTCGTGCGCCTGGCGGGCGGCCCGTTTGCGCGGCGCTCGCTCGGGGGTGCGCTGCCGCTGGTCAAGGCCGAGGGCGAGGGTGCTGCCGCGCTGGCGCCGGCGACACCGGAGCAGGCGCTCGCGGCGGCGCCCACGCTGGCGCTGCCGCCGGTGGCGACGGCACGGCGCGAGGGCGCAGCCGCACTCACCGCCCTCCCTCCTGCTCCTCCCACCCCCAACCTGCCGCCGTACGTCGAGTCGATGCGCATCCTCATCGCGGGCCCGCCCGGCGTCGGCAAATCCGCGCTGGCCGCCGCCCTCCTGGGCGGAGCCGGCGCCCCCCCCGCGCTCGTCCGCGGCGACACCGACGCCGCCGAGCTGTGCGCCGCCCTGCGCGCCCCAGGCGGCACGCTGGCCGTGACTCTCGTGGAGGCGCCGCCGGCAGAGACGTGGGCCGACGCCGCGCCCGCGCTCGCCGCAGCGGCCGCCGCAGAGCGCGACGCGGCGCTCGAGGTCGAGCTCTCGCCCGCGCGCACCGACGGTGGCGGCCTGGACGCGGCACCGCTCCTGGATGTGGCCCTGCTGCTCCTGCCTCCTCATGCGCCTTCGTCGGCGTCGTTTGCGGCCCTGGCCGAGGCGCTCGCCGCGGCCGGCGTCGCCGTGCTGCCCGTCCTCGCCGTCGCCGACGCCTACACCCCTGAAGAACTGGCTCGCGCGCGCACCGCGGTGGCGGGCGCGCTGGCCGGTCTGCCTCCCCACCCTTTTTCTGCCTCCACGCTCGACGCCGCGGGCGCGCCGCGCTGCGCCCCCCCCTTTGCCGTCGTCGCACCCGCCCCCGGCCGCCCGGCTCAACCCTCCGACCTGGCCAGCCTGCGCGAGCTGCTTCTGGGCGCGGGCGTGGCGGACGTCAAGAAAGCGACGCGGGCGGGGTATGAAGCGTGGCGGTGCAGCGTGCTCAAGGAGCGCGCGCGCCGCGGCGCGTTTCTCGCGCCCGCCGCCCGCCTCCCCTTTGGCACCGCCCTGGCCCCGGTGCCCTGGCGCGCGCTGCTCAAATTCGCGGGCGTCGCGGTCGCGGGCTACGCGGCGGTCGCCACCGGCGCCGGCGGCCGCGCGCGGCTCGCGGCCGACGCGCGCGCCCTCAAGGCGGCCGCCCTCGGTCGCGTGCGTGCTGTGGAGCGCCGGGCCGCGACCGCGGCCGAGGCCGTCGCTTCCGCGGCGTCGGGCGCGGCCGCGCGCGTCGAGCGCGGCGCGGCCGCCGCGCGCGACAAAGCCGCCACCGCGGCCGCCACGGCGGCCGCCACCGCGGAGGAAACCCTGCCGGGCCACATCGGGTTCCTGGGCTGGCGCCGGCGCCGGTACCGTGCGTGAGAGGGAGAGAGGAAGGAGGCGGGCGAGTGCTTGTCACACAACGAGAGAGCGCACAGACGCGGCGCCGCCCCGCCCCCGCGCCGCCATGATGGGTGGCGCGCCCGGGTGGGAGCCAGGGGCGCCGGCGGCGGCCCAGGCGAGCGGCGCGCGGGCGGCCAGGCGCGGCGATTGGCGAGCCGCGCCCGCCGCCGACCGTCGACCGCCCTTCCTCCCACAGCCACAGCCGCGCCTGACGACCGCCATCCGGGCCCTGGTCGACGGCGCGCCCGCGTTTGACGCCGAGGGCGCGGCGGCTGCGCGCGCGCCCGCGGTCGCCGTGTGGGCGGCGGCAGACCAGGTGCGCGGGCGCGTGGTGGAGGAGAAGCGATGGCGCGACACCGGGGTTGAGGGGCCGATCGAGCGGCCGCCCCTCCTTAGGCGCGCTCGGGCGCCGCGACCGCCCCGACCTCTGAGTACGGCGCCAAACTCGACCCCGGCCCCCCCATCCCTCTTTGTTCGCCCCTGACCATCTGGTCGGGCGCGGCCGCGCGCGGCGAGGCGGCGGTGGTGGCGCACGCGCCCGCCGAGCGGCCGAGCGCGGCGTCGTTGTTTGCCGCCGCGCGTGCGGGCGCCGAGGCGTCCTCCTCGTCCCGCGCGGCCGGCGCGCGGGACGACGACGGCGAGGACGACCCCGACGACCCCCTGGCCCCCAAACGCCCCGCCGGCCCCCCTCTCGCCGCTTCCTGGCTCCGCCGCTGGCTCGCGCGCGCGGCCGCCGTCACCGACCCCGCCCTCTCGGCCGCCGTCGCGGCCGCTGTCCTCAACCCGGCCCTCACCGACGACGCGCTGGGCGCCGAATTGGTGGGCGTCGTGGGGGACTCGGCCTTCGCCGCCGTCGCGGCGCTCGTGGCCGTCCGCTCGCGCCTCGCCGCCGGCCTCCGCGCCGCCGTCGCGGCCGCGCGCGGCGCGGACGACGACGCGCGCTCTGCCACTGCCTCCGGCCCGCTGGGGCCGGGCGTGACGGTGGCCACCGCGGCCGAGCGCGACGCCGCGCGCGCGGCGCGCAAGGCGTCGCGCCGCGTGGCCAAGGGCGCCGCGGCCGGCGCCGACCCGGACACGACCTGGATCGCGGCTCACGGCGTTGATGGGCTGGCGGACGAAGAAGAGGCGGCCGCAGCGGGCGCGGCCGACGGGTTCGTCGCGGCGCCCGGCGCCGCGCCGCGCGGCGACCCGCGGTCGGCCCTGCCCGCCGGCACCCAGCGCATCACGCGCAAAGGGTATGAAGAGCTGAGGATCCCGCCGTCGGCGCAGAGGCCGCCGGACGAGCCCCTGGTCCCCATTTCCGCGCTCCCGCCGTGGGCGCAACCCGCTTTCGCGGGCATGACTTCCCTCAACCGCATCCAGTCCCGCATCTTCCCCGTCGCCTTTGGCCAGGGCTGCAACATGCTCGTGTGCGCGCCCACGGGGGCGGGCAAGACCAATGTAGCGATGCTGGCCGTGCTGCGCGAGGTGGGGGCGGCGTTGCGAGGGCGCGGAGCCGAGGGCGCCGCCGCGTCGCGCCCTGGCCGCCGATCCACCCCCGCCATCCCCGCGGCCGACTTCAAAGTAGTCTACGTCGCCCCCATGAAGGCGCTGGCCGCCGAGGTGACGGCCGCGTTTTCCCGCCGCCTCGCCCCTCTCGGCCTCGCCGTGCGCGAGCTCACCGGCGACGTCCAGCTCTCTCGCCGCGAGCTGGCGTCCACGCACATGATCGTGACGACCCCCGAAAAGTGGGACGTCGTCACCCGGAAAGGCGGGGACACGGCGGCGGCGGCGGCCTTGCGCCTCATCATCATCGACGAGGTCCACCTCCTCAACGACGACCGGGGCGCGGTCATCGAGACCCTGGTCGCCCGCACGCACCGCACCGTGGAGACAAGCCAGCGGCTGATCCGGGTCGTGGGCCTGTCGGCCACCCTGCCAAACCACCGCGACGTCGCCGGCTTTCTCGGCGCGCCGCCCGCCGGCACCTTTCATTTCGACGCCACCTTCCGCCCCGTCCCCCTGGAGATGGCGTTCATCGGGGTGGCGGACCGCAACATGCAGGCCGCCCGGGCCGCCATGGACGGCGCCGCCGCGGACAAGGTCGCCGACGCGCTGCGCCGCGGGCACCAGGCGATGGTCTTTGTCCACTCGCGCAAAGACACCGGCCGCACCGCGCGCGCGCTGGCGGACCTGATCGCCAAAGCGGGCGCGTCGCCCGCGCTGCGGTGCGACGACCACCCCCGGTTTGCCCTCGCGTCCCGCGACGTCGCGCGCTCGCGCGACCGCGAACTCGCCGACCTCTTCCCCGCCGGCCTCGCCATCCATCACGCGGGCATGCTGCGGCCGGACAGGACTTTGGTGGAGCGATTGTTCGCCGACGGGTGCGTCAAGGTGCTCGTTTGCACGGCCACCCTGGCCTGGGGCGTCAACCTCCCGGCGCACACCGTCGTGATCAAGGGCACCCAACTGTACAACCCTCAAAAGGGGGGCTACGTCAACCTGGGCATGCTGGACGTGCAGCAAATCTTCGGGCGCGCGGGGCGGCCACAGTTTGACGATTCTGGGGAAGCGATCTTGATCACCGGCGCGGAGACCCTCCCGCACTACCTCGGCCTGCTCACGCACGCGACCCCCATCGAGTCCCAATTCGTGCCCGGCCTGGCCGACAACCTGGGAGCGGAGCTCGTGCTGGGCAGCGTGGCGTCGGTGGCCGAGGGCGCCGCGTGGCTCCGCTATTCGTACCTCCACGTCCGCATGACGCGCAACCCCCTGGCCTATGGCGTTTCCTGGGCTGAACTCGGCGCCGACCCCACGCTCGAGGGCCGGCGCCGGTCCCTCGTGGAGGAAGCGGCGGGGGAGCTGGTCGCCGCGCGGATGGCGCGGCACGACCGCGCGACGGGCCGCCTCGCGCCCACCGACCTCGGCCGGGTCGCATCCCACTTTTACGTCAAGGTAGCGACGGTGCGCGTGATCAACGAACGGTTGAAGCCGGGGCTGGGGGAGGGCGACGCCCTCTCCCTGCTCGCGCGCGCGTCGGAGTTTGACCAAGTCGCCGTCCGCGACGACGAAGCCGCCGAGCTCGACGCCCTGACCCGGGACGCGTGCCCGTACGACGTGGGCGTGCGCGTCATCGGGGGAGGGGGCGGGGAGAGGGCGTTTGGGGGGAAGCCGGGCATGGGGCCGGCGAACGACCGGTCGGCCGCCGGCCCGTCGGCCGCCGCCGCCGACGCCGCCGCCGCCGCCGCGCTCGATCGCGCGGCCAAGGTGTCGATCCTTCTACAAGCCTTTATAGGGCGCGTGCGACTGGCGTCGTTCTCTCTGACGGCCGACCAAAACTACGCGGCGGCAAACGCGCCGCGGCTCGCGCGAGCGCTCTTTGAAACCGCGCTCGCCCGCGGCTGGCCCGTCGCGGCCGACACCGCGCTCACCCTGTGCAAAGCGTTTGAGCGGCGCCTGTGGCCGCACGCGCACCCGCTGTGGCAGTGCGAGGGGCGGGGGAGGGTGAGCGCGGACGTTCTGCGCCGGCTCGACGAGGGCAACGCGTCGCTCGACGTCCTGGCCGACATGACTCCCGACGCCATCGGCGCCATGCTGCGCAACCCGGCGGCGGGCGCGTCTGTCGCCGACGCTGTCGCCTCCTTCCCCCACCTCGCGCTCGCCGCGCGGCTCCAACCGCTCGCCGCGGGCGTCCTCCGCGTCGCCCTCGACATCACCCCCGCCTTCCGCTGGGTCGACGCCCTGCACGGCGGCTCCATGAGGTGGCACGTGTGGGTGGAGACGGGCGACGGGGGGGAGCTGGTGCATGCCGAGGTGTGGTCGCTCGGCCGCGAGGCCGGCGGCGCGCGCGCGCCGACGACGCTCACCTTCACCGTGCCCCTGCCCGACCCGCCCCCTTCCCACTATTACGTGCGCTGCATTTCGGACGAGTGGCTGGGGGCGGAAATCGTGCTGCGGCTGCCGCTCGACGGCGTGGTGCCGCCGGCGGGGGACGACGCGCCGGCGGAGCTCCTGGATCTCGACCCCTTGCCCGTCGCGGCCCTGGCCTGGCGCGCGGCCGAGCGCGCGCTCGGCTTCCTCGCGTTCAACCGGGTGCAGGCGCACGCGTTCCACGCCCTGTACCACACCGACGCGCCGTCCCTTGTCACCGCGCCGCCGCGCGCGGGCGCCGGCGCGCTCGTCGACCTCGCCCTGCTGCGCCTGCTGCGCAGCCGGTTGGCGGCGCGCGGCGTGGACGTCGGGCTGGGCGGCGCCGTCGGTGGGTCGTCGGCCGCGCCGCCGCGGCCCGCGCCGCCGCCGACGCTTGGCGGCGCCGCCCTCGTGCTCGCCCCGCTCCCCGCCCTCGCCCGCGCCCGTGCCGCCGATTGGAGGTCGCGGTTTGGGCGCGGCCTGGGGGCGCGCGTGCTCGAGGTGGGCGAGGGTGGGCCGGCGCTCAGCGCGGCGGACGTCGGCGCGGCGGACGTCGTCGTTTCGACCCCTTCCGCCTGGGCCGCCGCCACGCGCGCCTGGCCGGACGCCGACCTCGCGGCCTCGGTGTCGCTCCTGGTCCTCGAAGAGGCGCACCTGGTGGGCGCGCCCGGCGGCGGCGCGGTCGACGCGGTCGTGAGCCGCGCGCGCGCCGCGGCCGCGCGCGCGCGCTCGCCTCTCCGCCTCTTCGCGCTCGCTCCCCCCCTCGCCCGCCCGACCGACGTCGCGGCGTGGATCGGCGCCGACCCCACCTCCACGTTCGCTTTTGGCCAGTCAGCGCGCCCCGTGCCACTCGAGGCGCGCGTGCGCGGCTTCCCCGGCGCGCATGCCGCGCCGCGCGCCGCGGCGATGACCAAGCCCGCGTACGACGCCATCGTGGCCCACGCGCCGGCGGCGCCCGTCATCGTGTTTGTGGGGAGTCGCGCGCAGGCGAGAACGACCGCCCTGGACCTCATCGCCTGCGCGTCTGCGGACGACGCGCCGCGGCGCTGGGCGCGCGCGGCGTCGGACGCGGCGCTCGACACCGCCGCCGCCGCCGCGCGCGACCCCGCGCTGCGGCATTGCCTCGCCTTCGGCGTGGCCCTGCACCACGACGGCATGGGCGACGCCGACCGCGAGGCGGCTCTCGCGCTCTTCCGCTCGGGCGCCGCGCGCCTCCTCGTCGCCACCCGGTCCCTCGCCTGGGCCCCGCCTCCTCCCGCCGCCTTGGTCATTGTCAAGGGCACGGATGCGTACGACGCGTGCGCGGGGCGGTACGTCGAGGCGGGCGTGGAGGAGGTGCTGCGCGCCGCCGCGTGCGCGGGCCGCGCCGGCCTCGACGCCGCCGGCGTCGCGGTCGTCATGGTGGCCGACGCGCGCAAAGACTTCTACAAACGGTTCCTCCTCGAGCCGCCCCCGGTCGAGTCGGCGCTGGCGGAGAGTTTGAGCGACGACTTTTTGTTGCCGGCGATCGCGGCGGGCGCGCTCACCACCCGCCAAGCCTCCCTGGACTTGCTCACCTGGACCTACCTCTTTCGGCGCTGCGTCGCCAACCCCAGCTACTACGGGCTGGTGGGGCGCGGGCGGGAAGAGGTCGGGCAAGGGTTGTCTGCGCTGGCGGACGGAGCGCTGCGCGCCCTCGCCGCCGCCGGCTGCATCGACCTCGCCGGCGATGGCGCACCGGGCGACGCGGTCGCCATCACGCCCCTGGGCGCATCTGCGTGCGCCTCGGGCCTGCGCGCCGCGGCTGCCGCGCGCGTCGCCGCGCGTGTCCCCGCCGCGGGCCACTTCCGCGGCGCCCTGGACCTCGTTGCCGCCTGCCTCGACCCCGCCGACGTCCCCGCGCGCCACGGTGACGCGGACGCGGGGGCGCGCCTGGCGTCAGGGACGCGGTTTGGGCCGCCGCGCGGCGGGTTGCGGTCTGAGGTCAAAGCCTCTCTCCTCCTCCAGCGCCACCTCGGCCGGCTCCCATTCCCCCACGCAGACGCCGCGGCCGACGCGCGCCGCGTCCTGCTCGCGGCAGCCGCGGTGCCGCCCTTCGCGGTCGGCGCGGCTGCGCGCGCCGCGCTCGCCGCGCCCGCCCTCGCCGCCGCCGCCCTGGGCCAGTGCCTGGCGCAGGGCATGTGGCCGGACGACCCGCCCGGGTTGCAGCTGCCGGGCGTCGACCGCGGCGCGGCCGACGCGCTGGGCGCGGCGGCCGCGTCCGCCCGCGTCCGCCTCGCCGGCCTCGCCCCCGACGCCGCCGCCGCCGCGCTCGCGGGCGCTGGAGTGGGGCCCCGTGCGGCCGACGCTGCCGTGGCCGCCCTGGGGCGCATGCCCGACGTGCGCGTGGCGTGGCGCGTGGTCGCCGCCGCGAGCGCGACCGCGGGCCCCACCCTCACCCTCGCCGTCGACCGCCGCCCAGGCGCCACCGCGCCCCCAAACTCTCCCCCTCCTCGCGCCATCGCCCCGCGTTGGCCCGCCTCCCGGGACGAGGGCTGGACCGCGCTCGCGGTCGACGCGCGCGGCGCGCTGCTCGCCGCGGCGCGCCTGGGGGCTCTTGCCGGGTCGGCGACGCTTGAGATGAGCCTGAAACCGTCGCAGGCGCCGGAGAGAGGGATCGACGTCTACCTGGTGTCCGACGCGTACGTCGGCGCCGACGCGTGCTGCGCGCTCCCGCCCTCGGCCCTTCCCAACGCCTCTGGCTTCTCCACCCCCTGGTCGGCCGCCGCCGCGTCCGCCGTGGGCGAGGCAGCGGTCGTGGGCGCGGTCCAGACGGCGGCGACGGTCGTCGTCGTCGAGGCGAGAGGGGGGGACGGCGGCGACGACGGAGACTTCGACGACGCTCCTGGCGGGACGTGAGCTCGTCGTGTGTTGTGTGCGTGTGTGCGGCCGGAAGGTTGGTCGGATCAGCGGGCGCGCCTGTGAGAGAGAACGCTCTGCCCACGGCGCCGACCACCGCGACTCGCCCGCGCCTCCCGCACTCCTCGCGCGGCCACATTCGCCGCGCGCCGCCGCGCGTCAAGGCGCGCCGCGCGCCCTCCCCCCCGCCCATCGACGGCCCCCCCCCCCCCCCCTTCACCCTCTTCAATGGTCTCCCCCCCCGGCCGCGACGACCGCACCGGTCGCTCCCTGCGCGCCCGGGCCACCGTCTCCTACGATGACGACGCTGCGTGGCGCACCCTGCTGCAGGAGAGCCGGGGCGTGGGCCGCAAGCGGGGGCGGTGGCCCGACGACGGCGGGGACGGCGATGCCGGCGGCGGCAGGGGCGGCCGCAGCCAGGTGAGGGAGGCGGGCGGGGGCGGAGCCGCCCCCGGAGCGGTGGCGCGCCTCAACGCGCCCCCTGGCGGGGCGCGCGGACGCGGCGGGGGCCGGGGCGGTCGCGCGGGTCGGGCGCGCAGCGACGCCGCGCCGCGCCGCGAGCGCCGCGAGCGCCGCCGCGAGGGCGCTGGGCGTCCTCCGGCGGCGCCCGGGGAATCATTCGCGTCGTCCGACGGGGCCGCCGGCGCCCGCCGCCGGCCGCGCGCCCGCGTTTCCGCCGCGCGGGGTCGCCGCCGCGACCCGATCCCCGCGCCCACCCCTCCTCCAACAGCTTTCAACCCTCTTCCACCCCGGCCACGGCGGCCACGCGTCCCTGGACGACGAGACCGGGTTTGCGCTCGGGTTCCCGCCCGCCGCGCTCGCCGACGACGAGGTGGCCGCTGGCGCGCTTCCCCCCGGCGTCCCCGCCCCCGCCTACGCGCGCGCGCGCAACCGGGTGCTAGGCCAGTGGCGCGCGCACGTGGGGCGGCCGCTGACGCTGGCAGCCGCGCTCGCGGGCGCGACGGCGCGCGGCGCGCCCGCGGTCGCCGCCGCGTGGCGCTTTCTCGACGCGCACGGGTTCATCAACTTTGGGGTGGCGCCTGGGCTGGACCCAGGCCCCACGCCAGGTCCCGGGGAGCACCGGGGGTCGGTCGTGGTCGTCGGCGCGGGCGTCGCGGGGCTCGTCGCCGCGCGGCAGCTCCGCAAAACCGGGCACCGCGTGCTCGTCCTGGAGGGCCACGCCCGCCCCGGCGGCCGCGTGCACTCCGCAGTCGTGTCGGGGGGTGGGCTGTCGGCTCCCACGGACCTGGGCGGCTCCATACTGACTGGCATCGACGGCAACCCGCTCGCCGTCGTCGCGCGGCAGGCCGGCGCCCAGCTGCACCGCATCGAGACCGGGTCGGACAACGTGCCGCTGCTGCTGGACAATGGGGCGATCGCGCCGCGCGACGCCGACGCCGACGTCGAGGGCGCGTACAACGGCGCGCTCGACGGGTGCGACGCGCTGCGCGCGTCGCTCGCGCCCGACGCCGCCGCGGCCCTGTCCCTCGGCGGCGCCCTGGACGCCCTGTGGGAGGCCAACCGGGACAAGGCGGAAGCCGTGCGCGCCGAGGCGCGCGAGGCCGCGGCCGTGCGCACGGCGGCCGGCCTCCCGCCGCCGCGCCCGCCGCGCGCCGGGTCGGCCGCCTCGCTCCCCCCCGCCGCCCGCGCCTCGCTCGAGTCCCGCCTCTTCCAGTGGCACCTGGCCAACCTGGAATTTGCCAACGCGGCCCCCGCGCGGTCGCTGTCGCTCGTGGAGTGGGACCAGGACGACCCGCACGAGCTGCTCGGCGACCACTGCTTCCTCCCCGGCGCCAACGGCCGCCTCGTGCGGTCGCTGGCCGATGGCACGGACATCATCTATGGCGCGGTCGTGGATTCGGTGGCCGCCGGCTCGGGCGGGTGCGTCGTGCGCACGGCCGACGGGCGCGCGTTTCGCGCCGACGCCGCGCTCGTCACCGCGTCGCTCGGCGTCCTCAAATCCGGCGCCATCGCCTTCGAACCCCCCCTCCCGCCCGCGAAACAAGCCGCCATCTCCCGCCTCGGGTTTGGCCTCCTCAACAAGGTCGTCCTCCTCTTCCCGACCGCGTTCTGGGGCGGGTCCGACATGTTTGGCCGCGTCGCGCCCGCCGACCGAGCCCGCGGCGAATTCTTTCTCTTCTACTCCTACACCGCGGTCGCGGGCGTGCCCATGCTGGCGGCCCTGGTGTCGGGCGAGGCCGCGCACGAGCTCGAGCGCGAGCCGGTCGCGGCGAGCGTCGAGCGCGCGCTGGCCGCGCTGCGCGCCACCTTTGCGCCGCGCGGCGTCACAGTCCCCGCCCCGCTGGCCGCCTGCCGCACGCGGTGGGGGTCGGACCCGCTCGCGTGCGGCGCCTACAGCTCGATCCCGGTCGGCGCGTCCGGCGCCGACTACGACGCGCTCGCCGCCTGCGTCGGCGGCGCCCTCTTCTTCGCCGGGGAAGCCACCTGCCGCAAGCACCCCGCCACCATGCACGGCGCCTTTCTGTCGGGCGCGCGCGAGGCGGGCAACATCGCGGCCAGGCTCGCGGCGCGGTCCGCGGGCGTGCCCGCGTCGCTCGCCTCGGGGCCGCGCGGCAAGGCGGGCACCCGGTGGTGGGTGACAGCCAAAAAGCCGGCGCCGGCGGAAGACTCTGTGGGCGGCGCGGCGGCGGCGGCGGCGGTGGTCGCCTCGGCGCGCCCCCCCGCCAAGAAGAAGCCGAAAAAGGTCAAAGCGCCCAAGCGCCCGCGCCGGCCGGCCACACCGGAGCCGCCGGCCGAGGTGACGCCCGAGGCGGCGCGCGAGGGCGCGGGGATCGCGTCGGCGGGCGCCGCCGCGGTCGCCGCGTTTGCGCTGCGCGCGCCTGACGCCGAATTCGGCCGCTTCGCCGCCATCTACGCGCCGCAGCCGTGTGCGGGCAAGGCGCTGCTGCGCGTGGATACGGGGTCGGGGGCGCTGGCGCACGATGTGGTCGCGGGGGGAGGGGACGATGGGGGCGCCGCCGCCGCCGCGCCTACCCCCAAGCCGCCTCCCGCCCCGTCCGCGCGCGGCCCCGCGCGCCGCACGCTGCACGTCTACCTCGCGGTCGACGCTGAAGCCGTCTCCACGCTGCGCGACGTGCTCGGCGGCGACCTCGCCCGCCTGGCCGCGCTGGCCGGCCCCCTGGGCGCCTCCCTGCTCGGCCGTCGCGGGGAAGCGGCGGACGGCGTGGCCGCCGTCGCGCGCGCCATTGTGGCGGGCGTGGCGGCGGCCGAGTGATCGTGGTGTGTGGGGTGTCGGTGCAAACGCGGGAGCGACCTCTGACACTCGTTCCCGGTCCCGGGCCTCCCCCTCCCCCCTCCCCCCACCATGGGCCTCCTCCTCGCCATCGCGGGCGTGCTCGCCCTCGCGTCCCTCGCCCAGTTTCTGATCCCGCACACCCTCTTGGCCCTCTTCTGCCGCGACCAGGACCTGGTCAAGCGATATGGCGCCACCTGGGGCCTGGTCACGGGCGCCAGCTCCGGTGAGGAGGGTGTGGGAGGGTGGCCGGGCGCGCGGGGAGGCGCGCAGCGGCGGATCTGCGCCGACGCGCGCCGCCCCGCCTCCCTCCCCAGGCATCGGCAAGTCCCTCGCACGCAAGCTCCTGTCCCAGGGCGCCAACGTGGTCCTGGTGGCTTTGGACGATGACCTGTTGACGGCGACCTCCGCGGAGCTTGCCGCCGAGTTCCCCGCGCGCGACGTCCGCGCCGTCGGCGTCGACCTCGGCGCCCCCGGCGCGCCCTACGTGGCGACCATCGACGCCGCGACGGCGGGCCTGCCGGTCAGCCTCGTCTTTTTGAACGCGGGGTACATGCTGACGGGTTTCTTTGAAGCGACCCCCCTGGCCGCCCAACTCGCCAACCTCGAGTGCAACGCCGTGTCGGCCGTCGCCATCGCGCACCTGTTCCTGACGCGCATGGTGGGCGCGGGGCGGACGGGGTGCTTGGTGTTCACGTCGTCCGCCGCCGCGGCGGTCGCGTCGCCCTTCACCTGCTTGTACGCCGCCACCAAAGCCTGCGTCTCCTCTTTCGGCGCGTCCCTCGCGGTGGAAGCCCGGCACCGGGGCATCGACGTGCTCGTCTTTCACCCGTCGCCCGTCGCGTCGCGCTTTTACGACCGCGCGCACAAACTGGGGGTGTTGGATTTTTTCCGCGGCGTCGCCGTCCACCCCGACGCCCTGCCGCCCGCCGTATTTGGCGCGGTCGGGCGCACCGCGTGGCGGGACGTGGGGCCGACGGCGGTCGCGTTTCGGCTGATGATGAAGTTGGTGGATTTCAACGCCATGGCCACCCTCTCCGCTCTCGCCGCCCCGCTGCTGCCCGATTTCAAGCTGGCGGTGGCGGACGCGGCGGCCAAAGCGAAGAAGCGGTAGGGAGGTCGAGGGTGGGGAGAGGGAGAGGGCGTGCAACGACAAAGTTATTCTTCCATGCTCTCTCTCAACCGTCCCGCCCTTCATATCTCAACGCGCGCACGCTGCGGCCCACCACTTCCAACTGGCGCCTGAGGAGGGCGACGTCGGCCGCCCAGCCGGCCTCGGCGGTGGCGCGGCGGCGCGCTTCACGGCGCTCGGCGGCGCGCGCCGCGCCCGCGTCGGCTTCCGCGGCGGTCGCGGCAGCCGCGGACGCCGTGGCACGGCGATCAGCGGTGGCGACCGCGGCGGCCGCGTCCCGGCGCGCGGCGGCGGCGGCGGCGAGCGCGGCGCGGTGGGTGGTCCGGCCGTCGCGCGCGGACGCGAGCGCCGCCCTCCGCCCGGCGCGCTCGCCCTCGGCGCGCGCGTGTGCGACTGTGGCCGCCGCCTGGGCACGCTCGGCGGCCGCGTCCGCGTCGGCGGCGGCGAGCGCCGACGCCGCGCGCTCGGCTGCCGCCCGCGCGCCCGCGACGGCAGAAGCGGCGGCGTCTTCTGCCTGACGCAGCGCGCCTTCCGCGACGCGTGCTCTTTCGGCGTCGGCCGCAGCCGTGGCCAGCGCGTCATCGAGCGCAACCGACGCGTCGGCGAGCGCGGCCGCGGCCGCGCGCTCGACCGACGCCGCCTCGCCCGCGCTTTTGGCCACGGAGGCGAGTGCGGCGGCCAGAGCGTCGTGCAGGGCTCCATTGTGCGTCAGGAGGGCTCGCTCTCGGGGCAGGGGCGGCGCCGACGCGCGCCCCCCGGCCCGGGGCTGCGCCAGGCCCGCCAACGCCACCAGCCGCGCGGCGTCCTCCCGCTCGCGAGCGGCAGCCGCCGCGAGCGCGGTCTCCAGGTGGGCCGCTCGCGCGTTGGCCGCCGCAGCCGCCGCGCGCGCGGCGACCGTGTCGCGCGCCGCCGCAGCCGTGCGCGCGCTCGCCGACCGCGCGCTCTCCCGGGTGGTCGCCAGGGTGGCGACGTCGGCTGGTGACGGCTCCACGGGGGTGGCGTGCATGGACACGGGGGGGGCAGTTTTGCGGGCGGCAGAAGAGGACGGGCCAGCGCCGCCACGCCCGCGCCACATTCGGCCGGCGCGCCGCGCCCGCCCCCCCCCCCCCTCCACCATGTTCAAGGCCAAGACCTTGAGCGTCAAAGAGGCGCGCCCCCTGTCAGGGAAGGACGTAAAGGCGCTCCGCAAGAAAGTCGAGTCCC
>Ga0315274_10000366_pt1 | contig 70060 bp, 64 predicted proteins | sample YL17G02_20_MG_FD_203700 | JGI IMG/M metagenome (GOLD analysis project Ga0315274, IMG submission 203700) | Sediment microbial communities from Yellowstone Lake, YNP, Wyoming, USA - YL17G02_20 | ecosystem: Environmental > Aquatic > Freshwater > Lake > Sediment | place: USA: Wyoming | collected... | reverse complement strand
AATGGAAAAGATATCGGTCAGGTTCCAGAGAAACTCGACCCCATCCGAACCCAAACTTAAGATAACGCCCGAGTTGCTCAGGCTCATAGGTTACTACATATCCGAGGGAAGCCTGAACAAGGCTTACAGGAACAATACGATAAGCATATACAACTCGAATGAGAGGATTCTCGAAGACATGAGGAAGTGCATAACGAAGGTTACCGGGAAAAGGCCCAAGGAACGGGTAACAAAGGGGTTTTCCTTCGCGACAGAGCTTTCCTTCAGCCACAAGACCATATACGAGCTTTTCAGGCAGAAGTGCGGCCAGAGATCATATCAGAGGAAGGTGCCGGATTTTATTCTCGGCCTGTCCAAGGAAAAGATAGGAGAGATGCTTTCCGCGATGTATACTGGAGACGGCCACTTGAGGAAAAAAAGCTTCGAGTATGCCACCTCTTCGAGACAGCTCGCAAATGACGTCCTTATACTGCTTTCCGCCTTTGGAATAGTCGGAAGCATAGAGATGGCGAAGGGCACAAACCTCGACGTGTACAAGATAGTGTTCTACAGATCAGAGTTCCAGAAGAGGTTCCTCGAATACGTGAAACCGCTTAAGAAAATACCCCAGCTGAAAAAACCCGTGAAAACCCTTGAGAAGGACATATTCATGGACATCATAAAGTCGATTGAGAGGATAACCACGGAAAAGGAGGTCGATGTGTACGATCTTTGTGTTCCCGGGTACCAGAATTTCATAGGAGGCTTTGGCGGCATACTACTCCATAACACGGGACACAGCGGGCTGGCAACCATACACGCAGCTTCTCTCCCACAACTTCTGGACAGACTTACCACCCCGCCGATATCGCTGCCACCGACTCTCATAGAGAACATAGACATCATAGTATTCCTTACCCAGGTAAAGATAGGGGACAAGTACCTCAGGAGGGCGAACGAGGTCATGGAGGTGAAGGGCACTTCCGGGGATAAGCCTGTAACTGAGAGCGTTTTCAAGTGGAAGCCGATAAGCGACATCTTCGAGCACACGGGCAAGTCCGTCGTCATAGAGAACATCTCGAGGATGACAGGGCTCACGGAGAAGAGCATGATGGACGAGATCAGGGCGAGGAAGAGCGTGCTCGACTGGATGCACGAGAAGAAGATGTTCGACTACAGGGACGTCGCCAAGATAATAAACGGGTATTATTCTGACCCTGAGAGGATACTTAATCTGGTGGAAAGCATCTGAGAGGCTAAGCAGGCGGTTTCATGCTGAAGGAGATACCACAAAAGCTGTTCGGTTCGCTCATAGAGCCGTATGTAGACAATTTTGACCTGCTCAAGTTCCAGCTCAGGCAGGCGAGAATGAAGTACAGCGTGGAGGAATACCTCTCCATGATAATCTTCTTCTCCTTCATAACGTTCATGGTCACCATCCTGCTGGGATCCTTCTACATAACGCTCACCACCCAGTACGCGGCCTATGCCTACACCTTCTCCATAATAGTGGCCATGCTGGCGGCCTTAGGGACATTCATGCTGGGATTCTATTACCCGGGGATGCGCGGGAACAACATAAAGACAAAGATAGAGAGATCTCTTCCGTTCACGGTCATATACATGAGCACGGCCGCCTCGGCAAACGTAAGGATAGCCGACCTGTTCAAGACAACCTCACTCAGGGGAGGGGAGGTAGGGAAGGAGTGTAAACGGATATACACGGACATAGAGATGCTCGGGATGGACCCTGTGACCGCGGTTACCAAGGCGGCCAACAGGACACCATCTTCCATGTTCGCCGACCTGCTCTGGGGCATAATCTCGATAACCGAGAGAGGTGGAGATATGAACAAGTATCTCTCCGACAAGTCGAAGGAGCTCATGAACCACTACAGGCGCCTGCTCCAGGACTATTCGAAGAACGTCTCCTTCTATACGGAGATCTACATAACCCTTATAATAGTGGGGACGCTGTTCTTCCTTGTGCTCTCCTCCATAATGTCGCCCATGGTGGGAGGGGACGTCATACTGATCCAGACATTCATGGTGTTCTTCTTCATACCACTGATATCAGCGGCCTTCATGGTGCTTTTGAAGGGAATCTATCCCGCTTCATAGGAGTCTGATAGAAAATGCTTGACAACATGAACCCGGAGAGGAGGGTGGCGTTCATCTCGGTAGGTGTTGCCTTGGCGTTCTTCCTCGTTTTCAGCATACTCATCCGGGAGATCTCCGTCATAATAAACATAGGCATAATCTGCCTCTTCATAGCAGTGGGACCCACGTTCTTCTACAGGTATTCCAGGCTCATGTGGCTCAGGACCGTGGAGAGGGAATTCCCTAACTTCATCCGTGACCTTGCCAACCTCAAGCACACCGGGATGAGCCTTACGGAGGCCGTCAAGATGACGGCAAAGACCAACTATGGCAAGCTCACCCCCGAGGTAAAGAAGTTCTCGAACAGGCTGACCTGGGGAACGGACTTCCTCAGATCACTGGAGATATTCGGGAAGAGGTTCGTAGGGTCAAAGATAATGCACGACGCGGTCGACATAATAAAGCAGTCGTACCTCTCAGGCTCGGACATAGAGGTCACGCTTGATTCCCTTTCCAGGGACATGGTCATGCTGAAGGACATAGAGGACGAGAGGAAGAGCATGGTCAGGGAGCACGTCATGGTCATGTACGGCATATTCTACATGTTCATGGCCATAACCATAGCCATAATATATGTGCTCATCCCCATGATGACCTCCCAGTCCGAGATGATGTCAGGAGGGAGCGGCTCGGTCGCCCTCCAGTTCAGGGACCCCTGCGAGATAAGCCCGTTCATATTCCCCTGCGGCTACTTCAGCCTCATGTGCACGGCCTTCAGTGTAAAGGCCGGCATAGGCTGCTACTACCTGGCGCTCTTCCTCAACATCCAGATCATCCAGGCCATCTTCATGGGGCTGATCGCAGGCATGGTAGGCGAGAATTCAGCCACAGCAGGGGCCAAGCACTCGTTCATAATGCTCGCGAGCACGTTCCTGATATTCACCTTCCTCGTGCAGAGCCACCTGATGCCTATCTAAACAAACTGTTGCCCGGTTCTCTTAGCTTCCCACAATTTATTAAATTAGGATACCAATATTGACTATGGCTTTTATCGAGGAGTATTTCCTGAATCCGATCCTGCAGAACGGCTGGTTCAACCCGGTCAACACACTTGTTTACGGGGTCGTGCTCGTCGTAGCCGCATATCTGGTCTTCAGAATGCTCAGGAGGATGAAAGTCAGGATAGATTACTATTTCCTGATAGCCGTTCTCCCATTCATATTCTGGGGATCGAGCACACGAGTCCTTCACGATGCAGCCTTCGCGGGCGTGCTCACAGGGCCGGTCGGGGAATTCTATTCCATGCCGATATTCCCCACGCCCGGGAGCTATTTCATAACCTTCGGCCTGGCGCTCGCCGTGCTCGCGATCTCGCTGGGGATACAGAGGTGGTCAAAGATACCTTATTGGAAGCCAATGCTCTCCGCAGGGCTCGCGATGTGCGTCATAAACATGATACTGATGCCTTACACCACGCTTTACCCGGCAGGCCTGATCATAGGCGTCACCTGCCTCTGGGCAGCACTCTTTTTCCTTCTGGGGCATCTTGGTATCAGGCTAAAGAACAAACTGGTCAAAAACCTGTTCAGCCGGGAGAACAGTGGTTTGCTGACAGTTCACATGCTCGACGCAAGCTCCACATGGGCAGCCCTGACGTTCTTCGGGTATTCGGAACAGCACGTTGTCCCGAACATGCTCATACCCGTGCTCGGGCCTGCAGCCATGTTCCTCCTCAAGCTCGCGGTCATGCTCCCGGTCCTTTACCTCATAGACAAGAATACCGAGAGAGGAGAGTTCCGCAACTTCCTCAAGATCGTCATACTGATCCTTGGCCTCGCACCAGGCCTGAGGGACATGATCAGGCTCGTGGCCATGGTTTGAGTCGCAAACCCCACTCGAGACCCACCGAAACCTTTATAAATACTTAATCACTACTAATCAATAACAAAATAATTAAATTATATTCAAAGGAGCTGGTGTGAATGACGAACAAGTATGCTGTTGGAGTAGGAAGCGCTATTTTAGGTACATCATTGTTAATTACAGGCTGTGGCAAAACCACGGTAGAGCAGATACCGTACGAAGCCGCTTTGCCTTTAAGTTCAGTCGATCCTACTAATGCCGAAAACCTTCAGGGAGATTATAAAGGAAGAGTGGAGCTGGGCGCAACGGTTAATGGAAGAATGGTTCCGGCAACAGTCATAGGATTCTCAAGCCCGCAGGAGATCGAGGCCTTCAAATTCAAAGCCAGAAAGTCAGGTGAATTCTGGATTTCAAGAAAAGGAGTCAGGGGGGATGCAATGAGCGGAGGCGGATATGTTGATCCGGCCAGCGCAACTTATGCGGACAGCTCCCATGGATTGTTTGGATGGGGCGGCACAGAAAGGAGAATAAGAAAGCTGATTATTATGGACCCCAATGCCGTGTATTTCGCGGATAGAGGACTTTACAAACTAAATGGGCTAGTTGTCCCAACTGATGGTTTAATAGGACCGGAAGGCATAACAGACGGGAAATCGAGATCCAGCGAGTTCGACAAGGCCAACGGCGGAGGCCTGAAGAGTGCAAGGGATGCCTCCCAGAAGACACAGTTCGAGGAATGGAGAGCCAGGAATGCCGAGTGGGAAAAGGCTGAGAAGGCAAGGGCCAAGCAGCTCCAGACTGGAAAATAAGCCCCTTCAATTTCATTTTTATCTTTTTTTCTCAGAAAAGCGGCAGGTCTAGCTCTAGCTGGCAACGGCATTCTTGAAGGCGCTGTATATGGCGTTCCCGTTAAGCTGCCCTCCGACCGCCAGCTTCTGCCTCAGCCATTCCCTGTAGGCGGCAAGGCATTGATAATATTCCGAGTCTTCGGGACAGCAGACCCCCTTCGCCACCCCCATCATGCATGTGAGAGGCTTGCCGTCATAGCTGAACAGGAAATTGTTTGCAGTTGCTCCCGGGCAGTCGGCCTCGCTGTTGCAGCATGCATTGTCAGAATAGAACAGCGATTTCGTATTAAGGCATCCTCCTTCCCCGAGCTGGCAGCGCCCCTGGCCGTTATTGTATTTCCATTCGCAATAGCCCGGATCACCCGGCGGAACGGTAGTGACAGGCGCTTCAACGTTCGCAGCCCCGTACCTTGAGAAGCAAATGTCCCTGAAGTTGATCATCGTGTCCTTCTTCTCCCACTTGTTGAACGTGTAAGTGGAGTTGGCCATCAGCGTGAATGTCCTTCTCGGGGCGTTCACCAGATTAGGTGCTTTATCCCAGTTGCAGAAGGAATACTTGGCGTCGCCCCCGACAAGGCTCCATGAAAGAACATATGCTATTATGTCGTTGTCCTGGTTTCTGACCGTGAATATCTTTGTCTTTCCCCTCCACTGGGCCATCTTTTCCGCGAAGTTGGACATGGCCCTCTGGTTCACTGCGGAGAATATGAGGTTTGTGATTTCAGTGTTAATGCCGGATCCATGTATAGGCAGGGTTATGAGTTCGTTATTCGGATCTATGTTATGGGTGCAGGTTTTTGGCACCCCGAAATCAGACGGTATGATCATGTTAACAACAGCATTTCCTATCATCGTGTTGCTGCCCTCCGCAGAGGTCAGATTGTATCCTACGTAGAACGGCATGCCCTCCCTTATCGGCTGGTCCATCGCCCCGATGGATAACTTGACCGGGGCCGTGCTTATGAGGGAAGACACCTGACTCCTGACAAGCTTGTTGTCCCTCACAAGGTTGTACCATTCACTCTCTGATATGACGTCTATCTGGAGGCTTGAATCTACATTATAATCATATGTGTAGTTTATCATGTAGGAGACGTAATGTTGTCTCAGCTCCTCCTGAGGTATCTTCGTGACCCATTCTGCGCCCCAGGGGGTTTTCCCTATCGATGTGCACCCTATCGTACCTGTCAGGAACATCGGTTTAACATCCTGCGGTATTACAGGATCTTTCAACAGGTCATGGTTCTGGAGCGAGTCGTATTTGTATTTATACCACTTTATGTGGTCATATTTCGTCTCCCCCGCGAGCTTCAGCGTCGTGTCAGAACCCGCCAGTGCATTGTCATTTATCAGGGTGTCCGGCATGTTGCTGAGGATCTGCAGGTTGACGTTCCTTGCCGTATACGGCCCCTTGTTCGCGATATCGAATCTTATGCTGAACGGCTCCTCGAGATAGATAGTATCCACGGCAAAGTTCTGGATCTCGAGCCCGTAGGCCCCTGTGGGGCCGTTCGGATTTTTGGCATACTGACCGCTCATTATCTGTTGCGCATAACCCACCGGGTTCGTGAGCATGAGGAAGCTCTGGCCGAAGGTCTGCTGCATCATCTCGCCGAGCTTGCCGACAGGCTCCAGCAGCTGAGTCGCGCTGTTATGCAGCATGGGCCACCACTGGCCGAAAAAGGCTGTTCCCATGGCCTGCTCGCCCACGGTGGAGCCGAATGTTATGAAGGAGATTATCATGATTATTATTCCCATGGCCGGCCTGGTTTCGCTCGGGCTGAACAGGCCGACAAGGAGGGCTATCGCCCATATGGCTGAGAATATTATCCCGAGCGAGCCTCCCGAGAAGAGCCCTATGTCGAAGGAGACCCCGGCGCCGAAAAGCCCGAATGACATCCCTCCTGCAAGCAGCATGATTATCAGGAACAGCAGCTTGTCCCACATCTCGTAGTTCGCCGTCGCGCCTGAGAGCCCCAGACCCAATGCTCTCGCCAGATTCTCGGTCTCGCTGGGCTTGGGGATTATTGCGAAGAACGCAAGGAACAGCGTGCCTATCGCAGGTGCGTGGAAGAGACCGCCGCCGAAAAGCCCGAAGACGAATATCGCAATGAAAGGGACTGCGATGAGCCTCATTATGGACTCCATCACCTCATCCGACCTTTTCGGGTTATATGTTATCTTAAGCCCTCCTGCGGACATGTAGAGGCAGAACGCAAGGAGCGCAAGCGCAGACATGGGTATCTTCGAGTTAAACAGCGTGATCCCGAAGCAGAATATGGCAGTAATCTTGCTGAGCACCTTTAACGTCGCTATCGCTGTGTTTATCCCGTTCTCCTGCATAAATGTGCTTCCCATGGGCCCGAAGGCTCCCATCGGGGGCATGTGGCGGAGCTTGTTGTCCTCCGGGTTCGGCACGACTATGTAGAGACCAAAGGCAATGCTCGCAACGATCAGCCATGTGTCACCTATGATCGAGGCGATGATCACCCCGGCAGCGATTATCACGAGGCTCAGCCCGATGTTCGCCGGCGTCGGTCCGGTCTTCTTCTCGGCCTCCCCAAAAGCCCTTGAAACTTTTTTTGTCCAGTGATTGCTCTCTCTCGCTTTTGTGTAATACTCGCCGGATTCCTTCGCGGACCTTGCCTCCTCTTCCTGGTCGAGGGTTCCGCCTGCCCTCTCTAGCTCTTCCAGGTATGCCTTTGCCTGTTCACGCTCCTCTCTCGGGAGGCGGTTTATCTCTGCGTCCGAAGCACCTACCCCAAACTTGTCGAGCATCCTTTCCTGTATGAGATGCTCCTTGTCTATCTTTCTCGCTTCCATCTCGAACTTTTGCTTTTTCTTTCCGCTGCTAAAAGCATCGAATATGGTGTCACCTTTCCATTCGCCATGCGGACCCACCCCCGGAATCCCGTGGCGTCCTTTGGCGCCTTCTATTCTATGCCTTCTTTGGAACTCGTTGGCCCGCTTAGCCAGATTCTTTTTGTATTCGATGTAATCCTTGAAGTCCTGATCCGCCAGTTCAACATGGAGGCCCTGGTGCTCCGGGCAATAAATCATGCGTACAACCCCGGTATGTGCCCCGGGTGTCGGGGAGTTTTCGAAGTTCTTGGGCCTCCCGCATCCCGGTTCATCACAAATTTCGTTAACCAGGGGAACAAGCCTGTGCCCGTCCCTCAGGAAATAGTTCCTGCAGCTGTTGCAGTAAAAAACTTCCGGGTTAGGGCTGATTCCAGGCATGTTGGAAATCCAGACAGGGATATCAATATCATTCAGGCGTGTCAAATCCCAGCTCTTCCCGTGTATATGGTAGCAGTTGGTGCACAGCTCCTTTCCGGCCTCAGGTTTTGCTCTTGTCCTGCCGGTACCGCCTCCGGAGCTTCTTTTCTTCCTCCCGGGAATTATGCCCTTTATGGTTTCAGATATGCTTGTCAATGTTGATGAAACGCTTGAAGTATCCACGTTGACGTCGACCTTTGTCCCGCCTCCTCCGCCACCAGTGGGATGTTTAGAATCAAACACGACCTTGTGCCGTTTGATTTTGCCCGCCTTGATGACGTCATTCTCGTGCTTTATGAAATCCCCATAGGTCGGGTCGCTGTAGATGACGTCGAAAACATGTTTTCCAGGGGGCAAAGTTATAGGCTTCGAGGAATCAAATTCCCCATACATGCCTATTATCACCTTTGCCACAATCTCAAACTCATCAGACCCTACTTTCAGGTAAGCCCGCACGAAAAGATAGCCTGCGGGCTCGTTGGTTCTAAAGCCTCTGTCTTCACGTTTCAATATTTTCTCTGCTCTTTCATTCGTTATGTCGTATGCCGATTTCAGACGCCCTGAACCAAATCTGGACAGCAACCCTTTGGGTCCCGGAGCGGGGTTCAGCCTTTTGAATTCGGGCTCTGGACGCGTTTCCGGTGGCAGTTGTGCTGGCGGCGCAGCATATTGCTCGATTGGTCTTGCCCTTCTCGGCATCTGGCCCCTGTTAGCGGGAATTGAGAAATCAGCTCTAGTGTAAGCCTCACCACAGTTATCGCACCAGAACTGGGGAAGCCCGGTGGCGTAGTCTCTTACCCCGACTCTTCTTACCAGTACACCCTGTTTACATTTAGGGCATCTTCTCCCTTCCATTAACTTGTCTCTGGACACCAATCCGATCCCCTGCCTCTGATAGTTAATAATTATCCCAGCATGGTTAAAAAGAGCGGTTCGGCTGGCAATGGGAAATCAAAAAAACTCCGGGAAACGGTCACTTTCCTATCAGCTTCAGGATGTTCTTGATCATGATCTCAGGCCCGCCCACAACCTTGACATCTTTGAGCATACCCCTCTTCCTGTAGTACTCGATCAGCGGGGCGGTCTTCCTTTCATACTCCTTCATCCTGTCCTCTATGATCTCCTTGGTATCATCCTTCCTCTGGATGAGAGGCCCTTTGCAGTCGTCGCAAACGCCCTTTTTCTTGGGAAGCAGCGGTGGCATATGCAAAGACCCCACTTTTATGTCGGCGACGTTGTATATCTTTCCGCAGCTTTTGCAGACTCTTCTGGCCTCCATTTTCCTTATCAGGATGTCCCTGTCAAGAAGTATGTTGAGAACATGGTCGATCTTTGTCTTCTTGTCCAGCATCTCCGCCTGGTTTATGGTCCTCGGGAAGCCGTCAAGGATGAAGCCGTTCCTGCAGTCGGGCTTGCCTATCCTGGCCATCAGGGTCTTCACTGTCAGCTCGTCCGGAACCAGCTCCCCTTTCTTCATTATCGCGTCAAGCTTTTTCCCGAGCACCGAGCCGCTGGCAACCTCTGCCCTGAAAATGTCTCCCGTTGATATCTGGGGGACCTTCAGTATTGGGCTGAGCCTGGAGGCATACGTCCCTTTGCCCGCTCCGGGTGGTCCTAGGAAGATTATCTTCATGACATCACGTATTGTAATTGTATGTTGCCCGGTATTTAAATCCCTTTCCTGGCACCCCTTTTAAGCCGGGTCGGACAAATTATTATCATGTGCAAGGAGCTTTTCAATGGCCTTAAACCGGTAAAGCTTTTGCTCGCGGCCATCGTGTTCACCATCATTTCGTACGTGGTGCACATGATAGGCGCAATGGCCTCGATGGGCTACTACACCATGCCGGAATATTTTTCGGTATGGAGCAAGATCATGATGCCCGTCGCAGGCCCGCCGCCAGTCGAATTCACGCTGTATTCCCTCGTTTTCGGCTTCATAGGAGCCCTGCTTTTCGTCCTCATATACTGGGCAGTGAGGCCAGTTCTCAAGGTGGAGGGCGAGTACAAGGCTGGCGCGATGTACGGCTTCGGAGTCTTCCTGATAGCAGGATTCCCTGGGATGCTTTCAATGATCCTGCTGATCAACCTGCCCCTATTCCTGACAGTTGAATGGGCTGCAGAGGGACTGGTCATAGACTTGGTATGCGGGGCCGTAGTGGCAAAGCTGATGAGCAGATAGGCCTGAGAAACGGTGTCGGGAGAAGTTGTTTTACTTCATTGTTAGTCATTCCTTTGTAACTCGTTTCTTTGGGGTGACACTTAGCCTTTTCTTTTTGAAAGAAAAGGATCAGTCCTGGAAGAATACGTCAGTCTTCTTCGTCTTCGCGCTGTCCAGGACGAAGTCACCGAACTTCTCGAACTCTTCGGAAGACACAGGCTTGCCTCCGAGCGAGAATATAAAGTCGGATACAGGGACGCCACTTCCGTATATAGTCGACTTTACCTCTGAAAAGAGGATGCCGCCTGACCCTGGTGCGAGGTTCTGGTCGAGCACGCCCACGGCCTTAATCCCGTTCATCAGCCTTACGAGTTCCTCTGCAGGGAACGGGCGGAAAAGCCGTATGCGGAGCAGGCCTATTCTCTTTCCGGCCTTCCGCATCCTGCTGACCGCTGACCTGGCTATCGTAGTGCTCGAGCCCATGACGACGAAAGCGGCTTCGGCATCTTCCATCATGAAAGGCTCGATTATGTCATATTTCCTTCCGAACATCCTCCCCCACTCCTGCTGGATCTCCTCTACCACCTCAAGTGCGTTCTTCTGGGCGAGGTGGACCTGCTCCCTGAAATACGTATATTCGCTCATCACGCCGATGCCCTCTGCCATCGGCTTCTTCGGGTCCAGGAATATCTTCGGCTCGTATGACGGCAGGAACTTGTCCACCAGGCCCTGTTCGGGTATGGTCACAGGCTCCCTCGTGTATGAGAGGTAGAACCCCTCCATGTTCACGAACGCCGGTAGCATGACCCTCGGGTCCTCGCAGACCCTGTACATCATTATGACTGTGTCGAGGACCTCCTGGTTGGTCTCGCAGAATACGGTAAGCCAGCCCGAGTCTCGCTGGTCGAGGATGTCGTTGTGGTCAGGCCACAGTGTTATCGGTGCAGAGAGCGCGCGCGAAACATTCACCATCACTATGGGAAGGCGCATGCCGGAGGCCACGTATATTATCTCATGCATGAGCATCAGTCCCTGGCTGGAGCTTCCCGTAAAGGTTCTCGCGCCCGTGGCTTCGGAAGCCACTGCGGCCGACATAACAGAGTGCTCTGATTCGAGTTGCACGAACTCCCCGGGAAACTCGCCGTCGGCCTTCCATTTCGCAATTTTCTCGATAAGCTCCGTGTCCCCGACATTTATGATATTTCATAAAGTCATTGAGGCGTTATCGGAAAATTGGGTACAACCTGGACTCGGGACAGCCTCGCACCCCAGGCTGCAGATTCGTTCCCATCCATCAACGTCTTTTTCATATTCCTATTTTGTCGGGCCGGAATAAATACACTCCACCGTTAAAAATATATGGCCAGTTACTGTCCAGTCTATTTTCTTTCCTTGATCTCTTCCTGCAGGGACTTCATGAAATCGTGCAGCTTCATGCCGAACTCCACCTTCTTGTTCCCGCGCCTGCGCAACGCTATGGTGTTTGCAGCCTCCTCTTTGTCCCCGATCACCATCATGTAAGGCACACGCTGCATCTCCGCGTCGCGCACCTTGTAGTCCACGGTGTTGTTGCTCGCGTCAAGCTCTGACCTTATGCCGGCTTCCATGAGCTCGTGATGGACCTTCTCCGCGGCCTTGACGTTCCTGTCAGTGAATGAGATCACTCGCACCTGCACCGGAGAAAGCCATGCGGGAAGGTTCCCGTTGAGATGTTCGAGCAGAATCCCAATGAATCTCTCCATCGAACCATATACGGTTCGGTGGAGCATCACCGGCCTGTGGGGCGAGTTGTCTTCCCCTGTATAAGTAAGCTCGAACCTCTCAGGCATCACAAAATCCAGCTGTATCGTTGCGCATTGCCAAGTGCGTCCGAGTGAATCTTTTATGTGGAAGTCTATCTTAGGGCCGTAGAACACCCCTTCCCCCGGGTTTATCTTGAATTCCATCTTCTTTTTCTTAAGGACGGACTCGAGGATATGCTCTGTCTTGTCCCAGAGCTTATCATCACCTATTCTCTTTTCAGGCCTGGTGGACAGCTCCATTTTATAATCAAACCCGAACTTTTTGTACAATATATCTATAAGCTTCATTATACCGGAGATCTCTGATTCAAGCTGCTCCTCAGTACAGAATATGTGGGCGTCGTCCTGGGTGAACTTTATCACCCTGAACAGGCCAGTGAGCACGCCTGATAGCTCCTGACGATGCACGATACCCAGCTCACCAACTCTGAGAGGAAGGTCTTTGTAGGACTTGGGACGTGATTTGTAAACCATCATCCCTCCCGGGCAGTTCATCGGCTTCACCGCGAAGTCGCGGTCCTCATACTTGGTTAGGAATATATTCTCCCTGTACTTCTCCCAGTGCCCGGAGATAAGCCAGAGCTTCTTGTCGAGTATCATCGGTGTGGATATTTCCTGGTAGCCGGCCTTCCTGTGTTCGTCCCTCCAGAAGTTTATGAGCTCATTATAGATGATCAATCCGTTGTTGTGCCAGAACACCATCCCCGGGGCGGTGTCGCTGAAGCTGAAGAGGTCCATCTTCTGGCCAATAATGCGGTGGTCGTTCTCCTTGAGCAGCTCCCTGTCCAGCTTGGTCTTCGATACCTCCCTGAGCAGTTGTTTCGTGTCAACGACCTCAACCTCTTTTGTCTTTTCGTGCGAAATGGCTTCAACCTCGTCTGCTCCGATGCTCCTGCTCAGTTCGGCAAGAGGATGCCCCTTGCATTTTATGTCGAAGGCTTTATACCATCCGAACGGGGCGCGATATGTCTCGTATCCGTCCTTCTTCAGCCTTGCTTCAACCCCCTTAAGCACCTCAAGTGCCGTCGATGGCCTTGACGGGGCTGATGTAAGGTGGACATACGGATAAACAACGATTGCCTTTGCTTTCACTTCATTGAAAACATCAAGTATCTCCTTCACGGTCTTCTCTATTACAGCATCCGTCTTCCCTTCATCATGCTTCTCTACAGCAGAAAAAACCACAAGCGCTTCCTCTACCCTGTGCGCCTTCTTGTCAACCTCTTCCGCATCCTTTATGGCCTTCTTCTTCGGCTCCCATTCGATGAAGTCCGAATGGAGCAGCAGTATCTTCATACATCCACCTCTTATTATTACATTTTAGAGCTCTGTTTAATATTGCTTCCTCTGGGGCAGATCAATCCAGTGAACCCCAGAAGAAAGCAAATGAACGACTAACAGAATGTCGTCGTTCCCGTGGTAGTTGTGGTAACAACAGGGTTCATGCTAGGTAATTGGGCAGTAAGGCTTAAATTGCTTTCATCAAAAGGAACCAGATTCACGTCGTAATCGCTCTTCGTTTTGTAGTCACTGGTTGCGGCATATTCGCTCTTTATCGAGTATTGCGAGAGCGAGGATGATTTGGATTTTGACGAGTATTTCTCCTCGCTGAAAGCGTTTTCGGAAAAACCACTTTTCTTTATCTCCATCTCGAAAGATGCGTAAGCAGGTGGCATTGGTGCAGGATTCTGGGAGCTTGTAGAAAAGACCCATGCAGGCTTTCCCGTTTTCATATCTATTGCGTAGATGTGGCAGTCCCAGGAACCGAATATGAGAGTATTGCTGTATAACATGGGCCTGTCATAATTGGGCCCGTTTGTCTTGAACCTCCACACCTCCCTACCTTTGAGGTTTAATGCATAGATGTTGCCGTCCTCGGAAGGGAAATAAAGCAGGTTTTCAATAAGCACTGGAGGAGCCTCTATCATGCCTGAGGTCTTGAACCTCCAGAGCTCTTTTCCTTCGAGCGTGAGCGCATAAAGTATGCCATCCCTCGATCCGTGATAAAGAACATCATTGTAAATCCTCGGGCACCCGGCATTCCCGTATTTTCCTGTTCTGAAGCGCCATATTTCCTTTCCCGTTTCTGTATTAACACAGTAGAGATTATTGTCGAAAGATGTGAAGTATATTCTCCCTTCATGAATAAGCGGAGGCGTGTCGTTGTGTATCTCTGCGCCAGTCTTGAAGCGCCACAATTCTTTCCCTGTTTTTGCATTAAGGCAGTACATGAAGCTGTCAAAAGAACCTATGAAGACTCTGCTCCCTTCTGCTGCGCACTTCGCTATGATTTCCTTCCCGGTCTTGAATTCCCATAACAATTTTCCCATTTTACAATCAATGCAACGGAAACATCCATCCCTCGATCCCGCGTAAAGAAAACCATCGTGAACGTTTATTGACTGGAAAACCTCGCCGCCTGTCCTGAATCTCCAGACTTCCTTTCCGGTGAGCCTGTCGAGGCAATAGATGTTCTTGTCAAAGCTCCCGAAATATACGAAGCCCTTCCAGAACACTCCTCCTGATATGATGTTCCCTCCGGTCTCGAATCTCCAGAGCTCTTTTCCGGTTGAAGGGTCAGCCGCATAAAATATATGGTCGCATGAACCGAAGTAAAGGATGCCTTCGAAAATGTTCGTGAAGGCAACGCTTCCGCCAAAGCCTATCTTCCATCCCCTGTCGAATTCCCCGACCTTCTTAACCTCAACTTCCTCTAGCTCTGTCTCAAAATCAGAGAATCCGGAATCAATGCTGTCGAACCCGAAGTCCATGGCAATACCTCCGTCATCCTGCTCTCTTCTATTATTACAAAATTAGTATCGTAATCTGACTTCGTCTTGTAATCGGACGTTGACGCATAATCGGATTTTATGCTGTAGTTCGATAGCGAAGAGGAACGACCACTCTTCTTTTCACTGTATTTGTCCCACTCGGCTGAATCATCCGTGAGCCCGCTCTTCTTTACCTCCAGCTTGAACGCGTCATGGGCGGGAGGCATGCTTACAGGCTGGGGGTTGCTCGTGACGAACCTCCATGATTCCTGGCCACTCAACGTTATCGAATAGAGATGGCAGTCATAAGACCCGAATATTATGCTTCCCTTGAAGAAAACAGGTCCGCCGAATATCTTGGCACCTGTCTGGAAGCCCCATAGCTCCCTGCCTTCCAGCGAGAGGCATCTGAAGACCCCGCTCTCGTTCCCTATATATATCCTGCCGTCATGCACGACCGTTCCTGCAGGAAGGTTCCCGAGGTTGAACCTCCACTTCTCCTTCCCGTTCCTGTCGAATGCAAAAAGTATGCCGTCCCTGGAAGGCTGGAGAACGAAATCGTCATTTACAAAAGGCTGTATGGCATTTCCGTATTTGCCCGTATTAGCCCTCCATATCTCCTTCCCCGTATCCGCGTTGACTGCGTACAGATAGCTGTCCATAGATGCAAAATAAAGCACGCCTTTCCACATCTTTGGAGACTCATGCAGGGCCCATATCTCAGTCCCCATCCTGAACCTCCAGAGCTCCTTGCCATCAAGATTCAGGCAATAGATGAATCCATCGTATGACCCGAAATATACCTTTCCTTCCGAAACCAGCGGGCTTGAGCCTATCCAGTCGCCAGTCTTGAATCTCCATATTTCCTTTCCTTCGGCTGCGCCAACCGCATAAAGGCAGCCGTCATTTGATCCTATTAGAACCATTTTTCCGAAGACGCACGGAGAGGAGGCTATCTCTGCTCCTGTCTTGAATCTCCAGGCAATCCCTCCGTTTGAATTAATGGAATACAGGTTTCCGTCATAGCTTCCGAAAAATATGTGCCCGGATTTCGTATCTACTGCAGGAGTTGAGAATATTTTCCCGTCCGTCTTGAACCTCCACAGCTCAGCTCCGGTTTCTGCATTTACCGCGTATGCGTATCCGTCATGGCTCCCGAAATAGGCGATGCCATTATGAAGCATTGGAGTCGCTGTTATGCTTCCTCCGGCTCCTGTCCTGAGATGCCTGTCCATTTTCTTCAGCTTAACTACGACAAATTCCTCAACCTCTACGTCGAAATCATCAAACCCTGATGACTCAAAACCGAAATCGAATTCCATGGCTTACCTCCATTAATTTCGTATCCTCTAAAATCACAAGCCTGATATCATAATCGGACTTAGTTTTATAATCGGATGTGCTGGCATATTCCGACTTAATGCTGTATTCCGAAAGAGATGCTGTCATGCTTTTTTTTGATTTGTACTTATCAGTTTCTATGGATCCATTATCAACGCTCTTCTTTACCTCAAGCTTGAATGCATCATAAGCGGGAGGGATCGATGATTTTACTAGGGTGGATGTTGCGAATCTCCAGGCTTCCTTACCTGTCTCTGAATAAACAGCGTAAAGATGACAGTCCCATGAGCCTATGTAAATTATATCATCCTTTACCGTTGTGGGCAGATATACATATCCATCAGTTTTGAATCTCCACAATTCCTTTCCTTCTAGGCTAAGAGCGTAAAGGTTTCCATCTCCAGCTCCGAGATATATTTTATTTTTATGTACGACAGCAGACTGGCTTCTTATTTCTCCATCGACCTTGAACCTCCAAATTTCTTTGCCGTCCAAAGTAATAGCATAAAATATCCCGTCCCTGGATCCATAATATATCACGTTTTTATGGATTGAAGGCGTAGCTGAATTTCCATATTTTCCGGTGCTGAAACGCCACAGCTCTTTCCCGGTTTCTGCGTTGACAGCATACAGGTGATTATCGAATGAAGCGAAGTAAATCACGTTATTATGAATCATGTTAGGAGCCTTGTTTACTATTTCTCCTCCAGTCCTGAATCTCCAGATCTCCTTGCCGGTCCTAGCATCCAGGCAATAAAGATTTTCGTCAAAAGATCCGAAAAAAAGTTTATCATTTATTATAGACGGGCAGGATGCGATCTCGTCCCCGGTTCTGAACCTCCATTGAAGTTTTCCCTCCGTATTTAGCGCGTAAAAATAACCGTCCTTGCTGCCGAAATATATAATTCCGTTGTTTATGCAGCAGGCTGAGAACATTTCCCCTCCGGTCTCGAATCTCCATTTTCCCATCCCGGTTTCAAGATCTATTGCATAAAATTTTTTATCATATGAGCCTACATATAAGACGCCATTTTCTATAACCACGGGCGCGTCCACTGCACCATTTGTCTTGAATCTCCATAACTCCTTCTTTGTCGTGCCATCTAAGACATAGACATAACCATCGAGTCCTCCGAAACATATCTTGTTTTCATGTATTACCGGCGGTGAGGCTATGCTGCCACCGAATCCGAACTTCCAGAGCCTGTCAAACTTCTTCACTTTTTTCACTTCAAATTCCTCTAGTTCCGCATCGAAGTCTGAAAAGCCGGAATCGAAGCTGTCGAACCCGAAGTCCATAACAATACCTCCGTCATTCTGCTCTCTTCAATCATCACAAAGTTTGTATCATAATCAGACTTGGTCTTATAGTCGCTCGTTGTCGCATACTCGCTCTTTACATTATAGTCGGATAGCGATGCATTTGAACTCTTCTTGGATTTGTATTTATCAGAATCAGAGAAATCCTCGGCAAAACTACCCTTCTTTATCTCGACTTTGAATGCCTCGTACGCAGGAGGACAGTATGAAGGGTTGCTGCTGCTCGTTGTGAACCTCCAGGTTTCTTCATGTGTCTTCATGCTGATTTTGTATACATGACAGTCCCAGGAGCCGAAGAAGAGATGTTCCTTCCATAGAACAACAGATGTTCCTATAAGACCGCCTGTCCTGAAGCGCCAGAGCTCCTTGCCAGTTTTCTGGTAGAGCGCGTACATATTTCCGTCTTCAGAGCCGATGTAAACAACAGAGTTGTGTATGAGAGGCAGCTTGTCTATGACACCTTCTCCCTCTGTCCTGAAGCGCCAAATCTCTTTACCGCTGTTAGCATCCAGTGCGTAGAATATCCCGTCTCTTGAACCGTAATAAATCACCCCTTCATGTAAAGCCGGGCATGTTGCATTGCCGTATTTTCCTGTCCTGAATCGCCACAACTCTTTCCCGTTTTTTGAATTAACGCAATAGATGTTGTTGTCGAAGCTGGTGAAAAATACCGAGTCATTGATGCATAATATCGGGGCAGAGTTCATCACCTCTCCTCCTGTCTTAAACCGCCACATCTCTTTCCCTTCAGTTGAAAGGCAGTAGAGGAATCCGTCAAAGCTTCCGAAATATATCATTCCGTTGCACACGGATGGTGTTGAAAGAATCTCGTCCCCTGTCTTGAACCTCCATGAAATATTCCCGGTTTTCACATCAACTGCATAAAAGAATCCATCTCTGGAACCGAAGAATACAAGGCCGCCTGAAACAGCCGCGGATGCATCTATGCCTCCTCCTGTCCTGAATTTCCAGATAACCTCACCTGAAAATTTTTCTATCGCATACATGTGACTGTCAAAGCTTCCAATGAAAATATTTTTATCATCGACTACCGGGGATGAGTCGAGTATGCCTCCGTTGGTTTTGAATCTCCATAACTCCTTTCCTGTTTCGCAGTCTACTGCATAAACATTGTTGTCCATGGAACCGAAGAAAGCGATACCTTCACTTATGCATAGCTGGGTGCATACACTGCCGCCAAATCCGATCTTCCATATCCTGTCAAACTTCTTCGTCTTCTTGACTTCCATTTCCTCTAGTTCCGCGTCGAAGTCGGAAAAGCCTGAGTCAAAGCTGTCAAACCCGAAGTCCATGTAATCAACTCCTCCATCATTTTTACATTCTCAAGAATAACCAGATTCACGTCATAGTCGCTCTTCGTTTTGTAGTCAGTTGTCGTGGCGTATTCTGACTTTATATTATAGTCTGAAAGAGAAACGTTCTTTGATTTTGTCTTGTATTTGCTCTCCTCCCAAGACTCTGAAATAGACTCTTTCTTTATCTCCATCTTGAAGCAGTCGAATGGCGGAGGCACAGGAGACTGGACCATTGTAGATGTTGCGAATCTCCAGTGTTCTCTGCCGGTATCAGCCTCAATCACATAAAGATGGCAGTCCCATGTTCCTATTACAATTTTGTCTCTCCAGAGCATGGGTGAAGTATAAACCATTCCAGGAGTCCTGAATTTCCATACAAGCTCTCCGTTCAGATTCAAACAGTAGATATAGCAGTCACCTGCTCCGAAATAAATCATGTCGTTGAAAACGAGTGGTGTGCTGTCAATATTGTCATCACCTGATATCCTGAAACGCCACAACTCTCTCCCTGTTTTTGCGTCAATGCAATAGGTATATCCATCCCTTGCACAGTGATATATCTTTCCGTCATGGTAAGTCGGGCTACCTGCATTTCCGTATTTTCCCGTTCTGAACCTCCACACTTCCTTTCCTGATTTTATTTCTATGGAATAAAGATAGTTGTCGAATGAGGCGACATAGACAACCCCATTGTTTACGGTCAGATTATTGTCGTTATGTATCTCAGCTCCCGTCTTGAATCTCCAGATCTCCTTTCCTGTTTCAAAATCTATGCAGTAGAGATATCCATCCGCTGATGCGGCCAGAACATGATTATCGCATGCCGAGGGAGCAGATATTACCGCGTCCCCCGTCCTGAACCTCCAAATCTCATGACCAGTGTTCTTTTCAAGGCAGTAGAAATAACCATCCTTTGCGCCGAATATGACGCAGTTCCTGTGTATGAAAGACGTGACATCGATCTGGCCCCCACATTTGTAACGCCAGACAACATTTCCTGTTTTTGCATCGAGCGCGTAAAAATAATGGTCAAAGCTTCCGAAATATATGACACCATCAGAATGCTTGGGTCCGGATTCTTCTATACCGTCTCCGGATTTGTATTTCCACAACTCCGTTTTTTTCTCCAGGTCAACTGCGTAAAGATAACCATCCATCGCGCCGAAATAAGCAATATTTCCCACGATAAGCGCATTGTTGTTTATGCTGCCTCCGAAGCCAACTTCCCACATCCTGTCAAACTTCTTTATCTTCTTCACTTCGATTTCCTCTATCTCGGCATCGAAATCGGAGAAGCCGGTGTCAATGCTGTCGAACCCGAAGTCCATGTAATCAGTTCCTCCATAATTTTTACATTCTCAAGAATGACCAGATTCACGTCATAATCTGACTTGGTCTTGTAGTCCGAAGTCGTTGCGTAATCGCTCTTTATCGAGTATTGTGAAAGAGAGGCATTCTTCCCCCTTGACCTATATTTCTCTTCCGGTATGGCGTCCTCTATGTTCGTGTCCTTCTTTATCTCTGCTTCCCAGCCTTCGTATGCCGGAGGCCACTGGGCCTGGGTCTTTGTCGAGGTAGCGAATCTCCATATCTCCTTCCCGGTCTTTATGTCGGCCGCGTAAAGATGGCAGTCCCAGGATGTGAAATATACGATACCATCTTTTACAACCGGCTGCCAGAATACCGCTCCTTCTGTCTTGAACCTCCAGACTTCCCTGCCTTCAAGGTTGAGGCAATAGAGGTTTCCATCATCCGTTCCCATGTAAATATGGTCTTCATGGAAAACAGGCATTGCGACGACACAGCCGGAATTGAACCTCCAGATCTCCTTTCCCTCGGGGGTAAGCGCGTAGAGAATACCGTCCCTGGTTTCCTGGTAAAGAATGTTCTTGTAAATCACAGGCGCGGCGCAGATGCCATACTTGCCTGTCCTGAATCTCCACACCTCATTTCCGGTGTTTGCATCGAGACAATATATGTTGTTGTCCATGGAAGGCACGAATATCTTGCCGTTCCACACCTCCCCAGGATATGCGTCATAAATCTCCCCACCCGTCCTAAACCTCCAGATCTCCTTTCCGTTGTTTGCGTCCAGGCAGTAGAAGTTGTTGTCGAATGATGCGATGTATACCTTTCCTTCGTGCACCACAGGAGTGGCTGCAATCCAGTCCCCTGTCTTGTAGTGCCATATCTCCGTCCCGGAATTCTTTTCTATGCAGTATAGTTTTCCGTCCTTTGACCCGAAGAAAACCGCTTCCTGGAATACGACAGGGTTCCCCTGGATCTCTGCGCCAGTCCTGAACCTCCATTTCAAAGTTCCGGTGCCGGCATCGACTGCGTAAAGGCAGTGGTCATAACATCCTATGAAAATAGTTTCACCGTCCGTTGCGGGAGATGATTCCATGAATATCCCGTTTGCCTTGAACCTCCATACCTCCATTCCGGTAACGGAATCAACTGCATACAGGAATCCGTCCATAGCTCCGAATATTATCTTTTCTTCAAGAATCAGAGGCCTCTGGTCCACGCTCCCTCCGGAGCTGACCCTGAAAATCCTGTCAAACTTTTTCGATTTTTTTACAGATATTTCCTCGATCTCTACATCGAAATCACTAAACCCTGAGGACTCAAACCCGAAATCGAAGTCCATGGCAACACCTCCGTCATCATGTTTTCTTCAACAATTACCAAATTCGCATCATAATCGCTCTTCGTCTTGTAATCAGACGTTGTCGCATACTCGCTCTTTAAAGAATAATCAGAAAGCGAAGATGAATGACCCTTCTTCGACCTATATTTTTCCTCGGTTATGGCATCCTCTACGTTCGTGGATTTTTTCACCTGAACCTCAAACTCGGCACCGGATGGAGGTATGACTGCCGGCACAAGGGTGCTCGCGTTCGCCCTCCATACCTCTTTATGGGTGTTTATGTCTATTGCATAAACGTGACAGTCCCATGAGCCTATGTATACAAGGTTCTCCCTTATTTTCGGAGTGTCATATATGTAGCCATTCGTTCTGAAACGCCACAACTCCTTTCCGTTCATGCCAAGAACGTACAGGAAAGAGTCCTCCGAACCTATGTATATTTTCTCATCATGGATTACAGGCAACCCTTCGATTATTCCTCCTGTCTTGAACTTCCATATCTCCCTGCCTTCCGGAGTCAGTGCAACAAGATAGCCATCCCTTGTTCCGTAATATAAGATATTTTTATGCTCTACCGGGGCATTCCCGCATCCGAATTTTGCAGCCCGGTACCTCCAGGCCTCCTTTCCGGTTTCGACGCCGATTGCATAGAGATTGCCGTCAAAAGAAGCGAAGAATACCATGTTCATGTATACAAGAATATCAACGTCGTTATGCGCTTCTGCGCCCGTCCCGAACCTCCACAGCTCCTTCCCGTTCAACCTGTCGATGCAGTAAAGGTTCCCGTCAAAGCACGTAACGAAAAGCTTTTCATTGAATACCCTCGGGACGCACATCATCTCATCCCCGACCCTGAGCTTCCAGACCTCCTTTCCGGTTTCAGCATCCAGGGCGTATACAAAATGATCCTTGGAACAGAAGTAGACGACACCATCCGCAAAAGAAGGGCCGCTTCCGATCTTCCCGTTGGTCCTGAATTTCCATACAAGTTCCCCCGTATCCTTGTCGAGGCAATAGAAGTTGCTATCATACGAGCCCGTGTATAATTTGCCATTGTGTATTTCGAGCGTGGACATGAATATGTCGTTTCCCTTGAACCTCCATATTTCCTCCCCTGTCTCGGCATTGACTGCATAAATAAAATGGTCTGCAGATACGAAGTACAGCATGTTTTCATTGAGCAGGCTCTGCGCTATGCTGCCTCCGTATAGTATCCTCCATACCCTGTCGAACTTGCCGACCTTCTTGACATCGATGTCCTCAACGTCTACATCGAAGTCTGAAAAGCCGGAGTCAATGCTATCGAAACCGAATTCCATGGAAGTGCCTCCATAAGTTCATTCTCTTCAAATATTATCATGTTCACGTCATAGTTGGATTTGGTCTTGTAATCCGACGTTGTCGCGTATTCTGACTTTATTGAATAATTGCTTGCCGTTGCAGCCTTCCTGCTGTATTTCTCGTCCGAGACTGACCCGTCGAAGCTCCCGCTTTGCTTTATCTCGGTCTTGAACTCCTCATACAAAGGGGCGAACTCGGACTTCTGGTTGCTGCTCGTCTGGAATGACCACAGCTCTGACCCAATGAGCGCGTCAATGCAGTAAAGCTTGCAGTCGGCTGATCCCATGAAAACCCTGCCCCCATAGACAGAAGGCGTCATGAAGCATTCGGCTCCTGTCCTGAAGCTCCACAGCTTCTTTCCCGTGGTCGCATCTACAGCGTAAATGCTGCAGTCGTCGGAACCGAAGTAGGCTATGCCGTCGCATACAGTGCATCCGTCAATGACAGATCCTGCCCTGAACCTCCAGAACTCCTTTCCAGTCTTGGAATCAAGGCAGTAAAGGTATGCATCCCTAGATCCCTGGTAAATCCTTCCGTTCCAGTATTCCACCCTTCCGCCTGACCCGTGTTTACCATAAATGAACCTCCAGGCCTCCTTCCCGTTCTTTGTGTTTATCGCGTAGAGGTTGTTGTCCATCGAGCTTACGTATACAATACCGTCAACCAGGGGAGCCCTGTTAAGCGCCACTATCTCTCCGCCGGTCTTGAACCTCCATTCCTCCCTGCCGGTTTCGATGCTGATGCAATAAACGTTGTGATCATAAGACCCGACGATTATCCTGTTGCCTTCGCAGACAGGGGAGAATGACGTGTTGTTTCCGGTCCTGAACCTCCACATCTCCCTGCCTTCGAGCGAGAGCCTGTAGAAGCATCCGTCCTCCGACCCGAATATGACGGAATTCTGGGTCACGAGAGGTATGCACGTTATCTTTCCCTGGGTCCTGAACCTCCACATCTCCTCGCCGCTCTTTGCGTCAAGCGCGTACATGTTCCCGTCATAAGAGCCGACGTAGACAACGCCGTCGCAATACTCGGCTCCCACAAGGACAGGTCCGCCTGTCCTGAATCTCCATATGGTTTTCATGTTGTCAGCACTAACAGCGTAAACATAGCTGTCGGAGGCACCGAAATAGACGATGCCATCAACTATCTTCGGGGTTATGAAAACGCTTCCTCCCCCGGGCTTGACGCTGAATACCCTGTTGTATTTCCCTACCTTTTTTACCTGCGTCTCCTGCACGTCTACATCGAAATCGCTAAACCCTGAGGACTCAAAGCCGTCAAATCCGAATTCCATAACAATACCTCCGTTATTTTACTCTCTTCAATCATCACAAAGTTCGTGTCGTAGTCCGATTTGGTTTTGTAATCAGACGTTGTTGCGTAATCGGATTTTATGCTGTAATTCGAGAGCGACCCTGATTTGCTCTTCTTTTCCTTGTATTTATCTTCAAGGTCCGGGTCAGTGGTCTCAGAGCTCTTCGTGACCTCCATCCTGAAGCACTCGAACGGGTTCGGTATGAACGCGGGAGTGGCCGTGGAAGTCTGGAACCTCCATATCTCGCTTCCCGTGTTCGGGTCTACCGCATAGAAGTGGCAGTCCCATGATCCGAAATAGATTATGCCGTTGACCTCAACCACTGAGGTGTAGATGCCTCCATTGGCCTTGAATCTCCACTGCTCCTTGCCTCTCGTGTCCAGGCAGTACATGTTGCCGTCCCCTGCCCCGAAGTATATCCTGTTCTTGTAGACAAGCGGACCTTTGTCTATTATCTCCTTCTCGGTCTGGAAGCGCCAAAGCTCCTTTCCGTCAAGGCTCAGTGCGAAGAGCGTGCCGTCCCTTGACCCGTAGTAAAGCGCATCACCATTAAGCGTGGGTATTCCACAATTACCATATTTCCCTGTCCTGAACCTCCACAGTTCTTTCCCATTCCTGATGTCAACCGCGTAAAGATTGTTGTCGAAGGAGCCGAAATAGAGTGTGTTTTCGTTCACGAGGAACGGGTAATCGTTCTCTATCTCCCCTCCTGTCTTAAACCTCCAGACTTCTCTCCCGTCCTCCTTGTTGAGGCAGTAGATGCAGCAACTGAATGAGCCGAAAATGACATTATTGCCCACGACCACCGGAGAAGAGGTTACGGCATCGCCCGTGTTGTATCTCCAGACAAGTCTTCCCTTCGTGTCCAGGCAATAGGCGTAACCATCCTTTGATCCGAAATAGACCTTTCCTTCTGAGATGAAAGGCGTGGAATTCACCTTGTCGCCGGTCCTGAACCTCCACATCTCCTGGCCCGTGCTGGCATCCAGGCAATAAAGATTCCCGTCGAAAGATCCTATTAAAACAAAGTCTCCGGAGAGGATTGCAGATGAATCAAGGAAAACGTCGCTGGCCTTGAACCTCCAGACTATCTCCCTTGTAAGCATGTCTATAGCGTAAACATGATGGTCCATGGAGCCGAAAATGGCCATGCCGTTGTGGAAAAGCGGCCTGCCGCATATGCTGCCTCCAAAACCGACCTTCCATATCCTGTCGTACTTCCTGGTCTTCTTGACCTGAACGTCCTCTATCTCAACGTCAAAATCCCCGAAGTTCGTGCTGTCGAAACTGTCGAATCCGAAGTCCATACGATCACCGCTGCACCTCTCAATCCGTGTAGTCCGCTCTATACACAATTAACTGTTATAATTTTAAATTAACGGTTTATAAAGCTTTTTACTACTAAAAGGTGTCAATTTTACTATATTTTATAGGCCATGCCGTTTCCCGGGAAATTAAAAGCTTAAAACCCGTGAAAGGTATAAAATAGTATTGATTTCAGCCCTGTAGTCTAGTGGCCAAGGATAACAGGCTCTGGACCTGTGGACGGCGGTTCGAATCCGCCCAGGGCTATAGTAATTTTATGGTTTCCGGCTGTCCCTGTAACAATACTGTTTTTTAACAGTTAATCAGAAATACTAATCATGAAAAGGGTGTTTGCTCTTCTGTCAGTCATGGTCTTAGCCTCAGTAATAACCTCTCATCCTGCCTTTTCACAGAAAAACGACATGGAAAAATACATAGTGCTCTTCCCGAAGGAGTTCAGGGAGAGCGACATTGGCAGGATTCTGGCATCCGATGGCTGGAATCTCAGCACAGTCAGGGGGAAGGTCGCGAGGCTTACGGAAGACGATGCCAGCAGGCTCCAGGATGCCGGAGCCATGGTTTTCAAGGATTATGAAGTCAAGGCATTGCTTGACGTTTCGGTCCCGCTGATAAGCGCGGACGACGTGTGGCTTAAGGGGATTGATGGCACGGGCGTGAAAGTATGCATAATAGACACAGGCGTGGACGACTCCCATCATGATCTGAAGCCGCTTGTGGCTGAATACGACTTCGCTAACGGTGACGGCGACGCAACGGACGACCATGGCCACGGGACCCATGTGGCAGGGATAGTTGCCTCCCAGGATTCTGTTTATAGGGGAGTCGCTCCCGGAGCCTCGCTCATGGTGGCGAAAGTCCTGGATGCCTCCGGCTCTGGAACTGCCTCCGATGTCATGCTTGGCATAGACTGGTGCGTGGAGAACGGGGCCGATGTCATATCAATGAGCCTTGGCGGCGGCCTGTTCACCTGGACCTGCGACGACGATCCAATAGCCCAGGCCGTGAACAGCGCGGTTGACCGGGGCGTCGTGGTTGTTGTTGCCGCAGGCAATGAGGGTTATAGCGGCATGACCTCTCCCGGGTGTGCCTCCAAAGCGATAACCGTGGGAGCCATCGACAAGAACAAGATCGTTCCTGTCTGGTCCAGCAAGGGGAACGAAGTGGATATAGTCGCTCCCGGGGTGAGCATAGTCTCGACCTATCCCGGGAACAGGTTTGCCTATGGCACTGGAACTTCAATGGCGACACCACACGTTTCAGGCGTGGCAGCTCTTCTCCTCCAGAAGAACCCGACTCTGAGCCCTGACGGCATAAGAAAGACCATAAGGGGAAATGCCGACCCCATAACCGGCTGCGAGCGCTGGGTCTGCCCCACCGGCACGAACTGCTATGTTTCCAGGATATCGGCAACCTACTGCGATGAAACGATAAGAGGCGCGGGAATAGTCAATGCATACAAGGCATATCTTTACGTAAAGCTTACCGAGAAGGACACTGACGGCGACGGCATCCTTGATTCAGTAGATGCGTGTCCGGAAGTGGCAGGAGCTTACTGCAACGGCTGTACTAAACCAGCATGTTCAGGATGTGCTGCAGCTCAATGCATCGGCCAGGGTGCCCCGGTTTGTGCCGACAATGACTCATTATGTTTTGCTCCAGGCGCCACTGGATCTTGCGTTTCTGGATCCTGCGCATTTGCCTGCATCTCCGGATTCGGCAACTGCGACAGTTTGTGGTCGAATGGCTGCGAATCGGACCTAGCGTCTGACTCCAACAACTGCGGCTCCTGCGGTTCAGTTTGCAGCGAGGTGCCATGCGGCCAGCAGAGCGGCTGCGGCGCCGGCACGTGTTCTGAAGAAGAATTTGGCACGTTCCCGCCAACACAGCAGCAAAGCTGTGTTCAAGCCTCCTGTTCAGGCCAGTGTCTTTCCACGTGCCAGTACAGCAGGGGTTGTGATATTGATGATGATAATGACGGCGTTCCTGACGTATCGGATGCCTGCCCTGACGTGGCTGGAGCCGACTGCAATGGTTGTCCTAATCCATGCACGGGATGTGCAGTAGTGGTCTGCGTCCAGGGGACGAAAACCGCTCCGTCATGCGCGGCCCAGGACTCTCTTTGCCCTGACACGAAATGCCCGGCAAGCGGTTGTGGCGTAGCCACGTGCAAAGCCATCGAGTTTGGCACATACGCGCCGGCAAAAAACAGGTGCATGCTTAACAGCAATGCAGGTGCATGCGAAGCCAACCAGTGCTCCGTTGCATGCACTTACGACCAGTCATGCGAGCCCAACGTGACGCACATAAAGAGCATAGCGATGTCCACGCTAAGGAACCTCCAGAGGACGAGAGGAGTGGCCACCATCGAGGTGATGGATTCCCTGGGAAGGCCTGTTGATAAAGCAGCCGTCTATGGGGTCTGGTCAGGCCTCGCGGCAGACACTGATTCCGCGCTTACGAACGCGAACGGTAAGGCGGTCGTCTATTCAAACTGGGCGCTCAACGCAAAGGGAAAGTTCACGTTCACCGTGAGCAATGTGAAGAAGACAGGCTGGACCTACAGGTCGGGGCAGAACGTCGTGACGAACGGAAGCATAACCGTCTAAACAAAAGAGACGCAGGCTCTTGCCTGCGTCATTTAACACCTCCTTTTATTTGTCATGAAACCAAGATAATATCATGGTGAAGATAGACTCGACCATTTTCGGTGAGATAACCATAGACGGCAAGGTGTATTATTCAGACATGACCGTCTGGTGGGACGGAAAGATGGAATACAGGGATAAGAACCACATCATTGATACAGGCGAGTTCCTGTCCATCGCAAAAAGCAAACCGGAGATAATAGTGATCGGGACCGGCCAGGAAGGCATACTGAAGCTCGGGCCGGGGGTGTCCGACCTGGCAGAGGAGAGGAACATAGAGATATACGCCGAGAAGACGCCGAAGGCCATAAAGATGTTCAATGCCTTCATCTCGGACAAGAAGAAAGCCGTCTGCGTGGTCCACGTCACCTGCTGACAAGCCATCACCCTACCCGGATTTTATAAGACACCCATCCAAATTCTTACCATGGGCGTGAACCTTACGGGGATTGTGCCTGCAGGGCAGGTGGAGCTGAGCGATCTCAGGGGCCGCCGGATAGCCATAGACGCGCACAACTCGCTATACCAGTTTCTTTCCATAATCAGGGACAGGTTCACAGGGGAGCCGCTTAAAGACTCGAATGGAGAAGTCACCTCCCATCTCTCAGGCCTCTTCTACAGGACCGCGAGGCTGATGGATAACGGGATAAAGCCAATCTACGTTTTTGATGGCAAGCCTCCGGAGTTCAAGCACGACACCGTGGTCGAGCGGAGCCGGATCAGGCAGGAGGCGCGCGAGAAGCTCGAAAAAGCGCGCGAAGAAGGAGACGTTGAGAAGATCAGGCTCTACGCCCAGCAGAGCATGCGCCTGACCGCGGACATGGTGGAAGAGTCAAAGAAGCTCCTCCTGGCAATGGGCGTTCCGGTAGTCCAGGCCCCTTCTGAGGGCGAAGCACAAGCCGCGGTGCTGGCCAGGGAGGGCGTGGTATGGGCCTCTGGCTCCCAGGACTGGGACTCGCTTCTATTCGGCACGCCCCGAATGATAAAGAACCTGGCAATATCCGGGAAAAGGAAGGTTGCCGGAAAGGAGGATTACACCGAGGTCAGGCCGGAGATAATAGAGCTAAAGCCCATACTTTCGGAGCTCGGGATAACCCGCGAGCAGCTCATAATAATAGGCATCCTCATAGGCACGGACTACAACCCCAAGGGGGTCAAGGGGATCGGCCCGAAGAAGGCGCTCCACATGGTCAGGGAGGACAAGACGCTTGACAGGGTGATGTCTGAGGTGGAGTGGGAGTTCACGATACCGCCCGAGAAGATATTCGACTTCTTCATGAACCCTCCGGCGGAGAAGGCAGAGGTGGCTGAAGTCAAGCCGGACTTGGAAGAGCTTAGGAAGATCATGCTCTCCCACGATTTCTCAGGGGAGAGGATAGACGGCACGATGGAGCGGCTCAGGAGGTCGTGCTCCCCTGCAAAGGGGACGCTCCACTGTTGGCTGAGATAGCCTGCTTCCATGAATTTATTTTAAATTGAACCGAATCAAATATTACTGGGTGTGTTTGATGAAGCGGGTCAGCTATGGGGTGCCGGGGCTCGACGCGATAACAGGCGGCGGGATACCCGAAGGCCAGATAGTCCTCCTTTCAGGAGCTCCCGGGACAGGTAAAACGACCATATGCATCCAGTACATTTACGAAGGGCTCAAGAAGTCCAATGAGAACGGGGTCTTCATCTCTTTCGAGGAGACACCCGAGAGTATGAGGGAGGAATACAGGGAGATGGGGTATGATTTCTCCCCCTATGAAAAGTCAGGGAGGTTCTCCTTCATGAACCACGATCCATACCACATAGAGGAGGTCTTCGACATTCTCGAATCGACGATAAGGCAGATAGGGGCGAAAAGAGTTGTCATAGATTCCATCTCTGCGCTCGGGCTGCACGTGAGGGACAAAGCCGAGCTGCGGCGCATGATATTCAATCTCTCCGTCATCCTGAAGAAGCTCGGATGCACCTCTATCATGGTCTCGGAGATAGTTCCCGGAAGCAGCGGGATATCCAGGTATGGGGTCGAAGAGTTCGTAGCCGACAGCGTGGTCGTGCTCTACTACGAAAGGAACAACCTGACATTCAACAGGGCGATACAGGTATGGAAGATGCGCGGTTCGAACCACTCGAACAAGCTGCATCCCTACAAGATCACAGAGAAGGGCGTGATCGTCCGTCCGGAGGAAGAGGCGTTCATGAAAGAGTAGCATCACAATCTGATTATTTTCCCCAGCTTTTTACTTATGTGCTCGAGATCCTCCAGCCTGAGAGAGCCTACTGTCTTCGAAAGAAGCGCCTGGTCCAATTCCATTAGGTCAACAGTGGCCTTTGAGCCTTTCTTGGTCAGCTTCCTGCCACGCAACTTTTCCAGGTTTATCATCGCCTCGATTAGAGCGTTACTGAGCTTCTTCGTCTTCTGGAGGAACAGCTCGCGGAAGACGAAGCCCACTGGCTTCTGCCTGTAGTCCTCCGGGCTGAGCCTCGTGATTTTTATAAGCACGGAATCCGTGCCGGGTTCGGGAAAGAAGTCCGACCTCTCCAGCTTCATTACCGTCCCGATCCTGAAGAAGCACTTTGTCCTGAAGGAGAGAAGTGTCTTTTCCGTCCAGATCTTTTTGTGGAAGTTTTCAGGCACGGTGATCAGGGCGAGGTCAAAGTCTATCCTCTCCAGCTCCGCGAGCAGCGGCTCGCAGATGGCGTAGGGTATGTTGCAGATGATCTTGTTGAATTCGACCTCCCCGAGCTTCACGGCCTCCAGCCCGTTCCGGAAAAACAGATTGACATTCTTACTCCTGACCTCGGACCGAAGAAGAGGTCGCAGCCTCTTGTCTATCTCGAAGGATACAACCTTCGCCCCGCTCCCTGCTATCATGTTCGTGAGTATGCCCAAACCTGCTCCTATCTCGAGCACGACGTCATCATGCTTAAGATCAGCCTCATTCACCATGGTCTCCAGGCACCTGAGGTTGACCATGAAATGCTGGTCCAGGGAGGTGTCTGCCTCCAGCCCGTGCTTCTTCATAAGACCCTTCGTAACCACGGAAATGTCCTTTTCACTCATGCAGACCACGAAAACCTGGTGTTGTTTATTTATTTTTCTCCCCTTTCATAAATACACTATAGGTGTTTTAATGGATGAGACGAAGGAGAAGAAGGAGCTTTTCCACAGCAAGGAGATAAGCGAACTGGAGGAAGAGATAAGGAAGACCAAGTATAACAAACATACTCAGTACCACATAGGCACGCTGAAGGCCAAGCTGGCGATGCTGAAGGATACCCAGGAAAAGCACAAGGGCATAGGCACGGGCGGCAAACAATACGCCGTCAAGAAAACCGGGGACGCGACAGTCCTGCTGGTAGGCTTCCCCTCTGTCGGAAAATCCACGCTCCTCAACAAGATAACCAATGCATCCTCGAAGATAGGCGACTACGACTTCACCACGCTCGAGGTCATCCCCGGAATGATGGAATACAACTCCGCAAACATACAGATCCTGGACGTCCCCGGGCTGGTGGAAGGCGCCTCTTCCGGGCGTGGCCATGGCCGTGAAATACTTTCAGTCATAAGAAATTCCGACATGATAATCATGCTCATAGACAAGCCCGGGCAGCTCGATGTCATAAACAGCGAGCTTTACAATGCAGGCCTCAGGCTCAACCAGAAGAAGCCCGACGTCCTGATAAATAAGACGGTCAGCGGCGGGCTGAAGGTCGGGTCAACGGTAAAACTCACGAAGATAGACCAGAGGATGATAAAAGACATTCTTGGCACATACAAGATACACAATGCCGAGGTGCTGGTGAGAAGCAACGTATCGGTGGATGAGCTGATAGACGCGCTCTCCACCAACAGGATTTACATCCCATCCATAATCGTCTACAACAAGGCCGACCTCCTGCCCCCGGAGGACTTTGAGAAGGCAAAGAGGTCGGGCTGGCTTCCCATATCAGCGAAGGACGGGAGCAACATAGAGTTGCTTAAGAAACAGATATGGGAGAAGCTGCAGTTCATGAGGGTCTACATGAAGAGGATTGGAAAGGACCCTGACATGAACGAGCCCATGATAATGAAGAGGGGGTCTACAGCTCAGGATGTTGCGCAGAAGATCAGGAACACGTGGGCCGTGGAGTACGCAAAGATCTGGGGTCCGTCCGCGAGGTTCGAGGGCCAGCAGGTGTCTCCGGACAAACCGCTTCAGGACAGGGACATAGTGGAGCTGCACCTGAAGTAGCTATTTAAAATTCCAAGACAAATCATATCTGATAACTATGGCCAAATTCCGTTGCATGCAGTGCGGGAAGGAAGTAAAGCCCATGATCATGGAGCCTGCCACCAGAGTCTGCCCGAAGTGCGGCTCTGTCAGGCTGGAGAAGCTGAAGAAAGAGTAGACAGACCTAATTCTGACAATTATTAATTAGTCTAAAAATTCAATTTCTAACATGAAGAAAGGGGTGTCGTTAGTCCTGAGAGCAGTGCCGCTCATATCGCTGTTCGCAGCGTATCTCGTGTTATATTCAGCCGGCGCGTTTCCGGAGGCCCTCGGCCTGCGCGGATTCACCGCGATCATGGTATTCTTCGCAATCATATACATGTGGGCAGTGGAGCTGCTCCCGCTTCCCGTGACCGCCTTCATAGCGATACTGCTGCTGGCAGCATCGGGCTGCGTGAGCGTGCCTGATTCGCTTTACGGATTTGGCAGCACCTCGGTTTTCCTCATAATAATAGGGTTCTTCCTCGCCGCCGGCCTGATGGCCTCGGGCCTGGACAGGAGGATGGCTTATGCAATACTGAGAAGATCCCATACAGAGCGGTCTGTCCTGTTCGGGATAATATTCATGACATCGTTCCTTTCCATGATAATATCAAACACGACCACGACGCTTCTCATGCTTCCCATAGCGATCCATATCATGAGGGAGGTCAGGATGAACAAGGAGGCGCTCCTCCTTGGAGTGGCATTCGCGGCGAACATCGGCGGGGTCGGGCTGATGATAGGGACCCCTCCAAACATAATGGCTTCCCAGGCCATGGGATGGAGCTTCTATGACTGGATGATACCCGGATTCCCGTTCGCCATAATCATGACGATTCTTTTGTACGTGTCATTCCTCGTTTATTTCAGGCCTGAGGGCCACAAGATAAAGAAGCATCTCCTCAAGGATCTCGGGCCAATAACAAGGAAGGAGAAGGCGACCGCCGCGATAATAATCATAAGTCTAGCCTTATGGCTGACAGAGCCGTTGCACGGATTGAACACGATAGTGATTGGTTTGCTTTCAGGCCTGCTCATGTTCATCTTCGTTTACGACTGGAGGTACTTCGAGCGAAAGACGGAATGGGGCACGATCATCCTGATCGCGGGCGCGGTCTCCATAGGCTACGCACTTGATATCACAGGAGCCGCAGGATGGATAGCCAAGAGCTTCATCACCATGACAGGATTCACAAACCCCCTTCTCATAGTATTTTCGTTCGTGCTCCTCGCCCTCGCGATCACCCAGTTCATCCAGAACACGGCAGTTGCGGCGATGTTCATACCCGTCCTTGCAGGGCTTTCGGACACGATGGGGATAGCAAAACCCCTCCTGATCTTCCCGGTAGCCGTGGCCGTCTCGATGACGTTCCTGATGCCCCCGGGCACGGCCCCGAACGCGATCGTCCACAGCGCGGGGAGGATAAAGACGAAGGACATGATCAAGGCAGGGGCGCTCCCAACTTTGTTTGCCGTCGTGCTGCTGTTCTTCTACGTGCTGCTGATGGCGTAGAATGATTAATAAATACTACTTGTTAGTAATTATCATGTCTTTAACAAGAAATAGCGATCTGAAGCCTTTCAGGGATGTAAGACCGGAGGATTTCTCTTCAGAAGAAGCTGTCAGAATAGAGATGCCGAAAGAGGTTCTCGGTATAGACTTCAGTCAATTCTGGAAAGGATCTCCTGATTACAACAGATTCCAGTTAAGGATTGCAAGATCAACTAAAACAGGTTATAGTGGCCATGAAAATTGGACCAGAGGAGGAAGGAAAACCTTGTACACGGATACGGGCGGAAGTCTTTGTTTTGCACTCGGGGATAATGAATATGACCTATCTTTCATGATTATCAGGCCAGATAATTTTTTCAATGGGTTCCCCATAGATTTGATTCATCTCGGAAAATCCGATAGGAAAGACGAGGGAACATTCATAATGACCCAGCTGCAGAGATATTCTCAGCATCTTGAATCAAAAAATGAATTTGGAGGAAGACTGGATGGCTTCAAAGATGACAGATTTCTGATGGCGCTTTATATTGACTGGGGGTTATCTCTCGGAGTCGAAAACATACTTTCTATCCCTGCTGAGAGAGTCGCTTTGATACAGGGTGATTTGTACAAAAGTTCAAAAAGGGATGCGCTCAGGAGAAAATATAACGGGAATGCAACACATTTAGGTATGAATCCGGTATACAGCCAACATGACGGGTTACCTGCATATTTCTGGCTTCCGAAAAACTATAGTCCGTCCAGACACATAAAAAAAGATTTCTTCAGATGAAACATTTATTTGTTCATACTTCATTCTATATTCATGCTCGTAAACAGCAAGCACTATCGCACCGTGTGGATGGAGTCCGGGAAGGTCAGAATGATAAACCAATTGCTTCTTCCGCACAGGTTCGAGATCGCTGATTTTTCCGATTACTCCGGCGTGGCAGAATCGATCAGGAACATGACCGTACGCGGGGCCGGGGCGATTGGAGCGACCGGTGCATTTGGCGTGGCGATCGCTGCGCTGAACGCGAAAAGGCCGGAGGATATAGCGAAGGCCGCAGATGTTCTCAGGAAGACGAGGCCCACTGCCCAGAATCTTTTCACGGGAATAGAATATGTCATGAATTCGATCAGTGGCCTGAAAAATATGGATGAGATAAAGAAGTCCGCTGTTTCCGCCGCGCAGAGGTTCGCCGATTACGACGCGGAGTCCTGCAGGAAGATCGGGGAATTCGGTTCCGCTCTGATCAAGGACGGCTTCAGGATCTCCACACACTGCAACGCCGGATGGCTCGCTTTTGTCGACTGGGGCTCTGCGCTGTCCCCGGTCTATGCAGCAAAGAGACAGGGAAAGAAGCTTTTCGTCTTCGCTGACGAAACTAGACCCCGTTGCCAGGGAGCGATGCTCACTGCATGGGAGTTGGTCGGCGAGAAGATACCCCATGTCATAATTGTCGACAACGCAACAGGTCATTACATGAAATCCGGGGAGATAGACATGGTTATTGTAGGATCAGACAGGATTTCTGCTAACGGCGACGTCGCGAACAAGATAGGGACTTATGAAAAGGCTGTGGTAGCAAAGGAGAATGGCATACCATTTTATGTCGCCGCTCCGACGACAACGATAGACTGGAACTGTAACAACGGCAACAAAATACCGATAGAGGAGAGGGGTCAGGAAGAGGTGCTTTTCGTGCAGGGCCTCGGGGATGACGGAAAGATCAGGAAGGTGAGGATTGCCCCGCAGGGCTCTGCCGCAAGGAACCCCGCGTTCGACGTGACGCCCGCGAAATACGTGAAGGGAATAATAACAGAGAGTGGGATTTTCAGACCCTCTGAACTAAGCGGACTCAAAAAGAAGAGCAGGTTCTAAACTTAATTAACCGGCCTCGCCAAATTAATTTTATGAAGCCTTTCGTCACTTTCAAAGACGTTCCGGAGAAGAAGCTGACGGTAGGCGGCGGTCCGCTCTGCGGAGGCTGCCCTGCATCGCTTGGCCTCAAGTTTGCGCTGATGGCCCTGGGCGAGGACACGATAGTGGTCAACAGCTCCGGCTGCATGACCCTTTATGTCACATACCCGCACATGCCCACGATGACACCTTGGATACACAACGCAATCGAAAATGCAGGCGCGTCGGCGAGCGGAATTTACGCCGCGCTGAAACAGCTCAAGAAGGATAACAGGGTCACGATTCTCGTCTATGCGGGGGATGGAGCCACATATGACATCGGCTTCCAGTCCCTCTCCGGCGCTCTCTCGAGAGGCGACAGGTTCGTCTACGTCTGCTACAACAACCAGTGCTTCGGCAACACAGGCGTGCAGAAGTCTTCTGCAACGCCTTTTGGCGCTTACACGACAACCACTCCAATCGGTAAGGAGAGCCAGGAAGGCAACCTGTTCCACAGCAAGCCAATGGTAAAGATAATCGCAGATCACGGCATCCCGTATGCAGCTACGGCCTCAGTCGGCTTTCCGCTGGATTTCATGAACAAGCTGATGAAGGCGAAGGAGAACCAGCCCGCATTCATCGACCTTCTTTCTCCCTGCCCCACCGGATGGGGGTTCGACCCGGCAAAGACCGTGGAGATGGGAAAGCTCGCCGTGCAGACAGGGGCATGGCCCCTCTATGAGATAAAAAATGGCAAGTTCAGCCTGAACTACAAGCCCGCGGCGCTCAAGCCGATCGAGGAATATTTCAGGCCACAGTCGAGGTTCAGCCACCTGAAGCCCGTTCAGATAAAGGACATCCAGAAATGGATCGGTGACCAGTGGGCGCTCCTCGTGGAAGGGAAGTACTGGGAAGCGAGCGAATAGAAAAATCATCACCTCTTCTTTGCCTTCTTCTTACCAGGGTTTACTGTAACCCCGAAATATTCCGTTCTTGTGGTGTCAATACTGGTTTTCCCGAAATAGACAGGATCACTGGAAAGCAGGCCTTCTGTCATGCCCGTGCCGGTTGCCATCCCCAATACATAATTCCAGAAAGCGTCTGACGCTGTCTTTTTAAATTCAGAAGTATTTCTGGCTCCTTTAATCATGATCGGTTCTAATTTATCTCTTGCATCTTCGATTTCCTTCCCTGTTACCTGATAATCTTTCGGAGGGTTTCCCTTTCCTGAGAATATGCAGCTGATTCCGATGGAATCCGCCGTCATTTTTACATCAACGCAGGACAGGGAGAACTCTTTGTAACCCTTGAATTCTGATCTCGTCTTTTCCCTGATGATTTCCCTGACAGCACCTCTTATGCCTGTATGGAACTTTATCGGTTTTGAACTGGAAGAGACATAGGGATCGGTCAGCTCTGCATTCGCATGCAGCTCCCACCGGCATTCGTTTACGTATTTCACTCACTAGCTTTGTAAAAAAGCAATTTAAGCCTTTCGTAAAAAACTTTTTGCTAAGAATTAGCCTTCGCGGTCGGGTACTCCATCGGATTCTTCTTTTTTCTCTTCTTTGGCCTGTCCTCGTCCTGCCTTTCCTTTTTCGGCCTCTCCCTGAAGTAGAGCTTCTTGGAGTAGTTGACCGGGTTCTTTACCGTCTTCAGCTCCCCGCCGCACGTGCCGTCGGGCGTGCACACCCCGGTCTCCATGTATCTTCCCGGGGTCTCGCAGTTGGGAGGCAGAATGCTCCCTTTCCTTGCCTTGTGCCATCTTATCTGGGACCTCACGTAGTTGTCAGGCAGGGGCGGCCTGTTCCTCAGGTTCCATTCGGTGATGTATCTTTCCGCATCGTCCCATTTCCATCCGAGCGACCTGAGGAAGTTGATCAGAGTGAACAGCGAGCGTTTCCTTCCGTCCGCAAGGCCTGCGCCTATGTTCCTTATGCACGGGGGGAATAACTGTTCCGGCACCGCATCCGTGATCGCGAGCTCTGCTCTTCCGCTCTCGCGCCTCTCCTTCATGTGCATGAGGTTCCAGTCTATGGACTGGACGAAAAGCAGGCTGGCTTCTTCTCCAACTCCGGAAGCGAGGAATTTTTCGTGAACCTTTACCTTGTCCGGCCTCGCCTCCTCCCTTCTGAAGCTTTCTATAGCCACTGGCTTTATCGGAAGCGAGACGAGCATTGTATTCCTGTTTAGCGAGTATGGCATCCTGAAAAGGTGTCTCGGGGAAACGAGAACGGTGTCGATACCCACAACCTCGTACGGGTCAATCCCCTCCTCCGTCATTATCTTTCCGGCAGGCTTGTTCACCTGGAGCGAAAGCTCGTCCACGCCGTATTTTTTGAGAAGCTCCCTCTCAAGCCTTTCGTAGCAATAATCCTTCAGATATGCTATGACCCCTCTTGCAAGGTTCGGGTATTGCTTCGACGTAGGCTTCGAATCTATCTCCTTCGGCATGCTCTCCCATGGTATGCCTATGTGGAAGCCGGTGCCACCGGTGAACTTTACAGAAATGCCTTTCAGCCCGTGCTTCTCCAGCGCCCAGGCGAACACGGCTGCAGCAATTTTCCCGTGCTCGAAAAGCTTGCAGTCTATGTCGAAGACGAGGTCCCATCCCGTGCGCAGGCTCTCTGCGTTGTCCTGGCGCAGGCTCATGGGCTGGGACCACCTCTCGAGGGAGCAGTGGAACTCGACCACACCCGTACGGACGAGGGCCGGTATGTCCTTGGGGTAGATAACAACTCCAGGCCTTTGCGCGAAGCTGCCTGTCTGATACACACCCGCAACCTCTCTGCCCTTTCCGGCCTCTACCAGGATCTCCTGCACCTCGGGGCGGGAGTAATATGCCGATATGATCTGCCTTGGGTTCATACGTATAATATGCGAACTATTTTAAAGAATACAGGATACGATTTTCCCATTTTCATCTAGGTGAATTGACCTGAACAGATCTGGCTTTTTTAATGAAGGTCAGTTTCTATTTCAGCTTTACCGCAGTTCCGTACACCAGCACCTCGGCCGTGTGCCCGCTTATCATCGCGGTTGAGAATTTCGTCCCCACGACGGCGTCCGCACCCATGTGCTGAGCCTCTTTGATCATGCTGCTCTTTGCCTTGTCCAGCGCATGATCAAGGGTTTTTTCGTATATCACACTGTCCTCGGGGTGTCTAAGAACTGAGGTTATGTCGTTCCCAAGCCAGTTCGCCCTAAGTGCGCTTCCACTCACGAGACCAAGCGTCTTTTCCACGCGCCTGCCTTCAATACGGTCCGAAGGCACGACTATCATGGGACCACCTATATTTTTTTGATTTTTGGCTTATTAAAGCCTTCATGAACCATAATCAGCGCTCTGAGAAACATGCTTGCTATTAATCGCTTTTTTCGTAGTCTGAGTTGAGCAGGTCGAATATCCTTTTTGCCTTCTCCTTTCCTATCCCCTCGACCTTCATTAGGTGCTCTTCGGTCGCGGAAAAAACCTTCTTCGGTGTCCTGAATTTCTTCAGCAGCCTCCCGGACATCTTCTTGTCTATATGCGGGAGGCCCGCCACCAGGAATTCCTGCATGTCCGGAACGCTCGACTTCCTTTTCATGCAGCGGATGGAAGGGCCGTTCCTTTCCCCAACCTGCTCCCTCTTGGCCATCCAGAAAAGCTGGTTCGCGGTCTCCTCCGGGTTCCGCGTCCAGATTATAGGTATCTTGAAATCTATGGCAATGGAAGATAGAGCTCCTCGGATCGTGTTGGAGTGCACGTTCCTGCTGGTGAACAGCAGGTCGGGGTTGCCCTCGATGATTATGACCGGGCTTTCGAAGGCCTCCGTAAGCTCCCGCGCCTGCCTGAATATCCTCTGGTCGAATATGGAATTGATGAAATCATCGACGGTCTTGCGCTCTACGCCCACGCGCTCCGAGCAGATGTAATCGGCCACGTCCAGCTGTTTTGACACCAATCTGGCCTCCTCCATCCGGGAAAGGCGTATCACCACGGGGTTGTTCATCTCGCGCGTGTCCGCGATTATCTGTATCTTTACTTCCGGCGGCGGAAGGATGGTCTGCCTCATATCTTTAATTGGCCGGAGTTTTTTATAACATTTGCACTGCCGGAGCACTGCCGAAACAAAAAACAACCAATTTATAGGGGTGCCCCCAATTATATAATATGAAAAAGGGTGCCATGGAGCTTAGCCTGGGCTTCATAGTGATGGTGGTTTTTGCCGTCATACTTCTAAGCCTGGCGATATTCTGGGTCAGAGGCTTCTTCGTATCTCTGGAGCCCCTGACGGTTGATCTTACCCAGCAGGCCCAGAGCGAGATATCAAAAACATTCCAGAATACTGACAAGAACTTCGCTGTCTGGCCTTCAAGGTATACAATAGCGCCGGGAAAGAGGCTCATACTGGCAGCCGGTATAAAAAACAACGACGAGCAAGGTAACAAGCTGTATTTCGCGATTAACATGAGGCTCTCATCAACCAACGCACCGGGCGTTGATATCGACACCGTAACCAATGAATGGGTGCTCGTGCCGGGCGTGACAAAGGCAGACGCATCATCAACGGCCAACACGGAGCTTACGCTGAACATACCCGCAAACGCAAAGGCAGGAAGCTACCTATTCAGCATTTATGCGTGCTACGGAGAGACAGCTGCTGATGCAGGCACCCCGGTTGACTGCAACATAGAATCTGACAACCTTTGGGGCAGCCCTCAGCCGGTCACTATAATAATAGAGAGCTAAAGGACCCCGTTGTCCTTATTCTTTTTCCTTTTTGCTCAGTCTTATCTATATATTTTTAAATGGCCATAGCTTAGTTATGGATGTCGGAATACTTTTCGGGATCATATTAGCAATAATAGTGATGGGGTTTGTGATATTCTTCGGGTACAGATATGTCAGCGACATGACCTGTATCCAGGGGGATTCGACCACCGCCCAGCAGATAATCAACCTGGAGAAGTCCGTGCAGGACACATTCTCTCTGTCAATGGGCTCCTCGAAGGACTTCACGCTCATGGTAGGCGCCTGCTCAGGCAAGGTGTGCTTTGTGGACACGGCCAACACGGAATCCAACCCCGCAGGCGGATGGGAGACCAATAACGTGTTTGATGATCTGGTAACTTCAGAAAAATTAAACATCCTGATTCTGGACAGCAAGGGAAACTACAAGGAAGGCAGGGAGATAAAGAACATGAAGCCGGCGGAAAACTTCTGCATCTCCTCTGCCAAAAAGCTGCTCCTGACCAACAAGGGCAGGTACGTTTCCATATCTATTTTATGAAAGAGCACCAACTAAATATTATGAATTAAAAGGCCATCTGGCCGGTTGGCGGGTTGACATCATGATAAGCGTTCTGGAGATCTTCAAGATAATATTCGGCATAGTATTCTCGGTATTTGTGATAGTCCTCATATTCAGGTTCTCCTCGAACTACATGGAGATGGGGGATTCCAATGCCCAGGCAAACATAATGCTGGGCTTCAGGAAGACCGTCGGGGACGTCTTCGCCTCCGGCATACCTGCAGATTATGCAATAAAGGACTCAAAGAACCTTATCATAAAATACATGCCTCCGCAGATACATACGAGCATCGCCGCTGTCAGCATGGAGCCGGTAACCACGATCTTCGTCCCCGGCGACAGGATCGGTGTCCACAGGATGGAATACGACCTCGGCTGGTGGAAGTATTACTACATACTCGCCCTTCCAGAGACCACGTTCTTCTTCAACCCTCTCAATAACAGCGAGGAGACATGGAGCGAGATATACAGGGTCGTAAAGGCGCTGCCATCCTCGGAGAACATAGAGACAAAAATGTATTTCGGGCTCGGATGCAACGCAACCTCCGACCAGTGGGTGGTAAACAACTTGAAGAAGGAGGAGATGCTCAGATTTGAGAAGACGATGAGCGTATATCTTGAGAAAGACAATTTCATGCCAACCCTATGCGGAAGTTTCAACAAAGAGTGGAAGACCATAGTCGTTTCACCGAAATTTGTGGAAACGGAACACCCGCTTATGTTCACGCTGGTGAACGGGACCGGAATGCTTTACCTGAACACGTCACAACCTGAAAAGGCCCATTTCTACAAGACCCCGATGGACGTGATTTCAGCCATTCTCGGAGGGAAGGAGTTTTACAATTACGAGAACAGGGACTTCCTTGCGCAGCTGTCTCTTGCTTCCAGCCTGAAGATGGAGGAAATCGGATTGTTCATGCATCGCCCCGGCGGGGCAGACTGCCTTCCGCTTTTCGAGGAGTTCCGCACGACGCTTGAATCGCTCAAAGGTCTTGCCTCCCAGGACTACAATGATCCGATGAAGATGGGAGAGCTGGCCATAAAGATGGAGGAATCAAGGCAGAGGTTCCTTGACCTTCAGGTGAGGGGATGCGAATGAAAAGTAAAGGTCAGGCCCATATAATGGAATATTTCATCCTCAGCTTCTTCGTGATGGTCGTCATAGTGCTTCTCATAATCTTCATTACCACATACCAGATAGGCTCCTCCAGGTCCGAGCAGTCGGATGCGCAGTTCCAGAAGACCATGTTCATGCTGAAGACGTTCTCAAGCTCCCCTCTCCTGAACAAGCTCGCATACAAGGAAGGCAGCATGCTGGAGGATTCGAAGCTCACTGCGCTCTCCTCCATCCCGTGCAGCGAGGCAGAGGGAGCTTTCGGCCAGGGATGGTTTGCCGAGGTGAAGGTGATAGGGAACACAGTAGAGTGCACGAGGGACACATATCCCAACTGCGGCATCTGGTCCTTCTGCCGCAAGAGCGGGAACTTCAAGGCATATGACGTGCCCGTGAACATATACAGGAAGACCACGGGAAGGGTTGATGCAGGGATGCTTACGGTGGGTTACTATGGATAGACACGGAGTGAACAGGGTTTCAGGACAGACGAGCATGATAATGATAGTCTTCGTCGTACTCATAATGATAGCCCTGGGCGTGTTCTTCCTCGTCTCTTCAGTCAAGCCCACAATCTCGGAATACGAGAACCTATACGTACATAACCTGCTGCTCACGGTTCTCAGGACGGACACCGGATACAGGAGCCCATGCACGACGATTTCTGAGACGATGAGTTCCGTCGCGCTCACGCCCGGAAGGAACTGCGGAGGGAAGAGCAACACCGAGATTCTGGATGAAACCGTGCCGATCCTCATCCAGACCATACTCGGGGACAAGTATCTGACAAAGTACGATTATTACATAAAGGTCGAGCCGGAGAACTACGAAGTGGCAGGAGGCATCAGCAAGTCCTATGGAAACCAGAAGCTCGAGACCCGCCAGAATAAGTGGGTTGCCAACGAGAAGATCCTCCAGTACCAGAGCAATCTGAGGATCATGCTGATACTGGCGGATGCGTAGCCGGTTTGGATCCAGAAAACCTCAAATCTTAGAAGAAATCCTGAGAATTATATGTGGCGCTTATTCTATTTCTATAATTTCTTGAGCATTACCAAACATTATTTTATATTTTCCGGAAGAGGCATTTTTCATCTCGTAATTCGTCATTGTCATGTTTATCACTTCATTGCTGAATGGATTCAGGCAGGAATTGACGATACCTTTCATTTCGTACATCTTTGAGTGCCAAGAAAAATCTCCGCTTTCAGAATTTATTCTCGGAAATGAACAAATAATGACATCACAAGGCATTACTGCGCCGGCTATTTCTCCATTAATACACACGCCGCCGCCAAAGCTATAAATAACATATTGAATTCTTTCCCAACCGGTTGCTCCTTGTTTGAATATTGCAATTCCTCTATTACTGCATGAGCACCATTCAAGATTGATGTTTGACCAATGAATTTTAACTTCTTCACCACTGGAATACGTTTTTTTGTCAGTTGAAACCGTTTGTATCCCGAAAACAGAAAAATAAATTAAGCTAAAGAGAACTACAGAAATAATGATTATAGCGATATGTAGTTTTCTCATTATAGAATATTTAGTTATAAGGCTTATTTAGACTATCGAAAACTTTCGGTATAATGCTCATCAAATTATTTAAGCCCCATTTCCCGATTTCTTATTATGAAAATCTATATCGAGACTTATGGTTGTTCTTCCAACCAGGCAGATTCGGAAATGATGGCAGGCCTGCTGGCCGGGTCAGGCCATGTTTTGGTAAAAAACATGAAGCAGGCAGACGTGGTCGTCATCAACACCTGCTTCGTGAAGTCGCCCACTGAGAACAAGATCATAGACAGGATCAAACAAACAGCACGCGTCTTTCCTGGAAAAGGTCTCGTCATCGCCGGCTGCATGCCAGAGGTGATGAAGAAACGGATATATTCCGTTGCCCCGCGCGCATGCCTCGTCGGGACACATAAGATAACGAAGATATGCGATGCCGTGGAGGCTGCCAAAAAGGGCAAAAGATTCGAATCCGTGGGAATCTCGAAAGAGCACAAAGCCGGAATCGCGAAAAAAAGGAATAACGGCGTGATAAACATCGTTCCGATCTCCTCAGGCTGCCTCGGAGCATGCACTTACTGCTGCGTCCGGCTTGCGAAAGGCAGGCTCAGGTCATACCCGGAAACGCTGATTCTCCGCGACGTAAAACATTCACTGGACCATGGATGCAAGGAGGTGTGGATCACCTCCCAGGACTGCAGTTGTTATGGAGCGGACTCCGGAAAGAGCATAGCAGGGCTGGTAAAAAAGGTGACGAAGATAAAAGGCAACTTCCGTGTTAGAATCGGCATGATGAACCCGGGACACATAAAACCGATACTGAAAGAACTGGTTTCAGCATACGATGACCAGAAGGTCTACAAATTCATACACGTCCCCGTGCAGTCAGGCTCAGACCGCGTGCTGAAACTGATGAAGAGAGGCTACGCCGTGCGCGATTTCGAGCATGTGGTTTCAGAATTCAGGAAGGCGTTCCCTGGCATAACAGTGGTCACGGACGTGATAGCCGGGTTCCCCGGGGAGACGGAGAATGATTTCAAAAAAACGGTTGGCCTGATCAAAAGGGTCAGGCCGGATTTCGCCAATCTCTCGAGATTCGGTGCGCGTCCTGGTACAGAGGCATCGAAGATGAAGCAGCTGGATGATTCCGTGATCAAGGATAGGGGCAAAAGGCTGCGCGCGGTGATAAAAACTTTGTCAGTTGATGCCAACAGGAAGTTTATCGGGAAAAAATATGAGATCCTTATCAGCGAGAAGGGGAAGAAACCCGACCAGTGGATCGGAAGGAACGAGTTCTACAAGACAGTGATTGTTGAATCAAAGACCAATCTGATGTGCAAGTCCGTCAGTGTGAAGATAACCGGATCGGAAGAGACGCATCTCAAAGGAAAGATTCTGAAATAGATTTACGCGCCCGTAACAGGCACGAAGAATCCCATCGCCATTCCCACGATCATCGGTATCACGAATATGCTGAGAAAGTAGCCTATGATCCCGACGAGGACGGCATGCATGATCTTCATGTCTCGGAAGAAGACCTTCATGAGCACTATCCATACCACTACCGGGAGTATCATGTAGAGGAACGGTATCCCGCTTATGTACGGGGTCAGGAAGCCGAGTATCCCGAGGAAGTTTATAATGTTGATCACGAGCATCGCCAGGAAGGCGTTTATCGGGTTTATCTTTTCTGAGAACTTCTTCCCGATGATCTCTACCAGCACGAGAAGCACGATCCCGCCGATGAGCGTTGATAGAAGTATGTTTATGGCGAGGCCTATCGGGTCGTTGGAAAGGCTCGTCAGCGTGCCAAGAATGTCTGTGGCCATATTATTATTTGTCCGGGCCGGCTTAAATATCCAGAGAATTACAGGACGGTCACGGACTTTGCAAGGTGCCTCGGCTGGTCGATGTCGCATCCCTTGTGCAGGCCAAGGTAGTATGCCAGCAGCTGGATTGGTATTATGTTCACTATCGGGGAGGCCACGCCTACGTCCGGTGTTTTAATCCAGTAGTCGAAGACCTCGTGGCGCTTCGGGCCTACGCCTATTATGTACCCTCCGCGGGCCTTTATCTCCATGGCGTTGCTGATCGTGTCGTGGAAGGTCTCGTCATTTGCTGTGAGAACTATGCACGGGCTTCCCTTGTCTATCAGGGCAAGCGGTCCGTGCTTGAGCTCGCCTCCGGCGAACCCCTGCGCGTGTATGTAGCTCACTTCCTGTATCTTTATGGCGGACTCAAGTGCTATCGGATAGTTCGCGCCCCTCCCTATTATGTATATGTTAGGCTCCTTGTGCATCTTCTCCGCGAGTGCCTTTATCCTGTCGAGGTACCTGGGGTTCAGCATGTCGTTCACCTTCTCCCCGGTCTCTATGAGCATGCGCTTGCCCTCGTCCAGCTTTCCCACGGTGGCATATGCCAGAAGGTATAGCAGCGAGAGCTGGGATGTCGTTGCCTTTGTCGAGGCCACTGCCTTCTCCGGGCCTGCGTTTATGTGGAAGGTGTAATCGGACTGGCGGTCAAGAGACGAGCCTTTGACGTTCACGAGGGATATGACCTTCACCCCTTTCTCTTTCGCTGCTTTTACCGCCTCCAACACGTCCGCGGTCTCGCCGCTCTGCGATATGGTGATCAATAAAGTTTCTGGTTTAAGAAAATCCGTGTAGTTAGGAAACTCTGAAGAGACCACGTAGTTTATGTGTTTCTTGGCAATTCTGGAGAAAATGTATTCGCCTGCGAGACAGACCTTTCCCGCGGTCCCGCAGCCTGTCAGGAATGTCCCAAAGGACTTGTTTATCTCCGAGGCTATGCCCTTCAGCGCCTCCTCATCCTGGTTTATCACCCTTCTTATGGTCTCCTTCTGCTCCATTATCTCCTTTATCATGAAATGGTCATAGTCACCTTTCTCGGCCTGCGCCGCGTCCCAGTCTATGGTTATCACGCGCTTCGTGACAGGCTTCCCGTCAGTGATCGAGAAGAACTCAGGCTCGTTCTGTATGACGACCAGCTCGTTGTCGTCAAGGTACATAACGCTTTTCGTGTGTTGGAGGAATGCCGGTATGTCCGAGGCCACGAAATACTCATTTTTCCCGATTCCGAGTATGAGAGGCGAACCAGTCCTCGCTGCAACAAAACCGTCGAAGCCCTTGTGCATGGCGATTATCGCTGATCTCCCATGAAGCATCGCCATGGTTTTTCGCACGGCCTCGCTCAAGCCTAACTGCATGTTCTCCTCTATGATGTGGGCTATAACTTCGGTGTCCGTAGCTGAGACAAATGTGTGCCCCCTCTTCTCAAGATCTTTCTTCAGTTCGACAAAATTCTCTATAATCCCGTTGTGCATGACGGCTATACCGCCGCTACAGTCAAAATGGGGATGGGTATTGGCTTCGCATACCCCTCCATGGGTGGCCCACCTGGTGTGGCCCATCGCAACTCTGCTCTCTTTCAGCCCGGTCTCGTTGTGGGCGCTGATCTTTCCGACCTTCTTGACCGACTCTATGCCATTGGGCGTGAGCGAGGCGATTCCCCATGAGTCGTATCCGCGGTATTCCAGCTTCTTCAGCGCCTCCAGCACGATCTGGGGCGCGTTCCCCGTGCCTTTGTAGGCAGCGATGCCGCACATAGCCAATAGCTTCGCGCATCCTATATAAACGCTTTATTAAGGAAAAAGTCAAAGTTCGGTCGCTTTCCACAGGAAAGCTTATAAGCCTTATTTATAAAAATATTAAAATATTAATAAAAAAGTAATAATATTACAATAAGGTGATATTATCCGCGAAAAATATTATCTGCTGAAATCGGACAAAGAGGGGAAGGATGGTTTCCTCACCCCTGCGAGGCTGCTAGAAACCCCTCTTGCAATGAAGATACTCTCCAGCCCGCTGGGATGGAAGATATTCAGGTCGCTGGAGAAGCCCAAATGCCCCATGGACCTCGCGAAGGAGATTGGCATCCACGAGCAGAAGGTGTATTATTACATGCGTAAGCTCAGAGATTCGGGTCTCGTAGAGGATGCGGGTGAGGAGATGCGGCACGGGACGCTCGCCAAGTTCTACAGGATAAAGGACCATGCCTTTGCGTTCAGGCTGGAAGGCGCCGCAGAGGAGAGGGTTGACATGACCCATCCGGAATACAGGAAGAACCTCGACCCTTTCGTCAAGGACGGAAAAATCAATTTCACTATAATAATCGGCTCGCCTGACCCCCACGGCCCCTGGAAGGAGCGGGCTCTGGACTCTCCGACTGCCATAGACCTGAGCCTGTTCCTCGGCACGTTCGCCTCCGGCCTTTCAGGCGTGCCCAATTACAAGCTGGACACCGAGGCCAGGGAGGCGGATCTCAGCGGGAACCTGATACTCGTGGGCGGCCCGGTCGCTAACATGATCACAAACAGGATAAACGACAAGCTCCCGATCTACTTCGACATAAAGACCAGGAACATAATATCAAGGGTCTCGAAAAAGACATATTCAGAAGACGAGAACGGGTTCATCTCGATGATCGACAGCCCCTGGGAGAGCGGTAAGAAGATTCTGATTTTCGCAGGGAAGCGCTTTCCGGGAACGAGGGCAGCCATACTCGCCTTCATCCGCGACACGGACAGGATCATGCAGGGCAACAGGTTCGACAAGAAGACCACATCCCGCGTCGTCCGAGGCTATGACATGGACGGTGACGGGGTCATTGACTCGTATGAGATAATTGAATGAGGGTATTATTTTTAACTAATTAGTAGTAAAAATGCAAAGATTTATATATAAACCATGCCTAATTAAAGCATGGCAGACATATCTTTGAGGGAATTGAACAGGATAGCCAGAGAGATAGAAGCTTCTCCACCTGACGAACGCGGAGATGTTTCTAAAGTGGAGTTTAACTGGTTATACACACCAGGAGAGCCGCTTCATCCTCTAAAAAAACAAGAAGGAGATATGGCAAAATTCTTTATGCGGTTCATGAGTTGTTTCGTAACTGAAAACTTTTCCAGGACAGATGCGACTACTCATGTGCACAACCATCCAAGCGGAAATGTGAAGCCGACACTGGAGGATTTAAATCTTCTGCTGGGAGGGGCGTCGCGAAATAAAAATTTATCAGCTGCGTTAATTGCTTCAACGCGTTCCGGTGCAGTTAAAGGGTTTTATGAATTAAATTACAACGGGAAAAGATCAAAAGCTGCTTCTTCGATTGAAAGCAATCTTGATATTTATAGAGTGTATTTGAACAGAAAATATGATTTACTGAAAAGAAATCCTGAGTTGCGTGCAAAAATGAATATAGGAGAAAATGTATTATCGCCGACCGAGTATTTTGCAATGGTTTCTGAAGCTATGGATTCTTCTTATATCACCGGCAGACCCCGCCCATTAAAATCATATAGATTTGAGAATTGGGGATTCGTGCCTGAACAAAGGATTGAAACCCGGACTGCTCATCATTATATATAAATAATGGACGGGATCATTGACTCTTACGAGATCGTGGAGTGAAGAAACTGTTTAAAAAGCCAACCGTTTATTTATTGTTATGTCGCAGGTAAATTTGCCAGATGAATTCTTGGGAAGGCTAAAGAAAGCCGGTGTATCTCAGGGAGTTATTGCAACTTTAACCTCTCCGGTGAAGTTAGATATCTCTCTTCAAACCGCGGATGAATTAAGAAAAGTTTGCGTAGAATACAGAGATGAATTGAATTATTTGAATGTGTTAAGAATACGATATAATTTGTGAATTTTCGCTACACAAACTCCCACATCTCATCCTCTTCTATCGTCGTGTTTTCACAGGCCGTTTCCAGGTCGAGGGAGAGCCTGTACTTATGCTCGCTGTCCGAGCTGATGAACTTGCCTGTGGCCTTTCCCCAGTATGGATCTAGTATTTCCCATTTGCACATGCCATTCCCCTGATCGAAGCACACTTCTGCCCATGCGTGATCGCCCGTGGAATGGGCCTTTGCCGGGATTCCCAGTGATCTCAGAATGGAGACGAGCATCTCAGTGTGGTCGAGACACTCTCCTCGCGCGTTGTCCATCGTGTAGTAATATGCGTTCCTTATTGTGGATTCAGTGTCGCTACCAATGAGGCCGAGAGGCGGGTCAGTTTGTTCGTACTCGAAGAACAGATCGTCTCCATTAAGAAACCTTTCATCGGGCTCCGTTCCGTTCCCATTCAGCCTTATTCTCGCATGGATGGACACCTCTTTTGGAGGTGTGGAGAAGTTCAGGACATATTCAGGCCGGGTGACCGGGTTGAGGTTGGTTTGCTCCTCCACCTGCGCGCCCGGGGTGATCTCCAGCAACTCGATCTCCGGGGATAGCGGGTCCGGCAGGTTGGGCCTCAGAATGAGCCTACAGCCAGGCTGTAGTCCGCTGATCCTTGCGGTGAGGTTCACGTCTATGTGATCATACTGGTCAGCGGAGGTTATCCATACGGAGCCTTCAGTGTTGTGCGACAGGATTCCGAAAGAATCATATGATCTGACCTCGTGGACAGAGGAGATGCTCGCAGGACTAATAAGACCTGCCGCAAGCATAAGAACCGCTATTACGTCCAGCACCCAAACACCCCTGCCTAAAGATTACTACATATCTGTTACTAGGTTCAGGCTACCGACACCCCGATTTGCTCTAGGTAAAAACACCCCTGTAAAACTGGGAAAATGAAGAAAGGCTCAAACTCCTTCTGCAGTGAACGTTAAGTATCCGGAGCTCAGTGCGCCGTCAGGAACTCCCTGCGGGACCTTGAGAGCTGCCCAGAATCCCGTCTTGGCTCCTGGCATCAGGTTGCTGTTGTAAATGTAGTTGGCATCGGTGCAGCTTGCACAAAGGCCCTTGTTGTACCTGAAAATGACCACCTGGCTGCAGTCGGCGCTCACGCCCACTGCATATAACTTCAGCGCGGCGTCACCACCAGCGTCTATGTTCGAATAGCCCCACGTCCCCCCACTGGCTGTCAGAGTCTCCGGGGTAACGGTTGTGAAGTCGGTTGTTCCGTCCTGGGTCTCGGTCCTCGGGGTCGTTGCAAGGTAGACTGAGCCGTTGCTGCAGTTGGTTCCGGCACCGCTCTTGTTCGTGAACCAGTAATACTGCTGGCCTGTGTCAGCCGTTCCGCTGCCGAGGCTAACAGTCCTGAACTTTCCGAAGTAGCCCGAGCTTGGCCCCTCAACCCAGTCTGCCGGCGCGGTTATATATCCGGGCTTTGACTCGTTCCATGTCATTATGTCTGCATAGTAGAATGTGGCTGCCGTTGACGAGTTAAGAAGGACAAATTCCGTTGCATTGTATCTGCTCGGGTCAGATGTCGCGAAAGGGTTGGATGCGGTGTTCGATGCATCCACATAGACCGTGGTTATGTTCCTGGTCCCGATGTTCTCAAGCTCCAGCGAGAAGTGCGTATTATTGGTTGTTCCCGGTTCCGTCGGTCCCCACCCGATTGAGTTGGGGTTCAGGTCGATTCTTGTCTGGGTAGAAACGGTCACGTTCACCTGAACGCCTTCGCTGTCGGTGTCTGCCCATCCCAGTCCCATTAACAGGAGAACTGAAACGGCCAAGAAGCATATTATGACTGTATAGGCTCTTGTCATAATAATATATTTCTCCGGCTTCCTATATAAGCATTTCTCCCAATTCCATTTATAATTCACTAAATTCCATTTTCTATTCTCCAAATTGCATTTATTTTTCCCCGTATTCCAAAAACTTTTCTGCATGCCGGTTTTTGAGAGGGGGTTTTGCAATTTTTCTGGTACAACCACGGCTTTTTATAATTATCTGCAATAAAATAATTATGAGAAAACCATTCAATGATTACCTTCTGGAAGTGGGGGATAACCTCAGGGAAGGCTGGTCAGATTTCTCCATGCATCCACTGAGGCATAGTTATGATGCAGCAAAGGACCTCCTCATGGATCATGGTGACACAGCACTTGCGCTGGCAGGAGGATATATTGCCACCCATTTTGCCAGCCTTGCCGCCAATCCTGCCTCCAGCCCCGGCGACCAGATTCTTGCCAAAGAGGGTTTTGTGCAAGGAACAATTATGTCTGTCTCCGGGATAGCGTTGGGATATTTTTCTGGCGGCGACAGCGATGCACGCATGATGAGGTCCGCAAGGGATGCGATTGCCACATATATAGGGCTTTGCGCGGGGTTAGGGATAGGCATAATGTGGGCTCCAATTCTTTGTGTTGCGACGCCCGCGCTTATGTTAAACAATAAAGTAATCAAAGAGCAGCTTAAGAAAAAGGTGCGCCCCGTTCCCATGAAAACTTTTTAGCACACCATGCCAAAGAATAATCATGGGAAGGAAGCCGATAAAGATGCAGGTCCAGACCGTGGCGCTTGATATCCTTGGCCACGCGGAGTTCCCGGTCAGCTGCAACGTCCTCAAGAAGGAGATCAGGCAGAGGCTCGGCAAGAGCACACACTTCGACACGGTCAAGAAATACCTGGACGACCTGGTGAAGAAGGACATGATCTTCAGGAAGGCGCTCCCGCCCGCGAAGAAGGAGCACAAGAAAGGAGTAGTGTTATATTCCAAGAAGCCCTTCCCGGCAAAATGGTAGAAACATACCACTGTATACAGCTTTTTCTGTAAAGCAGGGAAACACAACCTGTTGCGGCTCCAATTTCGTTCCCGGCCCACTGGTTGTTGTTTTTCTCCAAAAACAGGCAAAACCGGGCACGGGTAAGCTTTATATATCCGGCCCGCAAAAGGATTTTGCTTATGGCCGAATTAAGCGCTCTTGGGATGGTAGTGAACAACGACGTAAGGACAGAGTCGCTTGTAAAGCCTGAGATATTACTTGACCAGCTGGACAAGACCGACTTCAGGATCCTCAGGAAATTCTACCTTTCAGGGCCGAAGCCTTACGATACTTCAATGTACGTCCAGGTGCTCATGCAGCAGGAGCTGGCGCAAGATGGGCTGAGCCTTACTGTGAGAGCAGTTGGTTTGAGGCTCGGGAAGCTCGTGAAAATAGGTCTGATAAAAGAGGGCGGATTAAGCCCTAAGATATATTCCCAGAAAGAGGAGCTCAAGGTGTTCATAAGGAAGCTCATAGGCATGTATTCTTCCAGCCTGGGTATAGAGCTCATTTAAGCCGATTACTTGTTTAGCGAGCCAATAGCAAAGCTTACCTGGTAATGCCAACCCTGAGCATGGCTCGCCTGTTAATTTATCTGACAACCACCAGCTGAAGCTGGCGTAAACTACCTTTAAAACTTTTTGCCCCATATTAATTTTATGCAAGGTGTGTTGGGTGGCAGCTCAAGGTTCATTGCCCTGGTTTTGGCAACGGCCTTTTGTTCAGCGATGCTCTCAGCTCCTGCATTATCCATATCCCTCGGGATAGCGCCTTCTGTGACAGACCTGGGAGATGTTTCCGCAGGGTCGAAATACATAGTAGACTTCTACATAATCACCGATTACGACAGCGACATGTCGGCCAGTCTCAAAACCACTCCGATAGGCTCCGACTTCCTTGACCCCGCGAGGTTCAGGGGCTCATACAGATTCATACCCGCTCTCGCCTCCGAGGAGGACATAACCGGATGGATGAAATACATAGAGAACCCGGTGGTCATAAAGCCGGAGAAGAGGACCTACAGCCTGAAGGACGGGAGCTACGTGATAGCCAACAAGAGGGCGACCGCGATACTGGACATACCTGCGGATGCAGAGCCGGGGTATCACGCCGCGTACATAGAGCCGCGCCCCGGGATATCCGTTTACGGCAAGGGGCTGGGGACCACCTTGATCGCCGTGGCGAGGATGATAGTCGTGTTCAACGTCGACGGGAATCCGGCAAGGTCGGGGGCTATAAGCTCCTTCAGTTCCCAGAGGAACGATTATGCAACCGAACAGATAAAGATAATGTTCGAGAACACCGGCACCCAGACCCTGATAGCGAAGGGTACGGACATAAGGGTTTATGATAACGGCAAGCTCATCGGCACGCTCACCACGAACTTCAGGAGCGTGAGTCCCGGAGAGACCGCAGAGCTGGACGCCAACTGGAACGTCGTCGCTGTCGATCCCGGCCAGTACGAGATACGCGCAACGGTCTCCTGGACCACCGGAGAGGCATACAGGGAAGGCGTGGTTGACGTCCATCCCGCCCCGGCGAGACCACTCCCCTCCGGGGAAATCATCAAGATCCCGTCAGGATTCCCGTACTGGATCGTCATCGCGGTCGTGATAGTCATAGGGATTATAATATACAGGCGCAGAAGATGAGGGAGAAGATAGCTGTATTGGTATTGGCAGTCCTGCTGGTCTTAGCAGTGGCTTTCACAGGATTCAGGCAGAGGGAATTGGTGTATGGCGTTAGCCTGAACGTGTTCGAGCAGGAGGCCAGCACAGGAAAATCGGTGATAGGCATATCCGTGGACGCGAACAGCCTCAACTTCGGCACCGTCCCGAAGGGCGCCATCTCCGGGAAATACATAGCAATAAACAACACCGAGCCCCTCAGGTCAAAGGTATGCATTTCCTCCGCGGGCAACATAACCGGATACATATCTTTGGAAACCCCATGCTTCGTATTAAATAACAGCGAAGAGAAAAGGATATATGTACAGGCCAGCGGAAGGGACCCCGGGAACTTTTCAGGGGTCCTCAAAGTGGCAGTAAAGACCCCGAGATACTGGTGGTTGGAATGGACGCTTGCGCTTCCGGTTGCATGAAAGCATTAATCACAATTTTGTTCGTTCTTGCACTCGTCTCTATCACCGTCCAATCGCTCAGAATCGAGGCAGACGTTAAGGGGGTCATATCCGGCGGAACCTCATGGGTGAACGTGTCAGCAGGCTCCATCCAGAAGGCCGCGGTCTTCTGGCAGAACACGGGTTCCTCAGGCTGCATGGCAAGGGCAAGGACGGACTTCTTCGCGGAGAACACTTCGGATATAGTCTACTCCGCATGGAGCGACGAGAGGCCTCTAGCTCCATCTGAGGAAAGCGAATTTGACATGATGTCGCTTCTGCCGCCGGGAAGGTATTCCGCCTTCATCCGGTTCTACCAGTGCAACGAGATAATCAGGAAAGGCCCGTACGAAGTCGTCGTCGCGTCATCTCCAAAGGAAGGCTCAATCGAGATCCTGGGGGTCACCACATACACGGACAGGGCAGTTGTCTTCGTCTCGAGCAGGGAGGAGGCGGGTGACATTTACGTGATCCCGGAAAGATACCCGACCGGATGGATGTTTGAATCGGGAAAGATCACCGGCATGTATCCGGGAGATACAGGGTTCGCGGTCCTTGGGTATGACCCCGGTCTGTGGCGGGAAAGCAACGTGACCTTTGCAGCGGTCACAGGGGACGGAAAGTTCGTCGGTAGAGCGACATTCCTACTGAAGAGGCAGAGCGACATCCCCATGATAGCAGTCGCGATACCCGGGGTGGCGATACTCTTTGTCCTTCTGCTTGCCTCAAAACGGTTTTTCTAAGCACAAAATCTGCTCAAACCAGCTTAATTCAGCTTTGTTTTATTAATTTTGGAAACCAAAACTTGAATATGGAAAACGTCGAAAGGGTGGTGGGCGTCGTTTCCGGAAAGGGTGGCACGGGGAAGACGACTTTTGTGGCCAACGTCGGGCTGGCGCTGGCGAGGTTGAATGAAAGGATCACCGTGGTCGACGGCGACCTGTCCACGGCCAACCTGGGTCTCCAGCTAGGCTTGTACCAGTTTCCGGCCGGCCTCCAGGAGGCGCTGAGAGGCAGGATCGGAATAAGTAATGCGATGTACACCCATCCCTCAGGCCTCAGGATAATACCTGCCTCAGTCTCCCTGAAATACCTCAGCATGAGCTTCAGCCCCTACAGGCTGCGCTCGCTTCTTTCGAGGGCAGGCGGCATGGTCATGATAGATTCCCCTCCGGGGATAAGCGGCGACACCTCGTTCGTCCTGCGCGCCTGCGACGACGTCATTGTGGTAACCAACCCCGAGATACCCGCGGCCACGGACGCGCTCAAGGTCATAGAGCTGTCAAGGAGTCTGGGAAGAGAACCGGTGGGCGTGGTCATAAACCGTATGAAGGGAAAGCACGAGCTCAGGCCAGAGGAGGTGGAGGAGATCTGCGGGCTGAAAGCGATAGGACTGATACCCGAGGACGAGATGGTCAAGAGAAGTTTGTTCGAAAAGGTCCCCGTTGTATTGAGAAGCCCGCTCTCGCCGGCATCGCTCGCATTCAGGAGGCTTGCATCAGAGATGGCCGGCCTCGAGTTCAGGGATCCAAGCTTTCTGGGGATCAGAAGGCTGCTCGGTGGGATGGGATGAAACCAACATCAATGTTAATGTGTATGATCATAGCAATTGCAGTCCTGGCTTTCACCCCATGTTCTGCAATCGCAGAAGGGATCAGCATATCAAATGTTTCAGTGGCTTCAGAAGTCTGGATGGACGAGGCCATAGCCATATCCTGCAGTTGTTCTTCATCCGGCAACATAAGCGTCACAGGCGCCTCAGCCCGCATAACAGGCCCGGTCAACCCACCTGACATTCCGTTGTCTCCTGGAGCATATTACACTGGATCATGGATACCCTCCAAGGAAGGCAACTATTCTATTACCGCCTACTGCAATGGAGTGTGGGGTAACGGAAGCTCTGAGAGCCAGAGCCAGGGGTTACAAACCACTGTCAGGAAGCTCTCTCTCGAGATAAAGGGCATGTCGCCGCAGATCATGTACACGGACAATGAGTTGTTGTCAATCAGCGCGGCCCTTACCGAAGTAGCTGGAACAGCAATCAAGATTACAGACCCGAACGCGGTCTCGTGGAGAGTGGTTGTGTCAGGGGTTGACATCACACCGCAGTATGCTTACGACAACGTGAATTCAGTGTGGGTGATCAGCACGGACCTGAAAACGATGAACATCGCCGAAGGGAACCACACGGTTTCCATAGGAGCGACGTATGAGAGCAAGTACGTATCGAAAGATATGGCCCTTCAACTGAGAAAAGCCCTTTTCTTCAACGTGACCTCCCTGAGCCCTGATAAGGTGCTGGAAGGGGAGAACATGAATGCAAAGGTCGTGGCGACATATCATGATTCAGATGTCTTCTCACTCTCATCGCTCGTGATGAGCATAGGCGGGATAGAGGTCAAGGAATTCACATCGAGCTCCACCGGGGACATAAGGTTAAAGCTCCCGAACATCGGCCCAGGCAACCAGGAATTGGCGTTCACGCTCTCATACAACAGTCTTACGGAAGTAGTCAAAGCACCGTTCCAGCGCACGGTCCTGTTCTCGGGAAACGTGCTCGACGCAGAGGGTAACCAGGTCTCCGGGGGGAAGATCACCCTCAGGGCCGACAGTAAGGATGCGCAGATCGATTTCAGCAACGGGGCATATTCTGCAAGGATAATTCCCGGGACCTACACGCTGATCCTCGAGAACACCGCGGAGATAAGGTCTGCCGAGTTCTCCGGGGTGGAGCTGGACGCAAACACTCCTGACTTCATAAGGCTGGACAGCCTCTCGGACAGGCTGACTGTAAACAAGATTCGAGTTGCTTCCGCCTTCGCAATGGAGCTATACCAGCCCTTCCTGAGCGCAGTGCTGAAGATAAAGTATGATCCTGGCAGGGTCATGAACGAGAGTCGTCTCAAAGTCTACACATGCCCGGGCTGGGATCTCACATCAAGGACATGCGGCTCAGGCTGGACTGAAACAGAGGGGTTGATAGACACCGGAAACAACCTGGCTATAGTAGAGACTCTCCACTTCTCAGCTTTCATGATAGGTGAGGAAGAGCAGACCAAACTGGATGCCTCCTTGGACAAGGCTGAATACTATCTCGGGGACCGGGTCACAGTGCTCGGGACCCTCAGAACGGATAGTGGCAGCGGTCTGTCAGGGGTCCAGGTCACCATGAGGCTGGCGGGTCAGGAGAAGATCGCCACCACCAATTCCGGAGGAGTTTTTTCAGAAGATCTGTTCGCACCCGAGGAGCCGGGCGATTATGAGATAGAGATAACCACGGACGCAGCGCTCTCAACCCAGATGAGCATAGTCAGGAAGTTCCGGGTAGTGGAGAAGAGAGAGCTCTCGCTTCTCCTTCCGGTCCAGGCCGAGCTGGCTGAAGCCTCTGACAATATTCTCCAGCTCTCAGTCATGAACTCGGGACAGAAACCATTAGACAGCATAAGGATCGAGGTTTCAGGGATGCCAGGCAGTTGGTTTTCGTACAGTCCCGATCGCATTTCCAGCCTTCAGCCTGGAGAGAGCGCAGTAGTGAGCCTAAGAATATCGCCGGAATCGGCTGACCAGAACAAATACACGGTGACGGTCAAAGCCACGTCCGGGGACGTCTCGACGTCGAACAGCTTCGACGTGATTATTAAGGGCAAGGCTTCTTCCGCGAAGCAGGGTGAGAACCCCGCTCCTCTTTCAGGCCTGCTCACGTCATACTCGTTCCCGGCGATCAATGACCTGCTGAACGTGGCCTCGATGATCGCCGCATTCATGGTGCTCTTCTCGATGGTCTTCTTCTCGAGGAAGAGGAAGCCCGGCCACGCGAGGCCGGAGGTCAGCAGCTTCATCCACGGGATAAGGCAAGATGTTTTGTCCGGATCGAACATGAGGACCGGGAAACCGAAACCAAGAAAGACGAGTTCAAAGAGAAAGAGCAGCAGATAGCGGCCTGCCCGGACCTGAGGCCCGGGCCTTTATTTTTCGATTTAAATATATCAAGTTATATGTAAATCAAATCAAAATCAAACAACACAAGTCAAATGGAGTATAAGTTTCCGCCACAGTGTGGCGGTGTGGTTGGATATATGACCGTAGAAGACATCAGGAAGAGGAGGCTGAAAGACCTCGTGGAAGAGCTGGAAAACATCAGAGGCAGGCATACCGAACTGGTTTCGGTATACATCCCGGCCGGCTTCAACTTCAACAAGGTGGTTGACCAGATAAGGAACGAGCAAAGCACCGCCCAGAACATAAAGTCGAAAAGCGTGCGCAAGAACGTGCTGTCAGCGCTCGAGCGCGTGCTCCAGCACATGAAGCTCTACAAACAGACCCCGAAGAACGGCCTCGTCATATTCTCAGGCAACGTCTCTGACAAGGAAGGCGTTGCCGACGTACAAGTGTGGGCGCTTGAGCCGCCTGAGGAGCTGAACCAACGGCTCTACCGCTGCGACCAGATTTTCATACTCGACCCGCTCAGGGAGCTGATCAGGGAGCGTGAAGTCTATGGGATCATTCTCATAGACAAGTCGGATGCCGAGATCGGCGTGCTGTTCGGAAAACAGATAAGGCCGCTGAAACACCTGGACTCGCTCGTGCCGGGAAAGACGGAGGCCGGAGGGTGGAGCCAGGCTAGGTATGCGAGGATACGCGAGGGGTTGTTAAATGACTTCATGAAGAAGGTGGGTGAAATCGCTTCATCCAAGTTCAAGGAGTACAAAGACATGCTGGGCGTGATAATAGCCGGGCCGGGCCCGGTCAAGGACGAGTTCCGCGAGGGCAAGTTCCTCGACTACGAGTTGAAGCAGAAGATCATAGGCACAGTCTCCACGTCATACACGGGGGAGTACGGCCTCCGAGAAGCAGTTGAACGTGCAGACGAGTTCATCTCAGAGGCTTCCATTTCGAAGGAGAAGAAGATACTGCTGCGTTTCTTCACGGAGCTGGGAAAAGACAGTGGGCTCGCAGTTTATGGCGTCATAGACACGGTCAAGGCGATGAAGGCAGGCAATCTCGAGCTGCTCCTTCTCTCGGAAAAGTTCGACTGGGTGAAGACCGGATTCAAATGCAGTGGATGTGGCGAAGAGACAGAGGCTGTTCTGAACCGCAGCCAGCTCGAAGGCAGGAAGTGCAAGAAATGCGAAGGCAGTCTCGAAGTCACGGCAGAGAAAGACGTCACGGACGAAATCGTCAAGATGGCAGAGGAGATGAACACCAACATCGAGATGATCTCCACGGACACCATGGAAGGATCCCAGCTCAAGGAGATGGGCGGCATAGCGGGGATACTCAGGTTCAGGGCGAGGGAGTAAATAACGCTTTTTAGAAGATTTTATTCATAGCTACAATTGTATCAAATATTGGATACAATTGTATCAAATATTTATATATAACTGTATCCATAGTAATATACAGGTGTATAGGCATGAGGATAGACTACCACAAGAGAGCCATAAAGGAAAGCCTCGATATGATAAAGGAATCTATAGAGGTCGGCCTTATTGAACGGCAGAGAACCATAGGATTCCATTGCTCGGTTGCCTCTGCCGACATATTGGAGCTTTACCTCCACTCAAAAAACCTTGTTGACCCTGGAACAAACATAAAGCACGACTTCTTCTCTTCTGAAAAGAGAGCTTTTGAGAAGATAACCGTGGATTTTGAAAACAAGGAAAAGATAATAAAGCTCATTGTAGAGATTGAGAAGGCAAGGAACCTCCTGTGTTATGGGAGAGGCCAGACCAGGGAATATATAGAGAAGTATCTGGAGATTTTCAACAGGCTCAGATCACTTTTCGACTCTATGGGTGTTGAATATGAATAAAGAGCTTCTTTCGTACGCGATGGATTTCGTCTCATTCCTGACCGACAGGCTTGATGATAATGATATGGGGAAAATAAAGGATATAGTGCTTTTCGGGTCTGCCGCAAGGGGGGAGGCCGACAAAAAAAGCGATATTGATGTATTCATAAACGTTCTGAAAAGGGATAATCTGGAACGCGTAGTGGAAAAAACAGTCAGGGACTTCTACAAAACGGACAGATTCAGGAAATGGAAGCTAAGGGGCATAGAAAATGAGATAAATGCAATAGTGGAAAGCATGGAGACGCTCAAAGACCTCAAGGTCTCGCTGATATCAGACGGGATAACGCTTTACTCAAAATACTCCGGAAGCGCCAGGGGGAAGCAGCAGGTGATAATATACTGGGAAAACATAAAGCCGGAGTCAAAAAGGGTGTCCCTGAGCAAGAAGCTTTACGGGTACTCCTACAAAGGCTCCAGGTACAAGGGGCTTCTCGAGCTCACAGATTCATTGAAGATCGGGAAGAACTGCATAATTTCCAGCCTTGAGGATTCCAAAAAGATAACCGAAATGATGAAGAAAGCAGGAATGGGATTCAGCACCATCTACGTCAGCAGGATCGACAGGAAGTAGTGGAGGCAGTACCATTCAATTCGTGTGTGTACCCCATCCCAGCTGCCCGTGCGTGTCAGCAAACAAAACACCATGACAAAGTCATGGTGAGGGGCAGACTGGAACCCCAAATCCGTGGAGATGGGCGGCATAGCGGGGATATTGAGGGTCGGGGCGGGGGAGTAAAGCTTCCAATTTCTTTACAAATATTTCATATTTTACCTAGTAATATATTATTAATAAGTAAATTACTGAAAGATTTAAATATTTATCTATCATATATCTATAGATAATAGAATATTTACATATATACCTAATGATGATAGAGGTGAAATAGATGGTGAAGATAAAGGTGAAAGGAGAATCAAAGAGAGATAGGTTTAGAAGACTCGGTACTGCAAGAACCAAAAAGGTAATTGAATCTATAAGAATACTTGGTCATTGCTCTAATACCAGTACATATGAATATGACGAAGAAGATGTAAAAAAAATATTCTTTGCCATTGAGAAGGAGCTTAAAAGAGTTAAATCAAAATTTCAAAAACCACAAGAAATAGATCTCAGTTTTTGAGGTATAATAATGAAAGAACAAGAAATATTCAGTAAATTGCTTTCGATAAAAAAGGAATCTGATATAGATAAACTACTAAATGATCTGCAAGTTGCGGATTCATCCAAACAACCAAAAGGAGAAAGATATGTATGGAGGTTCTTGGGCAATAGCATGAGTAATGCTGCCAATATTCATACAACATCGGTAACAATAGCACCAATAATAGAAAGAATAACAAACTCATTCGATGCAATGATACAACTCAAAGAGTATGAAAAAAATGAAGGAGAACCACAGCCAAAGCAAAATTTACCGAGATCTCCTAGGGAAGCTGTAGAAAAATGGTTCGAAATACCAAAGGGAGATACTGCAATAGTAGGTAATTCAATGGATGATGCAAAAAGAACTAAGTTTGCTGAAAGCATAGTATCCATCGAACTCCATGAATCTGATATACCGAGATATCCTACGATTGTAGTTTCAGATAAAGGCATCGGACAAGAGCCGGATGAATTTCCTGTAACTTTACTTAGTCTTGGAAATAGCAATAAATTTACATCACCACATCTTCACGGAACATATGGTCATGGTGGATCATCAACATATAGATTCTGTAAATATTCCATAGTACTATCAAGAAGGTCTGATATTTCTAAACCAAAAAATAGAGATTTGGGTTGGACTGTAATAAGAAGAAATGAATCTTTGAATATTTGGGATTATAGATATAAAAAAATGGAAGAAGTAAACCAACCTCCAATCTATGAATATTTATGCTTATCAGATGGTAGTATACCTCACATTTCGTCTTCTATTGTAGATAAGAAGTTTGAGCAAGGTACTTATATAGTACATATACAGTTTGATGCAAAAGATTGGGAAAATCTTTCAAGAGGGCTAGGTTATAGGCTTTTTAGAAATTACCTCTTCGATCCTGTATTACCATTTAGATTAATAGACAGAAGAAAAGATAAAGATGAATTCTCAAGAAACATGTTTGGTGATAGATCAACTTTGTCAGATGCAAAATATGTGAAATATCATAATGAAGCTGAAATGCAGTGGACTAATGGAGGCAAACTAATAGTTAGATATTGGTTGTTACACGATGAAAATAATCCTGCAAGCAGACCGCTCAGCAATCATTTGGAAAGAGAAAATTCAAGAAACACCATTATTGTGACTCTCAACGGACAAAGACATGGATCTCTTGAGAAAAGTTTAATTGTTAAAAAATGTAGATTACCGCGCGTAGGAGATTCTTTATTGGTGCAAGTTGTTCTAGATGGACTACCTCGAGAAGCAAAGGGAAAATTATTTACATCTGGTAGAGAGAAAATTGTAGAACAGGGAGATGAGATAACAACATTGGAAAGCAAACTTATAGAATGCTTTACGGATGATGATAAACTAAGAGAATGGGAAGATAGACTTGGTGAGATCAGATCTCAAAACGATGAAACTATAAAGGAAGTAACAAAGATTCTTGACAAGCTTATCACAATAGGAATTGAATCAGGTATCGGTGGCAGTGACAAACTATCCCAACCAGGAGGAACTGGGACAACAATGGAATATAAACCACATGATCCGCCAACTTCATTTAAGATAAAAAGTTATCAAGATCCTTTGGAAATAACCAAGGAACAAAGAAAAACAATACAAGTTGAACTCAACGGCCCAGACAATTTATTTACAAGACGAAAAAATAGAGGTTATATTAGTTGTATTCTACCTGAAGACCCTGGTATATCTGTGGCTGTAATGACGACCAAATTTAAGAATGGAAGATTGCCGATTATCATATTTGCAGAAAAAGACGCGAAAGAGTTTGAGGTTAAGAAGTTAAAGCTCATATTCGAATCAGAAAACTTAACTGAAAAACTTATATCAGAGAAGAAATATACCATAATTCCAGAAGAAACATATATCTCAGTAGATCCGCCAACTGAGTTTAGAATTCTCAGAAATGAACCAATAATTCTGTTCATTGAAAGAAACAATACTATTCCTATAATATTCAACGGTCCAAATGATATATTAACAAGACCGAATGAAAGCGCAGAATTAAATATAGATTTCAATTATGATAACGCAAAACTTGTCAGAAGAATAGGCCCCTATAACGGAAAATTTCAAATAACACTATATGTAGATAGTAAGGCTGAAGATGGGAATGAATTCAACTTGTCATGCAAGTTAACTATGTCAGACGGAACAGAACTTCTGGATAATAAAAAATGTAAAATAAAAAAGAAAAGAGACGAAGAAGAAAAACAAAAAGGATCATCAACAACTGTTTCGAGACCAAATTATGAAATCAAACATGTTCATAGAATAGATTGGCCGAATTTGGGATGGAACGAAGAAAATGTTGGAAAATTTGATATAATTAAAGATAGTGATGGTAAAGATAAACTTAGACTAATTGTAAATGTTGATAATTGTAATATAGAAGAAGAAAGATCTAGAAGACGCAGACTAAATCAAACTGAAAAAAACATACAGAATTTAGAAAATAAGTATGTAGCACATATAGCTTATCATTTATATCAACAGTATGACTATGAAAAAGAAGATTATAATCAAGAGGTCGAATCAAGAGATTCTGAAAGTGAAAAAAGAGATTTCACAGAAGAACAGAAAGCGGAGGAGTTAAAAAGAGTATCTAAAACATTGGTTTTGTCATTCAAAACATTGAAATCTCTTGATGATGAAGATTGACATTCAGTTTTTCTGTAGAATCAAAATCCTATCAACTTCTGTCGCTTTACCCCTTGTTTTTCCCCAAATTCTTGATACTTTAGTAGAATCCATTATTCTGTCCTCTATGATGGGTTCTACGAGATCAAAACCAACCTTCTTTGCGCAATTTTCCCATACAAAACTCGCAAGATTATGTACTTTGTCACATTCTTTATCCTTTACATCACCAATAACATAGATTGCTTTAGATCCATTCTTTAATACTCTCCAATTTTCTTTGAGTACACTTGTCATAAACTTTCCATATGAAGACAGAGAACCAGAACAATAAAGTTTTTTATCTACCTCTCTACCTTCGCTTCCTAAAAACCAAAATCTTATCCAATTGAACTCCCCATATCTTATTACTCTGGTGTATGGCGGAGAAGTGATGGATAAATCTATACTTTCATTTTCAATTCTTGATAAATTTCTCGCGTCTGATAAATAGGACTTACCTTTCATATCAATCACTTGATAACATCTATCCAATTTCTTTAGCAACAATTCAAAGGCATTTCTTTTAGGTTTAATTAATTTATTTTTATCTATATAATTCCTAACATAATTAGGCGACATTGAAAATGTGTTTGGCATTGATATTGAAAGGTAACATGATGAATCACCATGCATTATGCCAAGTAACATGGCTGCAATGAATGCATCCACAGAACTTCCTTTCCAATCCAATTTATGTTTTAGAAAGAGAATTTGATCCAGAGTATAATCATTGTACAGCATTCTTATTTTCCATTCTATCCTTTCGAGAACATATTTATTTTTTCTTTTTTTGTATTCGGACCACAAATAATATAATCTTTTTATTACATTATCTCTATTCGGTGTATCCACTTTTGACTTTGTGAGAACATACGCAAGAGGATTCTTATCACTCCCTATACCTATTCTTCCAAGAGCACATGCTTCAAGTGGAGCTGTACCTCGTCCAGAAAACTGATCAAGAACAATATCTCCTTCGCTTGAATATTTCTGAATGAAGTAATTAGGAATTGTTGGTGGAAACATAGCCATATAACTACATATAGTGTGCATTCTGTTTCCCATATTTTTTGACCCTTCTTTGGATGAAAAATCAACTTCTTGCACTCTTACCACCCCTTGGTCTATCCCAATAAGGAGATTTACATTTCGGACATACACGAGGACAATCATCTGTTCGTGGAACCCACTTATGTCTGCAACGTTCACAAACATAACCTTTCATTGTAATCTCTGCCATATTCATATTTATCCCTTGATATTAAAATATAGATATATTACTAATAGTATATTAACATAGGTAATATATAAATAAGTATGTTACATAGTTAATATCATTTTTCATCAAAAGTTTTATTTAATTCCTTCTCAATATCTTCTAATCTTTTGAATATTTTTCTTTTATTCTCCCAATGTTTATCTATATCACTTTTTTGGAGTTTTCCTAATCTTTCAAGAAATGCAAAATGTTTCTCCAATTCAGGAGAATTTAATCTATCAAGTTCCTTTTTTAATTTATTTTGTTCCTTTCTCAAACTTGCTTTATTCTTTTTGAAATCCTCTTGAGATTTCATGAATTTTTTTATAATTTCCAGTTTATCTTCGCTAGATAGATCATAGCCGTTCTTATCACAAAATGATATTAGCTTATATCTCCAATCAGCATCTTTTAATTCACATGCATACCATGTTCTTCCCAGAAGTTCCATTGCTCTCTCCATTTTTTCACAATCAAGCAAAACTAGATATTCTTCAGGCATCCATGTTCTTGGATACATAATTTTTTCACCAATTCTCCAATCCCTTGTAAATTGTTCAATTTTAATCTCTTTAATAACTCTTGGGTCATATATTTCCTTTAACAGTTTAATGAAAGCATCTTTCTGTTTTTCAGAAATATTTATAGGATAAGCGATATCCACGTAACCTTTGCTCCCTGTAAATATTTCTATGCTTTCAGTCTTTCTGTTTTTCATACTCTGCAATAGCCTCCTTCAGATTTCTGAACTGACCTTTTATTATATAACCATTTTTTTCTGACCACGTTTTAAATGGTAATATCCAAATACCTCTTTTACTTTTTACTGAAAATGGTTCTCTTTTCAAAAAATTTGCAACTTCTTCATGAGATTTATCAGATAAAAGATGAATAAGCTCCTCCGGCACCCAAAATTTAGGATGTCGATGTATATCTTCAGAAGGTTCTCTGTCTAATTCTTGGATTTTATGTATTATTACATCATCAAATATTTTTTTCAGGCCTTTGGTGAATTTTTCTAGTTGCTCATCTGTCATGAAAACTGGTGCTTCAAAATCAAGTAGGTCATCTTTATTTATGAGTATTATCATTATTGAAAGATGTCAAGAGTATTAAAAACGCTATGTTTAAACATTTTTCTCTTTCTTTGAGCATAAAACAAGTGGCAATCCTCTTTTCCTAAATATTTCCAGCCTTTCTTCATGGCTTCTCTCAACCTTTCCAGAGAGGGCTTTATCCACCTCTTTCTGCGTCTTCTCGCAGGCATCACAACCGGAAAGCACATCAAACCTTTCCTTTGTGAACACCGGACCGCCAGTGCCAAATCTAGATTTGCTCATGCTTTTTCTGGAAACGAATGGCTGATGAAAAATATGGATCGTCTTCTTCCCACAAAAGGGACATTCCGTGAGAGTTTCAGTTACCATAATTATTCGAGTCCGTTAACACTGTTTAAAATCCCTGAGATTATTATCCTTTCTTTTATCCAATATATTTTCTACAAGGCTATCTATCTCCTTTATCTCTCCTTCAAGAACCTTTCTTATAGCGCTCCTTATCTTGCCGATGCTCTGGTATTTCGCAGATATGGATGGCAGCTCTTTAGAAATCTTTATAGTGCATTGTTTTCCAATTTCAGCAAGTCGCATATGTCTCTTATCAGACGCATTAAACTTCGGGATGGGAATTTCTAGGGGTTTCTTATGAATATGTCTCTGACCTAGAAGCCCCTTGGCTTGCATTGGTTTTAGTAAGTCATCTATTGTTTTTGAATTAAGAAGCGAACATAGATAATAGGATTCTTTTTCATTGTCTGTATCAAATACGTATTCGGTGCTTTCAACAGCGAATCCATTCAATGATTTTATCAATTCCATATCAAGAACATTGCAACACAAATACATCCCAGAAGTGTTATAAAGGACTTTAAATCTTGCCGATGGATTCTGGTTAGTGAGTTTCTTTCTGTAATCCAGCCACATTGTCGCAGAACTCTTTACTTTCTCCCCCCGTTTTTGTTTCCATATTGTTTCTGCCTTTGAGAGCCACTGGAATAAACCATTCTTCCCTACTTTTTTGGCCTCTTCTTTATCGAGAAGATGAAATTTTCCTCTTTCTATCTCAAGTGGGAGTAGGACCGTCTGTACGCCCAGATTGCCAAAAGGCACGATTTCAGAGCCCGTGAGCGTTCCGAAAAGGAATTCCTTTTCTATGTTGCCTTCGATAAAGACATCTTTGTACTGGGGCTTTGCCATATCAGTTGCCCTTTTGCTTGTTTTCACAAAAGGTGTGCTTGGGTTGCCTCCAAGTTTTGAGTGGCTTTTTGTATCAACAAACCAGAACTGCCTCGGGACTATGGTCGCTCCTTGGCTGAAATGCTTGAAATACCAGCTTTCCTCTCCTTCAAGACTTATTTTTTCCTCCGATATAAATGAGCGTCTTCCTATCTTTCCTAAATACAATTTTTTCTTTTCTATCTTCAGGGATTCTTTCGCTTCTTTCAGTGTCATATTTTTGCCACTAAGTTTTCCACTAAAAATATCTGCGTTAAATTCTGCCTGTGTTTTTTCTCCCTTCTTTCCTATCAATACGCAGGAAGGCACATTGAAAAGTGGAGAGACACGATCAAGGTCGTATATTTTGCTTATGCTGACAATTGATTTACATTCTCCTTTTCTCATAGAATCATACTGATCTGCTGAGAAGATGCCCCTTGGCATGACGAATGCGATCTCTCCGCCGTCTTTTAGGAAAAGATCAGAGGCGCGAAGATAGAAAAGGGCCGCAAGTTCCATGTGTGTCATAAGTTCTGCCTTCTTGGTCAGACTATATTGTTCTGAAATCATCTTCTTGAGATATTCCTGATATTCCGTACTTTTCACATATCTGTATGAGAGCCATGGTGGGTTTCCTACGATGAAATCGAAATAATGTTCAAAAAGGACTGGCTTGTAGAAGTTTTTGAGAATGAACGCCCAAATCGTGTCTTTCCCATCTTTTATAAGGCGCATCATTGTTCTGGCGTTATCGTAAAACATTTCAATTATTCTTTTCTCCATATCCGGGTTCTTCTTTCTTATATCTTCCAGCTCAGGTATTTCTCCCCTGACAAATGATGTAAAATCTTCTTTTTCAACATTTCCGCCATTCAATGAAATGCAATAATTCTTAACGGATTCGATGAGTTCATCTGTAATGTTGATTGCTATGTCCTTTCTTCTTACCATGAGCTTCATTGAAGGTATTTTCAGGTAAGTCTTCTCATCAACCTTCTTTCTGAATACATTGAAATGGATAGTTGATAGCTCACTTTCCGGCTCCGGTGTCTTAAGGGAATCCGAAAGGTAGACGGGAATTACGACCTTACCCTTCCTTCCTATCTTGAGAAGATTCCCGAGAGCCATTATGTAGTTTGAACGGGCTATTATAACTGCAAGTGGATGTATGTCTATACCCACGATGCTGCTCGTTATATTTTCAAGTATTTCAGAAGGTTTCATTGAATATTTGAGTTTTTCTTTTTTGTAATTTATGGCGGAATGCAGGAATGTTCCAGAACCGCACGAAGGATCCATGATCTTGGATCTGAATTTTGTTCCAATAAGATTCTGAACGATATAATCAGCAAGCCAGTCTGGTGTATAATATTCTCCCAAATCATGCCTTTCTTTCGGATCTACAAGATCCTGATAAAGTCCCTTTAGAATGTCTTCATTTATCTGTGTAATGTCATATCGGAGCAACCTGCCGCGCAGGAGCTTGCAGAAGTCCATCCCCCTTTCGCTTTTTTCTATCCATGCAAAAAAGTCTTCATCGAGGAAATTGATTATCCCGAATTCTCTGAAGGCAGTCCCATCTATTATTTTTTTCATAGTTTCTGCACTGGGCGAACGACCTTCTGAATAGAACATATGCACCATTAGCTTTGATAATGTGGCAAGGTAAGTGTGCCTAAGGAAGAGATTTTCCGTATCCACTTTCGTTCCATATACAATACGCAAATAATCCGCCCATTCACCATACAAAGCTCCGAATTGTTCCTTTGTTCCCTCCCACATTTCCAACAGGATTATTGAAGACTCCCCAAATAAAGAGCTTCTGGTCCCGAATTCTTCTGAAAATCTTTCTGTATCCGGTTTTATCAACTGTTGGGCGAGAAAATATCTATCGAACCATAAATAGATGTCGTCATCCTCAGCCTCCATGATGTTTATTTCATCGACTCTTACCAGTTCGAGCATTGATTGATTAAAATGAGGAGCATTCTCAGCAACTCTTGGCTGATAGACTATAAACCTTATTCCGTCAGAAATAACACAATCATAATTTGTGCTCTGGAGAGCGCATATGTAAATTTTAATCTGCGATTCTGCTTCTTCTATCTTAATATCATTTAGTTTTCCCTTGAATTCTATCAGAAGACTTCTTAATATGGCATCTATTCTTCCCCTAATGACCACTGGGCCACTCTCATCTCTTACAAATTTCTCCAATTTCGGTTCGTCTTTCTTAAAATCCCCAAAAGACTGATTGATAAAATTAAGGCAATAATGCCTAATAGTAGGTTCGCTGTTCGCACCTTTTATTATACTTCTGTAATGTTTGAGATTTTCCTCGAAGTTGTCTGGGAGTTTTGTTTTCTCAATAGAACCTGACATGAATAATTTAATGTTCCCGTCAATTTAAGCATTTAGAATGTCATTTGACCCAAAGTTTTACTGAAACAAAACCTTCTCATGGTCTCAGATATGTTTCTGAGCTCTTAGAAAAAA